>Ga0307288_10000258_pt1 | contig 18889 bp, 21 predicted proteins | sample ER_DNA_142_FD_194469 | JGI IMG/M metagenome (GOLD analysis project Ga0307288, IMG submission 194469) | Bulk soil microbial communities from the East River watershed near Crested Butte, Colorado, United States - ER_DNA_142 | ecosystem: Environmental > Terrestrial > Soil > Floodplain | place... | reverse complement strand
CAGCACATAGAGAACGATGCTGGCGGCAAGCCAGGCCAGCGACGTCCCCAATACCAGCACATAGATGACGACGAACACCGCACCCTGCATGTCTTCCCGACGCCACAGATAGATCAACAACAGCAGCGCAATGGTGATCACGAGACTGATCACGCGCGACCGCACCAGCCGGCGGCGCCGCCCCACCTTCTCGGCGAGCGGCTCCAGATCGTAGGGAATGATCAACTCTGAGATCGGACTCGTGCTCATCTGGCCACCGTGCTAATTCTCCCGGGCACCGCGGGGCGTGATCGCCATGTGGATGCGATATCGGTCGGCCCGATACCAGGAGGTCGACATCTCGATGGCTCGCTCACCGGCATAAGTCACCCGCTCCTGCACCAGCAGCGGAGCACGTTTGGCGATGCCAAGCACCCGGGCCTGATGGGCATCGGCCGACTCGGCTCGCACCGTTTGTTCACCGCTGCTCACGACCACGCCGTACTCACTCGCGAACACGTCATACAAAGAGCCGAGCTCTCGTTGCAGCAGTCCTGGAAACAGCACCGACGGATAGTGACCGACCTCGTACGCCATCGGCGTGCCATCAGCGGTTCGCAGCCGTTCCACGCGTACGACCGGCTGGCCAGGTCGGATACGCAGCGCCTGGGAGACTCCGTCATCGGCCGGCTGCTCGGCTGCGGAAAGCACCAGAGTGGCCGGAACGAGACCGCGATCACGCATTTCCCGTGAGAACGACGTCAAGTGCAACCGCGAATCCACCTGTGGGCCGGTCAGATAGGTTCCCTTGCCGTGTACCCGCTCGAGCGCACCGGTCGCGACAAGGTCGGCAATTGCCTGGCGCACGGTTACTCGGCTGACGCCGAGATGTACCACCAAAGCACGCTCGGAAGGAATGGCTTCGCCGGGACTGAGCTCGGTCTCAATCAATTCTTCGAGAATGCCGCGAACCTGTGCGCGTTTGGTGATGGCAGGAGGCGGTGTGCGATCACGCTCTAGCGGAGGCCTCTGGGAGGTCGTGTCCGCAAGCTGTCGTCGGGAGGCCGCGAGATCGACCCTGCCGTGGTCGTGCTGCAATGCCTCTCCTCCCCCGCCTGATTCGATCCAGAGTAAGTCAGTGCGCCCAGCGCAGCGCCCAGTGGTACATCGCGATCGCCGCGGCCGCACCCGCATTGAGAGATCGGGTTGAGCCGTATTGAGTGATAGCGACCAGCTGCTCGCACACCGCCACGAGCTCGTCGGTGAGCCCTGGGCCCTCAGAGCCGAACACCAAGCAGGTCTGTTCTGGCAGCTCCGAGCGATCCAAGGGCACCGCACCGGCCAGATTGTCGACGCCGATGATGACACAGCCATCGGACCGAATCTGTTCGGCGAAGTCAGTGACCGAGGGATGGTGCGACACGTCGAGATAGCGGTCGGTGACCATCGCTCCTCGCCGGTTCCAGCGGCGTTTGCCGATGATATGTACGCCCGCGACATTGAAAGCGTTTGCGGTCCGCACGATCGAGCCAATGTTGAAGTCGTGTTCCCAGTTCTGGATCGCTATCCGCAGCGGGTGCCGCCGAGTCTCAAGATCGGCAACGATGGCCTCAACCGTCCAGTAGCGATAGCGATCGATGACATTCCGGCGATCCCCGTACTCGAGCAGCTCCGGATCGAGCCGGCTGTCCTCAGGCCACGGATGCGGGTGTGGTCCGACACCGGGTGCCCCCGAGGCCTCCGTCATCTGTTCATCGTTCAGGAAACTCACAGTCTGCGACGGTACCGTTGCGCCCCGTGACCGCTCTCGAGGCCGCCGCGCTGCTGCCGATGCTGCTGCCGTCCTGGATGGATCCGGACGAGCTGATCAAGTCCTTCGGCGCGTACGCCCTCTGGGGCGTGGCATTCATTGTCTTCGCCGAGTGTGGTCTTTTTGCAATCTTGCCCGGCGACTCGCTGCTGTTCACGGTAGGGCTCCTGACGGCGACGGGGGTTATTCCGCACAGCCTGGCGTTCGTCTGTATCGTCCTGACCATTGCCGCTGTGCTGGGCAACGTGAGCGGGTACGCGATTGGCCGCAAGATCGGCCCACCGCTGTTCAGACCGCGCTCAGGGTTGGCGGGGAAGATCTTCAAGCAGTCCTACGTCGACAAGACCCACATCTTCTTAGACCGCTACGGCAACCGTGCGCTCATCTTGGCGCGCTTCGTGCCGATCGTCCGCACGTTCGTCACGCTGGTGGCCGGCGTTGGCAAGATGAATTTTCGGCACTTCATCACCTATACCGCAATCGGTGGCGTGCTCTGGGCCTGCGGGGTGACCATCGCCGGCTACTTCCTGGGCAATATCCCCTTCATCAAGAACAACATCGACTTGGTGCTGATCTTGATCGTGGCCGCGTCGTTGATCCCGATGGGTGTGGAGTACTTGCTGCATAGGCGGCGCCGGAAGCAGGAAACGGCAACGGTCTGAAGCCAACGGTCTGTGCACTGAGCCCTTCGACAAGCTCAGGGCACATGTTCGACGAGCTCAGGGCACACCTTTTGAGGGGCCCGCAGCACTAGGCGGCAGGCTTGGTGATCTCCAGCAGCGTCTCAAGATCATCGCCGCTGGGCATCCACAGTCCGGCGGCGACATTCTGTTTGACCTGCTCGGCCGAGGTGGCACCGGCGATCACTGAGCCAACAGTCGGCATCGCCGCCAGCCCTCCGATCGCGACCTCCAGGAGGGAGAGGTCTCGTTCCGCCGCGTAAGCCGCGAGCGCCTCGATCAGATCGAAGTCCGCTCGTTCGAGCCGCACCCGATTACGACCCAGTCGACTGCCTGGCGGAGCAGGCTCATGACGATGGTATTTCCCGGTCAGCAGTCCGGAGGCCAGCGGAAAGTACGGCAGCAGGCTCTGGCCAGTGTGCTCCAGCGCAGGCACCAGCTCCGCTTCGACCGTGCGGTTGAGCCAGGAGTACTCGTTCTGTGCCGAGATGAACGTCTCGTAGCCGCTGGTCCGGGAGGTCCAGTCGGCGTCAACTACCTGCCAGCCGGCGAAGTTCGATGAGCCGATGTAGCGCACCTTGCCCTCAGCCACGATTTCGCTAAGGGCGGCGAGCGTCTCATCGATCGGCGTGTGCGGATCGGGCTCGTGCAACTGGTACAGGTCGATCCAATCGGTTCCCAAGCGACGCAGGCTGCTCTCGACGGCGATCCTGATGTAGCGGCGCGAGCCGCGGGAACCCCAATCCGGCCCATTTCCGCCGCGCATATCCGCGCCGAACTTCGTGGCGATAATCGCCTCGGCGCGGCGAGAGCCGAGAGCCTTACCGAGCAGGATCTCCGAACCGCCGCCATTGCCGTAGACATCGGCGGTGTCGAACAGGGTGATGCCGGCGTCGAGTGCGGTGTTCACCACCGCCGGGATTTCCTCCTCCGCCATCCGGGAACCGAAGTTGTTGCAGCCGATTCCGATTGTGGAGACAGTCAGGCCAGAAACCCCGAGCTGCTGATAGGTCATCTCCGCGGGCACGCAGGACCCCTCGGGCCGCTACTGCTGGTTGGGATTTTGCGGCCCAGTCTCGGGTGGCATGTAGCCGCCCTGCTGAGGTGGCTGATAGCTGCCCTGCTGGGGCGGCTGAGAGCCGCTCTGTTGAGGTGGCTGATAGCTGCCCTGCTGGGGCGGCTGAGAGCCGGTCTGCTGCGGCGGCTGCTGATACTCCTGCGGGTTGGGCAGCGAATCGTTAGGTCGGTCGAACTGGACCGGGGGCGCCGATTGTTGCGGCGGGAGTTGATGTTGCTCGGCCTCGCCGCGGTAGGCGATCTCGCCGAAATTGACATCCGGAGCCTGGCGTACGGCAGGCTCATCGACCTGGAAGTAGGTGGCTTTCTCGAACTTGAACATACCGGCGATGATGTTGGTCGGCACCGATTCGACCTTGGTGTTGTAGACCCGGACGTTCGCGTTGTAGAAGCGACGACCGGCCGCGATTCGGTCCTCAGTCTCAGCGAGCTGCCGCTGCAGCTCGAGGAAGTTCTGGTTGCTCTTCAGATCGGGATAAGCCTCGACGCTCACGATCAAGTTCCGCACCGCACCAGAGAGCTGGGCCTCCACGTCAGCACGCTGCTGACTCGGCAATGCCCCCTCAGACTGGGAGAGCTGCTGAGCCTGGCTGCGCAGCCTGGTGACGTCCTCGAGGGTGTTGCGCTCGTGCGCGGCGTACGCCCGGACGGTCTCCACCAGGTTGGGGATCAGCTCGTAGCGGCGATTCAGCTCGACGTCAATCTGTCGCCACGATTCCTGAATCAGGTTGCGCGATTTGACGAAGCCGTTGTACGAGCCCATGCCGATGAGCGCGAGAATGACGACGATCACCAAGATGATGATGATCACGGTGATGGCGGTACCCATCAGATCTCCTTAGCAGCTGGGATTGGGCTCAGCCCACGTTCAACCCTAACGGGTGACCTGCTCGATAGCGTTCAGAGGCCTTAGTCCAGGCCCAGCTCGGCTGTGGAAATCGCCGCGCGGTACGGCAGCCCGGCCGCCTCGACCGCCTGCTGGGCGCCGGTGTTGCGATCGACAATTGTCGCGACTCCGATTACCTCAGCCCCGGCTTCGCGCAGCGCCTCGACTGCGGTCAACACCGAAGCCCCTGTGGTACTGGTGTCTTCAACGGCCAAGACGCGACGGCCTGCTACAGGCGAGCCCTCGATGCGTTGCTGCAGGCCGTGTGCCTTGCCCTGCTTGCGAACGACGAAGGCGTCGAGCCGAGCACCTGCCGCGGCGGCGGCATGGAGCATGGCAGTGGCAACCGGATCTGCGCCGAGGGTGAGGCCGCCGACTGCCGCGAAATCCCAATCGGCAACCAGGGAACGCATCACCCGGCCGACGATCGGGGCCGCGGCGCCATCCAGGGTGACCCGGCGCAGGTCGATGTAGTAGTCAGCGGTTTGCCCCGAGGACAGGGTGACCTTGCCTCGTACGACCGCCAGGGCCTTGATCTGCTCAATCAGCGCGGTGGTGTCGTGGGCGATCGCGTTGTTCACGACGCGCACTGTATCTAGCCCCCTCGGCCCGGTTCCGAAAGTGGTCAGAAACAACGAGGATCTGCGACGGATTGCTGTCGTTTGTGACCACTTCGCGACTTACTTGCGCTCCGTTCGAATGAGGTGGCCGAACCCTACGGATCGCTTGGCGGAGTGAAAGAGGTCCGGGCAGGTCGTCAGAGTGATCAGCGGCTGATCCGGTTTGAGCTCGGGCTTGCCCGGCACCGGAGCGATGACCCAGGTGTCGGTCTTCTTGACGGTGAGCTGCCTGGGTGGCTCGTCTAGCACGTAGGTGTAGATGGCGTCCCGGGTCTCCACGATGATCTCATCGCCACGCCCCAATCCCAGGAGCCGGGCGAAGGGCTGTCCATGAGTAACGCGAAAGCCGGTAAGCGCGAAGTTGCCGATCTGGCCACTCAGTGCCGTGGAGGCGTAGTGACCGACACCTTTCGCGACAACATCTGACCTAGTCCCCGAGAGAATGGGCACCTCGTACCCCGCACCCAGAGCCGGAATTCGGAGCAGGCCGATGGCCTCGCCCGGGCGCGGGGAAAGCTGGCTGGTGCCCTGCGGATCGCTCCTACGTTGCTCGAGCCATACCGCCCGTAGCGTCTTGGCTTCGGCCCGATACGCGTGCTGCGGCACAAGATTCGTGCCGATGTATTGATAGGCCACCCAGCCAAGACAGCACAAGCCCACGCCGAGTAGCAGCACGCCGAGCATCCTGAGGCGCGATGCACGACGCGTGCTTTCGACCGTCTTCGTGTCAGTTCCGACGTCGCGGGTGGAACTGCTCACCCGCGACATTGTGCCGCTGATTGCTCAGGCGCTACGGAGCTTCGGGGTAATTCAGCCGCCGAATGGATTGGGGGTCAACGTGTACTTGGTTGACAGGTATTCATGTATTCCCTCGAACCCGCCCTCGCGCCCGATGCCGGACTGCTTTACCCCGCCGAACGGGGCTGCCGCGTTCGATACCACACCCATATTGAGACCGAGCATCCCGGTTTCCAGCGACTCGATCAGCCGCTGGCCGCGCGCCAGGTCTTTGGTGTACGCGTAGCTGACCAGGCCGTACTCAGTGTCGTTGGCGATCCGGACCGCCTCATCCTCATCGCCGAACGTGACAATGCTCAGCACCGGCCCGAAGATCTCCTCGCGGAGGATGTCGCTGCCAGGGCGCACGCCCGCGACCACGGTCGGCTCATAGAACGTGCCGGGCCGATCAATGGGCCGCCCACCGGTGAGAACCTTTGCGCCGCGCCCGGTTGCGTCGCGTACCAGAGAATCGGCCTTCTGGACCGCATCGTCGTTGATCAGCGGACCAATCTGGACACCCTCCTCTGTGCCGCGGCCGACCTTGAACGCCTGCACCCGCTCGGTGACACGTGCCGCGAACTCATCGGCAACGGCCTCGTGGACGATGAACCGGTTGGCGGCCGTACAGGCCTGACCGATGTTGCGGAACTTGGCCAACATCGCACCGTCCACTGCCGCACCAAGATCAGCGTCATCGAAGATCAAGAACGGCGCGTTGCCGCCCAGCTCCATGGAGGTACGCAGGATTCCTTCAGCGGCTTGCTGCAGCAGCTTGCGTCCAACCTCGGTCGAGCCGGTAAAGCTCAGCTTGCGCAGCCGCGGATCCGCGATGATCGGTGCCGACACTTTTCCTGATGTCGAGGTGGTGATCACGTTGACGACACCGGGCGGCAGGCCGGCCTCCTCCAAGATCTTGACGAAGTACAAGGTGGTCAACGGAGTCAGCTCTGGCGGCTTGATCACCACAGTGCAGCCGGCAGCCAGGGCCGGCGCGGTCTTGCGGGTCGCCATTGCCAGTGGGAAGTTCCACGGAGTGATCAAATAACAGGGCCCGACCGGGTGCTGAGAAACGATCATTCTCCCGGTGCCCTCGGGGTTGACTCCGTAGCGACCGAAGATCCGTACCGCCTCCTCGGAGAACCAGCGCAAGAACTCGCCGCCATAGATGACCTCGGCCTTCGACTCGGCCAGCGGTTTGCCCATCTCCAAGGTCATCAGCAAGGCGACCTCATCCTGGCGCTCGCGAATCTTCTCGAATGCCCGACGCAAGAGTTCAGCCCGCTCACGGGGTGGCGTACGGGCCCAGTCGGCAGACGCATTGACCGCCGCATCCATCGCAGCCGCGCCATCCTCGACGCCGGCACTGGCAATAGCCTTGATCGTTTCGCCGGTCGCTGGGTCGTACACCTTCAACATCGCACCGGAAATGGCCGGAGCCCACTCACCGCCTATGAAGAGCCCATCCGGGACCGAGTCCAGCAATGTCGTTTCAGCTGTGTCCACCATCGACTACCTCCCTGGCTCACCTGACACCGTCGTCCATTCGAGCCTAACGCTGGGATCACGCTGGCCGGTCCGGGGAGGGAACTAGTGCGGCACTAGGGTCTCGATATGCCATCCGCCTGGAAAGCCGACCGGATCGGCTCAGCGACTACCACGATCTTCGCCGAAATGTCCGCACTTGCCCTGGCAACGCAATCGGTCAATCTGGGGCAAGGCTTTCCGGACACCGACGGCCCCGCCTTCATGCTCGAGGAGGCGCGCGCGGCGATTGCCGGCGGCATGAACCAATATCCGCCCGGTCGGGGCATCCTGCCGCTGCGCCAAGCGATCGCGGCACACAGCAGCAGGAAATACGGACTCAGCTATGACCCCGAGACAGAGGTCTTGGTTACCACCGGCGCCACCGAAGCACTTGCCTCCTCGATCATGGCTTTCGTCAACCCCGGCGACGAAGTGATCGCACTCGAGCCGTTCTATGACTCCTACGCAGCCTCGATCGAGCTGGCGGGCGGGCGACGGGTCGGCGTTGCACTGTTCGGCCCGGACTTCAAGCTCGATCACGCGGAGCTAGCGGCTGCGTTCACATCCAAAACCAAGGCACTGTTGATCAATACGCCGCACAACCCCACCGGGGCCGTACTGGATCGTGCCGATCTCAGCATGATCGCGCAACTAGCCGTGCGGCACGATGTCGTCGTCATTTGCGACGAGGTGTATGAGCACCTGACCTTCGACGACGCTGAACACCTGCCATTGGCAACTTTTCCGGGGATGCGAGAGCGTACGGTACGAATCTCCTCGGCCGGCAAAACGTTTGCGGCGACTGGCTGGAAGATCGGCTGGGCGCTCGCCACCACAGAGTTGATCAATGAGGTCACTGCTGTGAAACAGTTCCTGAGCTACGTCTCTGGCGGCCCGTTCCAGCCGGCGGTTGCCCGTGCTCTCAACGAGGGCGACGAGTGGGTGGAGAAGGCTCGGCTAGATCTACAGGACAGGCGCGACCAGTTCGCCGGCGGTCTGCGGTCGGTTGGACTGAAGCCGCTCGTACCGCGTGGCACGTATTTCATGAGCACTGATGTGCAGGCGCTGGGTTATAGCGATGGTGTGGAGTTCTGCCGAGAACTGCCAGGCCGCTGCGGTGTCGTGGCGATTCCGCATCAGGTGTTCTATGACCGCGCCGAGGCGGGCAAGCCGTACGTGCGGTGGGCTTTTTGCAAGCAGGAGCAGGTATTGGATGAAGCGATCAGACGACTGGGAGCGTTGCGCTCCTAGTTATTGGGGCGACTTATCCCGCGAGTACGCGGCATAAGTCGCCACGTTGTTCAAGCTGCTTAATCCGCGGGGTCAGGCCAGGTGCTTTAGCCGGCTGCTGGGATCGGGAGACTCTTCAGCATCCTTGATGCTGAACGGCTTCGAATCCGAAAGGAGCTGATTCAAACGCGCGCCCCTCAGCACCCGATATGGAAACGGTGACTGTCCAGCTCGCTCCGCAATCGCGGCGCACGGCAACGCAGTGGCGCCACCGGCGATGATCACATTGCCGAACCGGCGGCCCTTCAGGGTTGATGACTCGGCGCACAGCAGAACATGCGGAAACACCTGTCCGACGCCGGCCAGTACCCGGCGAGTGTAACCGAGTGGGCCACGATCAGTCAGATTGAGGATGATCACTCCATGATCGGAAAGGATCCGGCGAGCATCGACGAGAAATTCCTTCGTCGTCAGCTCGGCCGGCACCCGAGCGCCAACGAAGGCATCGATGATCACCAGATCGGCGTATCCGTCGCGCAACTCGGCGATGCCGCGGCGGCCGTCGGTGTCGCGCACCTTGATGCCGCTGCGAACGGGTAGCGGCAGGTGTCGACGGACAAAAGCCGTGAGCTCGACGTCTGGCTCGAGCACAATCTGGGCTGAGCTCGGCTGGGTGGCTGCTATGTACCGCGGCAGTGTCATCGCGGCGCCCCCGACGTGCACCACACGCAACCTCTCCGCCGGCTCAATCACGCTGTCCAAGACGTCAGCCAGCCGCTGTACATAGTCGAATTCCAGCCGTCGTGGATCATCAAGATCGACGTAAGACTGATCGGTCCGGCCGATGCGAAGCGTGAATGCTCGCGGGTATGCCAGATCTGGCACCAAAAAGGCGCCATCGCGTCCAGGACGCAGCACTAGGTTGGCCGAGCTCAAGGCTGCTCCCTGGCGCTTGGCGGATGCTTTGACCAGCGGAAGCGGTTGTGGCGTGGTGTAGAAACAACAGGGAAGGGAGACTCGCCATGCAACTGCGATGGATCGACTCCAACAGTGTGAGCAACCATGATGTGGCCGATCTGCCGGCCCTGCGAGAAAAGACCGATGGCTTCCTCTGGCTCGATATCCCGGAGTGGAGTGATGAAGCAGAGATGCTTCTCAAACGCGACTTCGGCTTCCATCCGATGGCGATCACCGAGAGCCGAGACCGTAACCATATTCCACGCGTTCACGTCTATCCGCACCACGTGTTCATCGTCGTGCACGCGCCTGAGATCGGCGCGAACGGTCATGTGCACTATCTCGAGCTCGATCAGTTCGTTGGCGAAAACTTCCTGGTGACCATACACGGCCCGTTGAGCCCCAAGGTCCCTCTCGAGGCAGCGCTACGCGAGACCGAGGCTGTGGCGGCGCGGATTGACAGCAACCGGCTGCATCCGACGTCACCTTTCGGACTTACCTACGCCATCGTCTCCTCGATCGCGCGCCGGGAGGCTGAAATGGTCGCCGACATTGCCCGAGATGTCGGCCTGATGGAGCAGCGCGTGATGGCTGAGGCCAATGAAGATCCGCAGAAGTTTCTCAGCGAGCTCTTCGCGGCTCGACACGAGCTGCTGACCATCAAGACCATGGCGGCTCAGGGTAGTGAGATCTATCGGCGAGCGATCAAGCTGACAACCTTCGCGCCTACCGAGGGCATGGCTTTGATGAAGGACCTGCTCGACCAGTACGAGACCGTCTCACACATCAGCGATTCCCAACTCGTGTTCTTGATGGGTGTCACCGAGTTCTACCGGGCGCGTACGGACACGAAGATGACCATCGCCGCGGAGCGTCTCGCCGTCATCGCGGCTGTCACACTGCCGATCACGTCGCTCTCCTCGGTCCTTGGCATGAACGTCATCGTCAACAGCTCAACGCACTGGGTAGCGCTTTCCATCTTGTTGTTGATCATGTTGGTGATGTCGGCGTTCTTGCTGCGCTGGGCCCACAAGCAAGGCTGGTGGGGGTGACATGCCGACTTGTCGCTAGGGACGGAGCGGCTTAGGCGCCGGCGATGGCCGGCTGGGACTCCAAGATGATCAAGCCATCGCTGCTGTCGTCGGCGTCGAAGGTGACAGTGTCGCCCTCGCGTACCTGGCCGGACAGCACCCGTTGCGCGAGTTGATCTTCTATCGTGGTCTGGATCAGCCGGCGTAGCGGACGAGCACCGAAGACCGGGTCGAAGCCGGTAAGAGCCAGCCACTCCTTGGCCGCCGGCGTGGCTTCCACCGTGATCCGCCGATCGGCGAGCCGCTTGTTGAGCCGGGCCAGGGTTATCTCGACGATCTTGGCGAGCTCCTCGGTGCCGAGCGCGTCAAAGAGCACGACCTCGTCCAGCCGGTTCAAGAACTCAGGCTTGAACGCCCCGCGTACTACGCCCATCACCGCATTCCGTTTGGTGTCAGCGTCCAGTGTCTGATCAGCCAGGAACTGTGAGCCGAGGTTCGAGGTCAAGATCAAGATTGCGTTGCGGAAGTCGACGGTACGCCCCTGACCGTCGGTGAGCCGGCCGTCGTCGAGCACCTGGAGCAAGATGTCGAACACCTCGCTGTGCGCCTTCTCCACTTCGTCCAAGAGCACCACCGCGTACGGGCGGCGCCGCACGGCCTCGGTGAGCTGACCGCCCTCCTCGTAGCCGATGTAGCCGGGAGGTGCGCCGACTAGCCGCGCCACCGAGTGCTTCTCGGAGTATTCGCTCATGTCGATCCTGATCATGGCCCGTTCGTCGTCGAAGAGGAACTCGGCAAGCGACTTGGCGAGCTCGGTCTTGCCGACGCCGGTCGGGCCGAGGAACAGGAAGGATCCGGTGGGCCGGTTGGGATCGGAGATGCCGGCCCGGGAACGGCGTACGGCATCCGCCACGGCGCGTACTGCCTTCTGCTGGCCGACCAGCCGCTGCCCGATGCGCGACTCCATCGACAACAGCTTCTCGGTCTCACCCTGCAGCAGTCGGCCGACCGGTATGCCCGTCCAGTTCGCCACCACCTCGGCAACGTCGTTCGGGCCAACCTCCTCCGAAACCATCGAGGGCAGCTGCCCATCGTCCTTGGCGGCCTCCTCCAACTCCTTCTCTAGGGCCGGAATCTCGCCGTAGTTGATCTCACTGGCCTTGACCAGGTCGCCTTCCCGAAGCGCGCGATCTGAAACCACGCGCAACTCGTCGATCTGCTTCTTCAGCTCGCCGACGCGGTTCAGGCCCTGCTTCTCAGCCTCCCAGCGGCCCTCGAGGGACCTGAGCTCCTCCTCGACATTGGCCAGTTCCTCGGTCAACCGATGCAAGCGCTCGACGCTGCCGGTGTCTGACTCCTTCTCCAACGCCAGTTTCTGCATCTTCATCCGCTCGACGGTCCGGCGCAGCGCGTCGATCTCCACCGGCGAGGAGTCAATCTCCATCCGCAGCCGGGAGGCCGCCTCATCGACAAGATCGATCGCCTTGTCGGGCAGCCGCCGAGATGTGATGTAGCGGTTCGACAGGGTTGCCGCCGCGACCAGCGCCGCATCGGTGATCGCCACCTTGTGATGCGCCTCGTACCGTTCGCGCAGACCGCGCAAGATCGCGATGGTGTCCTCGACACTCGGTTCGTCAACGAAGACCTGCTGGAAGCGACGCTCAAAGGCTGGGTCCTTCTCGATGCGCTCGCGATACTCGTCCAACGTGGTGGCGCCGATCATCCGCAGCTCGCCACGCGCGAGCATCGGCTTGAGCATGTTGCCCGCGTCCATCGAGGAGTCGCTGGTAGCGCCAGCGCCGACCACGGTGTGCAGCTCGTCGATGAAGGTGATGATCTGTCCGGCGGCATCCTTGATCTCGGTCAATACAGCCTTGAGACGCTCCTCGAACTCGCCGCGAAACTTCGACCCGGCCACCATCGATGGCAAGTCGAGCGCTACCAGGCGGCGGTTTTTCAGTGAATCGGGCACATCGCCAGCCACCAGCCGTTGCGCCAAACCTTCGACAACGGCGGTCTTGCCGACGCCGGGCTCGCCGATCAGCACGGGGTTGTTCTTGGTCCGGCGGGCCAGGACCTGGACGACACGCCGAATTTCGCTGTCCCGCCCGATGACCGGGTCAAGCTTTCCGTCCCGGGCCATCGCCGTAAGGTCGACACCGTATTGATCAAGGGCGGATGAGGTGCCCTCCGCCTCCGGGCTGGTCACCCGCTTGCTGCCGCGAGCATCGTTGAAGGCGCGAGTCAACACGTTGGGCTTGACGTTGAGTGCTGCCAGCACCTTCTTGGCATCGGAATCAATGGTTGCCAGTGAGATCAACAGATGCTCGGTCGCCACGTATGCGTCGCCGAGCTGCTCGGCGCGGACTTCTGCGTCCGCGAGCACCCGGGCGAACGAGCCTGAGAGATTCGGCTGGCTCACCGAAGAACCCTTTGCAGACGGCAGCTTCGAGATCGCACCCTGCGCGGCCGCGGCAACGACGGCCGGATCGGCACCGGCAGCGGCAAGCAATGGCGCCGCGGTATTGCCGGGCACCTGCAACAGCGCGTGCAGCAGGTGGGATGGTTCGGCGTACGGGTTGCCCTCGGTCAGGGCGGTCCGTAGCGCGGCTGAGACTGCGTCTCGACTCTTGGTAGTGAGCTTGTTGGTGTCCATATCTCCTCTGAGATCAAACTTGAGTACGCCTCACTCAACTATGCGCCAGCTCCATCGGGTAAGCAATGAGCAAAGTTGAGTGCCATAGACTCAACCTCTTGCCGATTTGGACTATTCCAGAGTTTGAAGGGCCAATTGGCGCAAGACGCGTGGCCTGCAAGACGAAACAGTCGTCGCTCAGCGAGGCTGGTACCCGCGGACGGCGGTCAGGTGCGCGGTCTTGGGATAGTTGGCAGGATCGCGCTCGGCGGTGGCCGGAAACTCAAACAGATCGATCATCAGCTGCAGCGGGTAGTCCAGGCCCTGCTCGACGGTGCAGACGAGCTGGTCGTCGACGAAGAAGCGTACGCGCCTACTGTTCCACTCTGTGGCGTAGCTGTGCTCGTCCCGGGCATCCAAGGAGAGCGTCACGTCCGTCATCTCGTCGCGCAGGTTGGGGTCGTGGTGGGCCTTAATCCCTAACCGCACTTGGGAGCGGTCAGGCTCAATCGCGTTGCCGTAGAGCTCGGCGATGCAGACCTCCCCCGACTCCTGCGGAGAAGCCTCCTCGAACCCGATAAGCCAGAAGGCAAGCATGCACGTGGGATCACTGCTGGCACGCGCCGCGACCTCAACCAAGCCCTCCGACGGTGTCCACAGCCGGCGCGAAGGCTGGGGGCTGCGGACCTGCAGGTCTCGCCGGTGGCGGTGCTGCCCGAGCGACGAGCCCGCAGGGCCGGAGAAGGAACCGGTCTGGAGGTTGGAAACCCGCAGCTCACCGTCCTCAGGGCGCCAAGCCTGTTGATCGGCCTCGATGAGCAACTCCAAGCCGTGCCCGTTCAGTGCGTAACGGGCCGCGGAGCGCTCCGGTGTGGTCCAGTGCGGCAGGTAATGATCGATCCATCGAGCGGTATCTAGGGCGTCACCGGCGAAGTCGTCGCCGAAGACGAGCTCGAACCTCGAATGGTCCACCTCACCGGCCATAACGTGAAATGTAGTTGGGAGCGGTGCCCGACCCAGGACCGCCGAGTCAGGAACGTGCGGGAGAAGTGACGACGATCTCGGTATCGGGGTCGTAGTCGAGTTCGGGAGCGCCGGACACGATGATTGTGGCCTTTTCCCAAGGCTGCTCGCGCAGCATGAGGGGCAGCTCCTCCTTCAGCCACTGTGCAATGTGTTGTTGTTGGGCGGGAGCGTCACCATCACGTGCCACCAGCCGGCTTTCCTGCTCATCCAGATCGCCCTGCATCCAGATCGAGGCGTCGATCCACTGAGCGAACTCGTGTCGAATGATTCCAGTGCCCTCGACCCACACGATGTCGACATCAGCCGGGATACGGATGACGCCGGGTCGATCGTGCTCGATCCAGGCCGGAGGCCGGAACGTCACCGCCTCGCCCCGGTAGAGGGGCCGCAGGATGTTCTCGACCAACACGCCTCCCCAATCGAAGAACGCGTGGTTCCAGGCAATGTCGTCGGTGTGCACGACTGCCGACGCGGGAACGACGACCCGTAGCCGTTCGACGACGGTGGATTTCCCGGCGCCGCCGCGGCCGTCGATCGCGATCACTCGTGGACGTCCAATGACGCCGGGCGATGCGGCGCGCAGTCGCTGCAAAACGTCCGACAGCTTCAGGACCTGCCAGCCACTGGCCTCGACCTCACCTGGGTGTAGCCGCATCTAAGCCTTTCTTCGCGGAACTTAGGCGTCGCCTAGGTCGACAGTGCGAAAACCGCGGCCCACTCAGGTCGACCCTACGACGCTAACGGAGACGGCTCGCCAGCGTCTCCAGCAGTACCGCCCATGCCTGACGGGCTCCAGCCGCATTGCCCTCAGGCGTACCGCCCGACACTAGGTACTCGTTCTGGGCGACTGTGGTCGGCGTAACGGGTGGCCTCAGGAAGTGACCGGCCTCGGGAAACGTTACGAGCCGATCATCAACGCCCGCTTGGTACTCGCGTCGCCTGGCCATGAGTGCCTCGGCCATCGGGACCGACGGCCACATCTCATCTCCGGTGCCGTCAGCTGATCGTAGCGCCGCGACGTACGAGTCGGGGCCTACGTCTGTGCTGCCCAGACACCCAATTCATTGCCGCTCGGATCGCTGAACTCAAACCGGCGACCCCCGGGGAACTCGTACGGGCCGTTCACGATGCGGCCGCCTGCCGCAGTGACGGCTGCCACGCTGGCCTCCAGATCGTCTGAGAAGAGCAGCACGATCGGGCCGCCGGGTCGTACGGCATCCGTCTTCGCGAGTCCGCCGACCTCGGCACCTCTGCTGGGATCCTGGATTCCGGCATAGTCCGGTCCGTAGTCGGTGAAGGTCCAGCCGAACGACGATCCGTAGAACTGCTTGGCTGCAGCGACGTCCACCACCGGAATCTCTATGTAGTCGATTGCATGGTGGCGATGTGGTGTCTCGGTCATGAATGTCCCTTTCTCAACTCTTTGGCGCGGTCTGACCGTAGCGTCCGCCGCAGACAGTTCCGCCCCGCGGGCATGAACAGGCTTGGGGTGACGCGTCGGTTGTCAGACCGCCCGTGCAGACTGAGCCCATGTCAGGATTCGCTTCCTTCGCCATGATCAACCTCGACAGTGAAGACCCGGTGGGGCTTGCCTCGTTCTATTCCGCCGTGCTCGGCTGGAATGTGCTGCACAGTGAGGCCGAGTACGCCATGATCGGCGACGGGTCGATCAACATCGGATTCGGCAAAGTGCCCGGCTACACCGCGCCCGGCTGGCCCGAGGAGTCTGGACCGAAGCGCTACCACCTCGATCTGTATGTTGACGATCTTGACGAAGCAGAGCAACAAGCGCTCGATCTCGGTGCCAGCAAGCCGGCCGAGCAGCCTAACCCCGATCGGTGGCGCGTACTGCTGGATCCGGGCGGTCATCCCTTTGACATCTGCCTGAAGAGCTAACGAGTCTTCACCGTGCCGGCACCAACCGGCCCTTGATTGACGGCCAATTTCATATTAATTAAATTAACATGAAAATTCCAGTCCGGCGGTCATACCGGATGAGCGCCCGCGCCGAGGCAGCAGAGGCGACGGGAGAACGGATCCTCGATGCCGCTCTTGAATTGTTTTGGGAGCGACCTACCGATCAGATACCGCTGGATGAGGTGGCGAGCCGAGCGGGCGTTTCGGTGCAGACCGTGATCCGGCGCTTCGGCGGCAAGGAAGGGTTGCTCGCAGCGGCCGTCGACCGTGAGGCATCGAGGGTAAGCGGACAGCGAGATCAAGCTCCGACGGGAGATGTCGCCGGTGCCGTCAAAATGCTGGTGGATCACTACGAAGAACTGGGTGACCGCGTCCTCAGGCTCCTGGGAGAAGAGGACCGCATTCCGGGGCTGCGAGAGATCGCCGATCGAGGTCGTGTCTACCACCGGCAGTGGTGCGCGCGGGTGTTCGCTGAGGCCTTGGTTGGCCTCAAATCTACTGATCGAAAGCGTCGCTTAGCACAAGTCGTCGCGATCTGCGACGTCTACATGTGGAAGCTGCTGCACCGCGATGCCGGCCTCAGCCGCGATCAAACCGAGCTCGCTCTCATCGAGCTGCTCACGCCGCTCACCAAGGAGGAGCAATGAGCCGAATCCTCGTCTACACGACACCTGCCCGGGGCCACCTATTTCCCGTTACACCGATCATGGATGAGCTTCACAGGCGTGGTCACGACATCGCGCTCCGAACCCTGGGCTCCCAGGTGCCAATGATGCGCGAACGCGGCTTTGATGCCGCGCCGATCGATCCCAGGATCGAAGAGATTGCGATCAATGATTACCTCGGCCGTACGCCCCTTGATGCACAGAAACGAGCGATGCGGGCGTTCTGCGAACGCGCCAGGTTCGACGCGGTGGACCTCAAGACCGCAATCGAGGAGTTCAACCCGGATGCGTTGCTGATCGACATCAACGCCTGGGGCGCGCTGACCGTCGCCGAGAAGTGGGGTGGACCCTGGGCCTCCTGGTGTCCCTATCCGTTACCGGTGCCGTCCCGAGACGCGCCCCCGTTCGGCCCGGCCTGCGTCCAAAGTCGGGCCCGGTCGGGCCGCTGCGCGACGCGATCCAGGGGCCGGTCTTCTTCGGCGCACTTGAGCGAATTGTGGCTCCGCGGATCAACGAGGTGCGCGAGCAACTCGATATGCCGCCGCTGAAGGGTGCGGCCGAGATGTTCGGCAGGCCGCCGCTACTGCTCTACCTGACCGCCGAGCCGTTCGAGTACCCGCGCTCCGACTGGCCATCCAACATCCGCATGGTTGGACCATGCGACTGGGATCCTCCCGCAAATCCGCCAGCGTGGCTGGATGAGGTGGATCAGCCGATCGTCCTCGTGACGACTTCATCGGAGTTCCAAGATGACGGTCGACTGGTGCGCTGTGCGCTCGAAGCACTCGCGGATGAGGATCTGTACGTGGTGGCAACCTTGCCGTCCGAAAACGCTAGTGACATCACCCCATCGGCAAATGCGCGGGTCTTCTCCTTCCTGCCCCATACGCCGATCTTGAAGCGTGCCGCCTGCGCGGTTACGCACGCTGGCATGGGCGCCACACAGAAGGCTCTGGCGCATGGTGTGCCCGTTTGTGCTGTTCCGTTCGGTCGCGATCAGCTGGAAGTCGCTCGCCGAGTGGAGGTTGCCCAGGCCGGGACGCTGCTTGCCGCGAGCCGTCTTCGACCTGACCGTCTCCGCGACGCAGTACGCGAAGCTCTCGGGCGAGCCGAAGGTGCCAAACGCGTCGCTGCTGCATTCGCGGCGGCAGGAGGTCCGAAGGCGGCAGCGGATGCGTTCGAAACTTTGGACAAGGCGCTCAGGTCACGGGCCGCCCAGGGAGAGCGAGAGGTGTTCGCCGGCCGCGACGACCAAGATGCACCCCACCGATTGGATCGGCAGTAAACACTCGTGATCCGGAAGACTCCTGAACGGCGGCAAGCAGAGCCGTCAGCTGATCGGCCCTGGCTCGGAGCTCGTCAATCTCGTCCTGCATGTGCAAGATGCGGCGAATGCCCTCCAGGTTGATGCCCTCATCCTGAGAGAGCCGCTGGATCAGCCGCAGCCGCGCGATGTCGCGTGCCGAGTAGCGCCGGCCCCTTTTTGCCGTACGCCGTGGAGAGACCAGGCCCATCCGGTCGTAGGTGCGCAACGTCTGTGGGTGCATCCCGGCGAGGTGGGCGGCAACCGAGATGACGAATACGGGGGCGTCATGATCGATTCGCTGCGGCAGCTCAGAAGCAGACACGTCTCACCTCATCCAGCGGCGAAGAGCTTCGCCCTCGGGTTAGCCGAGCCGACCGCCTCAGCATAGGAGTTCAGAGCGGCACGTGCCTCGTCATTGAGCGCGGACGGCACCAACACATCGACCGTGACAAGCAGGTCGCCCTTGCTTCCGTCGCGCTTGCTGACACCCTTGCCGCGTACTCGCAGGGTACGGCCGTTCGGCGTCCCCGGTGACAGCCGCAGCTTCACCGGCGCGCCGTTCAGGGTCGGTACCTCGATCTCTGCGCCTAGCGCCGCCTCCTGGAAAGTGACCGGTGCCGTCAGCGTCAGGTTGTCGCCCTTGCGCCCGAAGACCTTGTGCGCCCGTACGTGGACGATGACGTAGAGATCACCGGGTGCTCCGCCGTTTTCCCCGGCTCCACCGCGACCCTTGAGCCGGATCCGCTGGCCATCTGTAACGCCGGCC
>Ga0307288_10000256_pt1 | contig 18944 bp, 16 predicted proteins | sample ER_DNA_142_FD_194469 | JGI IMG/M metagenome (GOLD analysis project Ga0307288, IMG submission 194469) | Bulk soil microbial communities from the East River watershed near Crested Butte, Colorado, United States - ER_DNA_142 | ecosystem: Environmental > Terrestrial > Soil > Floodplain | place... | reverse complement strand
CAAGGTCGCCGGTGGCGCCGTGGACGACCAGGGGAAGGTCCTGGCCCGCGCCCGTCGGGACACCCCGCACCGGTCGAAGTCGCCGGACGTCGTCGAGGACACCATCGTCGCGGTCGTCGACGAGCTGGTGGAGACCGTGCGGGCGGATGCGCTCGGCGACGTCGTGGCGGTCGGGATCGGCGCGGCGGGGTTCGTGGCCGCCGACCGGGCCTCGGTGGTGTTCGCGCCGCACCTGTCGTGGCGGCACGAGCCGCTGCGTGACGCCCTGGCCCGGCGCGTCCAGGTTCCGATCACCGTCGACAACGACGCGAACGCCGCGGCGTGGGCCGAGTGGAAGTTCGGGGCGGCCCGCGGCGAGAGCCATCTCATGATCGTCAACCTGGGGACCGGCATCGGCGGCGGCATCGTCATCGACGGGCAGGTGCAGCGGGGGCGCTACGGCATCGCCGGCGAGTTCGGGCACATGCAGGTGGTGCCTAACGGAATCCGGTGCGAGTGCGGCAACAAGGGCTGCTGGGAGCAGTATGCGAGTGGCAACGCCCTCGTCCGGGAGGCGCGGGACCTCATCGCGGCCCGGTCACCGGTGGCGGAGGATCTGCTCGGCGCGGTCGGCGGGGATCCGTCGAAGCTGACCGGCCCGCTCATCACGGCGGCCGCCCAGAACGGCGACCCCACGGCCATCGAGCTGTTGGCCGAGATCGGGGAGTGGCTGGGGGTCGGCATCGCCAACCTGGCGGCGGCCTTCGATCCCGGCACGTTCGTCGTCGGCGGTGGGGTGAGCGCGGCCGGGCCGCTCCTGCTGGACCCGGCGCGGGAGACGTTCCGGCGTCAGCTGACCGGTCGCGGGTACCGCCCGGAGGCCCAGATCGTCGCGGCGGAGCTCGGCAACGAGGCCGGGCTCATCGGCGCGGCCGACCTGGCCCGGCTGGGCCAGTAGGGGCGCGGGCGGTTCAGAGGCGGATGCCGTCGTCGCCCCCGTCGCGCTCCATGGGTTGGCGCAGCACCAGCAGGACGAACCCGGCGATCGACACGAGCAGAGCGAACAGCATCCACCAGCCGTTGCCGTCACGGTTGAACAGCAGCAGATAGAGGAAGAGCAGCGGCCCGGAGACGAGTGCGACGACCATCAGCCAGAAGTGCTTGTCCTCCGACGGCGGGAGCGGCGCGGGCGGGGGTGGCGTGTAGTGGTCCTCCTCGCGGTCGTCGGCGTCCCAGTCCGCCGCGAGGTCCTCAGGGTCCTCGACGACGTCGCCGGCAGTGGCGTCGTCGAGACGCGGTTGCTCGACCGGCGCCACGGCATGGGCGTCGTCGACGGGGTCCCGATCGCGGGTCGGATCGTCACGCCGGTCGTCCGGTCCGTCAGGGTGCGGGTCTCCGGAGGGGTCGAGGCCGAGGGCGACGTCGTCCCAGTGCGCCATGATCGCGGCGAACTGCTCGTCGACATCCTTCTCGGCCATGGCGAAAGAATCTCACCCCTCGGAGGCGCCGGCGCGGGCGGCCTTCGCGACCCGCTCGATGAACCGGACCGACTCATCGTGGATCAGCGGGGCGTCGTTGTCGAGCGTCGCCACGTGGTACGAGTTCTCCAGCCAGATCTCGGTGACGTCGGTGCTCGAGACGTGTTCGAGGAAGTACGCGGAACTGGCCACCGGGACGATGTTGTCCACCCGTGAGTGCAGGAGCAGCACCGGCTGGGTGATCTCCGCCAGGTCCCGGCTGACCTCGGTCCAGAGCATGGTCTGGGAGTACATCGACTTGAGCGGGTTCCGGTCGTAGGCCAGCTCGTGCTCGCGCTCGCCGGTCATCTTGACGTCGTCGGCGATGCCAGGAAACGACGGGACGACGCGCTGCAGCAGCGGCAGCAACCGCAGCCTCGGGTCGTTGTGCAGGTAGATCGGGTTGACCAGGACCAGCCCGGCCACCCGCGGCCCCTGCTCGAGGGCCAGCTTGGTGGCCAGCAGCCCACCCATCGACAGGCCGGCGGCGAAGACGTGAGCACAGCGCGACCGCAGCTCGTCGAACGCGCGCTCGACCTCGGCATACCAGTCCTGCCAGCGGGTCGTGTTCATCTCCTGCCAGCGGGTGCCGTGCCCTGGCAGCCGCGGCAGGCGGACGGTGTACCCGGCCGCGGCGAGGTGCTCGGCCCACCGACGCATGCTCTGCGGCGTGCTCGTATACCCGTGGACGAGCAGCACCCCGATGTCGTTTCCGTCGTGGGCGAAGGGCTCGGCCCCCGGGAGGACGGGAAGTGCCATGCCGTGGACTCCTCGAAGGTATGCCGGTCGGCTGGCCCCACATGGTCGCACGACGACCCGGCTCGCTGATAGTGCCGTAAAGTTCGAGGGTCACGGAGGTTTTCCGTCCAACGGCCGGCAGGAAAGGACGAGATCTCGCAGTGTTCTACTGGGTGCTCAAGACCGTCGTCCTCGGGCCGCTGCTGAAGCTGCTGTTCCGCCCGTGGGTCCAGGGCGAGGAACACATCCCTGACGAGGGCGCCGCGATCTTCGCGAGCAACCACCTGTCCTTCTCCGACTCGATCTTCCTGCCGCTGATGGTGCCCCGACGGATGACCTTCCTGGCCAAGTCCGACTACTTCACCGGACGCGGCCTGAAGGGCAAGGCCACCGCGGCCTTCTTCAAGGGCGTCGGCCAGCTCCCGATCGACCGCTCCGGCGGGAAGGCTGGAGAGGCGGCGCTGAACTCCGGGCTGCGCGTCCTGCGCCGCGGTGAGCTGCTCGGGATCTATCCCGAGGGCACCAGGTCGCCCGACGGCCGCCTCTACCGCGGCCGCACCGGCGTGGCTCGGATGGCGCTCGAGGCCGGGGTCCCGGTCCTGCCGGTCGCGATGATCGGCACCGACAAGGCACAGCCGACCGGGAAGAAGTTGCCCAGGATCATGCGGATCGGCATCCGGATCGGGCGGCCGCTGAGCTTCGCGCGCTACGAGGGCATGGAGGAGGACCGCTTCGTCCTACGTTCGATCACCGACGAGATCATGTACGAGCTGATGCTGCTGTCCGGGCAGGAGTACGTCGACGAGTATGCGACGTCGATGAAGGACCGCCTGGTCCGGGCCGCCAAGGCGCGGGCTCGCGAGATCCAGGAGGCCGCGAGGCCCGGCAGCGCCGCGAAGGAGCTCGAGGACGCGCTCGACGCCGCCGAAGGGCTGGAGGAGCGGCGCGAGTCGCCGGTCGACGACGTCGCGATCGGCCGGGGCGACGACGCGGTGGACGACGAGCTCCTGAGCGACGTGCCGGCCCCCCGCCCGGTCGGCGACGAGCGGGCCGCCAGCTGACCATGCCGCCCCTGTCACCGAGCCGCGCGCCCGGTGGCGTCGGCACGCCGGACGACTCCCTGGTCGTCTCGGCGCTGTGGCGGGCGATCCGGGTGCTTCGCCCACTGACGCTGGTCTACGCGGTCTGGGCTGCGTGGACCCGCCGCGATGAAATGCAGCAGCCGACCGCCGCCTTCGCCATCCTCGGCGTGCTCGCGGTCTGGACCATCGTCGCCCTCGTATGGGAGCGGCGTGAGCTGTGGTGGCACGTCGTCGAGCTCGGCCTCGCCGCCGGCGCGGTCGTCGCGACCCGGTGGGTCGACACCCCCGACGCGGCGTTCCGGGGCACGACGACGTTGCCGGGCGTGTGGCAGGCGGTGCCGGTCGCCTCGATCGGCATCGTCAAAGGCTGGCGCGGCGGGCTGGCCGCGGGCGGGATCATTGCCCTCGCGACGGTGGCGAGCACCCGGTCCGTCGAGGTGGCCGCGGTGAGCAACGGCCTGCTCGTCCTGCTCGTCGGAGGGACCGTGGGGTACTGCGCGGATCTCGCCCGGGCCGAGCAGGTGGAGTTGAGCCGGGCGCTGGCCCAGGAGGCCGAGGACGTCGAACGAGACCGGCTGGCCCGCACTGTCCACGACGGCGTGCTCCAGGCGCTCGCCTTCATCCACCGCCGCGGCATCGACGCGGGTGGCGAGGCGGCCCGGCTGGGCGCTATGGCGGGGGAGCAGGAGCAGCGCCTCCGCGCCCTGGTCAGTGGCGTGCCCGTCGACGAGCTGGAGAAGACGCTGGGCGGGCCGGTGGACCTCAGCCAGTACCTGCGTCAGGCCTCGGCCGGCATGGCCGACCTCGTCGCGCCGGCGGACCCGGTCTACCTGCCTCGCCGTCCGGCCAACGAGCTCGTCGCCGCCGTCGAGGCGGCCCTCGACAACGTCCGCAAGCACGCCGGGCGGGATGCCCATGCGTGGGTGCTCGTCGACGACGCCGGTGACGACATCGTCGTCACTGTGCGGGACAACGGCGTCGGCGTCTCGGAGGACCGGATCGTCGAGGCCGGCAGCCGGGGGCGCCTGGGGGTGAGCGCCTCGATCCGCGGCCGCCTCGAGGAGCTCGGCGGGTCCGCCCGGTACCTTTACGGTCCGGGCGGCGGCACCACGGTCGAGATGTGGATTCCCAAGCGAGGCGCGTGACATGACAGGTGACATGACACGGCACCAGCCCGGCGCAGACGGCATCGAGGAGGTGGAGTCCCTCGAGGCCGAGGACGATCCGGTCCACGACGCCTCCATCACCGTCGTCGTCGCCGACGACCACCCGATGTGGCGCGACGCCGTCGCGCGCGACCTCGCCGACGCCGGGTTCCAGGTCGTCGGTACCGCGGCCGACGGCGCCGCCGCGGTGCGTCGGGTCAAGGCGACCACTCCCGACGTCCTGGTCCTCGACCTGAACCTTCCCGGCGTTCACGGCGTCGAGGTCTGCGCGCAGCTCGCCGCCGAGCAGCTGCCCACGAAGATCCTCATCCTCTCGGTGAGCGGCGAGCGCCAGGACGTCCTCGACGCGGTCAAGGCCGGCGCCTCCGGGTACCTCGTCAAGTCGGCCGCCCGGGAGGAGTTCCTCGAGGCGGTACGCCGAACCGCGCGGGGTCGCGCGGTCTTCACTCCCGGCCTGGCCGGTCTGGTCCTCGGCGAGTTCCGGCGGATGCAGAACGCCGGCTCCGGCACGTCCGGGGTGCCGCAGCTGACCGAGCGCGAGACCGAGGTGCTCAAGCTCGTCGCGACCGGCATGAGCTACAAGGACATCGCAGCGCACCTGTTCATCTCGCACCGGACGGTGCAGAACCACGTCCAGAACACTCTCGGCAAGCTGCAGATGCACAACCGCGTCGAGCTGGTCCGCTACGCCATCTCCAAGGGCCTTCACCGCGACTGACGGCGGGTAGCCGGTGATTACGCTGAACGGTGTGCCGCGCCGACCCGTCCGTGTCGTCTCCGTGCACTCGTTCCGCGGCGGAACCGGCAAGTCGAATCTCAGCGCCAACGTCGCCGCTCAGCTCGCCCGCAAGGATATGCGCGTCGGCGTCATCGATGCGGACGTGCAGTCCCCGGGCATCCATGTCCTGTTCGGACTCTCCGGTGACGACATCACCGCGTCGCTGAACGACTTCCTCTTCGACGGAGTCCCCATCGAGCAGGTCGCTCTCGACGTCACCCCACCCGGGGTTCCGGGCCGCATCCACCTCATCCCGTCGAGCATCCAGCCGGGGGAGATCACGCGGGTGCTTCGCAACGGCTACGACTCGCAGCAGCTGGTCGAGGGGCTGCGCGAGTTCGTCGACGTCCTCGAGCTCGACGCGCTGCTCGTCGACACCCATCCGGGGCTGCAGGAGGAGACTCTCCTGTCCCTCGTCGTGGCGGACACCGTGCTGGTCGTCCTGCGGCCGGACCAGCAGGACTACGAGGGCACGGGCGTCACCGTCCACGTGGCCAAGGAGCTGGAAGTCCCGCGGATCGCCATCGTCGTCAACAAGTCCCCGGACAGCTTCGACCCGGCCGTCGTCCGCGCACGCGTCGAGCAGGCCTACGACTGCCCTGTCGTCGCCGTCCTGCCGCACTCCGACGCCATGATGACCCTCGGCAGCGCCGGGATCTTCTCGCTGCGGTACCCGGACGAGGACCTGAGCAAGGAGCTCATCACGGTGGCCGACTTCGTCCGCCGGGAGGCCGGGTGAACCGGACCCCGGAGCGCGAGCAGGGGCCGTTCCTCAGCCGCGCCGAGCTGCTGGGCGGGCTGTCCGGACGACGGGTGAGCAGCGCCCTCTACGTCATCGAGAGCCGGACCGCATACCTCGCTCTCAAGGCCCGCAACGCCACGGCCCCGGTGCTGTCGGAGGGCCGCCTCGAGGAGCAGGAGAAGGCCTTCCTGTCGGCGCTCGCGGCCGGGCGCGACCTGCCCGCCCCGACGATCCAGGAGCTGGAGCAGTTCGCCCCGCAGTGGGCTTATCTCGTGCCCCCCGACGCGGTGGCTCGCGCCGAGCTGGCCCACCGGCTCGGTGACAAGTACCGGTTCCGCGAGTCGGACGTCGGGCGGATGCGGGCCGCGCTCGGCCTCGACGACCCCGCCGTTCAGCAGGCATACCGCGACCGGCACCGCGGTGATCTCTCCGCCGTCTACGACACCGACCTGACCTGGCTGGAGAAGCTCCGATGGGCCCGGTCCCGGCTGTTCCGGCGCCTGGAGGAGCTGCCGCCGTTCTGGACGACGTACGGCCTGACGCTGACCGAGACAGTCGGTGCCGGGATGCTGGCGCTCCCCATCGCCGTCGCCGGGCTCGGACCGCTCCCGGGCGTCGGCGTCATCGTCGTGCTGGGGCTGCTGAACGTGCTGACCGTCGCCGCGGTCGCCGAGACCTTCACGCGAACCGGCTCGGTACGGTGGGGCGGCGCCTTCTTCGGTCGCGTCGTCCGCGGCTACCTGGGCCGCACGGGCGGAGTGGTCTTCGGTGTCGGCATGACGATCTACACCGCCCCCGTCCTGCTGGCGTGTTACGTGGGGTTCGGGGTGACGGTCGCGAGCACGACGCACACCAGTGCGCCGCTGTGGGCGGCCGGGCTCTTTGCGGCGAACATCGCGCTGATCTTCCGCAAGCGACTCAACGCGACGATCGCCTCGGCGCTTCTCGTCGGGTTCGTCAACGTGCTCGCCATCGTCGTCCTCGTCGTGCTGGCGCTGACCGTGCTCGACGTCGACAACGTCCGGTTCGCGAACATCCCGTTCGTGGGCGGCCAGCCGTTCGACCCGAGCGTGCTGGAGCTGGCCTTCGGCGTCGTGCTGCTGTCGTTCTACGGCCACACGTCGGTCGGCAACAGCGCCCAGGTGGTGCTGAGACGAGACCCCGGAGGCCGCTCGCTCATGAAGGGGAGCGTCGCCGCGATGCTCACCGTCGTGGCGCTGTACAGCCTCTGGGTCTTCTCCGTCGGCGCGGCGGTACCGGCCGAGCGGCTGCGCTCCGAGCCCGGCACGGCGCTCGTGCCGCTGGCCGAGGAGGCGGGACGGGCGGCGTCGGTCGTCGGCTTCGTCTTCGTCTTCCTCGCCGTGGGCATGGGGACGGTTCACCTGTCCCTGGGCTTGTACAACCTGGTCGCCGAACGCCTGGTGGCCCGCCGTCGCCTCGCCGTGCTGCTGGGCCTGGCCCTGATCGGCTCGATCTTCCTGCTCGCCGAGCTGCTCATCATCACCGAGACCGCGTCGTTCACCGGCTCGCTGGGGATCGTGGGCGCGCTGACCGGACCGTTGATGGGCGGCGTCTTTCCCGTTCTGATGCTGGAGTCCAGCCGGCGCCGCGGCGACTACGAGCCCGCGCGGTTCTGGCGGTGGCTGGGTCACCCGGTCGTCGCCGTGTTGCTGTTCCTGGCCTTCATGGCCACCGAGGTCATCTACGTCTGGGCGTGGCCGTCCACGGTGCAGCGGCTCATCGCCGCGACCGTGATCGTGCTCGTCGTCGTCTTCACGGTCGTCATGCTCAGGTCCGGCGCGCTGCGTCCCCGCGCCGTCGTCGAGGTCCGGCGGGACGAGGAGTCCGGACGAGACAACGTGAACGTCGTTGCTCGCGGGCACACGGTCCGGGCGGAGGCTCTGCCTCCCGATGAGCGGGTCGTCGACGTAGCGCTCGCGCCGCTGCGCGTCCCGGAGGTCCGGGCCTGGGCGCACCAGGTGGACGGTGGCGGCGAGTCCGAAGCCCTGGCCGTGACGGCATCGCTGCGCGGGCCGGGTGGTGACACCCCGCAGCCGGTCGCCGACGGAGCGCTCGTCCTCGACCCGGTCGACGGAGCCGAGACCCTGGAGCTTCGGTTGCCGCGAGTCAGCCGGGCCGGTCGGCGATGATCCGCCGCAGGTCCGAGGCCTGCGCCCTGAGACCGCCGAAGTAGTCGGTCTCCGTCACCTTTTCGACCTGCTCGGCCTGGCGCTCGTGGTCGAGCTCGATCCGCAGCTGGTCCAGCTGCCGCTGCAGCGCCTCCTCGCGGGCGGCGGCGGCGGCCGCCCGACGCTCCTCGTCGAGGATGCGCTCGAGCACCCCGGCACACTGCGTCGCCACCGCGCCGGTGAGCTTGAGGTCGCCGGCATCGAACGGCGCGCCGGCGCGGCTGAGCACGATCGCGCCGCGCTCCGTCTCTCGGAAGGACAGCGGCGCCACGAGCCGGGCCCCGTCGCCGACCGTCTCGATCCGCAAGTGGGTGAGGTCGTCCGGTATGCCGGTGGTCGCCTGTTGGTGGACAGCGGCCTCCACGACGCGGCCGTCGATGTCCACGACCACGTATGCGTCGTCGACCGGCACGTGTCGCGTCGCCTCGCGCAGCGCCCGGGTCGCCAGGTCCGACCGGTCCCGGGCGGTGGCGAGGACCTCGCCCAGCGCATACAGGAGGTTGACCTCGCGGTACATGTCGAGGACCTCGTCGGCGAGCTCCCGTCGTTCCTGCTCGATCCCGGCGAGGTGGGTGAGCACGTCGGCGGTCATCGCGGCCCGCGGCCCGGTGACCGTGCCGAGAAGCGTGCCGTCGGCTCGGGTCACCGGCACCGGCGACCCGTCCAGCGCGGACCCGGCCAGCAGCCTCCCCGTCGTGTCGAACACCGAGGCCTCACCCGCGGACACCGACGCCAGGAGGGCAGCGACGTCCTCACGGCGCAGGATTCGGCCGAGGCGGACATCCTTCACTATCAGGACCCCTCGTCCGGTGGACCGAGGCGGGAGCGGGCGAGGTCGAGCAGCTCGTCCGGGTCGAACGGCTTGGTGCGGAACTCGTCAGCGCCGACCGCGAGCCCCTGCTCTCGGTCGGCGTCCTGGCCTTTGGCGGTGAGCAGGACGACCGTCACGTCGGACAGGCCGAGATCTGAGCGCACCGCGCGGCACACCTCGTAGCCGTTCATCTTGGGCATCATCACGTCCAGAAAGACGAGGTCGGGGCGTTCGGCGGCCACGAGTGCGAGAGCGGCCTCGCCGTCGGCGGCGCTCAGCAGCTCGACGCCCTCGTCCTCCAGCTCCTCGAGGGTCTGCTCGAGAAGCGCGCGGATGTGCGCCTCGTCGTCGACGATGAGGATCTTCCGGGCGGTGCTTCCAGGCATTGAGTACCTCACTCGAAGAGGACGACGACGACGCCGTGCGTCGCGGGATCGGCCCGCAGATCGTCGACGAGGCGGGACGGCTCAGCCGGGTCGGTCCTCGCGATCAGGACGTCGGGGACGGACGTGCGCGCGGCCTGCGCCGCCATTGACAGGTCGGACACCGTCCTGACCACCCATCCCTGGCGGGCGAGGGTGTCGCGCAGCGCATCCCGCATCGTTTGGTCGGGGTCCGCGACCAGGACCTGCCGGCGGGCCGATCCCTCCGTGAGGAGGGCCTCGACGTGGGCGACGAGGTCCGCGCTGTCGATCGGCTTGGTGAGGTAGCTGTCGACCCCCACGGACTGCGCGCGACCCTGGTCGTGGACCACGGACACGATCATGATCGGGATCCCCATCGTGGCCGGGGCCTGGCGCAGCTGGGCAGCGACGTCGAATCCGTTGACGTCCGGCATCATCACGTCGAGGGTGACGAGGTCGGGGGTGAGCGCCCGGGCCTGTGTGATCGCCTCGTGCCCGTCGGCCGCCTCGTGGACCGCGTAGCCGTGGCTCTCCAGCTCCTGACGCAGCAGCTGGCGAACCGGTTCGTGGTCGTCGACGACGAGGATGAGCGGGGGACCGCTCCTGTGCTGCGCCGCCAGGCTGTCCCGCAGGTCACGCAGCAGCGCCCGGGCGTCGACGACCGGCGGAGCGGCCGGCTCCGTGGATGCCGTGATGGGCAGGGGAAGGGTGAACGAGAACGTCGTTCCCCGACCCAGCTCGCTGTCGACCTCGAAATGACCGCCGTGGTGCTCGACGATCTCCTTGCAGATCGGCAGGCCGAGGCCGGTCCCTTGGGGCTTGCCGGTGAGCGTGTCACCGACCTGCTTGAACCGCACGAACAGGTCCTCGCGGTCCGCCTCCGCGATCCCGGGACCGGTGTCCGTCACGGACACGACGACGTCGCCTGCGCGACGCCTCGTCGTGACGGTCACGGCCCCAGCCTCGGTGAACTTGCAGGCATTGGAAAGCAGGTTGATGACCACCTGTTCGAGCCGGTGCCGGTCGCCCCGGAGCACTGGCACATCAGGCTCGAGCTCGAGGTGCAGCGGCAGGTCCTTCTCCTGGAAGAGCGGCTCGACGATGGCGCTGCCCTGGCGCAGCAGGGCATCGACGTCGACGTCCTCGTCGCGCCACTCCACGCGCCCGGCTTCCATCTTCGCCAGGTCGAGCAGGTCGTTGATCAGGCCGGTCAGTCGCTCGCCTTCGTCGGAGATGATCGCGAGATTGCCCCGCACCTGGGTCATGGCGCGGGACGTCGCGGGGTCGGGGTCGCTCACCGCGGGAAAGACCCGCTCGTCGAGGCGCTTGGTGATGATCTTGGTGAAACCGAGGATCGACGTGAGCGGCGTCCGCAGCTCGTGCGAGACGGTGGAGATGAAGTCCGTTTTCATCCGGTCGACCTCGCGCTCGACGGTGATGTCGCGGACCAGGACGACCGTCCCGCGAGAGACGTGGTCGGACGGGTCGACGATGCCGCTGGCGACGGCGCGCCCCAGGCGGCCGTCGGCCAACGGGATCTCTCGGGTGGCGGCTCGCGTGGAACCGATTCCGTCCAGTTCGGGAAGGACCAGCACGGCCGGTTGGTGGAGCAGGCCTTCCGACGGGCGGGCGAGCATCTCTTCGAGACGCCGGTTGACCCGCACCACCCGCCCAGCGGGGTCGAGGACGATCAGTCCTTCGCCGAGGTTGTCGAGGATCGCGGCCAGCTGGTGGCTGAGCCCGACCGCCTCGTCCCGCGCCACAGCCGTCTCCTGACGGGCCTGCTCCAGCTGAGCGGTCCGTTGGGCGACCTTCCGCTCCAGGGAGAGCTCGGACTCGTGCAGCTCGGCGTTGGCCTCTCGCAGCCTGTCGACGACCTCGGTGAGGCGGCCGGCGTGCGCATACAGGACGGTGAGCCCGAGGGCCAGGAAGACGACCGACACGGAGAAGAACACGATCTGGACGAGCACGGTTGGCAGCCCCGAGACGACTGGGACGATGGCTCGCATGGCGAGGAGGACGCCGGCGATCGCGGCGGCCGCCGTGACCACCGCGACGAGGAAGAGCGTGCGGCGCTGGGCGTAGGGGATGGCGAAGAGCACCGGGAAGATCGTGAGGACCGCGAAGGCACCGAACAAGGACGGCACCAGGAGCGGTGCGAGGACCAGCTGGAGCCAGAACGTCGCGCACACCGCGAGGACCGCGGCGTCGACCCGGCCGGAGCGGTACAGCCGCAGCGACCAGGGCAGCAGGACCGCGCAGAGGACCGCGCCGACGAGCGCCGGCCAGGCCAGCTGGGTGCCCAGCAAGAGCAGGGCGACGTAGAGGACCAGGAACCCGGCCACCGCGGCGACCAGGTCCAGCAGGACGAACCGCCGGAACCGGCGCGCGGCCTCGACGGGGTGGCCGACCGGGACCGAGGCGGGCGTCTCGGGAAACGGCACCGGGGCCCCCATGTGCCAGCCCTTTCGTCCCTGCGGGTGCTTGCTGGTCCTCGTGTCGAGCTCGTCGTCAGTGTAGGACCTGGCGGCGAGTGCATCCGTAAGCCGCGCGACCACGGAAGAGAGGGCACAGCGGCTATCGGGGGACTGCACCCGAGCGTGGAGTGAAAACACGTTGCCGGCCGTCCCACCCACGAGGAGTTTGTATGCGTCTCGCCCGTGCTCTTGCCACCGTGGCCGTTGCCACGGGGGCCTCCGTCGGCGTCGCTCTGGCGGCGCCCCCGTCGGCTCAGGCCGCCGGTACCGCCATGGTCTCTATCCTGCACGCCGTCCCGAACACTCCGGTGGACGTCTGTGCCAACGGCAAGGCCCTGCTGACCAACTTCCAGCCTGGCACCCTCACCGACCCGCAGAGCCTGCCTGCCGGCAGCTACGACCTCAAGCTCACCGCCGCGGGCAGCGGCTGTGGTGCCGCCGGGGTGCTCGAGGCGAAGGGGGTCAACGTTCCCGCCGGCGCCAACATCACCGTCGTCGCCCACCTGTCGGAGAGCGGCTCGCCGAAGCTCACGCCGTACGTCAACGACGTCTCCGCGGTCCCCGCCGGCAAGGCGCGGCTCACCGTCCTTCACGACGCCGCGGCCCCGGCCGTCGACGTCCGGGCCGGCGGCACGGCGGTCATCACCAACCTCACCAACCCCAACGAGAAGTCGCTGGTCACCAATGCCGGCACCGTCTCGGCCGACGTCGTCCTGGCCGGTACTGGCACCGTCGTCATCGGGCCGGCCGACGTCACCCTCAAGGAGGGCACCAGCACGATCGTCTACGCGTGGGGCAGCGCCAACGACAAGAACCTCAAGCTCGCCGTCCAGACCATCTCCGGCATGCACTCAGCGCCCGGTGGGGTGAACGCCGGTACCGGTGGTCAGGCGTCCGAAGGGACTCCAGCGCTCGCGGCCGTCGGGCTGGTCGCGCTCGGTGGCGTGTCGGCGGGTGCGCTGGCGCTGGCGCTTCTGCGTCGGCGCGAACCCGGCCGCGCCCAGCCGACGTCATCCTCGATCGGCTGACCACCAGCCGAGGATGACATGAGCCGTCCCCAGTGGGCCAGGGTGGCCGCCGTGCTGGCGGCCACCCTGGCCGGGGGCGCGCTTGTGGCGGCTCTGGTCGTGCCGCGCGACGACGGGCCGGGCGAGGCCGATACGTCCGGGCTCGTCGTGCCACCAGCGTCGCCGAGCGCGCCGGTCACGACGTCGGCCGGCGCACCGCCTACAGCGTCGGTCCCGGCCGAGCCGGCCCTCCCGTCGCTGCAGGCTTCGTCGGCGACTCAGGGTGCGGCGACCGCTGCCGCGGCGCCCACCCGGGTCGTCGTCGACCGCCTGGACATCGACATGCCGGTCGAGCCGCAGGGAGTCCTCCCGGACGGCCAGATGGCCTTGCCGACCGGCCCGGACAAGGCGGGGTGGTACCGGTTCGGCAGTGCACCGGACGACGCCGAGGGGGCCACGGTCCTCGCCGCACACGTCGACGGCAGGACCGGCATCGGGCCCTTCGTCCGGCTGGGGTCGGCCCGGCCCGGCGACCGGGTGGAGGTCTGGGTCGGAAGTCAGCGACACCCATACCGGGTCACTCAGGTGGTGCGCGTCGACAAGCTGCGCCTGGACGGTGACGCGCTCTTCCCCGTGTCCGGACCACCGCGTCTCCACCTGGTCACCTGCACGGGGGAGTACGTACCGGGATCTGGCTACACCCAGAATCTCGTCGTTCTCGCGGACCGGTGGTGACCTATCGTGAGCCGCGTGACGGACATCGAGCGAGCCGACACCGAGACCACGCGGGGCGCACTGGCCCTGGCGGAGGCCTTGGCGAGCGGCTCGCGCGACGCCCTGTCCGAGTGCTACCGGCTGTGGGGACCCCTCGTCATGGGGATCGCGGCGCGTTCCCTCGGTAGCCGCCAGGACGCGGAGGACATCACCCAGCAGGTATTCGTCTCCGCGTGGCAGAGCCGCGGTACGCTCCGCCCCTCGGAGTCGGCTCTGCCGGCTTGGCTCATCGGCATCGCCCGCCGCCGGGTGGCCGACGAGTATGCCCGCCGAGCCCGAGCCATGCGGAACTCCCGCGCCGTCGCCGCCAATACGGCGCCCGGCGCCGACGTCGAAGGCAGTGACGCGGTCGACCGCCTCGTCGACCGAGTGCTGCTGCGCGAGGCGGTCGACCAGCTCTCCGAGCCACGACGCACCGTCTTGAACCTGGCGTACGTCGAGGACCGAACCCAGGAGGACATCGCCAAGCAGCTCGACCTGCCGCTCGGCACGGTCAAGAGCCACATGCGGCGCGGGCTGCTCCAGCTGCGCCGAGAGCTGCTCCAAGGGTGGGAAGGGGGCGACCGATGACCCACGTGACCGACGAGGTGCTGGCCGCTCTCGCGCTCGGTGACCCCGACGTCGACCCGGCGGACCGCCAGCACGCCGAGACGTGCCCGCTCTGTTCCGAGGAGGTCGCCGAGCTCGCTTCCGTGCACGGCCTGCTCCGCGAGGAGGCCGGTATGCGTGGTGCCCACCGCGTCGACCCCGGACCACACGTGTGGCAGCGAATCCTTGCCGCGACGGGCGACGACGTCCCGGCCGCCCAGGAGCCCGCAGCAGCGGACGGGTCGACGGTGGAAGGACCCGTGGAGCCGGTGGCCTCCGGGTCGTCAGGTCCGTCAGATCGGCCGGCCGTGCCGTCCCTGGCGGCGCGGAGGGCGGGGCGACAGAGCCGGCGGTCCTGGTGGCTCGCCGGCACCGCTGCGGCCTGCCTGCTCATCGGCGTCCTCGTCGGTCGGGCCGTGTGGGCGCCGGGGGAGACCTCCGAGTCGGTGGTCGCCACCGTCCCCTTGACGACGCTCGACGCGAGCAAGCAAAAGGAGGGCACGGCCGAGCTCCTCGGAAACCAGGGCAGCCAGGGCCAGGAGCTGCGGATCGACACGCGGCCCATGTCGTCCGGCTCCGGGTACGTCGAGGTGTGGCTCATCAATACCGACGGTAAGCGGATGGTGTCGCTCGGCGTGCTGTCCGGGACCGAAGCCACGTTCCCCGTCCCGCCCGACGCCCTCGCGCAGGGGTACACGATCGTGGACCTGTCCCGCGAGCAGTACGACGACCGACCTCAACACAGTGGCGACAGCATCATGCGCGGAACCCTGCCCGTCTGACCCGCCTGGGTATCGCCGCTCCGGTGATCGAGTCAATGTTTGGTCAGCAATGTCCAAGCGTCATTGACAGCCCAGGTGTGCAGCGCAACCATTTGTGCGGATCGCCTGACTCCCCACGCGTTCGGGGGCGCGCCGAGTAGGACCCTCCGTTCAACCATCCCCCGCCCACACGCGTCCCACACCCAGGACGCCATGGGGCATACGCGAAGGGATCTAGATGTCCATCTACAGCAGAGCGCGGGGGACCCGCGTCGCGGTCGCCGCCATACCGTTTGCGGCGGCCCTCGGGATCGCCGTTCCGGCGACGTCGGCCCAGGCCGCCAGCCAGGTCGTGCACCTCGCCGGAACGGCCACTCCGACGACCGGTGCCTTCACGCCCTCCGGAGGCGACGGGACTCTCGAGTCCATCCCGGCCCAGGAGGACGAGGAGGGCCCGGAGGCGTACGACGGCACGATCACCGACCGCAGCCTCTCGGGCGGCCCGGGCCACGGTGCGTCGACACCGAGCGGCACGAAGGCCAAGTCGAACCCGACCCTGGCGACGAGCTTCGAGGGACTGAACTTCTACCAGCAACGGTATGCCCGCGGCGGCAACCAGTTCAGCGTCGAGCCTCCCGACCAGGCGCTCTGCGTGGGTAACGGCAAATCCGTCGAGGCCGTCAACGACGTCTTCAACGCCTACGACAGCTCCGGACACTCGCTGCTGCCGGACAACACCGCCACCAACGTCGTCGCCGGGTTCCCGCGAAACGTCAACCGCGCCGTGGACCTCAACTCCTTCTACGGGTACCCGCCGGCGATCAACCGCGCCACGGGTGTCGCCGGGCCCGAGCTCACTGACCCGACCTGCATCTTCGACGCGCAGACTCAGCGCTACTTCCTCGTGGTGCTCACCTTGGATCGCGCTCCGAACGGCTCGCTCAACCTGGTCAACCACCTGGATTTGGCCGTGAGCCGGACGTCCAACCCGGCCGGCGCCTGGTCGGTCTACAAGATCGACGTCACCAACGACGGCAGCTCCAACCCCAGCGCGGCCAACCGGTGTCCCTGTCTCGGCGACTACCCGCACATCGGGGCGGACGCCAACGGCATCTACCTGACGACCAACGCCTACCCCTGGAACGGGCCGGGCTTCAACGGCGCCCAGATCTACGCCCTCTCCAAGGCGCAGCTGGTGGCCGGTGCGTCCACCGTCTCCATGCAGCACCTCGACACGTGGGGCAAGGTCGCCGCGCCGAGTGACGCCGGCACAACGCAGCCGGGGTTCACGGTCTGGCCGGCGCACTCTCCTGGCACGTCGTCCTTCGAGACGTCGGCGAACGGCACCGAGTACCTCATGAGCTCGAACGCCGCCGATGAGGCGACCCGCCCGGTCGCCGGCACCGGCGGACCCGGCCACTCGTCGCAGGTCGTCACGTGGTCGCTGACCAACACGGCGTCCCTCAACACGGCGTCCCCGGCGCTGGCGCTGAGCTCGGACATCGTCGACTCGAACCTGTACGCCGTGCCGCCCAAGCAGACTCAGCCGGGGTCCGGATCGGCACCGACCACCGCCACCCCGCAGGGCTACTGCATCAACAACACCACAACCGTCACGATCGCCGGGACCGGGTGCTGGCGCCTCCTCTTCGCCGCTGAGCCGGCCCACAACGAGGTGGTGTCGCGTCCGGACTCGAACGACACCCGCATGCAGCAGGTGATGTATGCCAACGGCAAGCTGTGGGGTGCGCTCGACACGGCGCTCAATCCTGACGGAGGCGCGCAGCAGGCGGGGATCGCGTGGTTCATCGTCAAGCCCTCGACGACCGGTGGAACCCTCAGCGCCAAAATGGGGCTGGACGGCTACCTCGGTGCCGCCGGCAAGGACATGACGTACCCGGCGATCGGAGTCACCCCGAGCGGTCGTGGGGTCATGGCGTTCACCCTGTCCGGGACGGCGGACTACCCGAGCGCGGCCTACGCGGGCATCGACGCCATCGCCGGCGTCGGGGACTACCACGTCGCCGCCGCGGGTCAGGCCACCGCGGACGGGTTCACCAGCTACAAGGCCCAGGTGGGCGGCAACCCGCCGCGTACCCGATGGGGCGACTACGGCGCGGCGTCCGTCGACGGCAACTCGGTGTGGATCGCGAGCGAGTACGTCGCACACGCGTGTAGCTACGCCACATGGGGCGGCCCGTTCTTCACGGGCGGCTCCGGCGACAACCTGCTCGGCACCTGCGCCGGCACGCCCGGCGGCGTCGGAACGCGTGCGGCGTTGGGCAACTGGTCGACGCGAGTCAGCCAAGTGACGCCCTAGTCACTGAGCGGTGAGATGGGCCGGGAGCCGGTGGCTTCCGGCCCTTCTGCCGTGTGCCGTCAGTCGGCGGTGGCCCTCCGTAGAGCGGAGAGAACCTTCCCGTCGATGCCGTCGGGAGTCAGCCGCATCTCGTAGTTTTCCACGCCGGCCCACGACTCCAACGCATCGCCAACGGCACCGGTGTGCCCGAGCCGTGCCAGTCGCCGCGACACCTCCTCGGCGAGCTCCCCGATGAGCGGCTGCACATCCTCCGGCGCCCCGAAGTACAGGTCGTTGAGGTCGAGCAGGCGGGCCAGCTCGTCGGCCGCCTCCGGATGGTCGTCGACCCGCAGGTCGACCCGAACGCCGCTCCCGTCGTAGCCCTCACCCGGAGCGACGACGTAGAGGGCCGCGCCCTGACGACCCCGGGCGTCGCCGCCCGCCGCATCCCCCGCGAGCAGCGCGGCCAGGAGCCGCCGCTCGAGTGGGGACCCGGCGGTGTCCAACCACGCGCGCTCCATGTCGGCCACCACATGCTCGCCGACGAGGATGTTGCCCTGGATCGCGTACCGCGCGGCGCCGCTCGCCCCCGACCGGCCCCCGGCCCAGGCGATGCAGGCCGGTCCGGTGTAGGTGGCTTGGCTGTCCGGTGCCACGACGCCGAGCTGGCGGTGCTCGCGGTCCTCGTCGCCGCTGGTCACGCGGTCGACCGCCGCCGGGGCGTCGAGCCCTTCGCCGAGGAGGCGCAGGACGTCGGCGCGGTAGGACCACCGGGCGGTCGCCTGCGTCGCGACGGCGCCGACGATCCGCGACTCGCTGCCGTTGGCCGACAGCTGCGCGATGGGTACCACCGATCCCACCGAGAGGAACTTGCTCGCCACGGCCACGCCGGCTGCGGTGCCGTCGGTCGCGACGATCGAGAACGTCATGCTTCGCATGCTAAGCGTGCGCTGTGACACCGCCAGTCGTCGTCCGCCGGCCCGCACCTAGAATCGACCGGTGATCGCGAGCCCGGACAGCGCGCTCCTGCACGCCGAGCTGGAGATGTCGGCGGCGTCTCTCGTCGCCGGCCAGCAGCCGCACTGGCCGGACGTCGACGCGCTCCGCGCCTCGGTCGAGACCCTCGCCGCATACCCTCCGCTGGTCTTCGCCGGCGAGTGCGACGACCTGCGCGATCGGCTGGCCGCCGCGGCCCGTGGCGAGGCGTTCGTGCTCCAGGGCGGTGACTGCGCAGAGACGTTTGCGGCGGCGACCGCCGACAACATCCGCGACCGGGTCAAGACCATCCTCCAGATGGCCGCGGTCCTGACCTACGGGGCATCCGTTCCCGTGGTCAAGATCGGCCGGATGGCGGGTCAGTACGCGAAGCCGCGCAGCACCGGCAGTGAGGTCCGCGACGGCCTGGAGCTCCCCGCATACCGAGGCGACATGGTCAACGACTTCGCGTTCACCGAGGCGGCCCGGATCCCCGACCCGAACCGGCTCGTGCGCGCCTACCACGCGTCATCGGCCACCCTCAACCTCGTCCGCGCGTTCACGATGGGCGGCTTCGCCGACCTGCGCCACGTCCACGACTGGAACCGGGGCTTCGTCGCCAACGCCGCGAACCAGAAGTACGAGCGGCTCGCGCAC
>Ga0307288_10000254_pt1 | contig 19041 bp, 19 predicted proteins | sample ER_DNA_142_FD_194469 | JGI IMG/M metagenome (GOLD analysis project Ga0307288, IMG submission 194469) | Bulk soil microbial communities from the East River watershed near Crested Butte, Colorado, United States - ER_DNA_142 | ecosystem: Environmental > Terrestrial > Soil > Floodplain | place... | reverse complement strand
CCGGTGAACCCGCAATCCGCGACGAGTCCCAGATCACGCAGCAGGCCGCAGGTGTGCTCGCCGGCGCCCAGGGCGAGCACCGTACGCAGATCGCCGGCGGTGTCGACGTCCTGCCGCAAGCCGGGCCACGTCCCGGTGACCGGCCGGGCGAGGGAGGCGGCGTGCGCGGCAGCCGAGCCCACACCGAACCGCGGGTCCAGCGCAATGCCCACGTCCGCGGTCAGCAGGACCGTGCCGGTGCCGGCGGCGTCGGCCACGAAGCTGCGGCCGGGACCCGCCGCGGCCAGTGCCGCACCCAGCTCGGCGGGCCGCAGCGCGGGCAGGTCGCCGGTGAGCACGGCCCGACGGTGGGCGAGGCCCACGACCAGGTCGGCGCCGTAGCGCATGGCAGCGTTCAGCCCGGCGGCCGGGCGGTCGGGCACCGCCCTGGCGCCCAGCGCCGCGACCGCCGCGGTCGCGGCCGGGTCGTCCGTGACGACCAGCACGTCGCCGACCGCCGCGCAGGCGCGGACCGCGGCGACCGTGTCCCGGACCATCGCCAGAGCGAGGTCCTGGTGCCGGGCGTCGGCGACGGCGCCCCGCAGCCGGCTCTTGGCCGCGCCGAGGCTCTTGACCGGAATGATCGCCGTCCAGTCCGTTGCTGACACGCCGACAATCCTGCCACCGGTCGCCGAGCAGGCCCCGGCCTGGCTACGGCGAGCGGGAGCAGGCATGATTTCGTCCGAGGTGTGGGCGACGGCGGCGCGGGGGCCCGCCGCGGGGAGCAGGGAGGCACCGTGGCGGGGCGCAAGCTCGGATTCTGGCGACGGTTGGCGGTCGGGCTCGTGCTGCCCCCGATGGCCCTCTGGACGAAGCGCACCTGGACCGGCATGGAGCACCTGCCGCCCCGCGGCGGTTTCATCGTCACGCCCAACCACATGTCCCAGTTCGACCCGCTGCTGGTGGCCCACTACCTCTACGCGTCCGGCCGGTGGCCGCGGTTCCTGGCCAAGGCCAGCATCTGGCGGGTCCCCTTCGTCGGTTTCATGCTCCGCAAGACCCAGCAGATCCCGGTCGAACGCGGCAGTGTGGAGGCGGTGAAGTCGCTCGACTCGCTCATCCAGGCCCTGCACGAGGACGGCGTGGTGGTGATCTACCCCGAGGGCACCACCACCCGGCAACCGGATCTGTGGCCGATGCGGGGCAAGACCGGTGCGGCCCGGCTGGCCCTGGTCACCGGCGCGCCGGTGGTGCCGATGGCCACCTGGGGCGCCCAGCGGGTGCACGACGTGCGGACCGGCAAGATCTCGCTGGGCCGGCGGGTGGCGGTGCAGGTCGCCGTGGGCAAGCCGGTGGACCTGAGCCGCTGGCAGGGCGAGGCGCCCACCCGTGCGGTGCTGGAGCAGATGACCGAGGCGATCCAGCTGGCCACCCGCGACCTGCTCGCCGAGCTGCGGGACCAGCCGGCACCCCCGATCTACCAGCTGTCGCGCCGCGACGGGCGGCTCGGAGCCGACGGCGCCGGCGAGCGAAGTGAGGGTCACGAGGACATGCGCGACGGTGGAGCATGAGGCGCGCCGCAGTGCTGGGCGCGGGCGCCTGGGGTACGGCATTCGCCAAGATCCTCGCGGAGGCCGGCGCGGACGTGACCGTGTGGGCCCGGCGCGAGTCGGTGGCCGCGGCCATCCGCGCCGACCGGGTCAACGAGGCCTCGCTCCCCGGCGTCAAGCTGCCCGAGCGGGTCACCGCCACCAGCGATCTCGTCGCCGCCCTGGACGGGGCCGGCCTGGTCTTCCTGGCGGTGCCGTCGCAGACGCTGCGCGGCAACCTCGCCGACTGGGCCGGGCACCTGCCGGAGGACTCCACCCTCGTCTCGCTGATGAAGGGCATCGAGCTGGGCACCACCAAGCGGATGAGCCAGGTCATCGTCGAGACCGCGCGGGTGGATCCGGACCGGGTGGTGGTGGTCTCCGGCCCCAACCTGGCGCCCGAGATCGCCGCCGAGCAGCCGGCCGCGACCGTGGTGGCCGGTACGGACCCGGGCCGCGCCCAGCTCGTGCAGCAGGCCATCGCGCTGCCGTACCTGCGGCCGTACACCAGCGACGACGTCATCGGGTGCGAGCTGGGCGGGGCGGTGAAGAACGTCATCGCGCTCGCGTACGGGATGGCCACCGCGATGGGCATGGGCGACAACACCAAGGCCTCGCTGATCACCCGCGGACTGGCCGAGACGGCCCGGCTCGGGGTGGCGCTCGGCGCCGACCCGATGACCTTCGCCGGCCTGGCCGGGCTCGGCGACCTGGTGGCGACGTGCTCGTCGCCGCTGTCGCGGAACCGGACCTTCGGCGAGCACCTCGGCCGCGGCGAATCGCTGGAGGAGGCCCAGCGCGCCGCCCGGCAGACCGCCGAGGGGGTCAAGAGCTGTCTGGCCGTCCGAGACCTGGCCCGCGCGCATCACGTCGAGATGCCGATAACCGAGCAGGTGGAGCGGGTGTGCCACGAGGGCGTGGATCCGCGGGTCGCGGTGAAGCTGCTCATGGGTCGGGAGATGAAGCCGGAATGACCGTCTCCGGAGACGGGACCCGGGTCGTGCACGCCGGGCTGCCCGAGCCGGTGCCGGGGCAGCCGTTCCTGCCGGGCCCGGTGTTCGCCGCGCCGTACCACCTTGACCCGGTCGAGGGGCCGGGGATCAACGGGTACGGGCGTCCGGACAACCCCACCCGCCGCGCGCTCGAGGGCGCGATCGGCGCGCTGGAGGGCGGCTCCGTGCTGGCCTTCGCGACCGGGCAGGCGGCGATCACCGCGATGCTGTTCGCGACGCTGCGCAGCGGCGACACGGTGGCGCTGCCCTCGGACGGGTACTTCACCGTGCGGGCGTTCGCCGAGGGCACGCTGCGCGACCTCGGCGTGCGGACGGTGCTGGTGCCGACCGCCGGGCCGTACCCGTCGTTCGAGGGCGTCCGGGTGGTGCTGCTGGAGACGCCGGCCAACCCGGGCCTCGACGTCTGTGACCTCCGTACGGTCGCGGCGGCCGCGCACGCCGCCGGCGCGCTGGTGGCGGTGGACAACACCACACCCACGCCGCTGGGCCAGCGGCCGCTGGAGCTCGGCGCCGACCTGGTGGTGGCCTCCGGGACCAAGGCGCTGACCGGCCACTCCGACGTGCTGCTCGGTTACGTGGCGAGCAACGACGAGGACCTGCTGGCCAGGATCACCGTCTGGCGGGCGCAGACCGGCGCGGTGCCGGGCGCGTTCGACGCCTGGCTGGCCCACCGCTCGCTGGCCACCCTGGATCTGCGGCTGGCCCGGCAGAGCGCGAACGCCGTGGTGCTCGCCGAGATGCTGGCCGCCCGGGACGATGTGCACGGGGTGCGCTTCCCCGGGCTCGCCACCGACCCGTCGTACCGGATCGCGAGCGCGCAGATGCGCCGCATCCCCGGCATCATCTCGTTCGACCTGGGCAGTGCCGAGCGGGTCGCCCGCTTCCTGACCGCCTCGGAGCTGGTCTTCGCGGCCACCTCATTCGGCGGCCTGCACACCACCGCCGACCGGCGTGCGCAGTGGGGCGACGACACCGCGCCCGGTTTCGTCCGGCTCTCCTGCGGTATCGAGGACGCGGTGGATCTCGTAGCCGACGTGACGGCCGCGCTCGACGCCGGGTGAGCCGATCCGCTGCGGAAGATCGTTACCGTGTCGACCATGGCGTGGAGCAGCTTCAGCGGGGACCAGGTGGCGGCGCTGGCGCAGGGTGAGAGCCTGTTCGCCCAGCCCGGCGAGCGGGAGTGCCCCGCCTGCGGCAGGCGCAGCGTGCGGGCGTACGTGAATGCGCCGGAGCATGCCCGGCGCCCGACCCTGGTCAGTTACGTCTGGTGCACGGCCTGCCACCGGTTCGTCGGCACCCGGGCCAGGCACCCGGACGGCTTGGTCTTCTCCGATCCGCTCGCCATGCTGACCGCGGCCGAACGCCGTGAGCTGGAGCGCAGCCTGGTCGGCTTCCTCGCGCACCTCGACGAGCTGTGGGACACCGGCGCGCTGCCGCAGACCTTCACGGCGGGCTGACGCGGACCCGACATTGCGGCACGGCGGTGCTGCCTCTATGGTTCGTTACATGAGTAATGAACCGCAGAACTAGGGAGGCTGTCGTGTTCGACGACCGCAGTCCCATCTATCTGCAGATCGCCAACGGCATCAAGGACGAGGTCCTCTCCGGGGCGCTCAAGGAGGACGAACAGATCATGTCCACCAACCAGTACGCGGCGTTCTACCAGATCAACCCCGCCACCGCGGCCAAGGGCTTCGCCCAGCTGGTGGAGGAGGGGGTGCTGTACAAGAAACGAGGCATCGGCATGTTCGTCAGCCCCGACGCCCGGCAGCGGCTGCGCAGCCGGCGCCGCGAGCGGTTCTTCGCCGACGTGGTCGACCCGATGCTCGCCGAGGCCCGGATGGTGGGCATCGACGTCGACGAGATCGCGGCCTACCTCAAGGGTGGCTCATGATGATCTCTCTGCGCGACGTCACGGTCCGCTACTGCGACACCGTCGCGGTCGACGGCATCACCCTCGACCTCGAGCCCGGCAAGATCTACGGGCTGCTCGGCCGCAACGGCTCCGGCAAGACCAGCCTGCTCAGCGTCCTCGCGTCCTACCGCCGGCCGTCCGCCGGCACGGTGACGATCGACGGCACCGACCCCTTCGAGAACTCGGCGCTCATGCGCGACACCGCGTTCATCCGCGACAGCCTGGACGTCACCGATCAGGACCGGATCGCCAAGGTCCTCGATGTCGCCGGCCGGCTGCGCCCGACCTGGGACGCGGACTACGCCGAGCACCTGGTCGACGTGTTCGCTCTGGAGCCCCGCAGGCGCGTCTCGGCGCTCTCGCGCGGGCAGCGGTCCAGCCTCGGCGTCGTGCTCGGCCTGGCCGCGCGCGCCCCGCTGACCATCCTCGACGAGGTCTACCTCGGCATGGACGCCGCCGCCCGCACGGCGTTCTATCGCGAGCTGCTCGGCGACTACCTCGCCCATCCGCGCACGATCATCCTGTCCACCCACCTCATCGAGGAGGTGGCAGGCCTGTTCGAGCAGGTGATCGTCATCGACCGGGGGCGGCTGCTGCTGCACGAGGACACCGACACCTTCAAGGCCCGCGGGGTGGCCGTCACCGGCCCCGCCGCGGCGGTCGAGGCGTTCGTCGCCGGACGCACCGTGCTGAGCGAGCAGGCCCTGGGCGGCGTACGGCAGGCCACCCTCTACGGCGCGCTGGACCACGACGAGGTCGTGCGCGCCGAGACGGCCGGGCTGACCCTCGCCCCGGTCGGGGTCCAGGACCTGTTCGTCCACCTCACCTCGGGTGCCGCCGAGGGCACCCCCCGAACGGAGGCACGGCGATGAGTCCACGCCGGCTCGTAGCCCTCACCCTGCTCCGCATCTACCGGCCCGTCGCCCTGTGGTTCTGGGTCACGATGATCGTCTGCGTGGCCGTCGGCATGACGGTGGTGAGCAGGCTCACCGACCCCACCTTCAGTCTGTGGCTGGTCATCGCCGGCTCGGCCACGAAGTACTGGCTCGGTGTGGTCGGGCTGCTCCTGGTAGGCCTGCACCTGCGGCAGTTCGTCGCCAACGGCATCACCCGGCACGACTTCCTGGCCGGGGCGGCGTTGGCGGGGGCGCTGCTGGCGGTGCTGTTCGCTGCCGCCGTACCGCTGGGGCACGCGGCCGAGCAGCTGCTGCTGGGACTGTCCGGACCGCTGCCTGCGCAGTACCCGACCACGTCACCCGGCACCGCGCTGCGCGAGTTCGGCCACCTCCTGCCGGCCGCGCCGGCGTACCTGGTCGCCGGTGGGGCGGCTGCCGCGGGCTTCTACCGCTTCGGAGCATGGGGCGGGCTGGCGCTGCTGCCGATCGCCGTGCTGCCGGTGGCCGCGGCGGAGGCGTTGCTCGGCGTCGACGAGAACGGCGGGTTCGCCGTGCGGTTCGTGCCCTACGCGGTGGCGGTGCTGATCACGGTGACGGCGACGGCGCTCGGTGCGCTGCTGTTCCATCGGGAGGTGCGGGACGTCGCGATCCGGCGGGGCACTGCCTGAGACCGCGCGGCGAGCGGCCGGCCGACCACGGCCGGCCGCCGCACTTGCAGAGGGGGTTTCCGCCGCGGGTGGGCCCATGTAGGGAACTTGCATGGGTTTTCCGCCGCGGGGTGGGCTCAGCCGCCGTGGTTGAGGGCGAATTCGTAGAGCCAGTCGCGCTGGGCCTCGGTGTCCGGCACCGGCAGGCCGCGGGCCTGAGCCACCATCTCCAGCGCCCGCTCCGGGCCGATGCCGAGCATCACCAGCGTCGCGCAGGCCAGCAGCGTGGAACGGCCGATGCCGGCGAAACACTGAGTGACTACGAACCGGCCGGCCCGGACGTGCGCGGCCAGCCGTACGCCCAGGGCCACGACGTCGGTGTCGACCACGTCCCGGGCCCGGGGGACGCCGCGATCCGCGATCGGGAACGAGAGGAACTCGATGCCCGCGGCCGCCGCCGCCACGGCCGCCTCGGTGAGGCCCAGCCGGCGGTCCTCCTCCCAGGTCAGCGCCGAGACGAAGACGTCGACGCCGGCCGCCGCCAGACCGGCCATCTCGTCGGCCAGCCAGGCGCCGCCGCGCGGGTGAGCCATCGTCGCCAGGCGCCCCGGACCGTGCCAGGCGATCACGTGCAGTGCCGGTCTCATCGACTCCTCGTCCCCGTCTGCCGTGCCGGCGCCCGTCGTCAGCGTAATGTTGTCTACGCAGAGTAGGGTCACCCCCGGCGTGCCCGCCGCCCCTTCCTCCCGCGCGCAGGCAGCCTAGCGATGTCCGGCAACGAGAGGCCTTTCCATGGCGACCCCTCGCAAAACCCGTGTGGCGATCGTGTTCGGCGGGCGCAGCACCGAGCACGCCATCTCGTGCGTCAGCGCGGGCAGCATCCTCGGCGCCCTCGACCCCGACGAGTACGAGGTCGTGCCGGTCGGCATCACCCGCGCGGGCGCGTGGGTGCTGGCCGCCGGCGATCCGCAGGCGCTGGCGATCACCGGCCAGACGCTGCCGGAGATCACCGCCGACTCCGGCCGGTCGGTCGTGCTGCCCGCGGATCCGACCTCCTCCGGCCTGATGGTGCTGGACCCCGCGGACGGCGTGGCCGTGCTCGCGAACGTGGACGTCGTCTTCCCGGCCCTGCACGGGGCGTACGGCGAGGACGGCACCATCCAGGGCATGCTCGAGATGGCCGGCATCCCGTACGTGGGCGCCAACGTCTTCGCCTCCGCGGCCGGCATGGACAAGGAGTTCACCAAGAAGCTCGCCGCCGCCGAGGGCATCCCGGTCGGGCCGTACGCGGTGCTGCGGGCCGGCCACTCGCTCACCGAGGCCGACAAGGAGCGCCTGGGCCTGCCCGTCTTCGTCAAGCCCTCGCGGGCCGGCTCGTCGCACGGCATCAGCAAGGTGACCGACTGGGCCGACCTGGACGACGCCGTGGCCAAGGCCCGGCAGATCGACCCCAAGGTGCTGGTGGAGGCGGGCATCGTGGGTCGCGAGATCGAATGCGGCGTGCTCGAGGGTGAGGCGGGCGGCGTGCCCGAGGCGTCGCTGCTGGCGGAGATCCTGGTCTCGACCTCCGGCGGGGACTTCTACGACTTCGAGGCCAAGTACCTCGGCGACGGCACGCCGTACCAGATCCCCGCCGACCTCGAGCCCGAGGTCGCCCGCCGGGTCCGGGAGTACGCCTGCCGCACCTTCACCGCGCTGGACTGCGCCGGGCTGGGCCGCGTCGACTTCTTCGTGACCGCGGACAACGAGATCTACCTCAACGAGATCAACACCATGCCCGGATTCACGCCGACGTCGATGTTCCCGCTGATGTGGGCGGCCACCGGCCTGGACTATCCCAAGGTCGTGGACCGGCTGATCCGTACGGCGCTACGCCGCGGCACGGGCCTGCACTAGACGCAGCCGCTGGGTACGCCGGTGGTCAGAGACCTGTCGGTCTTCACCACCACGTCGGAGAACTCGTTGGCCCACTGCGCCGCCTGTGCGTACTGCCGGGGGACGGTGACCTGCACGGGCACCTCACGGTCCATGGTGGTGAAAGTGGTCGCATCCGCCTGCTCGTGGGCGTACCAGCAGACCTTGTTCATGGTCATCAGTTCGGTGTCCAGCGGCACGCAGCCCGCCTGACCCCGGTCCAGCGAGGCGCACATCGTCGGCTGGGCCACCCCGCAGGCGACCGTCAGCGGCGGCTCGCCCCACGCGGCGTTCTGCTCCGGGCCGGCGCTGACCTTGCGGGCGGCCAGATCGCGCACCTGGGTGGGCAACTGCGAGGTCACCGCCAGGCATACCTGGGCCGGACGGGCCGCCAGCTTCGGCGCGGCCATCTGCACCGGCGTCGCCGGCACGACCGCCGGCTGGGTGACCGACGGGCTGGGCGCCGCGCCGGCCGTGTCGGGCACGATCCTGGTGAAGATCAGCAGACCGGCCAGCAGGGTCACCGGTACGGCGACGACCGTGGCCCAGACCGCGGCGATCCGCATCGTCCGGTCCCCGGCCGGGGGCTGAGCTTCGGGGCGCGTCCGCACGTCGACCATGTCAAAGATTTACCACGGAGCAGGTGACCGTCCGGGTGATGCCCGGCACGTACTGGATCTTGCTCACGATCATCCGGCCGAGCTCGTCGACGCTGTGGGCCTCGCCCAATACCACGACGTCGTAGGGCCCGGTGACCGCGTCGACACGTACCACTCCATTGATTTTGTCGATCGCAGCGGCCACGTCACGGGCCTTTCCGACCTCCGTCTGGATGAGGATGTACGCCTGGACCACGATCAGCTCCTATCCGCCGCCGCCGGCGACCCAAACGTGAAACTACAGTACGGATCCGGTCGGCAGCGTACTTGCGGGGCATGCTCCAACTTGAAAGGAACGGTGGGACGTTGAGCATCGCGGAGACGGGGGAGTTCGGGCTCATCGCCCGGATCGTCGCGCGGCTCGAGACCGGCGCCGCCAGTGTGCTCGGCCCGGGGGACGACGCCGCGATCGTGGCGGCCCCGGATGGGCGGGTCGTCGCGAGCACCGATGTGCTGGTCGAGGGCCGGCACTTCCGGCGCGACTGGGCGAGCGCCGCCGACATCGGGCACCGGGCGGCGGCCGCGAACCTGGCCGACATAGCAGCCATGGGCGCGACGCCGACCGCGCTGCTGGTGGCGCTCTGCGTGCCCACGAGCCTCGAGGCGGACTGGGCGGAGGAGCTGGCCGGCGGAATCTCCGCGGAGGCGGGCCTGGTCGGTGCGGGTGTGGTGGGCGGTGACATGTCGTCCAGCCCCACGCTGACCATCGCCGTCACCGCGCTGGGTGACCTCGAGGGCCGTGAACCGGTCCTGCGCAGCGGCGCCCAGCCGGGTGACGTGGTCGCGCTGGCCGGGCGCACCGGGCACGCGGCCGCCGGCTACACGGTGCTCTCCCGGGGGTTCCGGACGCCGAAGCTGCTGGTGGAGGCGTACCGGCGGCCCGAGGTCCCGTACGCCGCGGGACCGGAGGCGGCCCGGCTGGGCGCCACCTCGATGATCGACGTCTCCGACGGGCTGCTGCAGGACCTGGGCCACATCGCGACGGCCGCCGTGGTCGGCATCGACATCGACCGGGCCGCCTTCGACGTGCCCGGCCAGATGCGTGACGCCGCCTCGGCGCTCGGCGTGGACCCGTACGTCTGGCTGCTCGCCGGCGGTGACGACCACGCCCTGGCCGCCACCTTCCCGCCCAGGGTGCCGTTGCCGCCCGGCTGGCGCGCGGTCGGCAGCGTGCACGAGGGCACCGGCGTGACGGTCGACCGGCGGCCCTGGCAGGGCGGCACCGGCTGGGACCACTTCCGCTGACTACTGTTGTCCGGCGTGGAACAGATCAAGATTCGCGAGGCGCGGTTCGACGAACCGGTGGTGCAGCGACTGATCGCCGAGGCGATGGCCGAGCTGTCCCGGCGGTACGGCGGAACGGGGGACGACACTCCCGTGGCGGCGACGGATTTCGCGGCGCCGAGTGGAGCCTTCTTCGTGGCCTACGACCCGTCCGGTGGCCGGTTGCTGGGCTGCGCGGGGTGGCGGGCGCACGGCGAGGACGCCGAGCTCAAGCGGATGTTCACGGTTCCGGCAGCGCGGGGACGCGGGGTGGCCCGGCGGATTCTCACGGCTGTCGAGGAGTCGGCGCGGGAGCGCGGCTGCAAGCGGGTGATCCTCGAGACCGGGGACAGGCAGCCGGAGGCGATCGCTCTGTACCTCAGAAGCGGCTACGAGCGGATCGAGGACTTCGGCTACTACAAGGGCGAGGAAGGGGTGCTCTCCTACGCCCGTACGCTGTGAGCCGGGCACGCGAAAAGCCCGCCCGGTCCCGGGGACCTGGCGGGCTGTCGCACTGCTGAGGTCAGGCGCGGACGACCTTGCCGGCCTTGATGCACGAGGTGCAGACCTTGAGCTTCTTGGTGTTGCCGCCGCCGGCAGGGGTGCGCACCGACTGGATGTTCGGGTTCCAGCGGCGGTTGGTCCGCCGGTGCGAGTGGGACACGTTGTGGCCGAAGCCCGGTCCCTTGCCACAGACGTCGCACACGCTAGCCACGGGGTACTCCTGAAGGTGAAAGCTCTGGATTGAAGCTCTGGCTGGATAGGGTGCCCCGGACAGCCGGCATCCGGGCAACCTGGCCAGATTACCCGATCGTCCGCCGGGACAGCCAATCGCCCCTGGCGGACCCCCGGCCTTCCGCAATTGTCGGTGCTGGTTAGTACGCTTTTCGCGTGCTGGACTCCCTGGACGCCGCCGCGGTCCGCCGCTGGTGCGGCCGTGGGCTCGCCACGCTGCGGGCGCACCAGCACGAGATCGACGAGCTGAACGTCTACCCGGTGCCGGACGGCGACACGGGGACCAACCTGGTGCTCACCCTCACGTCGGCCCAGCAGGCCCTCGACCGGGTGACCGGGGGGTCCGCCGCCGTGGCCGGGCAGATCGAGCCGGGTGCCGGTCCGGCCTCGCCCGGCAGCACCATGCGGCTGATGGCCCGGGGCGCGCTGCTGGGCGCCCGGGGCAATTCCGGCGTCATCGTGTCGCAGATCCTGAGCGGCATGGCCGACGCGTTCGCCACCGCGGTGGCCGTGCGGGGTGGCGAGCTGGCCCGCGCGCTGCGCACGGCGAGCGAGGCGGCCTATGCGGCGGTGGCCGAACCGGTCGAGGGCACCGTGCTGTCGGTGGTGGCGGCCGCGGCCGAGGGGGCGCGGAGGATCGCCTCGGACGATCTGGTCGCGGTGGCCCGGGCGGCGGCCCGCTCGGCGGCGGAAGCGCTGGCCCGCACCCCCGAGCAACTTCCGGTCCTGGCCCGCGCGGGCGTGGTGGACGCCGGCGGCCGCGGTCTGGTGCTGCTGCTGGAGGCGCTGGTCGAGGCCTTGAGCGGCACGGGCACCCCGGCGCCGGCGGCCGAGGCCGCGGCGACCGACCCGGAACCCACCGCCACCACGGATCGCATCGCCGCCCACCGCCCGCACCGCGCCCCGCCCGAGGGCGCCTGGCAGGATTTCCCTTACGAGGTGCAATACCTGCTCGATGCGACGCCCGAGGCCGTCGACCCGCTGCGAGCCACGCTGGGCGGACTCGGCGATTCGCTGGTGATCGTCGGCGGCGGGGACGGGGAGCCGCCCACCTGGAACGTCCATGTCCATGTCCCCGCCGCCGACGTCGGCGCCGCGATCGAGGCGGGCGTCGTTGCCGGGCGGCCCCATCGGATCTCGGTCACCCGGCTCACCGACAGCCGGCACCAGCACGGTGACGAGCACGCGGCCGGCATCGCCGACGGGCGGCAGGTGGCCGCGCAGTCGCACGTCCGCGCGCCCGATCCCGATGCCCGCGCCACCGTGGTCGTCGCCGCCGGCGACGGGCTCACCGCCATCTTCACCGCCGAGGGCGCCACGGTCGTGGGCCGCAATCCTTCCACCGCCGAGATGCTCGCGGCCGTCGTCGCCACCGGGGCCGGCCGGGTCGTGCTGCTGCCCAACGACGCCAACGCCCACGCGGTCGCCCGGTCCGCGGCCCGGGAGGCCGCCGCCACCGGGGTGCGGATCAGCGTCGTGCCCACCCGGTCACCGGTGCAGGCCCTGGCCGCGCTCGCCGTCCGTGACTCCGGGAGGCCGTTCGACGACGACGTCATCGCCATGGCGGAGGCCGCCGGCGCCTGCCGGTACGGCGAGGTCTGCACCGCCAGCCGTGAGGCTCTCACCGTGGCCGGGCGCTGCCATCCCGGCGACCTGCTGGGCCTGGTCGACGGCGAGGTGCACGTCATCGGCGCCGAGCTGGAGCAGGTCTGCCGCCGGCTGCTCGACCGGCTGCTCGGCGGCGGCGGCGAGCTCGTCACCCTGGTGCTCGGTGCGGACGCCCCGGCCGAGCTCGAGGATCGGCTGCGCGCCCATGTCGTGCAGACCTGGCCGTTCGTCGAGCTCAACTGCTATGCGGGCGGCCAGCCCCGCTACCACCTGTTGGTAGGAGTGGAATGACCGACACGAAGACCGTCACGACCACCGGCACGCCGCTGGCGAAGGTGCTGGGGGCGGCCAAGGCGAAGGCGCTCGCCACCCACCTCGACCTGCACACCGCCGGATATCTGATCTACCACTTCCCGCGCCGCTACGACCAGCGCGGTGAGCACACCGACCTCGGCAAACTCCAGGTGGGCGAGCAGGTCACGCTGCTGGCCCAGGTCAAGAGCACGACGGTACGGCCGATGCGCCAGCGCCGCGGCACGATGCTCGAGATCACCGTCGGCGACGGCTCCGGGGCCACGCTGACCTGCACGTTCTTCAACCAGGCGTGGCGTGAGCGGGAGCTGCGTACCGGGCGCTGGGGGCTGTTCGCCGGCAAGGTCACCGATTTCCGGGGCAAGCGTCAGCTCAACGGCCCGGCGTACCAGTTGCTCCGGGCGGACGCCACGCAGGACGAGGCGGCCGAGGAGATCGAGGAGTTCGCCGGCGCCCTGATCCCGGTCTACCCCGCCGCGGTGGCCCTGCCGACCTGGACCATCGCCCGGTACGTCCGGGAGGTGCTGGAGACCTTCCAGCCGCCGCACGACCCGCTGCCGGGCACGGTGCGCGCCAGCCGCAACCTGATCGGGATCGGCAGGGCGCTGCGGGAGATCCACCGGCCCAGCTCGGACAGGGACCTGCAACTGGCCAGGTACAGGCTGAAATGGGACGAGGCTTTCGCCGTACAGCTGACGCTCGTGCAGCGCAAGGCCCGGGCGGCCGCGGCGCCCGGCAGGTCCCGCCCGCGCACCGAGACCGGGCTGCTCGCCGCGTTCGACGCGGCGCTGCCCTACGAGCTGACCGGGGGGCAGGCCCGGGTCGGCGAGGAGATCGCGGCCGACCTGGCCGGCGCGCATCCGATGCACCGGTTGCTGCAGGGTGAGGTGGGCTCCGGCAAGACGCTGGTGGCGGTGCGGGCGATGCTGCAGGTCGTCGACGCGGGCGGCCAGGCCGCCCTGCTGGCCCCGACCGAGGTGCTCGCCACCCAGCACCACCGCAGCATCGGCGCGCAGCTCGGCGCGCTGGGCCGGGCCGGCGAGCTCGACGGCGACCCGAGGGGTACGCAACTCACGCTGGTCACCGGTTCGCTCGGTGCGGCCGCGCGGCGGGCCGCGCTGGCCAAGGTCGCCGACGGCAGCGCCGGCATCGTGGTGGGCACGCACGCGCTGCTGTACGAGGGCGTCGACTTCCACGATCTCGGCCTGGTCGTGGTCGACGAGCAGCACCGCTTCGGCGTGGAGCAGCGGGACGCGTTGCGGGCCAAGGCCGCGCAGCCGCCGCACGTCCTGGTGATGACGGCGACGCCGATCCCGCGCACGGTCGCGATGACCGTGTACGGCGACCTGGAGACCTCCACGCTGTCCGAGCTGCCGCGGGGCCGTTCGCCGATCGCCTCGCACGTGGTGCCGCCGGAGCGCCCCGCGTTCCTGGAACGGGCCTGGCAGCGGGTGCGCGAGGAGGTCAAGGCCGGTCACCAGGCATACGTGGTGTGCCCGCGGATCGGCTCGACGGAGGCGGAGGAGGGCGAGGAGCCGCCGGCCGACAACGAGCCCGCCCGCCGCCCGCCGCTGGCCGTCATGGAGGTCGCGCCGATTCTCGAGGAGGGGCCGCTGCACGGGCTCCGGCTCGGTATCCTGCACGGCAAGCTGCCGACGGAGGAGAAGGACGCGGTGATGCGCCGCTTCGCCGCCGGGCAGCTGGACGTGCTGATCGCTACCACGGTGATCGAGGTGGGCGTCGACGTGCCGAACGCCACCGTGATGATCATCATGGACGCCGACCGCTTCGGCGTCTCCCAGCTGCACCAGCTGCGGGGCCGGGTCGGCCGCGGATCCGCGCCGGGCATCTGCCTGCTGGTCACTGAGGCGGCGGAAGGCACCCCGGCCCGCGAGCGGCTCGACGCGGTGGCGTCCACGACGGACGGTTTCCGGCTGGCGGAGCTGGACCTGGAGCAACGCCGCGAGGGCGACGTGCTGGGCGCCTCACAGTCGGGCAAGCACAGCCACCTGCGGCTGCTGTCGCTGCTGCGAGACAGCAAGCTGATCACCGACGCCCGCACCGAGGCCCTGGAACTGGTGGCCGAGGACCCGACGCTGGCGAAACACCCGGCGCTGCTGGCCTCGGTCGCGGCCCTGGTGGACGAGGAACGCGCCGAGTACCTGGAGAAGGGATGATCCTGCACTTCTGTCCCCGCGCCGAGTGGGATGCGGCGGTGGCAGCCGGGGAGTATCGCGCCGACACCCTGACCAGTCAGGGGTTCATCCACTGCTCCACTGCGGAACAGGTGGCGATCCCGGCCACGGCGCTGGCCCGGGGCCGCCGGGACATCGTGCTGCTGGAGATCGACGAATCCCGCCTGGAGCAGGTGGTCTGGGAGCAGGGCGATCCGCCGGATCCGGGCGGCATGCTGTTCCCCCACGTTTATGAGCCGATCCCGGTGGCGGCGGTCGTCGCCGTCCACGACTACCTGCCGGAAGCGGACGGCACCTTCCGACGACCCACACTCCCCGGGTGAAACCCTGCCCGGGGTTCTCTCCTGCCGTCGTGGAGAGGCAGGAAGTGGGGGCGCGCCGACCATGTGGTCGACACGCCCCGCACGTGCGGAGTCAGCTCACGGGGTGAAGGTGATGCGGCGGCGCCGGGCCACCAGGAAGAGCACCCCTCCGGCGACCAGCAGCGCCGCGGCGCCTCCGGCGATGACGCCCGCCGCCGCGCCGGTGACCGGGAGGCCCCCGCCGCCGTCACCGCCGCCCTCGACGCTGCCGTCGCCGTCGCCGGGGCTTGCGCCACAGTCCGGCTTGTCGACCGCCACCGTGATCGGTTCGAGGTGCAGGTCGTCGAACGTCACGGTGGCCCGGGTGGCCTCGCCCGCCGGGAACAGCACCCGCTCGGACCTGCCGGGTGCGACCGTGACCTGCTTCGACTCGTCCCCGTAGACGACGGTCGCCCCGGCCGGGGCGGCGTCCTGAGGGTTGGTCACGATTACCGCGACTGCTTCGCAGTCATTCTCCACCTTCACCGTCGGCGGGGCGCAGTTCTCCGGGCGCTGCCACTCGTACGTGACGTCCTTCATGCCGTCCGCCGTCACCGTGATCGGGCCGCTGCCGGCCGGCACCCGTACCGTCTCGCCCTTGCCGGGTGCGACCGTCACCGTTTCGGTGAAGTCGCCGGCCTTGATCGTGAAGTCGACCGGGTACCTCGTCTGGTCGCCCGGGTTGCTCAGGTTCACGTCCACGGTGCCGTCGCACTGGGACACCGGCTGCACCTCCGGCTGGTGGCAACCCTTCGCGCCGCCGTTGTACCAGCCCTGCGGGCCCTTCGACCGGGCACCGGCACCGTTGTTGCTGCCCAGCTTCAGGTCGCCGTACCGCGTCGCGGGGTCCTCGGTGATCTCTTCGATGATGTCGTCCTCGTCGCCGAAGAAGAGGTCGGCCTGGGTGTAGCAGGTCGGCAGCTCCGCGGAGAGGGTGACCGTGCGCCGGTCGGCCGAGACCGTGCCGGTCTGATGGGCGAAGGCGTACTGCGGGACGGAGAACCGCGGCTGGGGGGCGAAGTAGGTCACCAGGGTGACCGGCTCCGCGGTGCAGAGCTTGAGGCCCTCGTCGAGGGTCACCGACGCGGTGGCGTGCCCGTCCTTGATGGCGAACTCGTGGTGGAATCGCGCCTCGGCCTTGCTGACGCACGGCGGCTCGGGCTTCTCGCAGGCACCGAGCTGCACCGTGGCGCTGTTGTCGTGGTCCTTGGTCTTGCCCCAGTCCGCGACGAACGAGACCGACGCCGCGGCGGGGCTGCCCGTGAGGGTCTGCGTGAAGACCGTCCGTCCGACTGTGCCGCTCCGGGACCGGTTGTAGAGGTAGCTGCCGTTCTCCAGGCCGGGGACCGGTGCGGGTGAGGTGGTCAGTTTGTCCACCCTGGCCAGTTCGGTCCAGTTGTTGGTGACCACCCAGGTCACGACCCACTCGCCGGTCTGCGTGCGGCACTCGGCCGTACCGGTGATGTCGGTCTGGGTGGTGGGACCGTCGGCGTGGGCGGGCGAGGCGGCCATCAGGGTGGTGAGGCCGAGCAGCGCGCCCGCGGCGATCGCGGCGGCGCGGGGGATCAGCTGGTTCAGCACGTTTGCTCGCTTCTCAGGCGAAGAAGGCGGGGTGCGCCGATCGTCTCCGGTCGGCGCACCCCTGTGAGGCCTTGCTGGTGGATCAGGCGGTGAAGGTCACCTTGCGCCGCCGGGCGATGAAGAAGAACACGCCGCCCGCGATCAGCAGCAGGACCGCGACACCCGCGATGCTGCCGGCCACCGGGCCGGTGACGGGCAGGCCCGGCTCGTCGGTGTCGCCACCGCCGCCGTTGCCGCCGCCCTCGCCGCCGTTGTCACAGTCGACATCGCCGAGCGTGGCCTTGATCGGCTCCACGTCCAGGCCGAGGAACTCGATCGTCGCGAACTTGTCGTCGCCGCGCTTGAAGGAGATCTTCTCGGTCTTGCCGGGGGCCACGACGACGTCCTTGACGTCGTCGCCGTAGGTGACCCGCGCGGTCGCCTCCTGGACGCCCTCGGGGTTGGTCACGGTGACCGTGACCGTCTTGCAGTCGTTCTCGACGACGACGCTCGGCAGCTCGCAGTCGGCCGGCGGCGTCCAGTCGTAGACCTCGTCCTTCATGCCCGGCGCGGAGACCGTGATGGAGCCCGAGCCGGCCGGGACGATGACGGTCTCGCCCTTGCCCTTGGTCACGGTGACGGTCTTGCTGAACTCGCCCGCCTTGACGGTGAACTCAATGGGGTACTTGTCGGTCAGGCCGTCGTTGCTCAGGTTGACGGCCACCGTGCCGTCACACTGCGAGAGCGCCGCGACCTTGGGGGTCTGGCAGGTCTTCGAGCCGCCGTTGAACCAGCCCTGCGGGCCCTTCGAGCGGGCGCCGAGGCCGTTCTGGCTGCCCAGCTTCTTGTCGCCGTACCGGTCGCCCTTCTCGGTGATCTCCGAGATGATGTCCTTCTCGCCGCCGAAGAAGAGGTCGACCTGGGTGTTGCACTTCGGCACGTCGACGGTCAGGTCCACCGAGCGCTTCTCATTGCTGATCGTGCCGGTGGCGGAGTCGAACTTGTACTGCGGGAACGAGAACTGCGGCTTCGGCGCGAAGTAGGAGACCAGCGTGACCGGCTCCTCCTTGCAGAGCTTGATGCCATCGTCGAGGGTCACCTTCGCGGTGGACCCTTCCTCCGTCACGGCGAACGTGTGGTGGAACTTGGCTGCCGCCAGATCGACGCAAGTCTCGACCGGCGCGCACGGCTCGCTGAACCCGACCCGCGCGGAGTTGTCACCGTCGGTGTAGCCGTCGACCGACCACAGCGAGGTGAAGGAGATGGTGGCCTCCGTGGCGTCGCCCGGCACCTTCTGGGTCAGGACGAGGACGCCGTCATGGTCGTCCTCGGCCTTCGGGATGACCGGATCGCCGTCCGTCGTCTTCTCCAGGCCCGTCGGCGTGGACTTGAGCTTCGAGACCGTGGCGTCAGCGGGGAAGTCGTTCGTGAGCGTCCAGGTGACGACGCGCGTGCCGGTGGCGGTGTCACACACGGCACTGCCGCGGACCTTGCTGTCGTGGGCGCTGGCGGGAGCGGCGACGAACGCGACTCCGGTCAGGGCGAGGAGCGAGCCGGCGAGGACGGTCGCGGCGCGCCGGAGCGGGGAGTTCAACTTCACGCGTACTCCATGTGACGGCGGAACAAGGGGGGACACGACACAGGAGGACGGCGGGCCTTCGCCGAGGCGGGGCCGCGACAACGCCTCCCCGCGTCGTCGGGCCGACAGCGTTTCGTCGGCCAGTGCGGCCTGACGATAGTCATTCAGCTGTTGCTGTGAAACAGCTCAGGCCGACTTAAGGCTGTTGTGTCCCATCCGAGATCAACGATCTACTCAGGGCCATCTCACGAATGCTCCAAGTGTTGATCAACCGGGTCTTTTGGTCACAGTGGACGGCGAAAGGGGCGCACCGACCGTGACGGTCGATGCGCCCCTTCGCGGAGCTGGATCAGGCGGTGAACTTCACCTTGCGACGACGGGCCATGAGGAACAGGCCGCCACCGACGGCGAGCAGCGCGGCCGCGCCACCGGCGATGCTGCCCGCGGCGGCACCGGTGACCGGCAGGCCGCCGCCGCCACCGTTGCTGTCGCAACCTTCAGGCTGCTCGTAGTCGATCGTCGTGGTCTCGGAGAAGGTCTTGCCGTTGACCGTGGCGGAGAACGTCAGCTTGATCGAGAAGCCCGGCTTGGCGCTGAAGGTCTCGCTCTTCTTCTCACCGGGCTTGATGACGAGCGTGCGCTCCTCGCCCTTGCTGGTCGCGAACTTCAGCTTGAACTCGATGCCGTTGGCCGGGTTGTCCAGGCCGATGGTGATCGTGTCGCAATCCGCCTCGAAGATCGGCTCGGGCTCGCCCGGCAGGTCCGAGGGGACCGGCGGGGTCGACGGTTCCTCGGTCGGCGTCGACGCCGACGGCACCGGCACCGGCACGTCGGTG
>Ga0307288_10000247_pt1 | contig 19252 bp, 21 predicted proteins | sample ER_DNA_142_FD_194469 | JGI IMG/M metagenome (GOLD analysis project Ga0307288, IMG submission 194469) | Bulk soil microbial communities from the East River watershed near Crested Butte, Colorado, United States - ER_DNA_142 | ecosystem: Environmental > Terrestrial > Soil > Floodplain | place... | reverse complement strand
ACCGCGTAAGTCAGGCCGTCAGCGCCTTGGCCTTCAGCTGGTCGAACTCGGCCTGCGAGATCGTGCCCGAGTCGAGCAACGACTTCGCCGAGGCGATCTGGTCCGCGGCGCCGGCTCCCTTCGAACCCGTGTCAGAGCCGGCCACTGATCGGATGTAGTCCGCCTGCGCATCCTGCATCCGCTTCTGCGACTCGATCGTGCGAGCGGTCATGCCACTACCTCGGGCGATGAGGTAGACGAGGATGCCGAGCCACGGAATGACGATGATGAACAACGCCCAGAGCGTCTTAGCGAGTCCCCCCAGGTCAGCGCTGCGGAAAAGGTCGCCGAAGATCCACCACAGGCACATGAACCACGCGAAGAAGATGAAGATCTCGAACATCGCGAGCAGGAACGAACCGTTGTTGTCGAACACTCAAGGCTCCTTTTGTCGGTTGACCACACTGTCGGGCACAGCAAGGGCAGCGGACCTCACCCGACGGGGGTGGGACTGGGGTGCGCGTCCTGACGACTCACCCGAAGTCCATTCCCTCCAGTGGGGCGGCCGGTTTGAGATCGGGCAGCCGCATCATGCGGAACGAGGCCGCCAGCCCGAGCACTCCGGCGAGGAGAGGGATCAGCAGGGCGACCTGAAGAGACCGGTTCCGGGCGTCGTCGTTGATGGCCAGGACCTCCTGCTCGATCTCGGGCGGCTGGCCGGTGATGCGTTTGTCGAGCTCGGTGTTGCTCATGACCTCGGCGTCGGTCTCGAGGGCCGCGGCGATCTGCTGTTGCTGGGCGGGAGGAATGAGCGTGCTGTTCTCGGTCATCCGGGTGAAGCCGAACGACAGCGCAGCCAGCATGATTCCGCCGGCCATCGCCAGGCCGAAGGACAGGCCGAAGGACCCCGCTGCCGAGTTCACGCCAGCCGCCTCGCTGATCCGCTCCTCCTCCACCGGGGCGAGGGTGTAGTTGTTCAATTGGGACACCAGCAGGCCGAGACCGGCGCCGGTGACCATGAGCGGGAGCACGAGCAGCCAGCCGCTGTCGACGCGCGGAACGAGCGGAATGATGGACGCCATCCCTAGGCTCGCTAGGAGAAAGCCCCCCCGAATGATGGCCGCCGGGCGACGGTTGCCCGCTCGTCGACCGGCCAGCAGGGCGGCCGCGAACATCGTCAGGGAGAGCGGGGCCAGCGAGAGGCCGGCCTGCATGGCGTCGTACTCCAGGGTCATCTGGAGAAAGAGGGGCAACGCGATCATGGCGCCCCCCAGAGTGATCTGCTGGAGCATCTGACCGGTGACCCCGGTCGTGAAGTTCGGGTGACGGAACAGACTGGGGTCGAGCAGGGTCACCTTGTGCGCGCGCTGCCGCCTGGCGAGCCACCACGCCTGTGCGGCCAGCGCGGCGGCGCCCACCACCATCAGCAGGAGGACGAACTCACCTCCCTCCTGCCAGACGAGGATCCCCAGCACGACCCCGCCCATGCCGACGACCGACAGGACAGAGCCGACAACGTCGATCTTCCGGGAGCCCGTGTAGGCCACGTCACGCACCAGCCGGATCTGGCTCAGGACGACGGCGATGATGAGAACCTCGAGCCCGAAGCCCACCCGCCAGGACAGGTAGGTCGTGACGAACCCCCCGAGCAGCGGGCCGACTGCCGCCGCGATCGCCGCCGACGCGCCGACCATCGCGTACGCCTGCCGCTGCGCGGCGCCGGCGAAGTTGCCGTGGATCAGCGACTGCATGGCTGGGAGGAGCAGCGAGGCGCCGATGCCACCGATGAGCGCCCAGAACACCACGATGGCCGTCAGGCTCTGGGCGAGCGTCATCGCCAACGCCCCGATGGCGTAGGCCAGGAGCCCCAGCACATAGGCACGCTTGCGACCGATCAGGTCGCCGACCTTGCTGTTGATGAGGATGAAGGCGGCCGAGACCAGGGCTTCCAACGCGATGGCGGACTGCACGCCGCTGGCGGTGGTGTCGAGGTCCCTGATGACGGCCGAGATCGACACATTCATGAGCGACGTGTCGACGACGAGCACGAACATCGCCATCGCGAGCAACACCATCAGACGGCGACTGCCGGATGTCACGGGCTCGCCACCAGCGGCCGGCTGGGGGTCGTGATCGGTCAAGACTGAGCTCCCGATGGGTGCGTATGCGACGGAGCGCCGACGCCAGACTCGCGCTAAGCCGTCGCGCGCACCTCATCCCCCGAAGGTGACGGCATGACGGTGCGCGTCACGAGATCACGACCTCACGACCGGGGCCGGACGACGCGGACCCGCATCGCGAGGTCAGCAAACCCCGGCCGTCAGACGTTCTCATCCCCTAGGGGTGAGCCAGCCACACGGCGACGACTGCCAGCGTAGGTGCTTCCCACGTCGGCACTCTGGCAGGCGGGAGGACGACGGTGCGCGAGAAGGGGATGCAGCATGACCGAGCAGGACATTGGCCCGATCGACTATTTGACCCTTGAGTTTCCACAAGCCAGGCTGACCGGGGAAGGGCTGGCCGCTCTGGTGGATCTCGTAGAACGGGGAATCATTCGGATCCTTGACCTGAGGTTCGTCAAGAGAATGGAGGACGGGTCGTTCTCCGCGCTGGCGATCTCGGACTTCGACGGGGATGGCGTGCTGGATCTTGCGGTCTTCGAGGGCGTGGAGTCCGGTCTCTTGGACGACGATGACCTGGGCCAAGCCGCCTCGGTGATCGCACCCGGAAGCGCCGCCGGACTGTTGGTGTACGAGAACACCTGGGCCGGCCCGTTCGTGTCGGCCATGCGACGCGCCGGAGCCGACGTCGTCGCGAGCGGACGTATCCCCGCCGACGACGTACTGAAGATGCTGGACGCACTCGAGTCGGCCGACCGGTAGGCCGGAACGGATGGGACAGACAGCCGAAGCGCAAAGGAAACGAGCATGGGACTGATCGGTGGAATGGCCAGGACGGCCGTGGTAGCGGGCACGGCGACCGCGGTGTCCAACCGCGTGTCGCGGCGTCAGGCGAACAGGTGGGCCGCGCAGGAGCAACCGCAGCAACCGGCCCAGGAGCCACCGCCCCCGGCCTACGCCCCGGCGCCCCCGGCGCCCCCGCCGGCAGCGGACGCGCCAGACATGTTGGAGCAGCTGCAGAAGCTGGGTGAGCTGAGAGCGGCAGGGGTCCTCACGGAGGCCGAGTTCGCGGCACAGAAGGCCAAGATCCTCGCTCAATAGGGGTCGGGACGAGTCGGACCCTGGACCGCGCCGGCCACCGCGATCACGGGCACGTGTTCCGCGGTGCCATCCGTCCTCGGTCGCTGGGGCTCGACCCCGAGGCGCTCGCCGGCATGACGTGGTAGGAGGCCGAATGCTGCTGGTGCCGCGACAGCTACAGCGCACGGGGATGACCGGAAACGTGCCGTACTGCGGCGGTCGGTTCACGCCGGCTCAGGCGTATGCCGCCGCACACCCCAGCGCGGGTCGGCCCCCACAGGCCACTCCCTCAGGCCCGGCAGCCATGCCCGTTCGCGGTGCAGCAGCAACGAGCCAAAATGAGAAGCTCGATGCGCTGAGAAAGCTCTTGGACTCGGGAGTGCTCACCCCGGGCGAGTACGACGAGCTCGTGACCCGGGTCGCAGACTGATGGGACCGTTCAGATCCTCGTCATGGGTTTCGACCATCCGGCGTTCACGGGCGAGGTGCTCGCCGAGCTCAACCGGCTCCGGGCCATCGGCATCGTCCGACTCGTCGACGCGCTCGTCGTCACGCGTCAGGACGACGGCACATTCGAGACACTGGACGCGCCGACGGCCATGGCCCCCGGCGGAGGCGAGCTCGCGGCGGCGTTGCTCGGGTCACCGAACAGCGAGGAATCCCTCGTCGCGGACGCGGATGCGGACCGGTCACGCGGTTCGAGCTGGTCGCTGGCCGACTCGGTCCCCGTCGGCACCACTGCGGCTGTGGCGCTCATCGAGCACACGTGGGCCGGCCCGCTACGCGCTGCTGTGCACCGTGTCGGGGGCGTGGCCCTCGAGGAGAGCTGGCTGGCGGGCGACGACCTTCTGCTCCTCGAGCGGCTGATGAGCCTCCACCAACGCTGACCGTTGTCTCCTTCACATGGCAGCGTCCGGAGTTCCGGACGCTGCACCCCTCAGCTGGAAGCGACGAGGTTGCGCCTACTTGCCGTCGTCGCCGCCGGCCTTGGTGAAGCCCGCCTTCTCGGCGTCATCCGCGGTGCGGAAGTAGACCTCGGCAATCGTCTGGTCGTACCACTGGCCGTCAGGCTCGTGGTACTTCATCGAGTCGGCGTTGCCCTTGATCTCGAACCCATCCGGCGCGGAGCCGTCCTCCTTCGGGGCGGCCGAACCTGGCCCGTAGCCACCGTCGGTGGTGTCCTGCGGCTCGCCACCGGGGGCCTCCGGGCCGTCGACGTAGGGCGTCCGTGAGGACTGGTCCTGCGGCTCCGCGGCCGTGGCCTCAGTCGTCTCGGTCGTCGCCGCGTCGGTCGTCGCGGACCGCTTGGTCGGCTGGGACTGCTTGGCGGCACGCTTGGTCGCCGCCTCGGCCTCCTTCACGGTGGCCTTCTTCGCCGACAACGGCTCGCGGACCAGCTCGATCACGGCCATCGGCGCGTTGTCGCCCTTGCGGGCTCCGATCTTCGTGATGCGCGTGTAGCCGCCGGGACGCTGCTGCATGTCCGGCGCGATCTCCGCGAAGAGACGGTGCACGATGCCCTTGTCCTTGACGACGGTGAGCACCCGCCGACGCGAGTGGAGGTCACCGCGCTTGGCGAAGGTGATGAGCCGCTCCGCCAACGGGCGCAACCGCTTGGCCTTGGCCTCGGTCGTCGTGATCTGGTCGTGCTCGAACAGGGAGGTGGCGAGGTTCGCCAGCATCAGCCGCTCGTGCGCCGGGCCGCCGCCGAGACGCGGACCCTTGGTGGGGGTAGGCATGGTGTTCTCCAGTCAGGTTGGTGACCGGTCGTGGGCCGCGGACGCGCCGCGGCCCACGGGCCGGCTGGGCCGATCCGTCAGTACCGCTCGTCCTCGGCCAGCGCCCGGCCGTCGTCCCCGAGGTCGCCGAAGTTCGGAGCACCGTCGGAGATCGTCGACACGTCCGCCATGTCGTCGTAGTCGTAGTCGTCGCCGTAGGTGTCGACGATCGCGCTGGGGTCGAACCCGGGCGGGCTGTCCTTGAGCGCGAGACCCATGCCGACGAGCTTGGCCTTGACCTCGTCGATCGACTTCGCACCGAAGTTGCGGATGTCGAGCAGGTCGGCCTCGCTGCGCGAGACCAGCTCGCCAACGGTGTGGATGCCCTCCCGCTTGAGGCAGTTGTACGACCGCACGGTGAGGTCGAGGTCCTCGATCGGCAGCGCCAGGTCGGCCGCCAGCGCCGCGTCGGTCGGCGACGGGCCCATGTCGATGCCCTCGGCCTCGATGTTGAGCTCGCGGACCAGGCCGAACAGCTCGACCAGGGTCTTGCCCGAAGACGCCATCGCGTCCCGCGGGGCCAGCGAGTTCTTCGTCTCGACGTCGAGGACGAGCCGGTCGAAGTCGGTGCGCTGCTCCACACGGGTGGCCTCGACCGCGTACTTCACCGCGAGGACCGGGCTGTAGATCGAGTCGACCGGGATGCGGCCGATCTCGGCGTCGCCGGCCTTGTTCTGGGCCGCGGAGACGTAGCCGCGGCCGCGCTCGACGGTCAGCTCCATCTCGATGCGGCCCTTGCCGTTGAGGGTCGCGATGTGCAGGTCGGGGTTGTGCACCTCGACACCGGCCGGCGGCGCGATGTCCGCAGCGGTGACCGTGCCGGGGCCCTGCTTGCGCAGGTACATCACCACGGGCTCGTCCTGCTCCGAGGAGACGACGAGGGACTTGAGGTTGAGGATGATCTCGGTGACGTCCTCCTTGACCCCAGGAATGGTCTGGAACTCGTGGAGGACACCGTCGATCCGGATCGACGTGACCGCGGCACCCGGGATGCTCGAGAGCAGAGTGCGGCGGAGGGTGTTGCCGAGCGTGTAGCCGAAGCCGGGCTCGAGCGGCTCGATGACGAAGCGCGAGCGGTTGTCCGCCACGACCTCTTCGCTGAGCACGGGACGCTGTGCGATGAGCACTGGTTCTTTCCTTCCCACGGGCGCCCGCTATATGACGCCTCGTGAACACCGGCTCCCCTCTGTCCAGGAGCCGGCCCGAGTATGCGGCGGGCTCAACTCGTGAGGTGAGCTCGCCGCATACCGTCGATCAGTTCTTGCTGTAGAGCTCCACGATCAGCTGCTCCGAGAGGATCGTGTCGATCTGGGCCCGGGTCGGTAGCTGGTGGATGAGGATGGTCAGCGAGCCCTCGATGACCTGCATCCACGCGGGGATCGGCCGGTCGCCGTAGGTCTGGCGGGCCAGCTCGAACGGGAACGCCTCCCGCGACTTCTCGCGGATCGTGATGATGTCGTACTGCGAGACGCGGTAGGACGGCACGTCGACGCGCTGGCCGTTGACCTCGAAGTGGCCGTGGGTGACCAGCTGCCGCGCGGCCCGCCGCGTGCGGGCCAGGCCCGCCCGGTAGACGACGTTGTCGAGCCGCGACTCGAGGATGGTCAGCAGGTTGTCGCCCGTGCGGCCGGGACGGTTGGCCGCCTCGGTGTAGTAACGGAAGAACTGCTTCTCCATGACGCCGTAGGTGAAGCGGGCCTTCTGCTTCTCCTGCAGCTGGGTGAGGTACTCCTTCTCCTGGATCCGACGCCGGCCGTGCTGGCCGGGCGGGAACGGGCGAAGCTCGAAGTTCTTGTCGCCGCCGACGAGGTCGACCTTGAGCCGACGCGACTTCTTGGTGATGGGGCCGGTGTACCGAGCCATGGTCTATCGAATCTCCTTGTGGCTCAGACGCGGCGGCGCTTGGGCGGACGGACGCCGTTGTGCGGCGAGGGCGTGACGTCGCTGATCGCGCCGACCTCGAGGCCGGTCGCGGTCAGCGAGCGGATCGCGGTCTCCCGACCGGAACCGGGGCCCTTGACGAAGACGTCGACGCGACGCATACCGTGCTCCATCGCCCGGCGGGCGGCGGCCTCGGCGGCCATCTGCGCGGCGAACGGAGTGGACTTGCGCGAGCCCTTGAAGCCGACCTGGCCGGCAGAGGCCCACGAGATCACCGCACCAGTCGGGTCGGTGATCGAGATGATCGTGTTGTTGAACGTGCTCTTGATGTGGGCGTGCCCGTGCGCGACGTTCTTCTTCTCCTTGCGGCGGACCTTCTTGGCGCCGGCCTGCGCACGCTTCTGCGGGGGCATTACTTACCAACCTTCTTCTTGCCGGCGACGGTACGCTTCGGGCCCTTGCGGGTACGCGCGTTGGTCTTGGTCCGCTGGCCGCGCACGGGCAGGCCGCGGCGATGCCGCAGGCCCTCGTAAGAGCCGATCTCGACCTTGCGGCGGATGTCGGCCGCGATCTCGCGGCGCAAGTCACCCTCGATCTTGACGTTCGACTCGAGGTAGTCGCGCAAGGAGACGAGGTCCTGGTCGGTCAGGTCGCGGACCCGGGTGTCCGGGTTGACGCCGGTCGCCGCCAGCGCCTGGTTGGAGCGGGTGCGGCCCACTCCGAAGATGTACGTGAGGGCGACCTCGACGCGCTTCTCGCGCGGCAGGTCGACTCCGACGAGTCGTGCCATGTGTGGGTGTTCTCCCGTTTCGGGTCTTACGGAGGTCTGGAGCAGTCACCGTTCCGGCGCCTCGTCAGGCCTAGAGCGCTCCGGTCCCCGGCCTCCGTGCCGGGGGTGACGTCCTGGTCTGCTGTCGGATGGCTCAGCGCCAGGGGCCGGGTGTCTGCTTATTGTTCTGTTGTCGTCCTCGAAGGGCGACTTGTGCTGTGGTGGTGATCAGCCCTGACGCTGCTTGTGGCGCAGGTTGTCGCAGATCACCATGACCCGCCCGTTGCGGCGGATCACCTTGCACTTGTCGCAGATCTTCTTGACGCTCGGCTGGACCTTCATCTGCCTCGTGTCTTCTGCTGGGTCTTCTGTTTCTCTTGGGTGGTCACCGGTAACGGAAGACGATCCGGCCGCGGTCGAGGTCGTACGGCGAGAGCTCCACCACGACGCGGTCCTCAGGCAGGATCCGGATGTAGTGCTGGCGCATCTTGCCCGAGATGTGGGCGAGCACCTTGTGCCCGTTCGTCAGCTCCACGCGGAACATCGCGTTGGGGAGCGCCTCGACGATCGTGCCCTCGATCTCGATGACACCGTCCTTCTTGGCCATGTCCTCCGTCTATCCGTCGTGTGCTCTGGGAACATGCGGTCACGGTGACATGACACTGAAAATGGGCGCCCGAGCACAGAACGCCCAACAGACGATCTTACGGCAGGCGGAGCGCTCCGACCTAATCCGCCCGGGGTCCCGGGGACGGTGCCGGCGGCTGTCGTAGCGGCGACCATGTCGTGCTCACGACTCGTTCGCCGCTACCAGCGCCGCTCCGGCGACGCCCCAGGTGAGATGACGTCGTTCGGCCGCGATGTGGATGGGTCGGAGGCGGCCCCTCGCCCGCAGGTATGCGCCGAAAACGCGCTCGAGGACATGGTCCGGCTGACTGGCGATCGTGACCGGCGTGACGGTCACGACCTCGATGCCGGCGGACCGGAGGTCCTCGTCGTCCGTGACGGTGGCCTCCCAGTCGAGCGCTCCGGCGTGGAATCGGCGCGAGTGAACCATCACCGCCAGGGCTACGTCGTCGAACCACAGGTCTGGCGTCGTGAGCCGCCGACCGGCGGCATCTCGCAGCGTCGGGTTGGCCCACGGTTCAGGCAACCGGCCGTCCGCGGCCACCAGCCTCATCAGGTCCGCCTCAGGGACCGACCACACTCCGGTGGCGGCCTCGGCCAACGCTCGGCGAAGCCGTAGGCGGCCACTGCTCTCACGAGCCTCGATCCAATGGGCGACGTCGTCGAGGCGGACCAGGCGCGAATGGATCGCGTCGATGAACAGGGCCCGGACTTCGGCGTCGTCGGGCGAAGCCGCGGCAGCGTCCACCAGCGCCCGCGGCCGGCACGAGATGCGCAATGGACCCTGGGAGACGAGGCGCTCGTCCAGCAAATAGCTTCGAGAGATCCGAACCCAGCCGACCGTTCGGGTCGTGCGATGAGGTGGCACGAGGACGTGCACCGGCGGCGTGACGCGGCAGCCTGGCAGGCCGTGCAGCGCCGCCGCCGTCGGCCCCGCAAGCCAGGAATCCGGCCCAGCCAGAAGCAAAGCAGCGATGAGGCGTTGCTGCGTCGACGGCAGTCCGCCGTCAAGCAACAAGACCCCAGGAAGGACCACCCGCCACCGTCGTCCGACGGCCCTCCGGATCTGCGCTGTGGTTACCCCGCCGTCGAGCAGCTGCCGGCGCGTGGCAAGGCCCAGCTGGCGGTCGACCAGCTCGGCGGTAAGCGGAGGCAGCATGCGCCCAGCGTCGAGGACGCCGTTCCCCCGCGCGGAGGCCAGCTTCGGAGCTGTGGATGGCGAGACGATTCGGCTACACCATGTGAGGACGGGGTCACAGCGGCGCTGGTACCGGCAAGGTTGCTGTGGGAACAGCACGAGAGCCGCTGTGACAGCCGCTACGACACCGGGCTTCACGTGCTGCCGGTGGCCCCATGCTTGGTGCTACCCTTATTTCATCACGTGGAGAAAAAGGATGAGCCATGACGCTGGTGCGCTTCTTCGAGGACCCGACAACCCTGGATGAGGCCGGTGGCAAGGCGGTCAACCTCTCCCGGCTGACCCGTGCGGGGTTCCCTGTCCCGCCGGGCTTCACGGTCACGACCGAGGCGTTCGGAGTGGCCGTGCACGAGCGCGGGCTCCGCGACCGGGTCGACTCGGCCCTCGCCGATGCCCACCCCGACGACGCTGGATCGGTCGACGAGGCGTCTCGGCAAATCCGCGCGGCCTTCGCGGACACCTCGGCGACCACCGTCCTCACCGAACCGGTTGCTCGGGCCGTCCTCGACGCATACCGGAAGCTCGGCGGCGGACCCGTCGCAGTGCGCTCGTCCGCCACCGCCGAGGACCTCCCCGACCTGTCCTTCGCCGGGCAGCAGGACACCCTGCTGGGCGTCTCGGACGAGGACGGCCTGCTCGACGCCGTCGTGGCCTGCTGGTCGAGCCTGTGGACGGCGCGTGCGATCACCTACCGGCGCCGCGCCGGAATCGCCGACGAGTCTGCTGCGCTCGCCGTCGCGGTGCAGCGCATGGTCCCGGCCGACACGGCAGGCGTGCTGTTCACGGCGAACCCACTCACCGGGCACCGCGGCCAGATGGCCATCGATGCGACGTTCGGGCTGGGCGAGGCGCTGGTCTCCGGCCTCGTGGAACCGGACCACTACGTCGCCGATGCCGCCACCGGACGCGTCCTCGAGCGGACGCTCGGCGCCAAGGCGGTCGTCACCGCGTCGCTGACGGACGGCGGCGTCGAGACCCGCGACAGCGACCGCGGCGCCGAGGCGACCCTGTCCGACTCCGACGTGCGGGCGCTGGTCGACCTCGGCCGTCGCGTCCAGGAGGAGTACGGAACGCCCCAGGACATCGAGTGGGCCATCGCCGGCGGCGAGGTCGCGCTCCTCCAGGCCCGAGCCATCACGTCGCTCTTCCCGATCCCGGCGAACGCGCCGAAGGGTGCCGTGTACCTCTCTTTCGGCGCCGTCCAGGGCGTGCTCGCGCCGATCACCCCGCTCGGCGCCGACGCGATCCGCTGCGTCATGTCCGGCGGTGCCCGCGTCATGGGCGCGGCGCTGGACCCCGAGACCAACCCGTACATCGGCACCGCGGGTGAGCGGCTCTGGATGCGCCTGGACCGCGCCCTGCGCAACCCGCTCGGCGCCAAGGTGCTGCCCGGACTTCTGAAGGCGGTCGACCCGAGCGCCCGCCGCATCTTCGCCGACCTGCGTGAGGAAGGCGTCCTCGCGCCCTTCCCCCGAGAGGCGATGCGGCCGGTGGCGCCTCGGTTGGCGCGGTTCGCCCGCGTTGCCGGCCGGAACCTGGCTCGTGCGGTTCGCGATCCCCGGGCGATCCGCGCCGAGTTCGACGAGGTCACCGAGGCGGCGGTGGTCAGGGCCACGGCGACGTTCGCCGCGGCGGACGGTGAGCCGGACCTCTTCCGCCGTGTGGCCGCCAGAGCCCGGGCGCTCCGCGAGACGCTGTCCGACGCGTTTCCGACGGTGGTGCCCTACGCCGGTGTGGTCATCGCCGGGCCGGTCCTGGCTCTCCGCCTCCTGACCCGGCTCTCCGGGGCGACCGACGCGGGCGACCACGGCGTCTCGCCGCTGGTCCTCGAGATCACCCGCGCCCTGCCCCACAACGTCACCACCGAGATGGACCTGGCTCTCTGGCAGGTGGCGCAGACCGTTCGGGACGACCCCGAGGCCAGCCGGCTCGCCGCGGACCTCAGCGCCGCCGAACTCGCCGACGGGTATGCATCGGGCCGGCTCTCCCCGGCCGTCACCGCCGCGCTCGACGGGTTCCTCGCCGCATACGGGATGCGCGGCGTCGGTGAGATCGACCTGGGCCGGCCTCGGTGGAGCGAGGACCCGACCGAGGTGCTGGCGACAGTGCAGCGGTACCAGGACATCCCGGCGGACCAGTCGCCGCCGGCGCAGTTCGAGCGCGGCGAACAGGCCGCGGCGCGGGCCATCGACCGGCTGGTCGAGCAGACCGGCGGTTTGCGCGGCCGACTCGCCGGCTTCCTCGCCGGCCGGATCCGGACGCTGGCCGGGGGGCGGGAGCTTCCGAAGTTCACCATCGTGCGGATGATGGGCGTCGCCCGGACCGCCCTCCTCGCGTCGGGAGACGACCTCGTCGACGCCGGCGTCCTCGACGCACCCGACGACGTTTTCCTCCTTCGACTTGCCGAGCTCCAGGCTCTGGGCGACGGGCCGACGCCGGGGCTGCGCCAGCTGGTCGCCGAGCGGCGGGCGGCGCTGGACCGCGAGGCGCGACGGACCCAGATCCCCCGCGTTCTCGTCGGCGACGGGCGGGCCTACTACGAAGGGCTCGGCGACGTCGCCGGCGAGGAGGGCGTCATCGTCGGCTCCCCGGTCTCGCCGGGGACGGTTGAGGGAGTGGTCCGCGTCGTCTTCGACCCGGCGCAGTCGGGGCTGCGGCACGGCGAGATCCTCGTCTGTCCCGGCACCGACCCCGCGTGGACACCGCTGTTCCTCAGCGCCGCCGGCCTGGTGACCGAGGTCGGCGGGATGATGACGCACGGGTCGGTGGTGGCCCGCGAGTACGGCATCCCGGCGGTCGTCGGCGTCCACGAGGCGACCACCCGGCTGGCCACCGGCCAACGGGTCCGCCTCGACGGGACGGCCGGCACCATCGTGCTGCGCGACGACGCGGCTGGGGAGGACGACGTCCGGGAGCCGGTAGGAGCGGGCGCCGGCGCCTAGCATCGGAGGATGACTCCTCCCGAGGAGCGCCGGCCGGACGACCGCGCGTCAGACGTCGATCCCTCGGTGCCGCCGTCGGGAACCGGCTGTGCCGAGTGCCTCGACGCCGGCGGGTGGTGGTACCACCTGCGCCGGTGCGCGGCGTGCGGCCACATCGGCTGCTGCGACACGTCGCCGGAGCAGCACGCCACGGCCCACTTCCGAGCTACCGGCCATCCGGTCATCCGCAGCTTCGAACCGGACGAGGTGTGGTTCTTCGACTTCCGGACCGAGGAGGTGGTCGACGGGCCCGAGCTGGCGCCGCCGCTCTTTCACCCGACGTCTCAGCCGGTTCCCGGACCTCATGGACGGGTGCCGCAGGACTGGGAGTCGCACCTCAACTGAACCACCGGTGCACCCGCTCGGGCATCGGGTGACACTAGGGATGGGTATGCGTCGGGTCGCGGCGGGCCTGGTCGTCGTCGCCGGGTTCGTGTCCGGCTGCACGACGTCTCCCCCGAGTGGGAGTGCGACGTCCATGGCAACCAGCGCGACCCCAACCGCCACCAGTGCCACGACGCCGACCCAGACGGCTCCGACCACCACTACGACGGCGCCGTCGCCGACCGCCACCGCTGCGCCGCCGCTCTCCCCCGAGACCCTGTTCGCGAAGACCTACGACGGCCGGAACCTCACGCGAGGCCGTGAGGTGGGCAGCACCGCCGCATACCAGCAGTACATCGCCACGTTTGACGGGGACGGGTTGACGATCTCGGGTCGCCTGCTCGTCCCCCGCGGCAGCGGCCCCTTCCCTGCTGTCGTCCTCGCGCATGGATACGCGGACCCGGCGGTCTACGACAATACGACCCAGATGTCGCGGGAGCGCGACTACCTGGCCCGGCAGGGCTACGTCGTGCTCCTCGTCGACTACCGCAACCACGCCGGGTCGAGCAAGGACCCCGATGCCGACTCCAACCTGCGGCTCGGCTACGCCGTCGACGTCATCAACGCGGCCAAGGCCCTGCAGCAGGACCCCAAGGTCATCCCGGACCGGATCGCCCTCATGGGCCGGTCGATGGGCGGCGGCGTGACCTACGCCGCGCTGGTGGCGGCGCCGGGCCTGTTCAAGGCGGCCATCGCGTACGCGCCGGTCAGCTCGAACACCGTCGACAACTTCGAGAAGTGGACCCGTCCGGACCGGGAGACGGCCGCCCGGGTGGTCGCCACCCTCGGCGAGCCGGCCACCAACCCCGACGCCTGGGCCAAGACCAGCCCCCGCACCTATTTCGAGCGCATCACCGAGCCGGTGATGATCCACCAGGGCACCGCCGACCTGTCCTGTCCGATCGTCTGGGCGCAGGCCTCCGTCGAGGCCCTCAAAGCCGCAGGCAAGTCGGTCGAGTACTTCACCTACGCCGGCCAGCCGCACGTCTTCACCAATGGTCCGTGGACGACCTCGATCCAACGCAGCGTCAACTTTCTCCAGCAGCACGGCGTATGATGCTTTGATGATCAGCTGATGATGTTATGATGCGTAGGTGAGGACCACCGTGACGATCAACGACGAGTTGTTGAGTGAGGTGAAGGCGTTGGCGGCTCGTGAGGAGCGCACGATCGGGTCCGTATTGGAAGACGCCATACGCCGACTCCTTGACGAATCGCCTCCTACATCTCAGCGATGGTTTGAACTACCGATCTTCGAACCCAAAGTCCCGGGCCTTCGTCCAGGTGTCGACCTGCTCGACCGCGAGAGCATGGCTGAAGCGCTTGGCGATAACGCCTCACCGTTTTAGAGGTCGCGAGACGTCGTGATCTTGCTTGACGTCAACGTCCTCGTTGTGGCTCATCGCCCTGATGGGCACCCACGTGGGGCTGAAGTTCACGCCTGGTTGACCAGCCGACTGACCGCGGTCGAACGGGTCGGTATCGACTCGCTCGTCCTCTCCGCGGTGGCTCGCATTGTGACCAACCCGCGAATCTTTGAGGTCCCGTCCTCGTCAACCACGGCTCTCGCCTTCTGCTCAGCAGCAATCAACGCGCCATCTGCCGTGAGAGTGATCCCTTCTTCGCGGCACTGGTCGTTGTTCGAGGAGTACGTCCTGGACCTCCGTCTGGTCGGTAACGACATCCCTGATGCCTACCTGGCAGCGCTGGCGCTCGACCACGACGCGGCGTTGGCGACGCTCGACCGTGGGTTTCGGCGATTCCCCGGACTGCGGATCGTCGACCCGCTGGCCGCCTGATCAGGACCGACAGGGACGCCCGCAGATCCGGTCCCGAGTTCGTCAGGGCGTCCGGCGCACCCTCGGAACCGGCTGGCCGCGCCGGCCCGCCTCCTCGGCCAGCTGCGCCTTGAGCCGGGCGCCGTGCCCGAACCAATCCCGCACCCGCGCGAGCTGGCTGCCCCAGACGCTCCAGTCGTTCACCGCACGGTCGACGACGACGGTGAGGCCGCTGTCACCGTCCTGCCGGCCCTCGCCGAGCAGGACGACGTTCTCCTGCGAGAAGTGCGGGCCCTCGCCGACCCGGTGGAAGGTCAGGCAGACCGGCCCAGCCGTCGGGGGCACCCCTCGCGGCAGCGTCACGACGTACCCGTCGTCGGTTCGCCGGACCGTCCGGGCGCGCACCGGCAGCGGCGCGCCGTAGCGGGTCATGGTGACCACCGGGGCGCCGAGCTCCTCGGCCCGGTCGGCGAACGGCCGCCAGTCCGCGGGTGCAGACCCTCCCGAACCGGTATGCGTCCTCCCACCGGTCCGCGGTGCCGGTGCCGGGTCCGAGGCGGGCAGCGCGACGTCGGCGGGCGCCGCCCAGACCTGCGGCTCGGCGCCTAGGTCTCCCTCTGGCCACCAGGTCACCCGGACGGGAGTGACCTCTACCCAGATGCGGGCGTAGTACCAGCCCCACGTGCGGGCCAGGAACCACGGCGTCCCGCTGGTGCCGGTCTTGGCGAGCGACTCCCGGACGTACCGATCCGTGTTCGCCTGCAGGTCGGCGTCCCGGACCGTCGCGAATCCCTCGACCAGGACGACCGGCGGCCCAGCCGCTGACGCCGAACCCGACGCATACCCCGCCGGGTCTGAGTAGGAGAGCGCCACCCGCGGGTTGGCCCTGGCTCGCTCCGCCTTGAGCGGGTAGGTGAGGCCGGTCGAGACGTCCAGAGTGCGGCCGCCCAGATAGGGCGTCACCGGCCAGGTGACCGGCCGGCCCTGCCGGGTCAGGGTGGCGTACTCGCAGACCAACGAGGACGTGAAGACCTCGGTGAGCTCGTCGGGCCAGGCGGGGGCGAGCGTCGCGGTGGTCATGGGAGGACCCCCTCACGCGGCGTGAGGCGGCCGAGGTCGGTACCCGCATAGAGCTGCCGCATCCGGCGCTCGTACGACGGCCACCAGAACCAGCGGAACAGCGTCCGAACCAGTCCGGGCTGCTGCCTCAGCGCCAGCGCGAGCTGTGCGTCGTCGAGGCAGGACGCCAACCAGCCGAACACCACAGGCATCCGCTTCCGGCCGATCTCCGATTCCGCCTTGCGGGCGTCCGACCGGACCATCTCCGGTGTCATGTGCACCAGCATCAGCGGCACGCCGACGCGCTCCTCGTGGTCGAGGTGGTCGTTCAGCGCCCGGTGCAGCCGCTCGAGGACCGCAACCCGCCCCGACAGCGGCACAGAGGTGTCGTGGGCGGCGTCAATGAGCGGCGCCAGGATCTCGTGCTCGAGCTCCAGCGTGTCGAGGTCCCACGCTGACTCGGGCGACCGCTCGAGCAGGTAGGGCCACAGGTGGACATCCTCGTGGGTGTGGTGGAGGTGCAGCACCTCAAGCACCAGGGCCATCTGCTCCTCGAGCAGCGCCTCGTGGGCGGCGTCCCGCGGTGCGCGGCATGCGACGGCGAGCCGGCCGAACTCGGCCCGGAAGCCCTGGTGCATGGCGAGGAAGCCGCTCAGCTCCTCGTTGTTGATCATGTCGTCGGTCCTTTCCTAAGTGGCTGTCGGTGACGGACACCACTGTCGGGCGGACCCCTTTACGGGCACTTGGCGAGCGCTTGGCGCGCGCGCACGAGCCAATACGCGGCGCCGTTCCGCTCCAGCAACCTCACCGCCGTGGTCAGCTCGCCGCGGGCCCGGTCCACCTCGCCGAGCGCCAGGCTCGCCTCGCCGAGGTGCCCGTCGTAGGCGCCGAAGACATTCGTCGTCGTACCGGTCACGGCCAGCTGGCCGGCGAAGGGTTCGAGCAGGTCACGGCTCGCTCGAACCACGGCGAGGTCGCCGACCTCAAGGGCCAGCAGCAACCGCGTCGCCGCCGCGCTGAGCCAGGTGTAGTCACGAGCAGGCATCGGCGTCGTCACGAGAAGACGGCGGGCGCCGTCGATGTCACCGGTCGCGAACCGGGCCAGCCCGAGACCGAACCCGAACCCCGGAACGTCGGTCGCCGCATACACCTGTTCCATCACCGGTAGGAAGTCCCCCAGCCGCCCGGTCTCGACCATGACGACCGCTCGCTGACCTAGCTCCGCAGCCTGGAAGTACACCGGGTCGAGGTGGTCGGACCCAGTGGCGAGCGCGTCGAGGATCGCCAGCGCCTCCTCGTACTGGCCGGCGAAGATCGCCAGCCCCACCTCCATCGAGGCGACCTGGCGCAGCAGGGTCGGGTCGCGTAGGGCGCGGGCGCGGCGCTGGATGTCCCCGAGCCGCCGTCGCGCCTCAGGGACGTTCCCGCGCTCCACGTCGTGGCTGGCCAGATGGAGGTCGGCGATGACGGCGAGCGGTTCGGTGAGGTCGGGGAGGCCACGGATGACGCGGGCCGTGGCGGCGCGCTGCTCGATGAAGTCCTGGCCGCGCAGGGCGATGAGCCGCAGGTGAAGGACGCGCCGGATCAGCTCCGGGTCCCTGCTTTGCCGGGCCGCAGCGACCGCGAGGTCGGCGGCGGCTCCGACCTCGGCTTCGCGGCCGTCGGCACCGGCCAGGACGGCGCGCAGCGCCAGCCCGCGGGCCAGGTGCGGATCCCCCTCGGGCAACCGCTCGAGGGCGGCGTCGAGCGTATGCGGCAGGTAAGGGGGCATAGTGCCGAACCGGAACGGGATCCAGATCCCGTGCGCGACGGCAGCGTCGACGGCCACGACCACGCTCGCCGGGTCGTCACCGGCGGCCGCCAAGGCCATCTCGACGGCGGCGAACCCCTCGTCGTAGCGGCCGGCCCTGTACCGGGCGGCGGCGAGCCCGAGCGCGAGGTCGTACCGTGTCGAGGCGGGTGACCCCGCCAGGGCGTCGGCGGCGATGGCCTCCTCCCAGAGCGTCACGGCGTCCTCGTGAGCCAACCGGCGGGCCGCGGATCGGGCGGCTCGCCCGCAGAACTCCGCCGCGGCGGCCGCCTGGTCAGGACCGAGCTCGGCGGCGGCCAGCCAGTGCCGGGCGATCGCGGGATGCAGCTCCTCCCGGTCACCGCGAACCCGCGTCAGTGCGGTCGCGCAGCGCAGGTGCCGGGCGGCCTTCCACGGCGTCGACCGGCGGTCCAGCAGGGCGTCGACGACCAGCGAGTGGGTGAACCGGACGCTGGACGGCCGGCTTCCGGTGGTGACCAGGCCGGCCTCGTATGCGGCGTCGAGGCTGACGACGGCCTCGTCGAGAGAGCAGTCGGCAACCTCCGCGACGAGCCACGCCTCGGCCTCGTCGCCCACGACGGCGGCGCTCTCGAGGACGGTGACGGCCGGCCCGCCGAGCCGCTCGACGCGGTGCCGGACGACGTCGCCCACCGAGGGCGGGACCGGTACCTCGTCTCGGGCCAGGGCGCTGAGGAAGAAGGGGTTGCCGCCGGTGCGGGCGTGCAGGTCGGCCGCACGGCCGGTCCCGGGGTCCGAACCGGTCGTCGCGGTGACAAGCGCGCGGACGTCGTCGACGTCCAGCCCGTTGAGGGAGATCCGGTGGGCACCGGCCCGGGCCAGGTGGGAGAGGACCGAGGTCAGGTGCGAGGCCTCGTGGCGCCGGTACGTCGCGACGACGGCCAGTCCGGGCGGGTGAGCGTCCGCGAGGTGCTCGAGGAGCCGCAGGCTCGCGGCGTCCGCGGCGTGGACGTCCTCGAGCAGAACGGTCAGCGGCGCCACCTGGCGGAGGTAGTCCGTGATCCGCTCGAACTCGCGCAGCCGAGCGCCCTCGGCGTCGAAGACGGGAGGACGATCGCCTCGCCCGGCGACGAAGGCCGTGACGTCCTCCGGTACCGGATGGTCCGGCCGCAGCGCCGCGACCGCGTGGAGGACCTGTTCCCAGGGCCACAGCGCCGGTACCGCTTCGTGGTCGGGGCTGCGTCCCCAGGCGACCGATCCCGCGCTGGAGGCCGCCAGCTCCTGCAGCAGCCGGGTCTTGCCCACGCCGGGTTCGCCGTCGACCAGGAAGAGAGCAGTGCGCCCGGCGTGGGCTTCGCTCACGGCGCGGTGCAGACTCTCGAGGTGGCGCTCCCGCCCGACGAAGGGAGTCGACTCCGGCGGTGACCCCAAGGGCCCGCTGACGGTGGTCAACGGCCCGGCGCCACGGGTTCCGGCCGTCGGCGTCCCCGGGGCGGTCGGGATGCTGACCGGCACCGACGCCTCGTCGACCTCCTGTCTGAGGACCGCCGTCTCCAGCTGTCGGAGCCGCGGGCCGGGATCGATCCCGAGCTCGTCGGCCAGCGTCATCCGCACCCGCCGGAGCGCGGCCAGCGCGTCCGCCTGCCGGGCGGCGCGAGCGTAGGCAAGGACGAGCAGCTCCCACGACGCCTCCCGGAGCGGGTTGGCCCCCACCACGGCCTCCATGGTGGCCACGACCTCAGACGCGCGCCCGAGGCCCAGAAGCAGCGCGGCCCGCTCGTCCGTGGCGGTCAGCCGCAGCTCCTCGACCCGGGCGATCTCGGGCTGCGCCCACTCAGCATGCCGCACGT
>Ga0307288_10000245_pt1 | contig 19286 bp, 25 predicted proteins | sample ER_DNA_142_FD_194469 | JGI IMG/M metagenome (GOLD analysis project Ga0307288, IMG submission 194469) | Bulk soil microbial communities from the East River watershed near Crested Butte, Colorado, United States - ER_DNA_142 | ecosystem: Environmental > Terrestrial > Soil > Floodplain | place... | reverse complement strand
GAGGGGAATCAAGCTTCGCCGAGCCGAGCGACTTCAGCGTCGCGACTGCCGGCCGGCCCGGACGTCGGCGCAATCGAACCGAATACCCGGCGCGGTCGAGCCGACGGTCGCCGGTGTCGAGATAGGTGTCCAGGTGGTCGTCGTCGTCCGAGGGGCTGATGGTGACTCCCTCAAGCGGCGAGGCTCGCTCGACCCAACGTCTCACGCCCTCCAGGTCGGGCGCCTCGAATTGCCACTCGATCTCGGTGCCCTTGGCTTCCATCGCTGTGCTTCGCTCAGGCCTTGCCGGCTCCGGCGCCTGCGGGGGCTTCCGCCTCGAGCTCGGCCTTGGCCGCCAGGAGCGCTGCCTGCAGCTCGTCGCCCACCGTGGGGAACTGAGGATCGATCTTGGCCAGTGCATCGACGATCACGGCCGCGACGGCGACGCGCATGAACCACTTGTGGTCGGCCGGAATCACGAACCAAGGCGCGTGTTCCGTGCTCGTGGCGCTGAGCATCTCGGAGAACGCGGTCTGGTACTCGTCCCAGTGCGCCCGCTCCTTGACATCGTTCGCGCTGAACTTCCAGTTCTTCTGCGGATGGTCGATCCGTTTGAGGAAGCGGCGGCGCTGCTCTTCCTTGGACACGTTCAGGAAGAGCTTCACGATCGGGAAGCCGTTCTCGACGATGACGCGCTCCCAGTCGTTGATCTGGCGGTAACGACGCTCCCAGATGTCGCCGGCGCGCGCGGCGGGCGGGAGCTTTTCACGTTCGAGGAGCTCGGGATGGACCCGCACGACGAGCACCTCCTCGTAGTGCGACCGGTTGAAGATTCCGATCTGCCCGCGCTGCGGCAGCTTTTGCGTGTGGCGCCAGAGGTAGTCGTGGTCGAGCTCCTCCTCCGAGGGCGCCTTGAACGCTTGGACGACGACGCCCTGGGGATTGACGCCGCTCATGACGTGCCGGATCGTGCTGTCCTTGCCACCTGCGTCGAGCGCCTGCAGCACCACGAGGAGACCGCAGGTGTCCTGCGCAGCGAGGCGCTCCTGGTAGTTGGAGAGCATCTCGACTCCTTCGTCGAGCAGCTCCGCACTGTCCTTCTTGTTGAAGAGGTCGCCCGTGTCGCCGGGGTCGTAATCGCGCGAGAGGACGACCTCCGTCCCGGGTGCAACTCGATAAGGCGGTATCAACTCTCGGATCCGCTGTAGTCGCTCGTCTTTGGCCACGACGCGGACACTAACCTTCGGTTCCGCTCCGGCAAGGAGAAGGTGCGGGCAGAATGCGCCGATGGAGCTGATCCACACCTGCTACCGCATCACCGATCCCGAGAAGTCGGTCGTGTTCTACGAGGCGCTCGGCTTCGAGAAGCGGCGCGAGCTGCCGATTCGGGACGAAGCAATCAACATCTTCATGGGGCTGCCAGGCGACGACGAGCGGCTCGAGCTGACCTACAACTTCGGCGTGGACTCCTACGAGCTCGGCACGGGTTACGGGCACATCGCGGTCACCGTGGACGGCCTCGACGAGACCCTGGAGCGCCTGGCCGAGCAGGGGATCCAGCCTGAGCGACCGCCGTACACCGTGCGCGAGGGCGGCTCACGGCTCTGCTTCGTTCGCGATCCGGACGGCTACCGGATCGAGCTGATCGAGCGCTAGCGATTCTTGACGAGGTAGGCCGCCCGGCCTTGCTCGCCGGAGGCCCAGCAGGCGTTCGGGTTGGCGCAATCGGTGGTGTCGAAGCTGCCGCCGTCGAAGCGCGTCCACGTGTCGCCCTGGTCGGTGCTGACGTCACTGCCCGAAGGGCCGACCGCGATCGCCGTGTGTCCGTCCACCCAAGTCGAGCCGGACCGGTACTCGGCCGGGGCGCCCGGAATCAGCGTCCAACTGCGGCCACTGTCGCGAGTGCTCGCGAAGTTGTCGGGCGACGCTGTGGGCGCGAGGAAGTCGCCGCCGACGGCGAGACCGTGGTTCTCGTCGCGGAAGGCGAGTGAGAAGATCCCTGCGGTCGGACTGCTGAGGATCGGCGTGGTGCTGACAGTCCAGGTCAGGCCTCGGTCGTCTGAGCGGAAGACGCGGGCTGCTGCACCACCGCCCGTGCCGAACCACGCTGTGTGACCCTTTGACGTGATGCACTGGCCGCTTGCCGCGAACCCGGCCTCGCCGGGAAGCGCCGGCGGCATTCCGGCCGGGTCGACCACGTGCCAGCTGCGGCCGCCGTCGTCGGTCGCGAGGATCCGGAACTTGGCGCCGTCGGGCGGATCGGACAGCGCCAATCCGCGCTTCTTGTCGAAGAAGGTCATGCAGTCGTAGAACGCGTTGGGGTCCGGGTTGACGAAGGTGAGAGCCCACGTCGCTCCGCCGTTGGAGGTCACGTAGACCCGCGAGTCGGTTCCCGGGCCGATCGAGAGAATGACCGCGTTGTTCTCGTCGAAGGCCTGGATGTCTCGGAACTGCAGGTTCGCAGTGCCGGGCGGCCCGACAGACTGCCATGTCGCGCCCTGGTCGAGTGTTCGGAGGACGGTGCCCTGGCTGCCGCTCGCCCAGGCGATGCGCTCGCTGACAGCGGAAAGACCCCGAAGACGCGCCGTCGAGCCGGTCGGCGTCAGGTGCCACGAGTAGCTCGTCGCGCCGGCCCCGGCGATGGCGACGAGCGTGCCCGCGATCGCCAGGCCCATTGAGAGCACCGAGATGCGCCGCAGCATGGGGGGAAACCTACGCCTCGAGCCCGACGTTTACAAGTGAAAACCTCAGGTCCGGTGGACGCCCATCGTGATCTTGCCGAGGTAGCCGCCGGCGCTCCGGCGCCGAAGGGTGAGCAGCGACTTGCGGCCGCCGTTGACGTAAATGGAGTCGTCGGCGTTCCGGGTCGTCCGATTCGGCCGCCGCGTGTACGGCGAGCTGCGGTAGACGCGATCGGTCAGGGCATCCGAGAAAAACAGCTGCCCGGTGTGGACGACGTTGCCCTTGAGGTGCACCTTGACGTGGATGTGCACGGTCCGGCCCTGGTACCAGCCCGGGTAGACGGTCCGAAAGGTTGCGATCCCCCGCGCATCGGTTCTCTGGATTCCGCGCATGAAGGTTCGGCTGCCGCGGCCGGCCCCGAAGTCCGAGTAGTTGCCGGCAGCGTCGGCGTGCCAGATGTCGACCGTCGCGCCCTTGATCGGCTTGCAGGTCGAAGCGTCGACGACCGCCAGCTGGAGGACGAGGGACGACCCCGGGTGACCGTCGGTGATGTTCCGCCGGAGCTTCTCGCCGGCGATGTAATACGGGCCTTCGGTCATCTCCGGGGTGAGCACACACGAGACGGCACCGGACTCGACGGCGGCCGGGCCGCCACCGAGCGCCTCGCGGGCCTTCCAGGCGCCGGTTCCGAGGCTCGCTGCCGTCAGCCCCGCCAGGCGCAGGACGGACTTGCGGGAGAGGGGTTGCTCGTGCATGGCGGCGAGCGTAACGCCGCTCCTTGAGAAACAGGTGAGAATTTCCCCTGGGGGAGAGGAACCGGTTTGCCGATAGAGGCTTTCGTGAGCACCTCCTTCGGCCTGCTGCTGATCACTCTCGCCACCAGCGTCATCTGCGTCGTCGGGATTCTGGTGGTCGGTCGTGTGCGAAAGTCCGCCAGGACCGTGGGTGGCGAGGAGCTTGCCTCCCGAGCCGGCACCCAGCGTTTCCTCGCCGAGAACTGGGCGCTGGTCGAGAAGACCGCCCGCGAGACCGGCATGAGCGACGAGGAGATCGCGGAGGTTCGCTCGAAGGTGCTCGGCCTCTAGCTGTCGCAGGTTCGGCGCGAACCCGTCACACACGCGTCACAGCTTTCGCCCTAGCTTGGCGGTATGGATGCCAACGGAGGAGCGAAGACGGCAACGCCCTGGGGTGCTGCGCGCCTGGTCGACGAGCTGACCTTGCCGCAGCGGGCGGGCGACAAGCGGTTCGCGTCGATCGTGCAGTTGCTCGCGGCGGGCAACGAGCGGTTCGTGCGGTTCGCCTACTCGACGGGCGGCACGGCGCGCCGGGGCCCGGTCACCTTGAGGCTGCGTGATCTCGAGCGGCTGCGCGCCGGACTGGCGGAGCACCCGGAGCTCGCGGAGGTGCTGCGCCTGGATCGATAGAGCCCACTCATATAGCCGCAACAGCGGCCGCCGCGTGCCTGGCGGCGTCGACCAGCGAGCCGAGGATGAGCGCGCCGTCGGTCGAGCCCGTCAACGGATCGACGGCATGCTCGGGGTGGGGCATCAGTCCCAGCACGTTGCCCTCGGCGTTGACGATGCCGGCGATACGGGCCAGCGAGCCGTTCGGGCTCTCGCCTTCGTAGCGAAGGACGACCTGATTCGCGGCCTCGAGCTCGGCGAGGAGGTCGGCGTCGGCGAAGAAGCAGCCTTCGCCGTGCTTGACCGGGATCGTCAGGCGTTGCTCTCGGGTGCAACGCATCGTGAAGGGCGTGTCCGTGCGCTCGACGGTCAGTTGCACGTCGCGGCAGACGAAGTCGAGCGACTCGTTTGGCCGCAGCGCGCCCGGAAGCAGGCCTGCTTCGCAGAGCACCTGGAAGCCGTTGCAGATTCCCAGGACGAGGCCGCCTTCGGCGGCGAGCGCATGCACCCCTTTCATCACGGGGGCGAACCGGGCGAGGGCCCCTGCGCGGAGGTAGTCGCCATAGGAAAAGCCACCCGGTAAGACGACTGCCCGCACAGCGGGCAGCTCCGTCTCCGCATGCCAGACGGGCACGGGCTCTGCGCCGAGCGCCTCGAGTGCCAGCGCTGCGTCACCGTCGTCGTTGGAGCCGGGGAAGGTGACGACCGCGATGCGAGGCCGGGTCTCGGTCACTCGTCGTCCCGAAGCTCGATCTCGTAGGACTCGATCAAGGGGTTCGCGAGCAACTGCTCGCACATCCGCTCGAGCTCGGCTCGGGCCTGCTGCGGGTCGCCGTTCGCGAACTCGAGGTCGACGACCCGGCCCACGCGTGCGCCCTCGACCGCGAAGCCGAGCTGCTTGAGCGAGCCCTGAACCGCCTCGCCCTGAGGATCGAGAATGCCGGGCTTCGGCCTGACGAGGACGGTCGCCTTCATCGCAGCACGGATTCCGGGTCGGCGAGGTAGCGGTCGAACGGAATCTCGCTCAGGCGCTCGAACGCGTCGACGTAGCGCGCTCGGGTGCCGGAGACGACGTCGTCGGGCAACTCGGGGCCCGGATAGTTCTTGTCCCAGCCGAGTGACTCGCAGTAGTCGCGGACGAACTGCTTGTCGAACGACGGCTGCGAGCGGCCCGGCTCGTAGTCGTCCGCCGGCCAGAAGCGCGAGGAGTCCGGCGTGAAGGCCTCGTCGCCGAGCACGAGGCGGCCTTCGTCGTCGACGCCGAACTCGAACTTGGTGTCGGCGATGATGATCCCGCGGGCGAGGGCATGCTCGGCCGCCCAGCGGTAGAGGTCGAGCGAGACCCGCTCGACCTCCTCGAGCCGCTCAGCCCCGACCAGGCCCGCTGCCTGCTCGAGGTCGATGTTCTCGTCGTGTCCTTCGACTGCCTTGGTCGATGGCGTGAAGATCGGCTCCGGCAGCTGCTCCGACTCCTGGAGGCCGGCGGGCAGCGCGTGGCCGGAGGTCGTGCCCGTGGACTGGTAGTCCTTCCAGCCCGAGCCGGTGATGTAGCCGCGGACGACGCATTCCAGCGGCAGCATCTCCAGCCGGCGGCACTCGGTCGAGCGGCCGTCTTCGCGCAGCGCAAGCAGATGGTTCGGCACGACGCCCCGTGTGCGAGCGAACCAGAACGCCGAGAGGCCGGTGAGGACCCGTCCCTTGTCGGGAATCTCGGTGGGCAAGACGACATCGAAGGTCGAGATGCGGTCGCTCGCAACTAGCAGTAGGCGCTCGTCGTCGAGCGCGTACAGCTCGCGAATCTTGCCGCTGCCGACGTGGGCCGCTTCAGACATGGACGGTTTCCTCCTTCCGGACGAGCGCGCGGAGGCGCTCGAAGACGGTGTCGACGTGACGTGTATAGGCGGTTGGGTCGAAGACCGCGTCCAGGTCGACGCGGCCTGCGAGCTCGCGATCAGCCCGGACGAGCTCGCGGAAGTCCTGCTCCTCGTCCCAGGCGCGCAGTGCATGTCGCTGGACGAGGCGGTAGGCCTCGTCGCGTTCGAGCCCGGACTCCACCAGGGCGAGCAGTAGCCTCTGGCTGAAGAAGAGGCCGTGGCTCGATTCGAGGTTGCGGCGCATCCGCTCCGGCCGGATTACGAGGCCTTCGATCAGCCAGGCGAAGCGGTCGAGCATGTAGTCGAGCGCGAGGAACGCATCCGGGATGACGACCCGCTCGGCGGACGAATGTGAGATGTCGCGCTCGTGCCAGAGCGCCACGTTCTCGAGCCCCACCGTCGCGGCTGCCCGGACGACCCTGGCGAGACCGCAGATCCGCTCGGCTACGACCGGGTTTCGCTTGTGCGGCATCGCCGACGAGCCTTTCTGGCCGCTCCCGAACGGCTCCTGAACCTCGCTCACCTCGGTGCGCGCCAGATGGCGGAGCTCGAGCGCGAACTTCTCCAGCGAGGCGGCGGCGACCGCGAGCGCCGACAGCAGGTCGGCGTGCCGGTCGCGCTGGAGGATCTGGGTCGAGCTGGGTGCCGGTTCGAGGCCCAGGTGCTCGCAGGCGACGCGCTCGACTTCGGGGTCAGTTGCCGAATAGGTGCCGACGGCGCCGGAAAGCTTTCCGACCCGCATCCCTTCAAGCGCGCGCTCGAGTCGCACGCGGTTCCGTTCGAGCTCGAAGGCCCAGCCGGCGAGCTTGAGCCCGAAGGTGGTCGGCTCGGCGTGGATCCCGTGAGTCCGGCCGATCTGGAGCGTCTCGCGATGCTCTTCCGCCCTCGTGACGACCGCGGCGAAGGCGCGCTCCAGGCCGGCGAGAATCAGGGCTCCGGCGTCGCGGATCTGCAGCGCGAGGGCCGTGTCGACCACGTCTGAGGAGGTCAGGCCGTAGTGGAACCAGCGGCCGGCAGGGCCGAGCTCGCTCGCAACGGCGTCGACGAAGGCGGCAACGTCGTGGTGCGTGCGCTCTTCGATCTCGGCGACGCGCTCCGGTGAGGGCGGCTCCGCCTTGGCCGCGATCTCGGCGACTGCGTCGGCGGGAATCGTGCCGGTCTCGGCCCAGCCCTCGAGCGCGGCCAGCTCGACATCGAGCCAGCGCACGAGCTTGCCCTCGTCCGACCAGATCCTGGCCATGGCCGGGCGGGAGTAGCGGTCGATCACTCAGGCCAGTCTAGAGGCCGCGGAGGCGAGCAGATGCTAGGCGCCGAGGATTCGCGCGGCGAGGACGGCGGCGTTCTTCGCGTTGTCGACGCCGACGGTCGCCACCGGTACGCCCGGGGGCATCTGCACGATCGCGAGCAGGGCGTCGAGCCCGTCGAGCACGCTCATCGAGGACCGCAGCGGCACGCCGATCACGGGCAGGTCCGTGTGGGCCGCGACGACGCCGGGCAGCGCGGCGGCGAGGCCGGCCCCGCAGATCAACACGCGCAAGCCGCGGTCTCGCGCCGAGCGCGCGTACTCGGCGACCGCGTCCGGCGTCCGGTGGGCCGAGCGCACCTCGAACTCGTGCGCGACGCCGCGCTTTTCGAGCTCGTCCAGAGCGGGTTGCATCCGCTCGCGGTCGGACTCCGAGCCGACCAGGATCCCGACGAGCGGCCCGTCAGCCGACACGGGCCTCCGCCCTCGCCGCGATGTCCGTGCGGTAACGCATGCCGGGGAACGAGATCTTGTCGACTGCGGCATACGCCTTTGCCCGGGCGCCCGAGACGTCTTTGCCGGTTGCCGTCACGTTCAGGATCCGGCCGCCGTTGGTGACGAGCCCGCCGTCGCGAACCGCCGTGCCCGCGTGGAAGACGAGCGCACCGTCGGCCTCCGCGTTCTCGACACCTTCGATCGGTGTGCCGGTGTCTCCGGCCTGGGGGTAGTCGGGAGCGGCGATCACGACGGTCACCGCGGCGTCCGGGCCGGCCCCGATCCCGTCTCCGACGTCGCCCGTCGCCGCACCGTGCAGGGCTTCGAGCAGGTCGCCGTCGAGACGGGGCAGGATCGACTGCGTCTCCGGATCTCCGAAGCGCGCGTTGAACTCGAGTACGCGCGGCCCGTCCGGAGTCAGCATCAGACCGCCGTAGAGGAGACCGACGAAGGGACTCCCGCGGCGGGCCAGCTCGGCGAGCACCGGCTTGTGCATGGTCTCGAGCAGCTCCTGGGTCTCGGCATCACCAACGCCCGGGACGGGGGAGTAGGAGCCCATCCCGCCGGTGTTGGGGCCGACGTCGCCGTCACCGACACGCTTGAAGTCTTGCGCCGGCGCGAGCGCAACCGCGTTGCGGCCGTCGCAAATGGCGAACAAAGAAACCTCCTCGCCTTCGAGCAACTCCTCGATCACGAGCGAGTCGCCGAGGGCCGCTGCCGCGCGCAAGCCCTCGTCGAGCTCGGCCTGCGTCGTGCAGACGAAGACGCCCTTCCCGGCCGCGAGCCCGTCGGCTTTGACGACGCACGGCACGCGCGCGACCGGCAGCCGTTCCGCTGTCGGCACCCCGGCTGCATCCATCACGTCCTTGGCAAACGTCTTCGAACCCTCGATCCGGGCGGCGTCAGCGCTCGGGCCGAAGACCGCGATCCCGGCGTGGCGCAGCTGGTCGCCGACGCCTGCCACGACGGGCGCGTCCGGCCCAATCACGGCGAGGTCGATGTCGTTGTTGCCGCAGAAGGCAAGGAGGCCTTCGCCGTCCTCCGCATGAATCGGATGACAGCGGCCGAGCGAGGCAATTCCGGGATTGCCCGGCGCTGCGTGGAGCTCCTCGCAGCGGTCGCTCTGCGCAAGCTTCCACGCGAGCGCGTGCTCGCGCCCGCCGGACCCCACGACGAGAACCTTCACGAGCTCAGTTTTTCAAAGGGCCGGGTCATGCGTGCTGGGCGAGCACGCGCTCGCGGTCTCGGCCGGTGCCGATCAGGCTGATCTCGACGCCGAGCCGGTCCTCGACGAACCGGACGTACCGGCGTGCGGCCTCGGGAAGCTTGCCCGCCTCGTTGACGTCGTCGAGAGGCTCGGCCCAGCCCGGCAGCGTCTCGTAGACAGGCTCGCAATGGTGGAAGTCGGACTGGTAAGCGGGGAACTCCGCGGTCTCGGTGCGGTCGCGGAGTCTGTAACCGATGCAGACCGGCAGCTCCGCGAACGCCGAGAGAACGTCGAGCTTCGTCAGCGCCAGCGAGGTGATTCCGTTCAGCCTGACGGCGTAGCGGAGCGCGACGAGGTCGAGCCAGCCACATCGGCGCTCGCGGCCCGTCACGGTTCCGAACTCGCCGCCGAGCTCCCGAAGGCGCTCCTGGTCGGGCCCCTGGATCTCCGTCGGGAACGGCCCTTCGCCGACGCGCGTCACGTAGGCCTTGGCGACGCCGATCACCTCGTCGATCCGCGTGGGGCCGATCCCGATTCCCGGCGCGGCTCCGCCTGCGACCGTGCTCGAAGAAGTGACGAACGGATAGGTGCCGTGGTCGAGGTCGAGGAGCGTCGCATGCGCTCCTTCGAGCAGGACGCTCTTGCCGTCCTGGAGAGCGCGGTCGACGAGCAGAGAGGTGTCCGTGATGTACGGCCGCAGGCGTTGCGCGAGTTCCTCATAGCGTGCGGCGAGCTCTTCGAGCTCGAGCGGCGCCGTGCCGTAGACGCGCTGCAACCAGACGTTCTTCTCGGCGAGGGCGACCTCGAGCTTCTGGCGGAGGATCTTCGGGTCGAGGAGATCCTGGATGCGAATGCCGAGCCGGAAGGCCTTGTCGGCATAGGTCGGGCCGATCCCGCGCTTCGTGGTGCCGATCGCGAGCTTCCCGAGCCGGCGTTCGCCGCCCTGGTCGATCGCGACGTGCCACGGCATGATCACGTGGGCGTTCGTCGAGAGATGGAGGCGGTCGACGGCGATGCCACGCGAGGCCAGCTCGTCGAGCTCCTCGACGAGCACTTCGGGATCGACCACGCAGCCCGCGCCGATCACGCATTCCTTGCCGCGCAGGATCCCCGATGGGATGTGGCGGACCTTGTAGGTCTCGTCGCCGACGACGATCGTGTGCCCGGCGTTCGGCCCGCCGTTGTAACGGCAGACGAGGTCAGAGTGCTCGGCGAGCAGGTCGACGATCTTCCCCTTGCCTTCGTCGCCCCACTGAGCGCCGACGATCACGGTCGCTGGCACGGCGGTGAAGTCTGACGAAACCGGCGGCGGTTGGTCAGCGGGCCGCTACCAGAGCGGCGAGGTCATCTCGACATGCACGTCCCGGCCCGCGCGGACGGCGCGGATCCGGTGGCCCCGAGCGCACTCCGTCCAGCCGAGATCGTGGCCGTTGTTGAGCTTGCCGCGGACGAGCGAGGACTTCTCCTCGCCGAACCCGAGCCCGCGGCTCTCGCAAGCCTGGCAGACGACGGCGAAGTCAGTTGCCGAGCCAAGGAGGACGATCGTCTGCTCGAACAACTCAGGTCACCTCCCGCTACGCCGCCGCTGCCAGGTCTGCGAACTTTGCGTACCGCTTCAGGAACGAGAGCTTGACCGCGTCGGTTGGCCCATTACGGTGCTTGGCGAGGATCACCTCGGCCAGGCCCTGTTGGTCGGACTCTTCGTTGTAGTACTCGTCGCGATAGATGAACATGACGAGGTCGGCGTCCTGCTCGATCGACCCGGATTCCCGGAGGTCGGAGAGGATCGGCCGCTTGTCGTGCCGCTGCTCGACCGCGCGCGAGAGCTGGGACATCGCCAGGATCGGGACGTCGAGGTCGCGCGCGAGCACCTTCAGGTTCCGGGAGATCTGCGAGACCTCCTGAACGCGGTTCTCGGCCGACGCGCCAGAGGTCATCAGCTGCAGATAGTCGACGACGATCAGCCCGAGGTTGGGCTCGCGCATTTTCAGGCGCCGGGCCTTCGAGCGGATCTCCATCATCGTGATCGACCCGGTGTCGTCGACGTAGATCGGAGCCTTTGCGAGCTTGTCGCAGGCTGCTGTCAGGCGCGGCCAGTCGTCCGGGCCGAGCTTGCCGGTCCGCAGCCGGTTCGACTCCACCTTCGCCTCGCTGCACATCAGACGCTGGGTCACTTCCGACTTTGACATCTCGAGCGTGAAGACCGCGACCGGCGTCTCGTGCCGCACGGCAAGGTTGGCCGCCATGCAGAGACCGAGCGCCGACTTACCCATGGAGGGACGGGCCGCCGCGATGATCAGGTTGCCGGGCTGGAAGCCCGACGTCAGCCGATCGAGATCGCGGAACCCGGAGGGGACACCGGTAATGTCGGCGCCGGCCTCGTAGAGGGCTGTGATGCGTTCGAAGCCCTCCTTCAGTAGCTCGTCGATGTGGGAGAACTCACTCGTGACGCGTGCCTGCGAGAGGTCGAAGACCACCTGCTCGGCCTTGTCGACCAGTTCGACCGCCTGGCCGGGCCGCTCCCAGCCCAGCCGGGAGATCTCGCTGCCGGCGTTGATCAGGCCGCGCAGCGTCGCCATCTCGCGCACGATCTGCGCGTAGTGGCCCGCGTTCGCGCTCGCCGGCACGAGTGCGGCCAGCTCGTGGATCCGCACCCGCCCGCCGATGCCCTCGAGGTCGCCTCGCTCCTCGAGTTCGTCGACGAGTGTGATCGCGTCGACGGGGTCGCCCTTGGCGTAGAGCGACAGGGCCGCGCGATAGATCTTCGCGTGACTCTCGCGGTAGAAATCGGAGGCATCGAGCACCTCGCTGACCGCCCCGATCGCCCCGGGGGAGATCATCATCGCGCCGAGGACGGACTCCTCGGCCTCGAGATTTTGAGGCGGAACCGGGGCGGTCTGCGAGGGCTGTGGTGCCTGGGCGAACTGGGCGACCTGAGCCATCGACGGGTAGTCAATAGGGGACGTGGCCGCAGGGGAAGGCCTGTGCATAACAGGCTTGTTCCTACTAGACGAGTTGTGGCGCTCTGCAGGCACTATGGAACATATGTTCGCAAATCGACCGGACAGATCTGTGGGTAGATTGTTCGCTGCTTGCGCGAACTTCGTGCGGCAATCCCCAGGCGGTGGAAACCGCTGGGGAAAAGGTTAGGCCGCTGGGGGCTCGGGCTCCGGCTCGGCTGCCGGAGGCGCTTCGCCCGGCTCCTCGACGGCTCCCGTCTCCGCGGCCGCTGCAGCCTCCGCTTCCGCCGCCGCTGCTGCTTCGGCCTCTGCGACAGCGGCCTCGGTCGCGGCCGCCTCAGCGGCGCGCGCCTCCTCCGCCTCGGCCGCCGCGGCCGCCTCGGCCTCCGCGGCCGCAGCGTCGAGAGCCTCCAGCTCCTCCTCGGGCGGCAACTCGCCGCCCTCGGGGACGACGACGATCCGCAGCGTTGCGGTCACGTCGGTGAAGAGCTCGACCGGAACCTGATAGCGCCCGATGCGCTTGATCGACTCCGGCAGCTCGAGCTTTCGCCGGTCGATCCTGACGCGTTCGGAGTCCCAGACCTTGTCCGCGATATCCGTAGCCGTGACCGAACCGAAGAGCGTGCCCGTCTCGCCCGCCTGAACGTCGAAGCGAACCTCGGCTCCCTCGAGCTTCTGCACAAGCTCCTGGGCCTGCTCGAAGGTCTGCGCCTCATGCCGCGAGCGGTTGGCCGCGAGCTTCTCGAGCTCGGCCACGCGCCCCGGGGAGGCCGGCTCGGCGAGCTTGCGCGGGAGCAGGTAGTTCCGCGCGAAGCCGGGTGCGACCTCGACGACCTCGCCCCGGAGGCCGATTTTCTCGATGTCCTCTCGCAGGATCACCTGCATCAGTGGTTCCTCCGGTTCCAGTGCCGAGCTTCTGGGGTGCCATAAGCAAGCCTGGGGAGGACGCAGGGAGCGTTCGTACCTGAACGGTACGGGCGCGACTGAGGACGCTGCCTGGCGCCGCTTATCGCGCGCCAGAGGCCGGTGAATGGTGCCGGAGGAGCCACTTACTAATCGCGATCCCGGTCTCGATCACGGTCACCGCGATCGCGGCGGCCACCTTCCGGCCGGTCGTCCCGGCCCTCGGCGACGTAGGGCAGCAGCGCCATCTCACGCGCGCGCTTGATCGCGGCCGCGACTTGCCGCTGGTGCCGCCGGCAGGCGCCGGTGATCCGCCGCGAGCGGATCTTCCCCTTCTCGGAGATGTAGCGGCGCAGCTGGTTGGCGTCTTTCCAGTCGACCTCCTCGATCTTCATCCGGCAGAACCAACAGTTCTTCTTTCGGATCGGGCCGGCGGAGGGGCCGCCTCGGCGGCGTTGCTGTCGGTCTTTCGTCTGTGCCATCAGCGGTTAGAAGGGAATGTCGTCGTCGGCCCCGCCGCCACCAGCGCCGAAGTCTGCGTTCTCCGTCTGCGCGGTCGCCCCGGCCGGGACGAACTGCGGCTGGCCGCCTTCGCCCTCGCCGCGGCTGCCGAGGAATTGGACGCTGTCGGCGATGATCTCGACCGCTTGGCGCTTCGTCCCGTCCTGCGCGTCCCACTCACGCCACTCGAGCCTGCCGTCCACCGCGACGGGGCGGCCCTTGGCCAGGTACTGAGCGCAGTTCTCGCCCTGGTTGCCCCAGACCGTGACGTCGAAGTAGTTCGGCTTCTCCGTCCACTCACCGGTGGCACCGTCCTTGCGCCGCGTGTTGACGGCGAGCCTGAGACTGCAGACCGCGGTCCCGCTCGGCGTGTGCCGGAGCTCCGGGTCGCGCGTCAGATTGCCCAGGAGAACGACTCTGTTGATGTTGGCGGCCATCTAAAACCTCCTCACCCGACGGGTGTCGCTTGGTCTTCTGAATCCTGCCTCGGCGGCGCGCCCGTTTCCAGCGGCCGTCCGGGACCTGTCGAGGCCGTCCGCTTGACGGCCAGGTGGCGCATGACGCCGTCCGTGATCTTGAGGACGCGCGAGACCTCGGCGAGGGCCTCCGGCTCGGCGTCGAACGTCAGCAGGTGGTACACGCCCTCCGCCTTGTGGTCGATCTCGTAGGCGAGCTTGCGGCGTCCCCAGGCGTCGTGGGCTCCCCAGCTCCCGCCCGAGCCCTCGATGTTCTCACGCACGCGCGTGACGATCTCGTTCTGCCGGTCGTCCGGCAGCTCGGGGTCGAGCATGAGCAAGATTTCGTATTCGATCAACATCGTCCCGAATCACTCCTTCCCACGGTCTGAGTCGGCCTCGCCTGCTGGCGCCGCTTCGGGGCTGACGGCGCGACGGCAAGGCAGGAAGTCCGCGGAAGAGTAGCATCGCCTCCGTGAGAGGCCGCACTGCCTGGATTGCGGGCGCCCTCGGCGCAGCCGGTGTGGCGTATCGAGCCCTCCGCCGCAAGCAGCCCGCCGCGGACCCCCGCGCGGACGAACTCCGGCGCAAGCTCGACGAGTCGAAGCCGCTCGTCGAGGAGCGCGAGGAGTTCGAGTCGGGCGAGACGCCGGTCGACGAGGCGACGTTGGACGAGAAGCGTGCCGCCGTCCACGAGCAGGGCCGCGCGGCGATGCGCGAGATGAAGGGAACTAACGAGGGCTGAACGCCGCCGTGCCGGCCGCGAGTCCGCGCGCAACCTTCCACTCGTAGGCGCTCGATTGCAGCAGCTGCCGCTCAGACGGGTTCGACATGAACCCGCACTCGACGAGGATCGCCGGCACGTCGGCCCAGTTGAAGCCGGTCAGGTCGGTGCGCTTGACGAGGCCGCGGTCGGCAGCCCCGGTCGCCCGAACCGTGGCTGCCTGGACCAGCCTGGCCGCCCGCAGACTGCGCGCGTAGATGTCGTCCGTCCAGCCTTTGTGCCAGGCCGGATAGAGGGTTGCGAAACCGTGCAGGGAGCGGTCGGTCGCCCCGTCGGCGTGGATGCGAAGCATCAGCGCGGCGTGGCGTCGGTTGCAGAACTGAGCGCGGGCGATGTTGCCACCGTTCCCGTAGTGGAAGACGGGGCCGGTACGGGTCATCGCGACGCGATAGCCGCGTTGGAGCAGCAGCGTTCGTGTCCGCTTCGCGATCCTCAGGGCGACGGCCGCCTCGCCGGCAGCGCCGCCGCCATCCTTGATCTTGAGCACGCCTGAGTGCGGCCCGATCGGCTCGGCCTGGCGGCCGATCGCCGGCGGGGTGCCGTGGCCGGGGTCGAGGCAGACGAGAGGCGGCGGCGCCGCGTGAATCACGGAGCGAGCTTCTCGGCCAGGTACTTCGCCGCGAGGGGGTAGCGGTACTCGATCCCCATGTGGGTGCCGTCGAAGAGCTCGAAGAAGTAGTCGGTGACGCCGATCTCGTCGAGCGCCCGCCGGAACGCCTCGGCGCCGAGGTCGAGGTACGCGTCGTCCCTGTTGCCAACATCGATGTAGATCGCCTTCTGCGCCCGAAGGGCATCTGCATACCGTGGGACCATTCGGACCGGATCCCAGGCGAGCCAGCGCTCCCAGATCTCCTGTCGCAGCTCTCCGGTCAGCGGCTCGTAGGGCAGGTGGATCGTGCCGTCCTCGTCGGCCGAGTAGCACGCGGCCATGCACCAGTCGTTGATCAGCGTGTAGTCGCTGCGCTTGGAGAGCGCCGGACGGGAGCGGAAGTCCTCCCAGAAGCGGTCGAACGAGCCGTCGTACTCGTCGCGGAGCGTCCGCGCCGAGGCGCGGAATTCGGGCAGGTAGCACGTCTCGAAGAGCGCGTCGCCCGCATGGGTGGCGAAGCCGCCGAACAGGTCGGGCCGGAGCATCGGCGTCACCATCGCCCCGTAGCCACCGCTCGACTTGCCGGCGATGCCGCGGTGGTCGCGCTCGGCGGCGGTGCGGTAGTTCGCGTCCACCCAGGGGACGATCTCGTCGCAGAGGTAGGTGTGGTAGCGGCCGGTTCCGGGCGAGTCGAGGAACTGGCTTCCGCCGAGCGACGTCCAGGCGTCGACCCAGACGAGCAGCGCCGGTGGCGCCTCCCCGCCGGCGAAGAGCTCGTCCATCAGTTCGGTCGGGTTCTTGCGGAAGGCGCTGCGGTTCCGCCACATGTCGAGCTGGCCGGTGAGTCCCTGGATCAGGTAGATCGAGGGGTAGCGGCGGTCGGGCTCGTTGTCGTAGCCGGGTGGGAGGTAGACCCACAGCGGCCGGACGTCCGGGTCGCCGAGCGCGTTCCCCTTCAGCGCCTCGCTCTCGAACTCGTGCTCGTCGAGGCGGCCGGCGAGCTCGGCGGACCAGGGCAGCATCAGGATCCTGAGGCTACTGGAGCCAGGGAGCGAGGAACGTTTCTATTTCGCGCGACCCGCGCGGCTTCTCCAGGCGGCCCTGCTCGCGCTTGTCCTCGACCACCACGAGTACCGGGACGCCTTCGATCTTGAACCGCTCTGCCAGCTCGGGATGCTTGTCGATGTCGACGCTGTAGAGCTTGAACGTGCCGTGATTCGCGCGCCGCTGCAGCACCTGCGCGAGGAAGCCCTCGACGCGGCGCGAACGCCCGTCCGAGCCGGACGAGAAGAAGACGAGACCCGGCTGCGAGCGCTCTTGTTTTGCTTCCGACCCCGGCAAAGCGGTGGAGAGGATAGCCGCAGTGCGAGCTAACCGCTCTCCAGGAGGCGCTTGAGCATCTGAGCGTTCGCCGGCGCCTGGGCGACGGAGTCGTCCTGGCCGTTTTCGACCGCTTCCGGGAACGGCGGCGACGGCATCGACGAGCGGCCGTTGTTGTTGAACATCGCGTAGACCGTCTTCGTCTCGCCTGCGAGCTCCCGCAGGCGCGGCACCCACTCGTGGAGCTCGTCCTCGGAATAGAAATAGTCGAAGCGCTCGGCGGCACTTCCGGTGCGCTTGTTCCACGTCTCCGCGTTTCGGCCGTGAAACCTGATGTAGCCGGTGTCGCTCGTCGCCGCGACGACGGTCGGCGAGACGTTCTTGCCGCCGGTCTGCGGCGCATCGACGATCACATGCGTCATCCGATGGTCCTCCAGGAACCTGAGGGTGTCCGCCCGGTGTTCCTCGTCGAGCCAGCTTGCGTGGCGGAACTCGACCATCATCTCGTCCCCGCCGAGCTGCTCCTGCGACCACTCGAGATACTCGAGCGAGGCCGGCTTGTAGACGATGTAGGGCGGGAACTGCATCAGGATCCCACCGAGCTTCCCGGTCGAGCGGAGCGGCTCGAGGGCGTCGTGGAAGCGTCTGAAGACCTCGGCTCGGTACTCGCGCGGCGGGCGGTCGACCCGCCCGCGGGCGTCAGTCGGGACGTCGCGCAGGTCGGTTGGCAGCTGGTCGATCTTGACCGGGTGCCTGGTCATGACGCCGAACGCCTTGACGTGCATCGTGAAGTCTTCTGGTGTCCGGGCGGTCCAGTTCTCGACCAGGTGTGGATCCGGTAGCCGGTAGTACGTGGAGTTCGCCTCGACGACGTCGAAGCGCTCGGCGTAGTAGCGAAGCCGCTCCTCGCCGGACTTGATCCCCTTCGGGTACCAGACCTTCGTCAGAGTCTCGTCCGCCCACGAGCAGACGCCAACCCGGATCGGGGCCGGCACCGCGGCTACGCCGTCTGGGCGACCGCGTCGCCCGCGCCGAGCGCCTGGGCGGGCACCGGTAGGTCGACCACGAACGTCGAGCCCTTGCCCTCCTCCGAGCTGACCGTCAGGCGGCCTTCCATCAGGCGCACGAGCTCGCGGCAGATGTAGAGGCCGAGCCCGGTGCCGCCGACGCCTCTCGTCAGGTCGGGATCGACGCGGTAGAACTTGCCGAAGATTCGCCGCTGGTGGGGCGGGGCGATCCCGATTCCTTCGTCCTTGACGACGATGCGGACGCCCGCCTCGCGAGGCTCGATCGCGACCTCGATGCGGCCGCCATCCGGGGAATATTTCACCGCGTTGTCGATCAGGTTGATCAGAACCTGGCGCAGCTTGTCCGGGTCGCCGGCCACCGTTTCGATCGTGTCCGGGACGGCCAGCTCGATCGAGATGTTCTCTTGCGCTGCGAAGGCGGACCGCATCTCCTCGACGACGTCCTGGGCCAGCGTGCGGAAGTCGAAGCCCTGCTCCCCGAGCGAGAACTGGCCCGTGTCGAGCTTTCCGGCAAAGAGGATCTCGTCGGCGATCCGACTCAGCCGCTCGGCTTCCTGGGCGATCACGTCGAGAAGCCGCTTCCGGCCGGAGTCGTCGAGCTCGAGGTCGGTTCGCAGCAGCGTCTGCGCCGAGCCGTAGATGGCGGCGAGCGGCGTCCGGAGCTCGTGCGAGACGGTCGCGATGAACTCCCCCTTGAGCTCGTCGAGGGCGCGCTCCTCGGTGAGGCTGCGGAACGCGTAAACGGTCCCGTCGCTGAAGCTGACGCCCGAGACCGCGAGCCAGAGCTCCCGGCCGTCGAGCTCCAGAGGCACGACCTTGGCTTCGACGCTACCGGGCCCCGGCGCGGCGCCCACGGGGATCAGCGGAGCGACCACCTCCCAGCCCGGCAGCACCGTCTCGGCCTGTCGGCCGAGCGCCTCGTCGGGCCGAATGCCGGTGATCGCGTGCGCGGCCGGATTCCAGTGCTGGAGGAAACCGTCGTCGTCGACCAGGAAGACGCCATCGTCGACATGCTCGAGCACTCTCGCGTGCCGTTCGAGGGCGATCTGCTGCTCCTCGACCTGGCGGGCAAGCCGCCTGAGCTCGATCGCCCGCTCGAGCGAGGCGACGAAGTAGTCGCGGTCGATCGGCTTCTGAACGAAGTCGTAGGCGCCGCCGCGGAGCGCCTGGACGGCCAGGTCACGTTCCCCGTGGCCGGTGATCATCAGCGTCGGCGTCCTCGGCCGGAGCTCGCGGATCTCGTGCAGCAGCGCGAGCCCATCCATGCCGGGCATCTTGATGTCGCTGACGATCGCGTCGTAATCCGTCTCGCGGATCCGCTCGAGCGCGTCGAACGCGGTCTCGGACGTGTCGATCTGGAGCCCGTTCATGCGCAGCCGGAGCGCTTTCGGCAGCGCGTCGAGCAGAGCAGCATCGTCGTCGACCAGGAGAATCCGTCCGCTCACAGCAGCGGCGCCTCAGGCGGCTGTTCGGCGGCGAACGGCAGCTCGATCTTGAAGGTGGCCCCCTTGCCCCTCTTGCTGCTGACCGTGATGTCGCCGCCGTACTCCTTGAGGATGCTGTAGGTGATCGAAAGCCCGAGGCCCGTCCCGGCGCCGACCTCCTTCGTCGTGAAGAACGGATCGAAGATGCGCTGCTGGATGTCCTGGGGGATGCCCGGGCCCGTGTCCGAGAAGGCAATCCGGATCAGCTGCTCCTCTCGAGCCGACGCGATCCGGATCACTTTGCGCCGCGAGTCCTCGAGCGCGTCACGGGCGTTCGTCAGCAGGTTGATGAAGACCTGCTCGAGCTGGATCGGGTTGGCGAGCACCAGCAGCTCGTCGGGGCAGAGCTCGAGCTCGACCTCGATCCCGCGCAGGCGGA
>Ga0307288_10000232_pt1 | contig 19782 bp, 16 predicted proteins | sample ER_DNA_142_FD_194469 | JGI IMG/M metagenome (GOLD analysis project Ga0307288, IMG submission 194469) | Bulk soil microbial communities from the East River watershed near Crested Butte, Colorado, United States - ER_DNA_142 | ecosystem: Environmental > Terrestrial > Soil > Floodplain | place... | reverse complement strand
GAACGCGACCATGGAGCCGAGATCGTGTCCCACCACCGACAACGGTCGGTCGATGCCGAGCTCGTTGTGAACGAGGTGGTGAAGGTCGCCGGCCATGGTCCATTTGTCGTAGCCATCACGGGGCTTAGTGGAAGCACCAGCGCCGCGGTAGTCCGGCACGATGACTTGGTACCCTGCCGCGACTAGTGTCGGCACGACCTTGCGCCACGCGTACCCCGGTCTGCGGCGCACCGTGAATCAACAGCACCGTCTTCGACGTCCCCAGCGAGCTGTAATTGTTTGTGTGAGTTCCCTCCGCCTGTTCACGCCATCGCCGGGCCAGCTGCCAGACGCTACTGCTGATCGGAGACCAACGATGTCCCGCCCCTATAACGATCCCACCCGGTTCGCCGAGGAGGCGGCGGAGGGGTTTGTGTCCACCGTCTTCGACAAGGCCATCGCCATCCAGCTCAGCACGCTGGCGTCATGACCGTTGGGCTGAGCACTTACGCCTTCTTCTGGCAGTGGCACGACACCGCCACCTCCCCGCTTTCGTTGACCGACATGATCGAGAAGACAGCCGGGTGGGACGTCAAGCTGTTCCAGATCTGCGACTACGCAGCACTTGACAGCTACGACAATGCCGCGCTCTCTAAGCTGCGGCGTCACGCCGAGTCGTCCGGCGTGACCCTGGAGCTCGGCACCCGCGGCGTCACCCCAAGCCACCTGTCTCACTACTTGCACATCGCCATGTTGCTCGGCGCCCGGCTGGTGCGAACCATGATCAACACCGCCGATCACCGGCCTACGCCGGAGGAAGCGGTGCGGGTGCTAGGGCAAAGCACACCTGCGTACGAGCAGGCCGGCGTCACCCTCGCCTTGGAAACCTACGAGCAGGTGCCGGTCCGTGACTTGGTCGGCATCGTCGACGCCGTCGATTCACCTAACCTCGGCATCTGCCTCGACCCGGCGAACTGTGTTGCGGCGCTCGAGCACCCGCGCGACACGGTTGAGCTCACTGCGCCGCGGGTGGCCAACGTCCACGTCAAAGACTTCGCCTTCACCCGGCAGGCCGGCTGGGTCGGGTTCTCCCTCGTCGGCGCACCGCTCGGCAACGGGCTGCTCGACTACGACCACCTGGCCCAGACCGTGCAGCCCGACCGGCGGGGGATCAGCCAGGTGGTTGAGCATTGGCTGCCCTGGCAGGGGGACAGCCTCACCACCGTCAACATCGAAGACCAGTGGACTCTCCACAATCTTGACTACCTAAGGAGCAAGCAAGCATGACCGACAGCACAAAACCCAACGGCCAACTGACCATCGCCGTGATCGGCGCCGGAGGCAAGATGGGCATGCGCGTGTCGGACAATCTGCAGCGCAGCTCGCACGCTGTGTATTACTGCGAGAACTCGCCGGCCGGGCAGCAGCGCGTCCGCGACGCCGGACGTGGGGTCACCGACACACCAACCGCGGTCGGCGATGCGCATGTGGTGATCCTTGCCGTACCCGACGTCGCGCTCGGCCCGGTCTCAGCCGAGGTCGTCCCGCAGCTGAAGCCGGGCACGCTATTGCTTACCTTGGACCCGGCCGCCGCCTACGCCAATCTGCTGCACCAGCGGGGTGATGTCGAGTACGCCGTAGCTCACCCGTGCCATCCCTCGGTGTTCCTGCAGCGCAAGACCGAGGCGGAGCTGAATGACACGTTCGGCGGGATCGCCGCTGCACAAGACGTCGTCGCTGCCCTCGAGTCCGGCAACAAGGAGAAGATCACGATCGCCGAGGAGGTGATCCGGCTCATGTACGCGCCAGTGATCAACGTGCATTGGGTGACGGTCAAGCAGCTGGCCTACCTCGAGCCCACCTTGGTCGAGGTCGTGGCCTGCATGATCGGCGACCTGCTGAACGATGCGCTCCGCGAGACGGTGGACACGGTCGGCGTACCGGAGGCAGCGGCTCGCGCCATGCTGTTCGGCCACATCCAAGTCGCCCTCGCCAACGGACTCCGCGGCGACAACCCGTTCTCCGACGCCTGCCTCATCGCCATGGACTACGGCCGCAGCAAGATCATTAAGGATGACTGGAAGTCGATCTTCGATGACGACGAGCTCGACCTCCTGCTGAAGCAGATGCTGCACCTGGACCGGATCCACCGCTGATACTGCTTGCCAGCGCGGAAACCGGGGGAGCGGATCGTGCCGTAGCTGACATCGAAGAACCTGCAGCCGTGCCGGCCCAAAGATCATGCGCGAATGCCGTGGCGCAGCGTCAGCCATCACTTCGCGGTAGTGAGTGGCACGTTGCGGTAGTCCTAGCTACCGCGCTGTGCCATGAAACAACGCGAAGTCGCAGTGCCCCTCGCGTCAACAGCGGCTACATGTCAGGCGATGACAAGACGTACCTAATGATCGGAAACTGGATAGTGACGCTATGGGAGAGGGGACGAGGTGCGACCACTTGAACTCTCGATGGTGCTCATCAATCTGCTGACGTTAGGCCTATTGGCCGTGCCGCGACTGGGTGCGGGGCCGCTGGACAGGTTATGTGGCGCTCATCGTGGTGCTAATCGCCATCGCACAGATCATCGTGGAAGGCCCGCGCTGGCAGATCGTCCCGGCCTACGCGCTGACGCGGCTGTTTGTGCTGGTTTTGGCTATTGCGACACACCACGCTAGCGGGCAGGCCGGTCAACCGGGTAGCTGCCGGCTTGGCCATCGGGCTTGGCGCCCTAGCGCTGCTGATCTCTGCTGCCCCGCCGATCGTGAGCCCGGTGTTTCGCTTCCCGCGTCCAAGCGGGCCGTACGCGATTGGCAGATTGACCTACCACTGGGTCGATGCTGCACGGCCTGAGGTCTTCACCGCCGATCCGAACGATCATTCGCGAGCTGATGGTGCAGATGCGCCCAACGCAAACCGCCCATCAGGCGAAATGTCTCACTTGTGGCCATAGCACCGACCAGGGCTGAAGCCGCCCGGTGCACCAGAGGATTGAGACTCCCGTCAGGTCATTGTCAACCCCCCGCGGACTGGTGATCACCGCGCCGACCGCGCACCGCGCATACCGCCCGGAGATCTGATCACAGCTGAAATCTCCAATGACCACGGCATTGGTCGCGGCATCCGGAGGAGGGCCCCAGTACCAATACCCGTTGTGGCCCGAGTAGACCGGCGGAATACGGACTCCGTTGGCCGGATGAAGCAGCTCTAGGGCACTCGCCTCTTGGTAAGACTCGGTTACGACGATCGTCGATGCCCGGTCGGCTGGCGGGATGCCCTCCACAACCTGGCCGACGGTGTCGACGAAGGCAGGCCAGCCGACCTCGTTAGCCAGGTCCGGGTTGACCGCGGTGGCGATCTGGTACGGCGCCGAACCGATCCGGAAGATCGGGATCGTTAGCGACGGTGTAACGATCAACGAGATGATCAACAAGCCGACCGCCAGCACTTGACGCCACAACCGTGCGCGTGCCCAGTCCAAGATCGGCCCCGCGCCCGCCGCAAGTATCGCCGGGTAGTAGCCCGCCGGATAATAGGCCTTTCCTCCGGTGATGAGGAGGAAGGCGATGAAGATCAGAAAGCCGGTAGCGATCCAGCCATCGACCGTTCGCCGTTGTTTAGTCCGGAGCAGGGCAACCAGGCCGACGACGAGGATGATGCTCACTACCGGTCCGACATCGAGCAGAATGGTCGGCAATAGCGCGGCCCGCGACGTGGAAGAGGTCGAGCCGCCCGAGGCGATGTTCGCCGCAACCGAAGCCATCGGGAAACCGTGTGCCGCTTGCCAGATGAGGTTCGGCGAACCGAGCGCCAGGGCGATGAGCGCGGCGACCCACGGCCGCGGGCCCGCCAGCCGGCGGCGCGGCCCGACGACGAGCACGCCCAGTAGGCAGCTCAGCAGCAGCGGCGCAACCAGGATCTTGATCTCCATCGCGATGCCGGCGAGCACCCCCACGCCGATCCATGGTGCCCAGCGCTGCGGCTCGGCCCGCATCGCCCGGACGAGCAGCCACAACGCCGCCGCCGTCGTCACCATGTCGAACGTCGTCGTCTCGAACAAGTGCCCGACCGCCAGCGTGAGGGCGGACATCGCGACGGCCAGCGCGGCCGCCACGTGATGCCGCGCTGGCGCTCCGAACTCGCGAGCCACTAAGCCGCCGAGCACCACGTAAAGCCCGGCCGCCAGCGCCGGCAGGATCCGGAACGCCCAGAGGTGACCGCCGATGAGCGCGTACCAACCGGCCGCCAGGTATGGGACAAGCATCGGGTTGTCTGGCGCCGCGAGCTGAAGATGCCGGCCAGTCACGACGAAGTAGAACTCATCCCCGAGAAATCCATAGCGGCCCGCGACCAACACAAGCGCAACGACGACGAGCCCTGCAATCACCAGCACACCGGCCGCCAGCCGCGGCAACGCGGGGACGGACGTCCCGGCGCGTTCCGTTGTCGGAATCGCGGTCACGCGGTTCACCTTAATCTCGCGTGGTCAGACAGCGACCCGAGAGACCGATTGCGCTCAGCGAGGACCTATCGCTTTCCTGTGCCTGGAATGGGCTGTTTTGCTCCGCGTCGACCACGGCGTCTGGGGCGGGACGAGTAAAGAGGAATGCGCGTGCTGAGACGCCAAACCCGGCGCCACCGCAGGGCTGACGGTCGGCGTTCCGCGTCGTCCACGTTGCCGGAGGGCGTCACCACCTGACCTGGTGGATTGGTGTCACGCTCTGCTCGGCCCCTTTCCAGAAGCCGGGCGGCATAACTGTGGGGTTCGAGGCCCTCGCGGAAGGCGCCGCGGCGGAGGGTGTCCGCGGCGTGGTCGGGCTGATGGCCGTGGCCGATCAGAACACCAATGGCCCGATTGATCGTCGACAACTCGGACATCCCGGACAGTTCGTACACCCCAGAAGCCAGAGGGCTTGGCGGCATATCGGCATCAAGGGTGATTCGGCGATCGCTCTCTACCCGGCCGCGCCGCTGATCATCGGCGTCTGAACTGCCTACGTCGGTGGATTGGTCAGTGGAGGTGGGTAAGTGGAGGGCGTAGCTGAGGTCGGCCGCGAGGTCGACGAAGGCGCCGGCATTGGCGGCATAGAGAGTGACCCGACTTCCCGGGTCGAATCTGGGCCCAAGGGCAGTGAGGGGTAATCGCACCGCGGTCGCCATCGTGCGATGGGGTGTGATCCGGGTCAGCGTCACCGGATGTCCGTTCTGGCCAATCATCATCTGTAGACCGAGGTAGGAGGGAACGGCGACTTCGACCACGGCGGTGAAGGCGGCAAGCGACTCGATGAGCGCATCGTCGCGGGCCTCGTCGTCGAGGCTGATGCCGTTGCTGAATAGCTGAAGGTTGGTAAAGAGAACTGTGGTGAGATCCACAGTGATGCTCCGTAGAAGCGGACCCGTCCGCTGAGTAATTCTGCCTGAATCGGGCCCAGTAAAACCCCGGACCGCGGGGATCGCAGCTGTACGGATGGAATCGTCGGTTACGCCACGTCTAATTTTGACTGTACGCTGCCGCTGGCGTGAGACCTAATGAGACCGGTGTTGGTGGCGGCGGGCTTGGTGGAAGACCGCGTCGACGATTTGTCAAGCGGTCACGGCGGTGTACATGGGTCCTGGACTCCTTGGCTCGACAGCCCTTGGGTCACCGGAAGTTTATGTTGTAAACTATTGGCACTGCATATTGCAGTCGGCCTGGGCCGGAGACGCCGTTGTTGAACACGCCGCGCCTCACGAGCGATTAGTTCGCTGCCGCCAGGCAAGTACCCCGGATATTCGCCTCGAATGGGCCCTCTCCTTTGACTTCTCTACTTCTTCAACCATCAGATGCCGCACCGGCTTCTGGTGTTCCTGCCCGCGGCACACCGGCGTCCCCGGACGCCACTCGTGGCAGCCGCGCGTCGCGGTCTGGCAAGCCCGCGAGTTCGTTTACGGCCCTGACTCGCACTGTGCATGAGATGGGATTGATGCGCCGCCGCTACGGCTACTACTGGGCCAAGTTGATTGGCGCTGTCGTTCTCCTGGCCCTTTGGGTGGCGGCCTTCATCTGGATTGGCGACTCGTGGTGGCAACTGGCCAGCGCCGCCGTCTTGGGTGTCGCCATGACCCAGATCTCGTTCCTCGGCCACGACGCCGCACACCGGCAGATGTTCAAGTCCGGCCGCTGGAACGACTGGGTCAGCATGATCATCGCGAACCTACTGGTGGGAATCAGCTACGGCTGGTGGCAAAGTAAGCACACCCGCCACCACGCGAACCCCAACAAAGAGGGCGCCGACCCAGACATCGCCCTACGGGCGATTGCGATGACTCCGGCGATGGCCACCCGGCACCGCAACCGGCTGCTGCGGTGGCTGGTCGCTCACCAGGGCTGGTACTTCTTCCCGCTGCTCCTGCTCGAGGGGCTGTCTCTGCACACCGACGGACTCAAACGAGTCCTCAGCCGGGGCAAGGTCGAGCGCCGCTGGGTCGAGATCGCCTTCCTGACCGTCCGCCTCGGTGGGTTGGCCGCTTTGCTGCTCGCGGTCCTGCCGCCGGGGAAGGCGCTGGCCTTCTTGGCCGTGCAACTTGCCGTGTTCGGCCTCTATATGGGGTCTTCGTTCGCCCCGAACCACATCGGCATGCCGCTGGTATCCCCGAAACTCAAACTGGACTTCCTGCGCCGGCAGGTGCTGATGAGCCGCAACATCACTGGAGGACCGCTCATCTCGATCTTCATGGGCGGGCTCAACTACCAGGTCGAACACCACCTGTTCCCCTCCATGGCGCGGCCTCATCTTCGCAAGATCAAATCGTTGGTGGCGAGCTACTGCGCCGACGAAGGAGTTCCCTACACCCAAACCAGCCTTTGGCAGTCCTACCGGACCGTCATCGGCTACCTCAACACGGTCGGACTTAAAGGCAAGGACCCGTTTCTCTGCCCCCTCGTCGCCCAACGACGTGCCATCTAAACCTTCGCCCGCCTGCCGCCGGCGTGGAGTGGATCAGCTATTGACCCTGGCGGTTGCTGCGATTGCGGGAGCCATGAATGCGCTGTCTGAACTTTGGAAGTACTCGATGGTGCGCAGGAGTCCCTCTCGCAGCTGAACTGTGGGCTGCCAGCCGAGGACCTTCTTGGCCAATGTGATGTCTGGCCGCCGGCGGACCGGGTCGTCGGCGGGCAGCGGCAGTTGCTCGATGGAAGAGCTAGTTCCAGTCAGCTCGATAACGAGATCCGCCAACTCCGCGATGGTGAACTCGCCAGGGTTGCCCAAGTTGACGGGACCCGTCACAGTGTGCGGCGTACCCATCATCCGCACCAGACCCTCAATGAGGTCATCGACGTAGCAGAAGGACCGACTCTGGCTGCCGTCTCCATAAATGGTGAGAGGCTCGCCTAGCAGTGCGGAGATTACGAAGTTCGACACCACCCGGCCGTCTCGAGGATGCATTCGCGGGCCGTAGGTATTGAACAGACGGACAACTTTGATGCTGAGCTCATGCTGGCGCCAGTAATCGAAGAAAAGCGTCTCTGCGGCTCGCTTGCCCTCGTCGTAGCAGGCCCGCACGCCGATCGGGTTGACGTGACCCCAATAATCCTCTCGCTGCGGGTGGACCTCTGGATCGCCGTACACCTCCGACGTCGAGGTCAGCAGGATCCGTGCCTTAGTCCGTTTGGCCAGGCCGAGCATATTGATCGAGCCGTGAACGGCAGTCTTCGTGGTCTGGACTGGGTCGCGCTGGTAATGCACTGGCGACGCGGGACAGGCGAGGTGGTAGATCTCGTCGACCTCGACGTAAAGCGGAAATGTCACATCGTGTCGGATCAACTCGAATCGAGGGTGCTTGAGCAGGTGCTCAACGTTGGACCTCGTGGAGGAATAGAAGTTATCGACGCACAGCACCTCGTGCCCGGCCTGCAAGAGTCGGTCGCAGAGGTGCGATCCAATGAAGCCCGCTCCTCCCGTGACGAGCACCCGTTGACCGTCAAACATGCCAGACCCCCGATCAGAGTTTCGTCAAGAATCTACCGGAGGGCGGCCGGCCGGCGCATTGAGCCATGCAGTCTCACGAGCAGGTCGCATGGACGCATGGTCACCGGCTCGGCTACAGTCCCTTGCTGGTGGCCCAGATCACAACAAGGCTGAACCTGGCCGCCACCCACTAGAACCCTCGGGGGCTCTCCACCCTGGAGAGAGGTTGATCATGTTTTTGTCGTCGCCAGCATCGACTCGTCACACCGCGCGAATGGCGAGGTGACCGCGATGCAGCCTGTGATTGATAACGCCGTCGATGCGGTTGTGGCCTGGGTCGATGGGGGAGATCCCAAGCACCGCGCCAAGCGCAGACGCTATCTCGCCGATCCGGGCGGCGATGGTGGGCCCGAGCGGGTGGCGAACGTTGAGCGGCGCTTCTCGGACAATGACGAGATCCGATTCTGCCTGCGCTCGATCCGCAACTACGCCCCATGGGTCCGCACGATCTGGCTCGTGACGGACAACCAGATTCCGGCCGCGATCGATCGCCGCAGGGCCGAGCAGGAGAATATCCGCATTGTCGATCATCGCGAGATTTTCCGCGGCCATGAGCGGTTGCTGCCCACCTTCAACTCCTACGCCATCGAAAGCATGCTGTGGCGCATCGATGGCCTAGCCGATCGATTCTTGTATTTCAACGACGACATGATGTTGGTCGGCCCTGCAGAGCCCACCGACTTCTTTTCGAACGAGGGCAAGATCATTCTGCGCGGCCGCTGGCAGAACTGGAAGGGGAAGCCTGAGGAGGAGATCAGCTTCTTCGGCAATACCAAGCTGCTGGGCGCCGAGTTGTTGGGTTACACATCGGAGCATTTCTTTTCGCCTAACCACGCCATCTATCCGATGCTGCGACCGGCGATGGAAGAGCTATTTGAGGAGTTCCAGCCCGCCTTCCTCGCCAATGCCGCGTATCGATTCCGCAGCCGGAAACAGTTCTGGCCGATTTCTGCCCACAATCACCTCTTGCTTTCCACCGACCGGGCACGAGTAGTCAAGTCGGAAACATCGGTGCATTTCTCCAACCACTACTGCGTGACGGCGAGCCCAGACGCCCTCGAAGCGAGGCTGAAGCAGCTTTCGGACGGTAAGTTGCGTACGGTCTGCATCAATCAGCTCGAGACGATTGTCGACAAGGTTCCGGACGCGATGAACTACCTGTCGGAGGCGACCGGGCAGGCGGCGCCGTTCGAAAACCAGCCCCCTGAGACCTACGCTTCACGCCCACGAAGGCCACGGTTTGCCAGGCTCAGCTCGGCGCTGTCGGAGGGGTTCCGCGATCTGTTTACGAAATCAGGCGATCACCGTGACGCGAAAGCAGCTTCGAGGTCAGCTCGCTAGTTTCGAGACGGCTCAGGGACGATGTCTTTCGTGATCAATCCGGACTGGCTGATGTCGATCCACTGGCCATTGCTTCGCAGCGTTCATTCGCACAAGGCCACGAAAGACGGCTGGATTGGCCGAAACGGGAAATTCGTGGCCTCGTGCGAAGAATCGCGCTTGATGACTATCCACCCCTAAGCCTCGTCGCAATGCACGTTGGGGTTCCACATCTCGAAGGTGCCGGCTGGGTTGTCCTTCCAGATCCAGGCATGCAGCGAATAGAACGGTGGCAGACCGTACCTGTTGGGTGCGTCGGTGAGCTGGAATGCCTGCCCGAAGAGCATCGGCGGTGCCGGAGTAACCCAGCTACCGACGCCTGGCTGGGGTTGGCTGGATTCCCAGTCGGACTTGATCACGACATACTCCAGTGCGGCTAGGTGCAGGTGCCCGTGCCGGTCGGGCGCATAGACCAGTGCTTCTGGATGCGCGGCATCGATCGCAGGGGTCTTCACCAGATCGCCCTTCACATAGTGCACTCCCATGGCACCCATATGCGGCTCGGCGATGCAGGTGATCCCGGCGGAGTCAGCCAAGATCGAATAGCCACCCTTCTTGGCGACCGTGAGACTGTGGTATTTCGCCGTCGCTGAGCGAGCCGGGGCCGTCAACGCTGCGGTTTCGTGTTCCCCGCAGGCGAACGCGGCAACCGCTTGGCCCATTAGCAGGACAGCGCTGGTGCTCGCAACGGCGAGAGTGCGGAGCAGTTTCATGACCCCTCCTGCACTTCGTAGATCTCTTCGGCGACGAGACCATGGGCCTCGCGATGAACGGTCGCCGCAAGATCGGCGTTGGGAGCCTCGACAAGGCAGAAGATTTTTCCGTGGTTCCCGTCCACCCAGTAGCGCAGATAGCTGACGTCGTAGCCTCCCTGGGTCTGCAGGTCAGCCTGGTGAGCTTTGCCCACGTCATCGAAGGTCACTGCACCATCGAGGCTGTGAACATCCATGTAGAGCGGCATGGCTCCTCCTTCGGTCGGAAGTTTGAGATCGACCGTAGGAGCGCCTCACTTGCTCTTGATGGGAGCTGATCTCCCATATTGGCGAGACGACTACCTAGATTTCGTGGCCCTCGAAATCCGCTACCTATACCGACACGCGGTCCGACTTGGTAAGACCCAGCTTGAGCGCCTCCTCGGCGGCGCCTTTACGCGTGGTAGCTCCGAGTTTGCCGAGAATCGCGGATACGTGGTGCTCGACTGTCCGCACCGAAATGAACAATCTTGCTGAGATCTCCTCGTTGGACTGACCTTGAGAAAGAAGGTCGAGGATCTCTTGCTCGCGTACGGTCAGGCCTCGCGGATGTGCCCGTGCGGCGGTACGCACACCTGCGGGAATGGAGCGGATGCCAAGGTCCCGCATCGTCCGGCGTACCAGCCGAGCCGCGGCCTCGGCACCGAGATCAACAAGCCTTGTTAACGACTCTCGAAGATGAATCTCCTCTTTGGTGTCCAACAACGCCAACGCGGCTTGGTAAGGACAGCCCAACCGATCCCAGAGCATCGCAGCCCGCGCGCCGTCACCTGCCAGCTGTGAGGCAAACGGCTCAATATCAACGGCTTGCGCTGTCCTGCCCAGACGCCCCATCCAGAGAGCCATCCAGCAGCGATCGACGGCGGTAACACCGGATGCGGCCGCAACCGGCATCGCAGCAACGGCATCAGACGAGAAGGTACGGACTCGATCCAGTTCCGAGATGGCCGCGTCCAAGCGACCCTCGAGCCAGAAGGCCTCGGTTCTGGCAATTCCGACGGGTCTAAGCCAGTGAGGTTCCCCGAGTCGTATCGCGGATTCCATTGCCTCGTCCAGATATGGCCAAAAACCCGGTTGGCCTCGGCGAGCCATGACCTTCGCAGCGCTACACAGTGGTCTCAGGCGGTTCCACGGAGAGAGCGTGTGAAGCTCGAGCAGTGCATGACCGAGCGACAGGCATTCGTCCCAGCGTCCGCTGTGCTCCAGTATGGCCGTGCGCTGGCCTTGCAAACACACCGCAAATGTGCCGATGTCGTGCTCCTCGCAATAGGCCAACGCCTCGCCGTATGACCGCTCGGCTTCGGAAAATCGGAGCTCGTCGCCATAGATCATGTACGCGGAGGCGAACGCCCGGCCCGCCTGCTCTTCGTGGCCGCCAGCCAACGCAACCTCAAGTGCAACCCGCATAGGCGAGGTCCAGTCACCACCCATGCCTCGGATCTGCCATGCCTCGGTATCGAGAGCGTCGCTCCGCACGTCAGTGAGCTTGAACTGCTCTGCTATCTCGCGCGCCTCTCGGGCCAGCCCGATACCTTCGTATGCCCGTGCTAGTTCTGGGCTCGGGCCCAGCGGCTCGGCTAGGGCCAAGGCGGCCTCGGCCGATTGCAACCATTCCTGGCCACGGCATAGTCGCCACATCGCTTTGGAGACTTCCCGCATCGATTGCGACTCACGCCGAAGATCACCGACCCTACGCCACAGCTCCACAGCGGCGATACGTGTCTCCGCCGACTCATCCCAGCGATCCAGCAGCGCCAATTCCTGTGCCAGAGCGTCCGACAGTTCCGCCCGAGTGCGGCTGTCGTTCTCCGGAGCCGAGCGCAGCGCCCGATCGTACTGCGCTGCGGCCTCCCGGTGAGACCACAGTTCAGAGGCACGACGTGCGGCGCGAGGCCCGTACCAGAGGACTAAGTCCGCTCTACCAGCACCTTCGGCATGGAAGGCCAAGCGCGCATCGTCATCGCAGCCCGACGCAAGCAGCGCGTCCATGATCTTGGTATGAATGGCCGCCTTTCGATATGGAGGGATGGCCGCTTCGATCGCGACTCGGGCGATCTCATGGCGGAATCTAAGATCATCTCCGTCCCTGATCAACAGACCGTGACTGATCAGCTCATCCACGAAGAACGGATTGTCGATTAAGGAAAGCAGCAGCTCCGACTGCATCCTGCCCCCGATCAGGGCAGCGGTATCGAGGGCATCACGTGCCGACGCGCTCAACGTCCTCGTGCGGGCAAGGACCGCATCGCGAACTGACACCGGGAGGGCGGCGCTGTCAGCCTGCAACACTTCGGTGACGAAGAAAGGATTGCCCGCCGTCAGCCGGTGCAATCCAGCAGCGTCAATCGTCGTACCTTCTGCCAGGGTCGCGACGCCGGCCGCCGATAGCGGTGGCAGGCCAAGCCGCCGGGTCGCTCGCTGGCTCGCCAACGCTCCGAGTGTGAGCCGCAGCGGATTGTTGGGCACTAGGGCGTCGTCGCGATATGTGACCAAGAGCAGGACTGGTAGGTGTTGGATCCGACGGCCGAGGTAACTCAGTAGATCCAGCGTTGCTTCATCAGCCCAGTGGACATCCTCGATGACCACAACGGTCAGACTCTGCAAGTTGCCGAGTTGTCGTAGCAATGCGCCGTACAGCTGATCTCTTTTCGCCTCAGCGCGGCAGAGTTGGAGCAACTCGCCATCTAGTCGGCTGGCGATATCGAGTAGCGGACCGAGCGCGGCTGGCGTAAACAACCCATCACAGCCTGACCAGAGCCAGCGAGCCTCGTCCAACTCCTGAGCAAACTCCTCCAGCAGCACGGATTTACCTACACCGGCCTCGCCCGAAACGAGCACCAGTCGGCCCTGCCCGTGGCTAGCCTCGCGCGCGTACTCATGCAACGCGGCCAGCTGGCTTTCCCGCTCGATCAGCCGCATCCATTGATTGTGCGCCGCATCGACGTATCTGACCATCCCGTTGATCAGCTGAGCGAAAGGCTGGACTCACCTACGCTGTCCGAGTGCAGGTCCTGATTGTCGACGGTGCGAACGTCATGGGTAGTCGCCCCGACGGCTGGTGGCGTGATCGCGCGGCGGCAGCCCGCCGGCTGCAGGAACAACTGTTGGCAGCGGTACTGCCTTATGACGAGATCGTCCTGATTCTGGAGGGCAAGGCGAGGCAGGGCATACCGGCCGGGCAGGATGAGCGCCTGCGGACCGTCCACGCCCCAGGGTCAGGGGATGACGCGATCGTCGAGGCCGTCATCGCGGAGGTCGACATCGGTGACGGACGTGAGGTCACCGTCGCAACTGCGGACCGGCTGCTACGAGACCGCGTCAAGGCGGCCGGCGCGAGAAGTGTGAGTCCCTCCTCACTTCTTGATCAACTGTGACTCGACAGCTGTGTCGGTGAGGTGTCAGTCGAGGTCGAGTCAGTCCTTGGCAGGGTCGTGATCGCGACGGCCAGCTGGCGTGGTGGGCACCAGGCGCGTCATGAAGATCGCGATCGCGGCCAGGACGGCCAGCACCGCCAAACTCACCCGCAGCGCCTCGATCCGTGCATTGGCGTTCACCTCGACCACCGCATCTGCGGTCGTGGCAGGCACACCCGCATCGAGGAGAGCGCGATCCAGGTCCGCGTCGGAAATGAACGGGACACCGGGGGCGAGCTGAACGGTAGCCGTCGACGCCACCTGCGGCGGCACGGCAGGGTTGGACTGAATGCCGGCAATCACACTGGCCGTCAAGGTTGCGATCAGAACCGAACCGGCAAGCGCGGTCCCGAGCGAGGCACCGAGATTGGTTGAGGTGTTCTGTAACCCGCCCACCTCGCCGCTCACCTCATCGGGCACGGAGGAGACGGTCACGGCTCCTAGCTGTGAGGCGAGAGCGCCGACTCCAAGTCCGGCCAGCAGCAGCGGCACAGTGACGATCTCAGGACCGGCGCCTACTTCCAGGGCCAGAATCAGCGACACGATGCCCGCCAGCAGGGCGGCGAGCCCGATGGTCACAACTCGGCGCGGCGAGGCCTGTGGCCAGAGTCTGGGCACACCGACGGCGGCGAGCAGCAGAGTGATCGACAACGGCAGCAGACGGACACCGGTCTGTACGGCACTCAGCCCCAGCGCTACCGACAGGTAGAGCGGGATGGTGAAGAACAGACCAGCCTGTAGCAGAAATTGGAAGAAGAACATGGTGAGACCACCCAGCAGCTGACCGTTCCGCAACATGGGCACGGCGACTAGCGGCTCGCGACCCGCGGCCTGGACCCGTTGTTCCCACCAGAAGAACACTCGAAGGATGATCAACCCGCCCAGCACCAGGCAAAGAGTCAGCGACAACCCCAACACCGCCGGCGCCTGCGGCTTCGCCACGACCCAGCCCCACTCACCCGACCGCAGCACACCGTAGACGGCCAGACCGAGTCCGGCAGCGGATAGCAGCGCGCCGATGACGTCGAGATGCCGGCCTCGCTCCGGCTGCGCATCATGGATTCGTCGGGTCAGCAGCAGGATGATCAGAACGATCACCACCTCACCGGCGAACACCAACCGCCACGTGAGGTAGGTGGTAACCGCGCCGCCGATCAACGGGCCGGCCGCTACGGCGATCGCCCCAGCCGAGGCGACCAGGCCGTAGGCACGGGGTCGTTCCTCGGCCGGGAAGTTCGACGCGACCAGCGCCACGATGGCCGGCATGATCAGCGCCGCGCCAACACCTTCCAGGAAGGACCAGCCGATGATCAGCACCGGCAGACTTGGCGCGAGCGCCGTGGTCAGCGACCCGCATCCGTAGATCACGCAGCCGATCGCAAACGCGCGGCGCCGGCCGATCATGCTACCGACCTTGCCGCCGGTGATCATCAAAGTCGCCATGACGAGCGTGTACAGCGTGATCGCGGTCTGGATCCCAGTCACCGTAGTGCCCACGTCCTTCGCCACCTGAGCAATCGAGACGTTCATCACCGAGCTGTCCAGAGTCATCAGGAACTGCCCAGACGCCAGCGTCATGAGAACGATCCCTGAACCGCTGCTGATCGCGGTCTTGGACGACTCTGCTGTCGACATTGTGTGGTCACCTCTCGCCCGGCCTGGTCCAACGCCGATCATCGCAGAACGGCCAACAGCTGTCGTTTGCGCCACTGGTCGCACGGCTCGCATCTTGACGCCTGACTTCTCGTGCACGAAGCCGATAGCCTTCGGGAATGGCGACCGTGAGCCTGCCCGGCGGGCCAACCGTGAATTATCGGGAGTGGGGCCGGCCGGACGGTGCGGTCGTCCTGCTCCTGCACGGCCTCACCGTTTCTGGCCGGAGCTGGCAAAACGTCGCGCCCGTGCTCGGCGAAAACTTCAGGGTGGTGGCACCCGACGCCCGCGGCCATGGCGGCAGCCAATGGATGCGCGACTATTCCTTCGAGCTGATGCGTGATGACGTCGTGAAGTTCATGGAGCAGCTTGGCATTCTCGCGGCGATCGTCATGGGGCATTCGATGGGTGCACTCACCGCGTACGAGCTGGCGGCCACCCGGCCCGAGCTCATTCGGCTGCTCGTGCTGGAGGAGATGCCGCCGCCCGATCCGGCCAATCCGCCGCAGCCGATCCCGCAACGACGGGACCCGAGCGCTAGCTATGACTGGCGGGCGGTGATCGCGGTGAATCGCTGGCGTAACGCTCCACCACCGGACTGGTGGGAACTCGCATCCAAAATCCAAGCCAACACATTGGTGCTCGGTGCCGCTGATAGCCATCTCCGGCAGAGCCGAGTGGAGGAGCTGAGTCGCCGCATCCCCAACGCCACGTTTGCCACGATGAACTGCACCCATGATGGCCACGAAGAGCGACCGAGTGAGTTCCTCATCCCGGTGCAGCCATTCATCTCCTGGTTCGCCAAGCACTAGTCGGTGTTAATCAGCCGCGACGGTCCCCACCTATCCTTGGTGCCATGTCGGTCACCGCTGCGGCGCCCTCGGGACGCAAGACGCGAGACGGACTGGCTCGCGCGCTACGACGCAACGGGATTCCGCGAGATCCTGATCTCAACGAGCCACTGCCGAAGAGGCTGCTGAAAAGCAAGTTTTTCTGGCTGACCGTCGTGATGATCTTGGTGTACGTCACCATGCTCGTGTTGCTCTACCAAAAGGTCGTGCCTGATCGCGAGGTGCCCGGTGGCACCCTTCCTGGGTTGGGCACTGAGGCAATCCCGATCGCGTTGAAGTACGCCGCAGTCACGGCGATCCCACTGTCCCTGTTGTTCTTGTGGGCCGACCGATTCCGGCCACAACGCTTCTGGGTCTGGCTGATGACCTTCGGCTGGGGCGCGTGCGTCGCGACCTACGTCTCGGCGGTGATCAACACCTGGGCGGCCGGACACCTCAGCATTATCGGCGACGGTGACCCCGCCACAGCGGCCCGCGCCGCCATTTACGTCGCGCCATTCGTGGAGGAAGCATCCAAGGCCACCGTGTTGTTCTGGCTGGCGATCTTGATGCGCTACCAATGGGTCAGCCGACTCAGCGGGATCGTTCTGGCCGGCCTGTCCGGAGCCGCCTTCGCGTTCACCGAAAACGTCTTGTACTACGGCCGCGTCTATCGGTACGCCGCACGCACCTTCGGCGAGGTGCCGCCACTGGAGGCACTGCAAAACATCTTCGTGTTGCGCGGCCTGGTCACTTTCTTCGGTCACCCGCTCTTCACGGCGATGACCGGCGTCGGGCTGGCCATCGCGCTGCGCTCCAAGAGCAAGATCGTTCGGGTTGTCGCACCGCTCGCCGGCTACTGCGTCGCGGTCTTCTTGCATATGGCGTTCAACACGGCGGCGAGCCTGATGCAGGGCAGCAATTTGCTCTTCATCTACCTCGCGGTAGCGCTGCCCCTCGTAGTAGGCATGATCATCTTCATCGTTCGCCAGCTGTTCCGCGAGGGCCGGTTGATCCGGGAACGTCTCACCGACTACGTGCGGCTCGGCTGGCTGCCAGAAAGCGATTCCAAAGCATTGTCGCGGCTGCGGACCCGCCTTCGGGCACTATGGCATGCACTCTTCAAGGGCCCCGACACATTCCTTGCCACTATCCGCTTGCAGCGCGCGGTTACCGAGCTGGCCTATCTGCGGGATGCCCTGACCCGAGGGCTGATTGACGACACTGGTCAGCTACGGGAGAAGGAGCTGCTGGCCAAGATCCGAGCGATCCGCCCAGAAGCCATCGTCTTGCCCGAGGGGCGTGCCTCGTACCCGTCTCTCCGCAGGCGCCGGGTCGGTTCCCTTGCCGCGTACGCACCGCCCAGCTATCCCGGTCCCGCTGGGCTAGGTGGCAACTACCCGGCCCCGGCGGCGTTTCCGGCCCCGGTTCTGTCGCCGCCGTTCGGGCTGGCCGCTGGCACCATGCCAGGCGCGGCAACCATGCCAGGCGCGGCCACCATGCCTCCGGGCGCGTCCGGCGCGGCCGCCATGCCGTTGGGGCAGACTGCTACCCAGTACTCGGAGGTCGACCCCAGCTGGAAACCGCCCGAAGAATAGGGAGCCACAGATGACCGGCAGGCAGCTCACGCCGCTGGAGTCTGCCCTCACCACTCTGCACGGTACTGTCGCAGCGGTCAGCTTGCCACTGCAGCTGCCGGGTGCCGACGAACAGCGCAAGGTCTTGTGGGAAATCACCCGGCAGCTCGATGACTACATCATGCCCCGGCTGGCGACGATCGATGCCCCGCTGCTGGCTGTGGTCGGCGGCTCAACTGGAGCCGGCAAGTCAACCCTGGTGAACTCCCTGGTCGGCCGACCAGTCACTGCTGTCGGTGTGATCAGACCCACGACTCGGGCGCCGGTGTTGGTTTATCACAGCAGCGACGGCCGATGGTTCACCGATGATCGAATCCTTCCCGGGCTGGCTCGCTCGACGGGTGCAGTGACGGATTCGCGTTCCCTGCAGCTCGTTGTCGAGGACTCGATTCCGCCCGGTTTGGCACTGCTCGATGCGCCCGACATCGATTCCGTGGTGGTGGAAAACCGGCAACTTGCTACCCAACTGCTGTCAGCAGCCGATCTCTGGCTCTTTGTCACCTCAGCGGCGCGCTACGCCGACGCGGTGCCATGGGGATTTCTGCGTGCTGCAGCGGACCGAAGTGCTGCCGTCGCGGTCGTGCTGGATCGGGTGCCGCCGCGCGCCATGACCGAGGTACCGCCGCATCTCGGCCAACTGATGAGCGAGCGCGGTCTTGGCGACTCGCCGCTGTTTGCCGTACCCGAGACGACGGTCGATGCCGACGGTCTACTGCCAGCGAGCGCTATCCAGCCGATCAGGGGCTGGCTGGCGGCTCTGGCAGCCGATCAGGCCAGCCGCGCCAAGGTCGTACATCAGACTCTTGATGGCGCGATCACTGCACTGGTCGTGAAGGCGCCGGCACTTGCGCGATCAGTCGATGAGCAGCTCGAGGTGATCGAGCAACTGCGTGCCGAGGCGGACCACTCCTACGCCGAGGCGGTGCGTACGGTGCAGGTCCAGACGGCGGACGGGACGCTACTGCGCGGGGAGGTGCTGGCGCGGTGGCATGAGTTTGTCGGCACCGGTGAGTTCTTCCGAGCGCTCGAGCAGAAGGTGAGTTGGCTGCGAGATCGGTTGATGGCCGCGCTGAAGGGCGAGCCTCCCGGTGCCGGGAACCTGAAGGTTGCGGTCGAATCAGGCCTGGAATCTCTGCTGCGGGAGGAATCGGCGGCTGCGGCCGAACGCGCGGAGGCGTCCTGGCAGGCGAACTCCGCCGGCCGTGCGTTGATCGAATCAGCAGAGATCGATCTATCGCGACCTTCGGCTGACTTCGACAAACGGGCGGCCCGTGCCATCCGGGATTGGCAAGGCGCCGTCCTCGACCTGGTCGCTGACGAGGGCATGAGCAAGCGTTCCAGGGCGAGGTTCTACGCCCTTGGGGTCAACGGCTTGGGCGTGGCATTGATGATTGTCGTCTTCGCGCACACCGGAGGCTTGGTCGGAGCCGAGATCGGAGTAGCCGGAGGCACCGCGGTGCTCGCCCAACGGATCTTGGAGGCGGTCTTCGGTGATCAGGCCATTCGTCGGCTCGCCGAGACCGCGAAAGATGATCTTGATGGGCGGGTTCAGGCGCTGCTATCGGCCGAGTTGCTTCGCTACCACAAGGTCTTGGATGCCCTCAGAATCGACCCCGATCAGGCCGAAGGCTTGCGCGATGCGGCAGCAGCCGTCGAGCTGGCGCGCGAGGGTGGACTGCCGGTGAGCGAGACGGAGCAGGCCGGATTACCGGCCGGTGAGGAGCGGCTGGCGATCGATGCGCCGACGGTGACTCAAATCCCGTCGGTGGAGGCAGCTGATGACAGTGACATCGTCGATGCCGAACTCGTCGAGCAACCGCGAGAGGAGCTGCGGTAGTGGCCGGCCGGGGTCTCGGGTTGCTCAACCGCAAGGACGTTAGCGCACATCTTGTTGATCATCTCCGGGCGCTGGGCGAGGCGGTCGAGCTGTGCGAGGGTCGGGTTGACCCGGCAGCGCTGGCCGAAGCAAAGCGTGTTGTCGATCAAGCTGATCGGCGCCTTGCTATGTCCGGCAGCGCCACGGTCGTGGCGCTCGCGGGCGCCACCGGGTCGGGCAAGTCGTCCACTTTCAACGCCCTGTCCGGAACGTCGCTGGCGACAGTCGGCGTACGGCGGCCGACAACGGCACATGCCAT
>Ga0307288_10000231_pt1 | contig 19783 bp, 20 predicted proteins | sample ER_DNA_142_FD_194469 | JGI IMG/M metagenome (GOLD analysis project Ga0307288, IMG submission 194469) | Bulk soil microbial communities from the East River watershed near Crested Butte, Colorado, United States - ER_DNA_142 | ecosystem: Environmental > Terrestrial > Soil > Floodplain | place... | reverse complement strand
CGGCGTCGTGCAGCCGGAAGTCGGCGCCCAGATCGACGATCTTGACTCCGGCGGGCAGCTGCGCGGCCAGCGCCGCGGACTGCCCGTGCGGCAGGGCGAGGAAGACCAGGTCCGCGTCGGCCAGGGTCTGCGCGTCGGTCGCCCCGAGGAGCAGATCCAGGCCGGCGAGCTGCGGGTGTACGGCTGCCACGGGCGTACCCGCCTGGGTGTGCGCCGTAGCGGCGACGAGGTCCAGCTCGGGGTGCCCGGCGATCAGGCGCAGCAGTTCGCCCCCGGCGTACCCGCTCGCCCCGGCGACAGCGACCCTGATTCCCATACCTACCTCCGCATGACACGTACCTCCGCATGACTATGCAGACGACCGTATCAACCCGCACCGCCATGCGGCAACTTGGATCTTTTTATGCGTCACCCGATCGGGGCGCTGCACTGATTCGCGCGTGTTAGGCCCGGTTCCGGTACTGATTGACCAAAGATCCGACCCCTGCGGTCGCCGGTACCGGTTCCGGGCTGTGCGACACTTCCGGACGCTTACCGATGTGTTGCGTTTCGGAGGAAACCTCGTGGCCGTTGCGGACCCGTACCGTGATCCCTCGCTCGCCGTGGAGCAGCGGATCGACGATCTGCTCGGCCGGATGACCCTGGCCGAGAAGGTCGGGCAGATGCTGCAGCTCGATGCGCGGAGCAACCTCAAGGATGCGGTCAGCACCCGGCTCGCGGGCTCGATCCTGCACGCCTCGCCCCAGCGCATGCTGGAGGCCATCGATCTGGCCGCGAACACCCGGCTCGGCATTCCCCTGATCACCGCCGAGGACTGCATCCACGGCCACGGCTTCTGGCCTGGCGCGACGGTCTTCCCCACCCAGCTGGCCATGGCCGCCACCTGGGACGCCGAGCTGGTCGAGCGGGTCGCCCGGGTGACCGCCGTCGAGGTCTCCGCGACCGGCATCCACTGGACCTTCTCCCCCGTGCTGTGCGTCACCCGGGACCTGCGCTGGGGCCGGGTGGACGAGACCTTCGGCGAGGACCCGTTCCTGATCGGCGAGCTGGGCGCCGCCATGATCCGTGGCTACCAGGGCGACGGCCTGACCGACCCGACCGCCGTGCTGGCCTCCGCCAAGCACTTCGCCGGCTACTCCGAGACCCAGGGCGGCCGGGACGCCAGCGAGGCCGACCTGAGCCCGCGCAAGCTGCGCTCCTGGTTCCTGCCGCCGTTCGAGCGGGTGGCCCGCGAGGGCTGCCGCACGTTCATGCTCGGCTACCAGTCGATGGACGGCGTGCCGATCACCCTCAACCGGTGGCTGCTCAACGACGTGCTCAAGCAGGAGTGGGGCTTCACCGGCATGCTGGTCACCGACTGGGACAACGTCGGCCGGATGGTGTGGGAGCAGCGTGTCTGCGCCGACCTGGTCGACGCCGCCGCGCAGGCGGTCCGGGCCGGCAACGTGCTGGTCATGACCACCCCCGGGTTCTTCGAGGGGGCGCAGGCCGCCGTCGAGCAGGGCCGGATCGCCGAGAAGGAGATCGACGCCGCGGTCCGTCGCATCCTGCGGCTCAAGTTCGAGCTCGGCCTCTTCGAGAACCCGCGCGCCCCCGACGCCGAGCGGCAGGCCGCCGTCATCGGGCATGCCGACCACGCCGCCCTGAACCTCGAGATCGCCCGCCGCTCGCTGGTGCTGCTGCGCAACGACGGCACCTTGCCGCTGGGCGGCGGCCTGGTTCCGGACGCGGACGGGCGGGCCGCGGAGGCCGGCGCCGCCCGTACCGTCGCGGTCATCGGCCCCAACGCGGACGCGCCGCAGTCACAGCTCGGCGACTGGGCCGGCGCCTCCGGGCAGGTCGACTGGATGCCCGACGGCCAGCCGCGCGAGCTGATCGAGACCGTGCTCGACGGCTTCCGGGCCGTCGCCCCCGCGCACTGGAGGATCACCAGCGCCCTGGGCGCCGAGATCGAGCGCCTGGTGCCCGACCCGGCCGGCGCGACGTACCCGGACGGCCAGCCGCGGCCGCCGATCTCCGAGCCGGCCACCGCCGATCCGGCGCTGATCGCCGAGGCCGTCGCCGCCGCACGCGCCGCCGACTACGCGATCGTGGTGGTCGGGGACACGGTCGCGCTGACCGGCGAGAGCAAGTCCACCGCGACGCTGGAGCTGCAGGGCGGCCAGGTCGCCCTGCTGGACGCGCTCGCCGAGACCGGTACGCCCGTGGTGCTGGTGCTGCTCAACTCCAAGCCGGCCGCGCTGCCGCCGTCGGCGCTGCGCTCCGCCGCGATCGTGCAGGCGTTCAACCCGGGGATGCGGGGCGGGCGCGCCCTGGCGGAGCTGCTGCTCGGGCTCGTGGAGCCGACCGGCCGGATGCCGCTGTCGGCCGCCCGGCACGTGGGCCAGCAGCCGGTCTACTACAACCAGATCCGCGGCCAGCACGGCACCCGCTACGCCGACCTGACCCAGGACCCGCTGTTCGCCTTCGGCGAGGGCCTGAGCTACACCACGATCGAGTACTCCGACCTGACCGTCGCGCAGCCCGAGGTGCCGGCCGACGGCACGGTACGGGCGAGCGTACGGCTCACCAACACCGGCAGCCGGCCGGCGCTGGAGACCGTCCAGGTCTACATCAGTGACCTGGTCACCAGCGTCACCTGGGCGAGCCGGGAGCTGAAGGCGTACCGGCAGGTGGCGGTGGCCGCCGGCGAGAGCGTCACGGTCGACCTGGAGCTGCCCGCGGCGGACTGCTCGCTGGTCACCGCCGACGCCCGCCGGGTCGTCGAGCCCGGCGAGTTCGACCTGCTGGTCGGCCCGGACTCCCGCCCGGGCAGCCTGCTCGGCGCCCGCTTCCGGATCGCCTGACGCCGCAGCCGGGCGACGGCCCTCTATGCTGCGAGCGTGGCAGCGTGTCCCGAGCTGACCGTCGCGCGCCGCCCGCGGCGCGTCGAGGGTCTCTTCGGGGCAACCCCGAGGGCGCAGGATTGATCACCGCAGCGCATCGCCGGCGCGCCTCTGCGCTCCGCGCAGCTCAGCGCAGGCACGACCGGGCATCGTCGGGGCACGCTGCCGCCACCCACCGCGACGCCACGGCGCTGGCCGACGCCCTGCTGACCACGTCGTGGCAGCGACACACGATGCTGGCGGCGGGCTGGGCCGTGTTCGGCCGGCGCGCGCGCTGGGTGCGCCCGGTGGTGGGCACGGTGCTGCGGGCGTACCGGGACGCACCGGCCGACCGGCCGCGGGAGCTTGCCCGGTTCGTCGCCGCGATCATGCGGCGGGCCGGGGTCGGCCGTACCGTCCTCCGGCGCCGCCCGGTCGCGCCGACGCGGACCGTCCGGATGCGGTGGCACACCCCGAGGATCGACGACCTGGCCGCCCTCGCGGACTTCCTGGACCTCGACGGCGATCTGCTGGACTGGTTCGCCGACCGACGCGAGATCAACCGGTACGCCCGCGACGAACGGTTGCGCCACTACCGGTACCGGTGGTTGCCACACCGGCTGATCGAGGCGCCGAAACCCCGGCTGCGGGCCGCCCAGCGGCATCTGCTCGACCGGGTGCTCGGGCCGATACCGGTGCACGGGCGCGCCCACGGGTTCGTGCCCGGACGCGGGGTGCACAGCTTCGCCGCCTCGCACGCCGGGCAGGCGGTGCTGGTGAGCATGGACCTGCGCGCCTTCTTCTCCAGCATCACGGCCGCCCGGGTGTACGCGGTGCTGCGCGGGGCCGGCTATCCGGAGCCGGTGGCGCACACCCTGACCGCGCTGACCACCACGCGTACCCCCGCGGACGTGCTACGCGGCGCTCCCGACGCGACCCGGGCGGCGCTGCTGCGCCGGCCCCACCTACCGCAGGGTGCGCCGACCTCCCCCGCGCTGGCGAACCTCTGCGCGTACCGGCTGGACCGGCGGCTGACCGGCCTGGCCGACCGGTTCGGCCTGCACTACTCCCGCTACGCCGACGACCTGGCCTTCTCCGGCGCCCTGAGGGCATCCCGGACCCACGACCTGATCTCGTCCGTGGCGACCATCGCGGCCGAGGAGGGCTTTCTGACCCACCCCGCCAAGACCCGCATCCGCCGGCAGGCCGATCGGCAACTGCTGGCCGGCCTGGTGGTCAACCACCGGCCGGCCGTGCCCCGCGAGGACTACGACGGCCTGCGGGCGATCCTGCACGACGCCGGCCGGCACGGGCTGCCCGCCGCCAACCGGGACGGTCACCCGGACTTCGCCGCCCACCTGGCCGGCCGTGTCGCGTGGATGGCACACCGTCACCCGGCCCGCGCCGCGAAGCTGCACGGCCTGCTGCGGGCGGCCCTCGCCACGGGCGGTTCGGCCCCCGCAGCGCCGCTCGCCCAGCGGCGACCGCGGTGATCGGGAATCCTGGGGCTGACGAGCCCACCCGGAGAGGACTGACATGACCCGCATCGCGGTGACCGGCGGAAGCGGCAAGCTGGGACGGGCGGTGGTCGCGGACCTGACCGCGCACGGCAACGAGGTGGTCAACCTCGACGTGGCGGCCCCGCGCCCGGCGCTGAGGATCGACCTGACCGACTACGGACAGACCGTCGAGGCGCTGACCGCCATCGACGACCGCTACGACCGGATCGACGCGGTGGTGCACCTGGCGGCGATCCCCGCGCCCGGGCTGATCCCGAACGCGGCGACCTTCCACAACAACATCACCGCGACCTACAACGTCTTCTCCGCCGCGCGGCTGGCCGGCATCACCACCGTGGTGTGGGCGTCCAGCGAGACCGTGCTCGGGCTGCCGTTCACCACGCCGCCGCCGTACATCCCGGTGGACGAGGCGTACCCGGCCCGGCCGGAGTCGACGTACTCGCTGGTCAAGCACCTCGAGGAGACGATGGCCGCGCAGTTCTGCCGGTGGCAGCCGGAGCTGAAGATGGTCGGCCTGCGCTTCTCCAACGTGATGGAGCCCGAGGACTACGCCGAGTTCCCGTCGTTCGACGCCGACCCGCGCAGCCGCAGCTGGAACCTGTGGGGCTACATCGACGCCCGCGACGGCGCGCAGGCGGTGCGCCGCGCCCTGGCGTACGAGACGCCGGGCCTCGAGGTCTTCGTCATCGCCAACGCCGACACCGTGATGAGCCGATCGAGCGCCTCGCTGGCGGCTGAGGTCTTCCCCGGCGTACCGGTGACCAAGGAGCTCGGGGAGCACGAGACGCTGCTCTCGATCGACAAGGCCCGCCGGGTGCTGGGCTACGAGCCGGAGCACAGCTGGCGCGGCGCCGCCGGAACCTAGACGAACCGGGCGGCCGCGATCGGGCGCAGGCGGTAGCCGAGCTTCTCATAGGTGCGGATCGCCGGGACGTTCGTGTCGTCGACCAGCAGGGCGACCCGGCTCCGGTCCTTGATCAGCTCGTCGGTGAGATAGGCGCAGAGCGTGGTGCCCAGCCCGCGGCCGCGGGCACCGGCCCGGGTCGCCACCCCGGCGACGAAACCGATCTCCGGTACGGACCACGCTTCCGCCGCCACCGCCTGCAACACCCCGCCGGGGTCCCGCATCCCGGCCCAGCGCCGTACCCCCGACTCACCCGGCTTCGCCCAGGAACCGGGATGCTCCGCCGTCAGCAGGGCATCCACCTCGGGTATCTCCGGCGCCGTCAGCCAGCGCGGCTCCTGCGGGGTGCGCCGCGGCGCGGGCGCCGGGGTGGTCGTGTCCATCCAGCCGAACCGGGCCACCGTTTCCAGCCCGTCCACCCGGTGGACCACCGCGTCGATCAACGCCGCATCGGCGACCGGAAGGAAGCCGGTCACCTGCGACCGGATCCGCCGGATCAGCTCGGCGACGTCGCCGGGACTGCCCCGCAGCGCCAGGCGGTCGCGCCGGGACACGTTGCGGCAGGCGACGGCGGCGGCGTCGCCGAGTGCCCAGGCGCGGGCGCCCGTGGCCATGTCCTGGGCCGCCCAGAGCAGCAGCGGATCGTCGTCGGCGGAGATGCGGTCCAGACTGATCATCACCGGCAATGATGCCGCGTTGCCCGGCCCTTGACGAAGAGTGGCAGCCTGGACCGCATGATCAAGGTCTGGTTCCGGCGCGGCGTCGTGGCGGGTGCGCTCGGCGCGGCGGCCGCGGTCCTGGTCATGGCGACCGGCGACCTCTGGGTACGCGCGGAGGCACACGGGCACGTCTACACCGAGGCTGAGGTCCCCGCGGCGCCGGTCGCCCTGGTCCTGGGCGCGCAGGTGTACGCCGACGGCACGCCGTCGCCGTTCCTGGCGGCGCGGCTGGAGATCGCCCGGCAGTTGCTGGCCGACGACAAGGTACGCGCCATCCTGGTCTCCGGCGACCACATGGACTGGGGCTACAACGAACCGGGTGCGATGTTCCACTGGCTGGTCGAGCGGGGCGTGCCGAGCCAGCGGATCGTGCTGGACCACGCGGGCTTCGACACGTACGACTCCTGCTCCCGGGCCCGCGAGGTGTTCGGGGTCCGCGAGGCCATCGTGGTGACCCAGAGCTACCACATCGACCGCGCGGTGGCGCTCTGCCGCCGGCTGGGCGTCACGGCCACCGGCGTGGGCGACGACACCGTACGGATCTACCACGAGCCGTGGCGCCACAGCGTGATCCGGGAGCGGGGCGCCGTGGTCAAGGCCCTCGGTGACGTGCTGTCCGGCCGGGACCCGGTCTTCCTCGGCCCGCTGGAGCCCGGCGTCGAGGCGGCCCTCGCCAGCTGACGGGTGGCCCCGCGGGTGCGGCTGTCCGCACCCGCGGACACCGGCCAGCACCGATGTCCCCCGGCCCGGCCCCGACCAGGCTGAACGGCATGGAATCAGTGCTGGAACTGCAGGACGTCACCCGTAGCTTCCACCGCGGCATCGTCGCTCTGCGGCAGGTGTCGCTGTCCGTACGCGCCGGCGAGTTCGTCGCCGTCATGGGCGCGACCGGATCGGGCAAGAGCACGCTGCTGCACTGCGCCGCCGGGCTGGACCGGCCCAGCTCCGGCTCCGTACGGCTGGCCGGCCGCGAGATCAGCCGGATGCGGGAGAGACCCCTCACCCGGTGGCGACGGGACCGGGTCGGCTTCGTGTTCCAGTCCTACAACCTGCTCTCCGAGCTGACCGTACGGCAGAACCTCGCGCTGCCCGGCCGGCTCGGCGGCCCCCGCCGGCGCGGCATCGACGAGGTGCTGGCGGCGGTCGGGCTCGAGGGCACCGGCCGGCGAGGGGTGGGCGAGCTCTCCGGCGGGCAGCGCCAGCGGGTCGCGATCGCCCGCGCCCTGGTCACCGGCCCCTCGGTCATCTTCGCGGACGAGCCGACGGGGGCGCTCGACCCGACCACCGGCGGCCAGATCCTGGACCTGCTGCGCCACGCGGTCGACACCGACGGGGTGACCGTGCTGATGGTGACCCACGACCCGGTGGCCGCAGCCTGGAGCGACCGGCTGGTGCTGCTGCGGTCGGGCCGGGTGGCCACGGACACGGCCACCCCGGACGCCCGCGCCATCGCGGACCGCCTGCACGCGGTGTCCACCGCGGTGGCGGCATGATCCGGCAGGCGCTGCGGCGCAATCCGTGGTCGTTCCTCGGGCCGTTCTCCACCCAGCTGCTGGCCGCGGCGCTCGTCGCGGCCGGACTCGGCATCACCACCTCGATCGACCGGGCGCCGCTGGACGCCGCCGCCCGGCGCGCGCTGACCGAGAGCGGGCTCGCCGACGTGGCGATCATCTTCGTCATGGTGGCGATCTACCTGTCGATCATCATCATCGGCGTGACCATGGCCGCCACGATCGCCCAGCAGGCCCGCGACATCGCGCTGGTACGGGCGATCGGCGCCACTCCCGGGCGGGTCCGCCGCTCCGTCGCCGCGCAGGCCGCGATCGTGGCCGTGCCCGCGACCCTGCTCGGGGTCCCGCTCGGCAGCCTGGGCGGCCGGGCCTGGATCCACGGCGTGGTCACGCACGAGCTGGCCCCGGCCGCGGTGAGCTTCCACCCACACCCGGCCGCCCTGCCGATCGCCCTGGCCGTCACCGTCGGCACCTCGCTGGCCGGCGCGCTCGTCGCGGCGATCCGGCCGTCGCGGATGCGGCCCGCCGCCGCCCTGGCCGACTCGGCGGCGCCGCGGCGCCGGATCGGCAGCGTGCGCACCGTCGCCGGGCTGATCCTGGTGGCCGGCGGCACCGTGCTCTCCGTATCGATCGCCGACCTGGACGCCGAGACCACCGATGCGCTGGCACTGTTCGTGATGCTCGCCCTCTGCGTCGGCGCCGGCCTGCTGGGTCCGGCACTGCTGCGGGTGACGGCGCTGGTGGGGCGGCGGTTCGGTGACATCGGACGGCTCGCCGGCGACACCATCGCGGTCCGGGCGAAGGCACTGTCCGGCGCGCTGGTGCCGCTCACCCTGGCGATCGCGTTCACCGCCGTCAAGGTGATCATGCTGGGGACGGTCGAGCACGAGACCGGGACGGCGCCGCCGGCCGCGGACCGCTGGCTGGAGTACACCGGTACGGCCGTCTATGTCGCCTTCGCGGCGGTGGCGGCGGTCAACACGCTGGTCACGGTCGTGCTGGCCCGGCGCCGTGACCTGGCGGTCACCCGGCTCGCCGGGGCGACCCGGGGGCGCGCGCTGGCGGTCGTGATCTGCGAGGCTCTGCTGGTGACCGGGACCGCACTGGTGGTCGGCGCGGCGGTGGCCGCGACGACGACCCTGCCGATGCTGCACACGGCCCTCGGCACCTGGACGCCGTGGCTGCCGGCGGGCTGGGTCCTCACCGGGGTGCTGAGCACGGCGGCGCTGGTGCTGGCCGGCACGGCCCTCCCGGCCGCGCTGACGATGCGCCGGCCGCCGATCGAGGCGGTGCACCAATGAGCGCGCCCCGCCACCGGCCACCGCCCGGGCCGGCCCCGTCCCGGCCACCGGCCGCGCCGGCTGCGCCCCGGGGGCCGGCCGGGGTGGTCGCGTGATCGTGCTGCGGGCCTGGCTGACCGCCCGGCCCTGGCGTGAGCTGGCCTACCTCGTCGCCGGCGTGTTCACCGGCCTGCCGACCTTCGTGCTCGCCCTGGTCGGCATCGTCGTCGCCGCGGCGTCGGTGCTGACGATCGGGCTGCCACTGCTGGTCGGGGTGCTGGCCCTGGCCCGGCTCACCCCCCGGTACTTCCGCGGCCCGGCCCGCCGGCTGCTCGGCTGGAGCTGGGGCGACCCGCCCGCGCTGCCGGGCCGAGGCTTCTGGGGTCGGGTCCGGGCGCTTGTCGGTGACCCGACCGCATGGCGCGCGCTGGCCTACTGCCTGGCCCGCTGGCCGCTGATGGTGGCCGGGGCGTACCCGGGCCTGTTCTGCGTGGTGGCCGCCCCGGTCGCCATCACCTATCCCCTGTGGTGGGGCCTGCTGCCGGGCGAATTCCGGGCGTGGGACACCGACACCTGGACCGGCACCTGGTGGATCGCGCTGCAGGGCGCGGCGGTGCTGCTCGCGACGCCCTGGTGGCTGCGTCTGGTGGTGCTGCTCGACCTGTTCCTGGTCCGCGGCCTGCTGCACCCGAGCCGGTCGCAGCAGCGCATCGCCGAGCTCGAGGCCGGCCGGGCGGCGCTGCAGGCGGACGCGGCGGCCATGCTGCGCCGCGTCGAACGTGACCTGCACGACGGTACGCAGGCCCGGCTCGTCGCGCTCGGCCTGACCCTGTCCCGGATCGAGAACCGCAGCACCCAGGAGCCGGTACGCTCACTGGCCGCCGAAGCCCGCGACACGGTCACGGAGGCACTGGCCGAACTGCGCGACATCGTCCGCGGCATGCACCCGCCGGCGCTGGACGACGGCCTCGAGGTCGCGCTGACCACCCTGGCCGCACGCAGCGCCGTGCCGGCGGAGGTGACGGTGGCACTGCCGGTCCGGCCACCCGACGCGACGGCGTCGGCGCTGTACTTCGCGGTGGCCGAACTGCTCACCAACGTGGCCCGGCACGCCGGCGCCACCCGGGTCCGCATCGACCTGCGGGCCGAGGATCACCGCCTGCGTCTGACCGTGACCGACGACGGCCGGGGCGGCGCGGTGCCGGGCGACCACGCGGCAGGGCCGGGCACCTCCGGAACCGGGCTGGCGGGGCTGGCCCGCCGGGCCGTCGCACTCGACGGGTCGCTCACCGTCGCCTCCCCGCCCGGTGGCCCGACGACCGTGACGATGATCCTGCCCCACCCGACCACCCTGACCATCGGAGGCTGACGTGCGCGTGGTCATTGCCGAGGACAATCCGCTGTTGCGCGACGGCATCGCGCTGCTGCTCGGTGAGCAGGGCGTCGAGGTGGGCGCCGCGGTTGCCGACGCCGGCGCTCTGCTCGCCGCCGTCGCCGCCGATCCGCCCGACGCCGCGATCGTCGATGTCCGCATGCCACCGACGTTCACCGACGAGGGGCTGCGTGCCGCGTTGACGATCCGGTCCGCGTACCCGCAGGTCGGGGTCCTGGTCTTCTCCCAGTGGGTCGAGACCGGTTACGCGCGGCAACTGCTCACCGAGAACGCCGGCCGCGTCGGCTATCTGCTCAAGGACCGGATCGTCAGCACGGAGGAGTTCGTCGGCGCGCTACGGCGGGTCGCGGACGGCGGCACCGCCCTGGATCCCGAGGTGGTCCGGCAGCTGCTCGCCGCGCCGGCGGTCGACGCGGGTCTCGCCCGGCTCAGCGACCGGGAACGGGAGATCCTCGGGCTGCTGGCCGAGGGACGCTCCAATGTGGCCATCGCCGAGCGCCTGCATCTGGTCGAGCGCAGTGTCGAGAAGCACGTCACGGCGATCTTCATGAAGCTCGACCTGCCACAGGCGCGCACCGACCACCGCCGGGTGCTGGCCGTGCTGCGCTACCTCCGGTCATGAGCGGGCCGAGCATCGCCGAGGTCTATGCGCAGGAGAAGGCCAGGGCCGGCGGACTCTGGCACACCCACATCGCCGCCGTGGACGCGACCGGTGCCGTCCAGCCGATCGTGGAGGACGACGCCGACCACGTCACCCACGGCTACAGCGTGCAGAAGCTCGCCGTGGCGACCGCCGTCATGGACAAGATCGACCGCGGCCGGCTGGACCTGGGCGCCAGGCTGGACCTGCCGGCCGATCTCATCCTGGGCGGCTCGGGCAGCTACCACCTGCACACCGTCTGGGGCGACGAGATCACGGTGGCGAACTTCCTGACCGCGATGCTGCTGGTCTCGGACAACACCGCCGTACGCATGTGCGGCCGGGTGGCGCCGGCGCGGGAGATCAACGAGATCCTCGCGGCGAAGGGCTTCGTGCACACCCGGGTCGAGCCGGTGGCCGACCCGAACCGCTTCTTCCTCGGCACGACCACGCCCCGCGAGACGCACGACCTGCTGTGGCGCCTGGCGACCAGGACGCTGCTGAAGCCGGCCTCGTGCGACTTCCTACTGCGGATCACCCGCCACGTCAGCGGCTACCACGACGGTGTGCGCCGGGTCATGTCCTCCGAGGAGCGCGAACGCGTCGCGACCAAGCACGGCGCCGACGTCGACGACCTCGGAGGAGCCCGGCACGAGGCCGGCATCATGGTCGGCCCGGACGGGGCGCCGCTGCTGACGTACGCGATGTTCGCCGAGGGCCTCGGTGCAAAGGCGAACTACGGCGCGACCCACCCGGCGGTGCAGGCACACGCCACGATCGGCCGCGCGATGATGGACAGCCTGCCGGCCGGCTGAGCACCACCCAGCACATCGATGGGCATGGACATCTCGTCCGGCGTGGACGAGCATCGGGGCTATGACGGATCAACGCGAGAAGCCCCTCTCGTCGCGGCGCGCGTTCCTGTCGGCCTCGGCGGCCGTCGCGGCGACCCCCGTCCTCGGCGTGCGCGCGGCTCATGCCGCCGGGCACGGCCTGCACGGACAGTCTCCCGACAAACAGCTGCGCGCGCTGCTGCGAGAGATCGACCCCCACCGGATCGGGGCCATCGTCACCCGGCTGGCCGCGTTCGGCACCCGGCACACGCTGTCGTCGCAGGACGATCCGGTGCGGGGCATCGGCGCGGCCCGGGACTGGATCTACGAGCAGCTGCGCGGCTATGCGGCCGCTTCCGGCGGCCGAATGACCGTGGAGCTGCAGTCGTTCATCCAGCCCGTCTCCCCGCGTGTGCCGGTACCGACCCGGATCACCAACGTGGTCGCCACGCTGCGCGGCGACACCGACCCCACCAGGGTGTACGTGGTGACCGGCCACTACGACTCGCGGGCCACCGACGTCATGGACGCGACCAGCGACGCTCCCGGCGCCGACGACGACGCGTCCGGCGTGGCGGCGATCATGGAGCTGGCCCGGGTGATGGCCACCCGGCACACCGAGGCCACGGTCGTCTTCGCCGCCGTCGCGGCCGAGGAGCAGGGCCTCTACGGCTCGGACCACCTGGCTCAGCAGTTCAAGGACGCGGGCGCCGACGTGCAGGCCATGTTCAGCAACGACATCGTCGGCACCGGCGACGCCCACGACGGCACGGCCCCCGATCCGCGCACGGTACGGCTGTTCGTCGAGGGTGTGCCCACCGCCGAGACGCCCGCCGAGGCGAACGTGCGCCGATCGGTCGGCGGGGAGAACGACGGCCCGTCCCGCCAGCTCGGCCGCTTCGTGCACGACGTCGCGGAGAACCCGCAGACCGGGATGAGGGTACGGGTCATCTGGCGCCGCGACCGCTACCTGCGCGGCAGCGACCACATCTCGTTCCTGCTGCGCGGCTACCCGGCGGCGCGCCTCACCGAGCCCCGGGAGAACTTCGCCCACGAGCACCAGAACGTCCGGGTGGAGAACGGCATCCAGTACGGCGACCTCGTGGAGTTCTGCGACTTCCGCTACATCGCCCGGGTGGCCCGGGTGAACGCTGCGGCGCTGTGGTCGCTGGCCCAGGCACCGGGCACGCCCAAGGGTGTGGTGATCGACACCACCCAGCTGACCAACGAGACCACCCTGCGCTGGCAGCCGGGCACCGCACCCGACCTGGCCGGCTACGAGGTGGTCTGGCGCGAGACGACGGCGCCGGACTGGACCGACGTGCTCGCGGTCGGCGACGTGACCACGGTGACCATCGACCTGTCCAAGGACAACGTCTTCTTCGGCGTCCGGGCGGTGGACCGCGACGGCCATCGCAGCCCGGTCGCAGCGCCGCAGCCGTCGAGCTGAGTCACCCGCCCCGGGCGGCCGCCCACGTGCCGTCCGGGGTCAGGTAGCGCTCCAGCGCCAGCCCGGCCTCGGCCAGGGCCGCGGTGAGCTGCTCCGGTGTCAGCGGCCGGGACAGGAACGTCTGGGTCCAGCGCGCGTCCGGGAAGACGTACTCGACGTGCACCGACCGTACGCCGTCCCCGGCGTCGGTCGAGGCCGTGACACGCGCGAGGCCGTCGAGCAGCGGCCTTTCCCTGGGTACGTCGTGATGCCAGCCCACGCCCTCACGCTGGATCAGCACGACTCCGCCCGGCGCCAGGTGCCGCCGGCAGGTGCGCAGCAGCGCCTGCCGGACGGCCGGGTCGCCGGCGTGCACCAGGAACGAGCCGAGCAGCACGACGTCGAAGGTCTCGCCCAGCCGCAGCGCCTCGATCGGGCTGTGCACCGTACGGGCGCCGGTCACGTGGGCCAGCATCGCCGGGGACTCGTCGACGGCCGTCACGGCGTACCCCCGCGCGGTCAGCGCCCTGGTCACCCGCCCGACGCCGCAGCCCAGCTCCAGCAGCGTCGCGGGCGGCGGCGCGGCGGCGGCGATCACCTCGGGTTCGTTGTCCACCGGCAGGCGCAGATACAGGTCCACGGCGCAGCCGTCCGGCGTAATGTCCCCGGGGCCGGAGCCGTCGTGCCCGGCCCGGCGCGTGATGTCCATGCACCGAGACTAGGGGGGCCCATGAGCTGCGGCTATCCGGCGACCATGCGGACCGGGGCGGCGATCGCCCGGGCGATGCCGATGCTGACCGGCGAGCGCACCGGCCAGGAGCTGACCATCGCCGGCGGGCCGAGGTGAGCGCGTTTCCCACCGGCACCCCCAACGAGCTGGAGCTCTATCTGCGCTGGCTCGCGTTCCTGCGCGGTGCGGTGCTGCACAAGGCTGAGGGCATCAGCGACGAGCAGTCCCGCTGGCGCCCCGACGGCAAGCTGTTGCCGCTGCTCGGCCTGGTCAACCACCTCACCCACGTGGAGTGGCGGTGGATCGACGGCGAGATGCTGGGCCACCCGACGGGCAAGAGCGAGGACGAGTACTTCCCCGGTCCGCAGCTGACCATCGGGGCCGCGATCGAGGCGTACCGCAAGCGCGCCGCGGCGACCGATGTCGCGGTCCGCGAGCTGCGACACCTGAGTACGCCCTCCCGGGCGCACGACGGCACGGATCTGCGCTTCGTCCTCATCCACCTGATCAACGAGACGGCCCGGCACGCGGGTCACGCCGACGCGGTCCGTGAACTGCTCGACGGCACGACGGGAGAATGACGTGACGATCTCCGGCAGCGCGCTGGTCACCGGCGCCTCCCGGGGGCTGGGCGCCCAGATCGCCCGGCGCCTCGCCGCGGACGGCTGGCCGGTGGCGGTGAACTACCGCTCGGACCGGCCCGGCGCCGACAAGGTGGTCGCCGACATCGTCGCCGCGGGCGGCCGGGCAACCGCGTTCGGGGCGGACGTAACCGACGAGGGCGACGTGCCGGCGCTGGTCGCCGCGGTCGCCGCCGAGCTGGGCCCGGTGCAGGTGGTGGTGGCCAACGCGACCGGCCCGCAGCCGCTCGCGCCGGCCGCGGAGGTCACCTGGCAGGACCATCTCGACCAGCTGACCTTCTTCGTGAAGAGTCCGGCGCTGCTGCTGCGGTCCACCCTGCCCGGCATGCGCGAGCTGGGCACGGGACGCTTCATCCACATCGGCTCGGACTCGTTCGAGCGGGCGCTGCCGGGCGCGTCGGCGTACAACGCGGCGAAGGGCGCGCAGCTCGGCCTGGCCCGGACCTGGGCGCGGGAGCTGGGGGCGTACGGCGTCACGGTGAACGTGGTGGCGCCGGGCTGGATCCCGGTGGAGCGGCACGGCGTGGTGACGGCGCAGGACAGCGCGGGCTACGTGCGGGACGTGCCCCTGGGCCGGCTGGGCCGCCCGGAGGACATCGCCGACGTGGTCGCCTTCGTGGCGAGCGACGCGTCCCGCTTCATGACCGGCGAACGCCTGACGGTGAACGGCGGCCACACCATCGACTGATTCCCACCAGCAGCGGAAACCCATGCACGTTCACTACTGTGCCCACCCGCAGCGGAAAACCCGTGCAACTCCTCCACGAGTCCCACCCGCGGCGGAATTGCCCGCTGGCCGCCGTCCGCGCCCCGGCAGGCCAGAACCGGCTCGGCCGTGGTCGGCGCCTCGCTACCGAAGGACCGGGTTGGCGGCGAGCTCCCGGAGCCTGGCCTGCACCGCGGCTTCCAGTTCGGCCTCCGGGCCGGCGGGCATCTCGCCGCTCAGCAGGTCGTCGTGGAGCCGCTGAGGAAACATCTTCTCGATCCGCCCGTCGCTCCAGTCACTGTCGGACGGCACCTCGACCCAGGTGGCGGGGGTCAGGTGCACCGCGACCGGCAGCCGGGTCCCGGCCGCCTGGGCCGTCTGCGTCTCACAGAGCGCCCAGCCATAGACGGTGTGCGCCTCCGCGACGCTGGTCGCCGATGCCGGCTCCGTACCCACCGGCCGCACGGCACAGGCCATCCGTCGGGCACCCGTCGTGCCGGACAGCCAGTCCATCGATATCTTGTCCTCGACGAGCGGCGTCACCCGGGTGGTCAGCTCCGCCGCCAGCGTCGCGTCGATCGCCGGTTCGTCCGGATCCCTGACACACCAGTGCGCCGCGGCGACGATCGCCACCACGGCCGCTACGCCAAGGAGCGATACCTGGATCTTTCTGACGCGCGTAGCCGCGATGAGGGAACCTCCAGCCTGTCGACGTCCCGCTGGAATCATGGAGACGAAAGGTAGCCCGGAAATCCGGCGGCAAGATCAGCCGATCGACCGCACCACCCCCCGCGAACGGCTCGGGTTGCCACACCCGGCCAATCTCCCGGCTCGGGGCTCAGGTCCTGCCGGAGAGTCCGATCGCCAGGCGGTCCTCCCGGGGTCCCAGCCGGACACCTTCCCGGACACCTTCCCGGGCACGGTCCCGCAGCGGGCCGACCGGTGACACTCCGCCCCACCCGCGGTCCGCAGGTGCGTCGAGGTGGCATCCCGGCGAGGTCACTGCGGTGCGCCGCCCGGCGCCAGTAGGGTCACTCGGCATGAAGCTGCGTGAGGACGAGGTCCGGGTGCCGGCGTCCGGTTACGACATCCGTTCGGTGGTCGTCAGCCCGGCCGGCGCCGGACCGTGGCCGGGACTGCTGCTCTACACCGACATCTTCCAGCTGACCGAGTCGACGCTGCGGACGGCCCGGCGCCTGGCCTCGGCCGGATTCGTCGTCGGCGTGCCGGAGATCTACCCGCGCACCGAGCTCGCCGGCGTCGTCCTGGAGTTCGACGACGCCGGTAAGCAGGCCGGGCTCGCCGGCGCGGCGGCCACCACGACGGCGCAGTTCGACGAGGACCGCGCCGCGGTGCTGGACTACCTGGAGCAGCGCGCGGACGTCACGACGCTGTTCGCGACGGGCTTCTGCATCGGCGGCCATCTCGCTTTCCGGGCCGCGCTTGATCCGCGGGTCGCGGCGACCGTGTGCTTCTACCCGACCGGCCTGCACAACGGCGCGCTCGGCGCCGACGCCGACGCGGGCTCGCTGGCCCGCGCCGCCGACATCCGAGGCCGCCTGATGGTCGTCTTCGGCTCACAGGACCCGCACGTCCCCGCCGAGGCGCGGCTGCAGATCCTCTCCGCCCTCTACGCCGCCGGGCTGGACGATCTGGAGCTGCATGTCTACACCGGAGGCGAGCACGCGTTCATGCGCGACGTCGGCGCCCGGCACGACCCGGCGGTCACCGACCTCGCGCTGACCGAGGCGATCTCCTTCCTCACGGGCCGGTGAGGCGAGTCGGGATCGAGCCAATCGATCCGCAGGCGGATGCTAGCATTGCTATCACCCCGCGAGTGACGAGGAGACGAGGCAATGGCGGCCCTCAGCATCCGAGATCTGGATGACTCCGTGAAAGAGAAGCTGCGTCTGCGGGCCGCCCGGAACGGCCGTTCCATGGAGGCCGAGATCCGCTTGATCCTCACCGCGGCCACCACCGAGGAAGAACGCCCGCGAACCGACCTCTTCAGCGCGCTGACCGAGCGGTTCGCGCAGCTCGGCGGCGTGGACCTGGACGTCCCGGCCCGAATCACCCCACCCCGAGCGGCGGACTTCGGCGAGTGATGATCGTCCTCGACACGAACGTCGTCTCCGAACTCATGCGGGCCGCCCCCGCTCCGGCAGTGCTCGCATGGCTACAGCAAACGGTCGGCACCGGCCTCTTCACGACCTCGGTCACTGTCGCCGAGATTCGCTACGGCATCGCGCGGCTCCCGGACGGCCGCCGCAGGCATGACCTGCATCAGGCGGCCAACGAAATCTTCGCCGCCTTCCCCCGCCAGATCCTGCCCTTCGACCTCGCCGCGGCCACCGCCTACGCGGACCTAGTCGCCGGCCGCGAGGGAGATGACAACCCGATCAGTGGTTTCGACGGTCAGATCGCCGCTATCTGCCGATCTCAGGCCGCGGCCCTCGCCACGCGCAACACCAAGGACTTCATCGACACCGGAATCACGCTCATCGACCCGTGGCAGCAGAGAACCACCTGACGTCACCAGCTCGATCGTCGTGAGCACACCGCTGACCCGGCCCGGCGACTGTGCGGTTCGCGCAATGCCTCATGGACCCGGGCTCCGGCGCACCTCAGCTGAGGGCGGTCCGAACGAGACCGGCACCGGCGAGCCCGGCCGATGTCGCCTACGCGACGTCGGGCCTGGTCATCAGCGGCGACCGCAGATGCAACTCAAGGTCCAGCGTGGTCAGCGGCACGGTGCTCCACGTCGCCACCGCGGTGCCCGCGGTGGCGTCGAGCACCAGCCGGACCCGGTGCGGGGTGGTGATGACGTAGAGATCGGCGACGAACGTGTCGCCCTGCCAGGCGCCGGCGGCGACGACCGGGCGGCCGAGCGGCGAGCTCTCCCACCACTCGCCGTGGCCCACGGCGAGCTTGAGGGAAGGCCCGAGCTGCACGTGCCATCCACCGTCCACCGGCTCGACGGCCACCGTGGTCCCATCCGGCAGTGCCGAATCCGCGGCGGAGGCGTCGATCGTCGCCGAGCGGGAGGAGCCGGCCGCGTGGGAGGAGCCGGCCGAGCGAGACGAGCCGGCCGAGCGAGACGAGCCGGCCGAGCGAGACGAGCCGGCCGAGCCCGGGACCGGCGTGAAGGACAGTCGCCGAAGCCGCTCGGCGAGGAGTTCGTCGTCCCGGGCGCTGACCGGGCCGTCCATGCCGGGCAGGAGAAGCTGCCACAGCGCACCGGGCAGTTCCGGCGGCTCCCCGTGGCCGCCACTGGTCACGACGACCACGAGATCGTGCGACGGGACGACCATGCACAGCTGGCCCAGATACCCGTCACCGCGGTAACCGTGTTGCGACATCCAGAACTGGTAGCCGTACCCGGCCAGCGAGTCGGGGTCTGGCGGCTGGTCGCCGACTTGCCGGGTCTCGATGTGCGGTCTGGTCGCGAGTTCGATCCATTCCCGCGGGACGAGTTGCCGGTCGCCCCAGACACCGCCGCGCAGCAGCAACTCGCCGAACGCGGCAACGGCCTCGGTCGTCAGATGCAGTCCGTGGAATCCGAAGGCGGCGCCACTGGCCACCCGGTCCCACTCGGCGTGGTCGATGCCCATCGGCCGGAACACCCGGTCGTCGAGCAGCTCCGGCAGACCGAGTCCGGTGACCCGTTCCACCATCCGGGCCAGCACGCCCGTGGTCGCGTTGTCGTAGGTGTGCCGGGTTCCCTCGGGCTCGGGGAACGGCACGCGCAGGAAGCCCTTGACCAGGTCGTCCGGTTCCAGCTGCCAGGCCTCGGCGAGACTGTCGGTGCTGTGCCCGGTCGTCATGGACAGCAGGTGGTGCACAGTGATGCGGCGGGCCTGCGCGGAGATGCCGGCCGGAACGTGGTCGGGCAACACGTCCACCACCCGATCGTCCAGCGAGAGCAGCCCGTCGGCGATCGCGAGCCCCACGGCGATCGAGGTGAAGGACTTGGTCAGCGAGTAGAGAAGGTGCGGGCGTTCGGCCGAGTACGGGGCCCACCACCCTTCAGCAACGACGTGACCGTGGCGCACGACCATGATGGAGTGACACTCGACGGATCGCGCTTCCAGCCGGTCCAGCAGCGCGATGATCGCGCGGGACGACATCCCCGAGGCGGCCGGTGTGGACCGTGACAGCAGCGTGCGCGGGGAAGACATCCAGGAACCCTAACAAAACCGGCCAATCACGGTACCGGACATCGCCTAGGCTGGACGCATGCTCATCACCGTCGTGGCCGACTACGGCACCGGGGATCTCGCCTTCGCCGAGGTACGCCAGAGGTTCGCGGAGTTGCTGCCCGAGGCGGACATCGCCGCCCTGCCCGTGCCACCGTTCGACACGGTCAGCGCCGGGTTCTGCGTGGCGCAGCTGGCCTTCGGCACCGGGCCGGCCGACCGGGTCATCTACGCCAACGTGGCACCCCGGCAGGACGAGGACGAGGCTCGCGAGGACAACGCCGGCGAGCGGCTGGTCGCGACGCGGCTGCCGTCCGGCGTCCTGGTGGTCGGCGTCGCCTCGGGTGCGAGCCTGTCGTTCCTCGCCGACGAGGGCCTGCCGGTGCACGCGGTGAAGGTTCCGGACGCGGGCTCGCA
>Ga0307288_10000229_pt1 | contig 19961 bp, 26 predicted proteins | sample ER_DNA_142_FD_194469 | JGI IMG/M metagenome (GOLD analysis project Ga0307288, IMG submission 194469) | Bulk soil microbial communities from the East River watershed near Crested Butte, Colorado, United States - ER_DNA_142 | ecosystem: Environmental > Terrestrial > Soil > Floodplain | place... | reverse complement strand
CACCGCCACGTCTCATGGTGCGCCGACCCCGGCGGCGCTGACGGCCACGACCACCACGCCCTGGTGATGCGCCAAGGTCAGCAGCTTGACCAGTTGGGACAGTGCAGCGGGCGGCTCCAGGTACACCGTGCCGGCCAGGGCGCAGTCCGGGCAGCTGAACATTGCGGCCCCGCCGATGGTGCCCGCTACGGTGCGATGGACCGGCGCAGTGTCCCATTCCAGCATGTGGGCGTCACTCACGCTTCACACCAGCCATGCGAGGTAGCCGACCGGGGTGTCCCGAGGGTCAGCCTCGTCGGTGGCCGTGCGGGTGATGCCGATCCGGTCGATGCCCTCCAGCGGCGGTAGGTCGGTGCGCTGGTCATCTTCGGAATCGACATCGATCTCATCGATCAGCCACTCGGCCGGCTGACCCTCGCGTGCGACGCGGTGCCGGGCGACGCGCAACCGTGCGTGCCCCTCGTCGCACCCGAACGAGATCTGCGACATGTCCCACGGCAGGCACACCACGGTGGTCTGTGCGCCGGGAAGTACTTGGCCAGTCCACATACGATCCTCAATCCTGCCCAGGGGAAGGCCCCAGGCGATTTCCTGCGCGCGTGCCAGGATGTCCGGCAGCTGCGACTTGATCGATTCCCCGGGGCACTGTGAGTGGCCCCAGTCTTCCCCGTTCTCCGCACCCATCGAGTGGTACCCCAGGCCCCGGCCGTCCGGGCTGCCCGCCAGCTCCAGCGGGTACCCGTACTGTTGATGGCCCCGCACCAGCAGTTGCGCGATGCCCTCGATCTGTTGCGGCGTAAGCCATTCCCACCCGGGGTAGTCATCGTGCATCGGATCATCGACACCGAAACCTGCGCACTCGACGGACATCCAGTACTTGTTTCCGTCCCCTTGAGTCCAGGCCGTGTCGTACGTGTCGACCACCTGCGCGAGGGTGCCGTCACGGTCAATGACGAAGTGGCTCGATACGTTGGCGTCGGGATTCTTCTGCCAGCTGATCGTGCCCTCGTAGAAGCCGCTGGCCACGTGCACCACCAGGCCCTTGCGTTCCTTGTGCCCGCTGGTGATGTTGGGACTAGGGCCCCGCCACTGCGCAAGGTCCGACCATCTGGCCATGTCTATTCCTCACTTCCCGGTATGAACAGTCGTGGCATGATCTCGCCGCGCCGGTAGGCCACCATCTGTACCGGCCGGTGCTGTGCATGGAAGCGCCACCCCTTCAGCAGCACGCCCAAATCCTCGGCAGGCTTGCGGTGCATGCCCTTACGGGTCACGGTGAAGTACCGGCGCACCGCCAACCGTGGGTCAAGGTTCGGCAGGTCGATACCCGTGGCGATACCGTCCACGTAGGACTCCGCAAGATCCTGCTCTGGCTGGCGGTGCCGCAGCAGGTAGGCCAACACCCCACCCGGCGCGTACGGGATGCTTGCGCCGGACCGCATCCGGCGGGCCGTGGCGTAGGCGGCGGCCAGCTCTTCACCACCCACCGACTCGGCCACGGCGATCAGCTGGTCATTGCCGTACCGGCGGCGCTCGGTCGTCTCGAACCGGTCGAACATGATCAGCAGGCGGACCATCGCGCCGATGCTCGGTGCCGATGACTCCACACCGGCCACCGCCAGGATGTCGGAGATGCTGCGCACGGCCCCGGTGTCGATGACGGACACCGTTTCCCGGGGCACCCCGACGCTCACCAGCACAGGCACCGCTTGCCCGGCCCGCACGATGCCCGATAGCCGGTGCTGACCGTCCAATAGGGCCCCGTCGGTATCCAGCGCGATACCCTGGTGGGTCTCCTGCCAGCGGCCCGCTGCGATCTCATCGGTCCAAAACCGCACCCGTGCATCGCGCAGCTTCCGCATCGCCAGGTTTCGATCAAGGATGACGGCGGCCAGGGTCGGTGTCATGGTGACCCGGTAGGTGGCCATCGTGTCATGCGGCCTGAGCAGGTCACCGGGGTCGATGCGGTCGGCGGCGTAAGGGCCGGCCCCCAGCGCCAGCGCTTTCCCCGCTACCTCGCGCGTGCGGACATCGTTGGCATCCCGGTCCGCCTTGATCTTCGCTTTGCGGCGTGCCTCTTCGCGCATGCGGTGCGACTGCTCCGCGCGGTACAGGCCAGCGGCCCGGAAGTCGGCACGTGCGATCTTCACGGCCTGCGAGTCGGACACCGTCCGGTGCACGGTGAGCACGGTGCCGTCCGGGGCGGTCACCATCCATCCATCTTTCGTGACCGTGACCGGCCAGCCGACCGCTTCCGCGCGGTCTTTCAGCTCGATCAGAGCACGGGTGGTTGCGTTGGTGGACAACAGGATTCCCTCTCAGTCGGTTCGGTGGATGTGGACGGCGGCACCGGTGGCCGTGATCACGGCCCGGTAGGACTCCCACCCGTCGCCGGTGGCGGTCAGCCGCACGGCGGCGCTGGCGGCCACATTGGCCGGTGCCTCGATCGGCGCGCCGCAGCGCGGGCACGGTGCGACGAGGTACGTCGCCGGTAGGGCCGGCCGGGGTGGTGGGTCGGCGGCGTGTAACTCGGCCAGCATGATTTCGGCTTCATCCGGTGCCAGGTCATGCCTGCTCACAGGTACCCGCCGGTGTCCGGCACGGTCACCGCTGGCGGTGCGCAGGGATCTTCATACGGCACGCCACCGGCGTGTAGCGCCGCCCGGAACGCTGGCATCATCCCGGCCCGCACCAGCGCGGACATGACCGCAGCGATCAGGCACGCGGCGTCCTCGGCGTCCATCAGGAACACGTAGTCGGTCAGCCGCTCTACCTCGTGGATGCCGTCCGGCCGGTCGGCTGCCTCGCGTACCCGGTGCGAGTACACCGCCAGCGCCAGCGCCGCCGCGCCGGGTGTCATCTCGGCCGGCACCGGCTGCGCACCGGACCCGTGCACGCACAGCATGTCCCCGATATGGGCGGTGTACGCCCAGTGGCCCGGGGTGACCCGGCCCTCATTCTCGGCCATCAAGGTGCCATCCTTTCTGGACACTCGGGGTGTCCCAACAGATCGGGCACAGCGGCGCGTGCGCCAGCTCGGCCCGGTACGCCATCACCTGATTGACCGGACGCCACGGCCCGGCCCCGCACATTGAGTAGGTGGTGCCGGGCATCGGTGGCCGGTGCGCCACCATCCACTCCTGCGTCCAGTCCAGACACACAAGGTCGCGGACGCCGGGCCATGTCCTCACTTCCCGTCCCCTACTCACAGTCGGCCCGCCGGGTAGCGGCGGCGCAGCCTACGGTCTGCCAGCTGCCGGGCCAGGAGTTGTCCGGCCCGGCAGTTGCACGGCCCGCACGCGGCACGCATGTTGGCCAGGGTGTCCGGCCCGCCCAACGCACGCGGCACGATGTGATCTCCGGTGGTTGCCCATGCCAGGCACTTGACGCCGGTGGGGCCGGGCATCTGGCACCGGTACCCGTCACGGGCCAGCACGGCCCGGGTGAGCGCCTGCGCGTGCCGGCCACCCCAGCGGGCCCGGTCGGCCCGGGAACGGGCGCTCACAGCTTCACCCGGCCCCGGCGGCGTGCCGGTTGGTCTACCGCCTTGAGCGCGCCGCCGTGATCCGGGCAGAGCCGCTGTACGTCGCCGGTGGCGGCCACGGTGCGGACCATGGTGGCACCACGGGGCAGGGGTCCGACCCCGGCGGCGGCGTGTAACTGGCGGACACATTCGTCGCACGGCCAGCGCTTGCCGGTGTGCCGTGACCATCGCGGTTTCAGTTCCCGGGCCAGCTGGCGGGGGGTCTTGATTGACACGGCCGGGCCGGCCGGCAGGTCGAATAGGGGTGGCTCGATGAAGGTCACGGGATCACCTCCGCATCATCGGGCGGCCAGTCCGGTATCGGCTGGTCAGGGGGTGCGCCGCGCCAGAACGGTTGGCCGGAATGGTCACGGCGGTCGGGCACCGCCATCCGGGGCCGTACGCCGGTTGGGCCGGCTGTGCCTGGTTTCGCCTCGCGCGCGTACGCGCGCGTGCCTGCCCCTACCCGCACCCCGCCCCCGCCCGCGCCCGGGTGACTGTCCATGGTGGAACGGGTGTGCGACAACTTCCATTCACCGGCCGGCAGCAGCACCATCCCGGCCTCGGCCGGGGTCCGGTTGCCCTTGGCCGAGTTGCAGGCGTGGCAGGCGACCACGAGGTTCGCCGCACCCTCGACACGGCCCGGCTCAACGTGATCGAGCACCAGGCGTCGGGGCCCGGTCAGGGTGCACAGCACGCCGCAGTACCGGCAGTGATCGCGGTCGCGGTCCCGTACCGCCAGGCGCAGCGCCGGGTCACGTAGCTCCTGCTTGCGGGCCCGCCGTAGGCGCAGCTCGGAGCCGTGCTCGTTGTACTGGTCGAAGTCGTGCAGCGCGAACCAGCCATCCGGCACGGTGGGCCCGGTGACCAGGCACCGGCACGCCTCGCGCGGGCCGTGCAGCATCGGCGCGCCGGACGGGCCGGGCACCCGCAGGCGGGCAAGCTCGGTGCGGGTGGCGTAGCCCCGGGCCACCCCGGCCGGGATCAGGCCATCGGTGGCGTACCGGCCCGACCACGACAGCATCCGGGCCCATGCGCCGGTGGCAGCGTTCCCGGCGGCGGTGATCTTCGGGTGGTCACTCATCTGATCGTCCAGCCGACCCCATGCCACACCACGGCCTCAGACGCTCTCTGAGTCGCTGGTGGCGGGCCGGGCCGGCAGAGGGATCACCGGGGCCGGAACGGCCCGCTGAGGGGTACTGGCGGCGTCGCGTAGCTCCTGGTCACGGCGCAGGATGTCAGCGCCGTGGGCCCGCCAGCCCCGGCCCACTTTGGTGCCCGGGATGGTGCCGACCGCGATCAGTTCGCGAACGGTCGATTTCGGCAGATCGTAGTGAGCGGCGAGATCGTCAACCCCATACCAGTGATCGGGGTCGATGTGGACGGTGCGGCGGCGGTAGGCAGGGGCCGGAACTAACGGAGCCCCGGGTGGCCTACCCCCCCCCCCGCTGGTTGGGCCGGTTGCTGCGGTCATGGTCATCTAATGTCCCCTTGCGACTGTTGACGGGCGGTGCGATGGCTGGTGGTCAGCGTCGCCCGTAGCGCCGGGTGTCACATAGTGTTACCGCCGAATTACAAGCTAACTGTTCGTACGCGCTTTGACCAGCGTTCATGGCCCTCGATCTATGGATCGAACGTGTGTCCATAGGCGACTGTCCACAGGGTGTGGACATGACACGGCCCCGACCACGCCGGGGGGTGGTGGTCGGGGCCGTGTCGGGGAGGGTCAGGCTGCGGTGCCGGTCACCAGGGTACCGAGGGCGGCGGCGGCGCGCGCGTCGTTGTTGCCGGTGCGTCCACCGTAGAGCTTCGTGGTGGTACCCGGGGCGTGCCCCAGGATGCCCGACAGCGTGTAGAGATCCACCCCGTTCTCGGCCATCCGGGTAGCGGCGGTGTGCCGCAGCCCGTGCAACGTCAGGTGCCGGGTGAAGCCTTGCGCCTTGACCATGTCGCGGATCTTCTGCCACTGGCAGTCGAAAAACGCTTCATGCCGCCACAGCTGGCCGCGATCGTTGGTGAGCACCAGGGCACCATCGGCGGCACCCTGGGCGGCCAGCAGCGCCAGCACGGCCGGGGCAGCGGGCACCGCGCGCCACCCGTTGACGGTCTTCACGGCCGGCACGAGCCGCCATTGGCTACCGACATCCTTGATCGCCTTGCGCCGGACTTCGATGACGCCACGGTCGGGGTACACCGCGTGCGTCGTGAGCGCCACGGCCTCTGACCAGCGCATCGCGGTACCGGCCAGGGTGGCCAGCAGCGCGTACGCGCGCGGGTCGACCTGGGCGGCGGCGGTCAGCATCGCGTTCACCTCCGCCTGGTGCCAGATCTCCGGCCGGTTGTCGACCACCTTGGGTGCCTTGACCGCGAGACACGGATTCACCGGGATCAATGGCGGATTGCCGTCGAGATCGGGCGCGGCGGCGGCGGCCAGCGCCGGGGCCAGCACCGTGCACCGGACATTCTTGATCGTCTTTGCCGACAGCCCCGGGCCGGCCGTGTCGTCGGCAAGCGCTTCCTGCCAGTTCTTGATCATCCGGCCGGTGACCTGCGTCAACAGGGTGAGTCCGAATGTCTCGGCAATGTGGTTGTCCACCATCGCGTGATAGCGGATCTTCTCCCGGGCGCTGGCCTCACTCGCGGTGTTGATGTAGGTGTGGCACCAGTCGACCAATCGGATGCCGCCGACCGGGGTACGGGCCAGCGCATCGCGCTTGGCGGCCAGGGCGTGAAGACCGCGCGCGTACAGAACGTCGGTGTCGGGGTACTTCTGGCCGGCGGCATTGACCAGCGCGCGGAAGATCTCCGCCTCGGTCGGGTTGGGGAACTCCTCGGATTGAGGCTCGCCATTGTCACGCCACCGGACGCGCCAGACTTGATCTTCGGCGCGCTTACGGATGTCGATGCTTGCCATGGGTGGTGCTCCCTGTCGAGTGGCCTGGTCTCAGCCACCGCACCGCCCGTCAGGGTGGATCTGTGTCCGGTCGGACACACGGCCCGGAGCTGAGAACTTACGTTTGGCCTGCTCAGAGCCCCTATTGACCTCGTGTCCGAGGGGGGACTTGAACGCGCCAGTTCCCGACAGTAGTGCCAGTTAGGGCACGAAACAAACGGCGTAGCAACGGTTTCGTGAGCGTGCGCCGGTTGCCCGGCGTAGTGGTGTGTCCGTCGGACACACTTTGGTCCCCCATGCCTATCGGCGCGGCATCGAGGCACGTCGATTACGCGGCCGTGTCCGGAGATCAGCCGGGGCCGGGCACCACCGAACCGATATCGCCTAGCCGCTTGATCATGAGTCGAGTCTGCGTGCCGGAAAGAGCGAACGCGATATTGGGCTGCGACTGAACTCGGAGACTGAGGGGTGTGTTGATCTGACCGGCCGCGATCTCCACGTATTCATGGGTCTCAAGGTCGCAATAGACGTCCGACCACGGTTGCATCTGGACTACCTCGTTGAGCGGTACGCCGGTGCCGAGCACCTGCGCGTACCCGACCGCGACGGACGGATTCTGGAGCCGGGTCTTGAAATACACGTCGTACACGCCGGATGTCGTGAATTGAAATATGCCGGTGGCGGGTACGGCCATGGTCAGAAAGGCGGTGCCGAGGAAGCGCTGTGTCTGGAATCGCACGGTGGAGTACACGCGGTTACCCGGTAGCGCCGCCTCATTCACTCCGCGAGCGGCGAAGGTGGGCAGGGTCGGGGTACCCCGGACGGCCCCTAGGGACAGCTCTGTGCGGTCGGCAAGCGCCTTGATCTGCACCGGGCCATCCGGTGGATCGGACTGCTCGGGCCACGGCAGCTGGTAGATCGGGGTGGTGCCCATGGTCATGTACTCCAATCGATTTGGATCGCGCCGGACTGGCCGGACTGCGCCAGCGACGCCAGCGCCAGCAGCGGGGCGGTGCCGGCCGGGTCTCCAATGCCGACCCCGGCGGCGGTGCCGTCCGCCAGCAGCGGTAGCCAGCCGGCCGGTAGGGCCACCCACCCGGGCACGCCGATGGGTACCGGGGTGGTCGGTACGTAGCTGGCCAGCTGCGCCGGGGGGCCGGCCGGTAGGTCGGACCAGGCGTGTAGGTACAGCGTCACCGGCTGAGGGTCGGGTGATCCGGTCATGCGCCGGTCTATCCACACCCGACCGGCGGTGAGGGTGAGTCCGGCGAGGGTGCCGGCAAGGGTGGTGCCGTACACGTAGGCACCGACGTTGGGCCCGGTGCCGTCGGTGCCCTGTAGTACGTCGGTCCGGTCGGGGCGTAGGCGGCCAGCCTGGTACGTGCCGGCGGCCACGGCGGCCACGGTGAGGGTGCCGGCAGCTGGTGCCACCGGCGGTGCCGGGATGACCGGGTGGGTGGGGCCGGTCGACATCCGGCCGATGGCCACCAGGCGACGATCGGCCACCAGCACCAGTGCGACATCACCCACGGTCGGGGTGTAGCTGGCCATGCACGGCACCACGTTGGACTCCCCGTACAGCGTGACGGTGGCGGTGCCGGTGTCCGCCGGGGTGGCCGGTAGCACCACGGCGGTCACCACCCCGAACAAGGGTTGAGCGAACGGGCGGCGGCGCAGGATCTCCGCGAGCGGTTCCGTGATGCTCATGGCAGGTCCACACCCCGGACGCCGGTGGGCCCGGGTGACAGCGTGCATACGCCGCTGGCAGCCACCCGCAGGGTGTACTCCGCTGCTCCCCCGGTGGCGGCCAGCGGCACCTTGACGGCGGTCAGTACCCCGGTGAACTTGGCCCGGGGCGTCCGGGCCGTCACAACGTCTCCAGGTTCAAGCGCGGGGTTAGGTACGGCCATGACGGTGACCAGCCGATCACGGCCCCGCAGCAACCCTTGTAGCTGGCTCAGCGCAGCAGCCTGACATTGCGCCACCGTGGTCAGCAGCGGCGACGAGTAGAACACCGGGCGGCGTCCGAACGGGCCATCCCACCGGGTAGGCGACGCCGGGTCAGTGTCGTACGCAATGGCCTGCACCGGGGCCGTGTCTGCCGTCTGCTCACCCCGGGCAACCACAGCGTTGTACACCTGTTCCCGGGTGTACCCGGTCGACTGCTCAACGATCTCGCGGTCAGTGGTGACGATCAGCGCCACCGGGTCAGTCGACGGGTCGGTCACCTTCCGGATGGCTAGGGCACCGTTGCTGTCCATATAGGCACGCACGTTGGCGGCGGCGGCCAGCGCTCCCACGGCGTCTAGTCGGGATTCCTGGTAGGTGATGGAGCGGGGGACGGCCGGGTCGGGAATGGCTGGCCAGCGTGCGAACGGCACCAGGCCACGGCACAGGCGCTTGATCTCCGCGAGGCATGTGGCGGCCACCGGCTGACCGGGTGCCAGAAACCGTGCGTCGTCTATCGCGGTCATCCGGTCGGCGAGGGTGAGGGTGTGCTGCGCACCGCCGGACACCCATAGCCCGGACCCATCGCGGGTGTACCTCTCATCGATGCTGGTGGCCAGGATCTTGAACCACCCCACGGACAGCAGCTCTTCAGCACCGGATGAGTGCCGGACGCCGGTACGTAGGTGTAGCTCTGACCCGTACACGGCCAGCGCGGAAGCGTCACCCGGGCCAGCCGGCACGAGGTAACCGGTGGCGTCCGCGATCACCAGGCTGCTTACGGTGGCCCGGATCTGGGCGTCGCCATCAAGGTCGAGATCGCCGGACACGACGGGAAGGTTGGCGGCCATCAAGGCACCGGCGTACCAGAGATCGGCCCGGGTGACCCGTACGTGTGACCCGGTGACGGCACCGGCGAATGCTGTCGATGTCCGCAACATCACGGGCTGCCGGGGTCAGGGTTGCGCACGACATCAAGCCACGAGTCTTTCGCGTTGATCAGGTCTGCCCACGTGTTGTAGTAGCCCAGCACAACGGCCCAGGTCACGACGGTGACCACCAGCGCTGGCGGCGGTGCAATCACCGGAACGAACGTCATGTTCCACAAGCGACGCTCATCGGTGGGCACCTTCGGTGACAGCCTGGTTTCGTCCACACCGTCTAGGTAGTAGTACCCGCCGGGCCAGTCCCATTGCGAAGGTGGCCGGTAGATCACGGTGGTGGCGGTCAGCACCGTTTGTAGGCGGGCAGCCTCGGCGGCGGTGTAGGTCAGTAGTTGCATGACACTGGTGGGGCGGGGCCGGACGTTGGCCAGCACCACGGCGCTATCGGCGGTGACCGGCCAGAGCACCGTCGATTCCCGGGTGTGCTCCCGAGTGGACCAGTCGGTTGGCGAGATCCGGACGGCGGACGTTGGCACCAGCGAGTCGGCCAGCCACGGGCACACCGGGTCGGGCATGGTGGCCGGTGTCGACCATGGTGACTGAGGGGATGCGGCCCCGGCCGAGTTGTAGGCGACGACCGCGTACCGGACAGGTACCCCGAACGGGATTTCGTAGTCGATCACCAGGGTTGCGCCACCGGCGGACGGCTTGCGGTACCCGCCCCGCACGGTGAGCGTGCCGGCAGGATCGCTGCGTAGCACGGTCACCGTGGCGGTGTCACCGGCCGGGGTGACGGTGACTTCGGCGCGCGGGGCGGGGGCGGCGTCGCTGCGCAGGACGACGGTGGGTGCGGCCAGGGTGGTTGTCATCGGAGCACCTGCGCCCGGTTGGTGATGCGGCGCGCCAGCCGGCTGTTACTGACGGCGATGCGTGCATCCACATGAGAGTCCAACTGGTCATTGCCGATGGACACGGTGACGAACACCAGCGGGGCGGCGGCGGCCAGTCCGGCCGTGGCGGCCAGGGGGCCGGCAGCGAGGGGTCCGGCCCGCAGTCCGAACGGGCCCAGCGCCAGCGACGCGGGCACCCCACGGCCCAGCCCGATCTTGCCCAGGATCTTGTCGATGCCGGCCGGGATCTTGATCCGGCCGATCCAATCGACCACCCGTTCAATGGCTTCCTTGATCGAGTTGAACCAGCCGGTGACGGTGTCGATGGGCCCGCGCATGGCGTCAACCATCGCGTTGATGATGCCGCCGACCTTGTCCTTCACCGATTGAAACGCGTCGATGAGGGGGCGGGTGACGGTGGCGAAGATACCTACGATGGTGTTCTTGGCGCTGCGAACCACGTTCATGATGGCGTTGAACGCTGTCGATGCTGCGCCGCTGATGGCTGCCCACACGCTACGGGCCACATCGGACACCCACCGAAGCGCTGCCGTGATGGCCCCGAACGCGACGCCAGCGGCGGTGCTGATGGCCCGGAACACCGACGTTGCGACGCTGGCCACCACGGCCCAGATGGCCCGTGCCCACCCCCACCACACGCCGATCACGCCCTTGATCAGATCGAACGCTTTGCGTGCGGCGTCAAGGATCGCGCGCCAGATCGGGGTGATGAATGCCTTGATGGCGTTGAACACCGGCACGATCACGGCGGTGTAGAAAGCCTTGATGGCGCTAGCAATCAGGGTCAGTACGGGCTTGATCGCGTGTAGCCAGATGGCTTCAAAAATCGCGTTCACGACCGTATAGATGATCGTGAAGATGACCACCCACACCAGTACCACGAGCCGGATGTAGGACGTGACGAAGTCTAGAACGGTCGTGATCGCGGTCTTCAGTGCGTGCCAGATGCCCATCACGACGCTGATCGCCGCTTGGATAAAGGGTAGTAGGAAGTTGAACACGGCCATGGCAGCGTTCTTCAGCGCCGTCCAGACGGCGACGGCGGCGTCCTTCATGGCTGACCAGATGGCCAGCACGGCCGTACGGAACGTCTCCGATTTGGTCCACAGCAACACGATCACGGCGATCAAGGCGAGTACCCCGATCACGATCAGGCCGATCGGGTTGGCATTCAACGCGACGTTGAGCAACCACTGTGCGGCGGCCCACGCTTTCGTCCCGACGGCGACGATCTTCTGCCACTGCCCCATGATCTGAGTGGCCACTGTGTACAACTTGGTGGCACCCTCCAGACCCTCCAGGATGGCACCAGCTTTTTCGGCCTGCGCCGTGAAGTCAGCGATGCCGGCAACGGCCAGACCCGTTGCCAGGTCACGCATGCCGGACGCGGCATCACCGGCGGCACCGCCGAACTTTTCCATGTTCTCGGCCGAGTTGCTGATCTGCATACCGTTGTGAGCCATGGCGTTGTAGATGGCCTGACCCAACTCATCGAAGTCACCGGCTGCGCTCTTCGCCGTGTCGCCGGTCTTGGCGATGTCCTTCTGTGCGTCGGAAGCGTCGGTGACGATATCGATCTTCAGCTGTGCGGGTTTGCCGGCCATCGTGCGTCACCCCTTCCGTCGCATGTCTTGTGCCGCCTTGCGTTGCTCGGCAGCGACTTTCTCTAGGTGGGTCAGCATCGCGGCCAGCTCCGCGAGGGTGGCGTCACGCATCGCCATCGGTGTCGTGCCCCAGGCGTAGGCAACGGCGGTGCGCAGCTCTAGCCAGTGAGCGCGACGGGTGGCCCGATCTCGTTTCCCTCTGCGTCCTGCGGCGTGGCGATGACCACATCGGACGCCTTGAGCGTGGTGTAGATCTTCTCAAACGTGATCGGGTCACCGTTCCGATTGGCCTGCCACGTGATCAGCGCAGCGGCAATCCGCATCGGGCGGCGCATCCGGTTATCGGGGTCGGATACGTCGATGCCAGTCAGCTCCAGTACGTCATCCATCTCCGCGAGGGTCAGGGTGTCGTACGCCGGGATGGTGTAGGTGGTCATGGTCTACGCGCCTTTCACGGTGTCGCATATGGCCTGTAGCGCCTTGGCGTAGGTGTCCGACCACACAGGTTCGGTGCGCCGGGCACCGTCGGTGCCGTAGGTCTGGGCCGGGATACCGCGCGCTGGCCAGCCCCAGTGCACGATGCGTGCGTACGGCACCCGCGCGCTGCCGAATTGGAACCGTGCCCGGCCCGCCTGCTTGGCCGTGCGGCCGGTACCGGCGAGCTTCCCGGTGCGGTACGGCACCAGCTCTTCAGCGCCTCGTAGCGCGATGGTGGCTGCTGCCTGGTTGGCCTGCTTCAGGTCCGCGAGATCGTCACCGGCACGGCGAAGCGAACGGATCAACTCTTTCAACCCGTCCACTTCGACCGCACCGGTGCTGTCGGTCACGGCGCGATACCCGTCACCCATGCGCTACCGGACCAATGCGCCTTACTGGCGTCGCCTAGGTCGACGTACGTACCCGTCGGCCACACGGTCACCGGGCTGGCGGTGACCGGCGGCGTAGCCCCGGTGAGGGCCGGCAGGTTCGCCGGTGGCGCGGCACCCGAGGGAGTGAACGCACCCGGGGTACCGGCAGCTGCGCCGGTGGCCGCGACGGTCGGGGTGTACGTGCCCCAATCAGGCTTGCCCGCGATCGGCCAGGCAGCGTCCGACGTGATGCGGGTATTCACGTCACCGCCCAGATCCAACGGCTGAACCTGCACCTGCCCGGAGATCTGTACCGTCTCGGTGTCGTTGGGCACCCACAGGAAGTTGACGGTCTCCAGCGCTTGATCCCATGAGTACTTGACCAGGCCGTCCGGGTCGGACCAGTCCTGGATCGCGGTGAAATCCAGCTCCCATGCGAGGGTGGTTTCCGCGAGTAGCTTGTCACCGCAGAGGGTTTCGATGTCGTCGCCGGACGTTGAGGCGCTGGCCGTGACGGTCACATTGCTGGGCTGGCAAGAGAAATCGGTACCGCCCACACCCGGCTCAGTGCCACCGAGGATGAGTTTCCCGTGGTACAGCTTGGATTCAACGATGGTCACGGCACTGTCTCCTATGTGGTTTGCACCCGGGCCCGTAGGCACGGCAGCCCGTTTGAGTTGTCGGTCATGGTCAGCATCACCGGTTCGACCATGACCACCACGGCCACGGCGGCCAGCCCATCGGCCAGCGGTTCAATCGCGGCGTCCGCCGTGGTGGCGGACGACTGAGGGTCTGCGCCACCAACCACGGCGTACACCTCCCACGTGTGGGTGAACCCGCACCCACCAGAGATCTCGGTCATCACCCATTGCGGCCATGCCTGCCCCGGGGTGGGCACCGGCGGGGGGTACGTCACGGCCTGGTAGCCCAGCACCATCAGAGCGGCGGTGAGCCGGTCTCGTGCGTCGCGGGTACCCATGGGGTCACCCGACCGGGATGGAGCGCCACGGCGCTTCTAGGCGCTCTATCTCGGTGTCGTAGCTGGGCAGCACCACCGGGCCGTATTCGTCTGCGCCGGTCACCCCGAGGGGTACCCCACGTGCCGCCAGCTGCCGGGCGATGCGACGCATGAGCGCCTGATACAGGCTCGACGGAAGCTCCGCCGGATAGGTGTCTGGCAGGCCACACACCCGGGCAGCCTGTAGTTCCGTCTCGGCATCGATCACGATGGACAGTGCCTCATCGGGCAGTACCGCTACCGCCACCCCGCACCAGGCACGTACCTCCGCGAGGGTCGGGGCCGGCACCGGCAGCGACAGCGGTGGCGGCGCGCTGGGCACCACCGGGCCCCACCAGTGACGGTCAATGATGGGGCCCGGGTAGCCCGGGGTGGCGGTCACGTCAGGTTGCCTTGCGCAGCGGCGGCGGCGCGGCGGCGGCCGTGCTCGGTACTTCGACCACGGCCGGTGGCTCCACCACGGCAACCTTCGCCCGCTGCTCGGCCAGGATGACCAGCTGGTTGCGGAGGAAGAAATCCGCGTGCGAGTCGGTCAGGAAGACTTCAGCGTTGGCCCGCTGAAACAGGGTGATGGCGGTAGCGAAGTCGCCTACGTAGGCGGTGCCGGCCGGGATGCCGGGCACGGCCACCGGCCGCACACCCCAGTACGGGCCCGATGTGGACGGCCCCCCGGTGGTGGCCTGGAGCAGGCCCAGGTCCACGAGGGCGAAGTCGGCAGGGTTGAGCGCGACGACGGTCGGGGTGTACCCGAGCGCCTGCACCTGCCCGATGCCTACCCGGATGTTGGCTAGCAGCTGCGGAATCTGGCTGCCGACCGGTACCGCCGGTGCCTGCGCCACGGCGAGGGTGGCGGCGGTCAGCGCGTCGCCTACCGCCTTTTCCAGCGCGCGGGTGATGCCTGCCTGGAGCCGTTGTTCGATGATGCTCTGGATGCGCGGCACATCTTCCAACGCTTGCCGGGTGAGTGCTTTCCACCAGGCGTACGTGTCGAGGCTGGTAGTCTCGCTGGACATCACCAGATCGGCCGGTGGCTTCAGCTCACCCTCGGGCACGATCGCGGCCATGGCCGTATCCGGGCCCCAGATCATGTACTGAATCGCGTTGCCCGACACGGTTTCGGTGGAGACCAGGGTGAGCAGCACGGATGCCGGTTCGGCGCTGTCGCGGGTGAACACGTACGGCGGCGCGATGGTGTTCAGGTCCGCCAGCTTGATCGGATCGGCGGCGGCACGGGTGAGTACCGGCAGCTCAACGGACTCCGAACGGCCACGGCCCCGGTAGCCCCGGAACGCTTCCGACTCCACGAACGCACGGCCCAGCGACATCGGTACGGCGGCGGTGCGGGTGGCCGGTGGGCGGGCCGGGCCGGGGTGTGCCTCGTCGCTGTCACCGATTCCGGAGATCAGCGAGGCGTACGCACGTTGGCTCTTGACCTGCGAGTCGTGCTCTTCGATGAGCTTGTCCAGCTCGTCGCAACGCTTCTGGTAAGACCGAACGGATTCGATCTCCACAGGGGACATGTCGCGGTCTTCGCCAGCGGCGGCGTCCGCGATCTGAGTAGCAAGGCCGGTGAGCTTGGTGCGCTCGTCCACCAGCCGACGGAGATAGGTGAGCATGACGTGCTCCCGACAGTGACGAATCGACATGGATTCGCGGGGTGCTCTGTCGGGGTGCCCGGCCGGGGTACCCGGGGCGGTGCCCGGGTGGCGCGGCGAGCGACGCGGCGAGCGGCGCGCGTACGTGCTAGATGCGCAGCTTACAGGGGCCGTACCGGCGAAAGGTCCACAGTGGGCAGGGGCCGTGCCCACCACGCGTCGCCCGCCGGGGCGTGGCGGCGGACGGCCACCCCCGTACCGTCGTACGCCGGGATGGTAACCAGCGATACTTCCAACAACTGTCCCTCTTGGACTTCCATTACCCCATCCGCAGCGGCCCGCTGGCGGATCGGCTTGTACCCCACCGACAGCCCCGGCAACAGTCCAGCCTCAACCTCGGCCAGCACTTCATCTCCGGTGGTGGACGGTGGCACGTAGAACTCCGACTCCAGTCCGGCGTCGGTGTTGGCGAACCGGTTGGATACACCCACCGCCCGGTCGTGGTTGTGGTTGCGGAAGAGCAGGATCTTGCGGTCACGCTGCCGGATCGACTTGTTGAACGCGCCGCGCAGTACCCGCTCACCCTGGTCACCGTAGTCAGTGAGGTAGCTGGTGGAGTCGTATGGCACGGCCAGTCCGGTAATCAGCCGGCCGGTCATGTCGACCTTGCGCACCGCCATGTAGAGCGCGCGTCCTGTGTTCACAGCAGTTCTCCGTCCAGCGGCTCTTCATCGATCGGTGGCTGTTCCACAGTGTCCGGTCCGGGCTGCGGCGTCGGACCGTCGAGTGGCGGGTAGTCCTCAAGTCGCCGGATCTCGTCGGTGGTCATCCAGCCGGTACCGTCCGCCTTGACCTGCGCCAGCTGGTACGCCTGGTAGCGGGTCAGGGTGTCCGCGCGCATCATCCCGGCGGTGCGCACCTTGAGCGCTGTGCCCTTGGGGAACTGGGCATCCAGCGTCGACTCGATGCGCCGTATCCACTGAAGCAGGGTGAACCGATCGAACTCGATCATGCGGGACTCGACGTTGGCGTACGTCTGGCTGTCACCGGCGACACCGAGCATGTACGGGGGCAACCCGAACGCCAGCGCGATATCCCGCAGCGACCACGTACGCGCGGTGTCCAGCGCCGCATCGATCGGGTTGAGACTGATCGGGTTGAACTCCGTCGTCGCGTTCAAGATGGCGATGCCTCGGCGGTACCCGTGCTGGGCGTACCACTTGGCTTTCAAGTCATCGATCTGAGTCTGCGTCGGGTTGGGCCCGTTGACTTTCAGGTACCCGTACGGCACGCCGGACGTGAACACGTTGTGTTCGTAGCCCCGGATACGGGCGGCCAGCAGCAGGTCGGCGGTGTGGTCATCGATCACGCCCCGGCCGTGGCCACCGGTGTACGGGCCGTTGCCGCGCAGGTGGATCAGCGCGCCGGTCGGTATCGGGGTGTCCCCCACCCAATAGGTGCCGCCCGAGATGGTGACCATGTGCGGGTGAAGCTGCCAGATCGGCGGACGCGGTGAGCCATCCTGATTGCGTACCGGTACATAGATGTAGCCGTCACCGTGCCACAGGGCGGCGCGTATCCAGTCAGCCCAGAACTCCACAGCGGACAGTCGGCAGTCCAGCAGCGCGGACGCATCCATGGTGCGGGTGTCCAGCCGCAACCCTTGCGGATCATCAATCCACGGCGGGGTGGTCACCGTCTGCGTGCCGCGCAAGATCTGCCACGGTAGACCGGCGATGGTGTCAACGATCAGGGACGTTGCCCGGGTGACGCCCGGGATGGTGACGGCCAGACCTTCCCGGCCGATCCGGTCGTTGGGTAGCGGGTTACCCCACGGGCCACCCGTGCCGTCACCGCCAGCGGGCCCCATCCACCACAGCCCCGGGGCGTCTACCTCCCACCCGTCCGGCGTGTTGTGCAGCGTGTCGCGGCCGTCGGTGGCAGTGAGGATGCGGGCCGGACGCAGTGCCCGTGCCAACATCTGACCCAGCCCCATGCCGGGCCCCTACGTGCCGTACGGCGGCGGTGTGGCCTGGTCGGTGTCCGGGGTGTCGGTGTCCTGCTCGTCATCCGGCAACGGCCGGGTGTCGGTGTCCGGGTCACCATCCCGGCGGTGCCGTGCGTCGGTGTCCGCCGGTACCTCGGCGTCCGTTGTGGACGGCGGGCCGGTCACCAGATCGTCGGCGGCGGCGCTTGCGTCGGTTGATGCGTCGTTGTCCATGCGGCCAGGGTAGCGGCCACCAGCGCCGATATCGATGCTGGTGCACCCCGGCGCGCCCACACCCATGCGTCACCGAGGGGCCGGCGGGACGCTGCGGCGGCGGCGGCGTCCAGTGCCTCATGCGGCGTGTAGGTGACGGTGCCGTTCTCTAGTCCACTGAGGAATGCGGCGCAGGCGGCGGCGTACTCCCGTCCGCCGAACGGTGACAGTGGCAACCCTGCCTTACCGGCGGTATCGGCTACATCCGGTGCCGGCCCGCGTGCGTCATGCCCGATCGCGGGTGGTGACCACCGGGCGGTGAGATCGGCCAGCCGGCCCGGTACCCATGAGTAGCCGGCACCGTGCGCCGCTACCTCGACATGCACCCCGGTCGGGGTAGACCAGGCGGCGGCCACGGTGGCGTCCGTACCGTCCACAGCGATGTCGTACGCCATCACCACGCCGGAGGTAGGCAGCTCCACCAGTCGCGAGCCAGCGGACCACACAGGGCCGGCAATCACGGTTTCCGTGGTGGTCGTCCACCGGTTGCCCCAGGCACGGGCAAACCCTGCCGGCTCCATCTGGCGGTAGGCGTCCTCGACTGCCTGGCGGCGCAGCGTGTACCCCACCGCCGGGTGGTGGGCCCACACCGTGTCGGGGTCCACCGGGCCGGTGTCCGGCACCGACCACTCGAAGTAGGCGAGCCGGGGGGTGCCGGCCCGGCCCCGGTCGACGTAGCCGCGCAGCCACTCGGACTCGGCGGTGCCGGCTGTGCTCACGATCCACAGTTGACCGGCGACGGTAGCGAACGTTGGGAAGATCGATTGTTCGAGCGCCGCGCCGCGTAGCGCGTCGAACCACCATGCCTCGTCCACAATGACCAGCGCGTTTGTCTTGCCGTGCAGCGCGTCCTCACCCGGTGCGAAGATTCCGTGCTGGGCACCGGTGGGCCAGTTGTACGCCTCGCTGCCGTTGCTCTCGCGGATCTTCAGCCGGGTGCGTAGCGGCGAGCGGCGCAGCAACTTGGCCCCGTCCATGAACACATCGCGGGCATCCTGGCGGCGCTGGGCGGTGTACCAGGTCCGGGCATCCGGCACGGTGAGACCACGATGGACCACCACCGGGTGGGTGAGCGTGGTCTTGCCTGCCTGCCGGGGGACGGTCACCACCACCACCCCGTACGCCCACTCGCCGGTATCGGTGTCCAGCTCAAGCGCCGTGTCAGCTACCTGTGTCTGCCAGGGCATGAGCTGCCGGCCGAGGGCACGGGCGACCTTGGCCACGGCCGGCCCGAGGGTGGGCCGGGTCGGGTCACGTGGCGTCGCGTAGCGCGGCAGGCGTGGGGGTGGCGAGATCACTGAGGAAGTCCGCGAACTCATCGCGGTCACCGCTACCGCGTGCGGTCGGGTCAAGCCGTAGGCGCTCTAGCAGCGTGCGCAGTTCCCGGGCCAGGGTGGCCACGGCCCATGCGTTGCCGTCCGGCCGCGCCTGTTCATCGGTCGCGCGTGCGAGGGTCCGGGCCAGCGCGATAGCGGCGGCGTCTAGATCCTTGTCGAGTACCCCGGCGGCGTAGGCGGCCAGCACGGCCCGGTCCACGCTGGACTCACACCGGCCCTTGCGGCCGGTGCCGGGTGTGCTGGTGGCGGCGGCACGGTTCGGCATGCGTACCAGTGTGCGCCTGCCGGACACGGCACAGCCCAGCCGCGACAGTTGTGGTCAGCGACCGGGCTTCTGTGCAGTCGACTCAAGATCTGTACAGCGCGCGCGGATCGATGGGCAGGTCACCCGCCTCGTCGGCGCGCCCGGTGCGGTACCCGTCTGCCCACATGCGAGCCGGGATGCCGGGATCTTCGATCTCGTGCGCCTTGCAGAGGATCGCCAGGGATGCCGCGATGGACAGCAACGCGCGGGCCCCGGAGTCGGTCAGCGCGTGCCGGTGCACTGACCGTAGCTCTTCGGCATCGGCATCGGTCGCTATCTCGGCAACGTCGACGTGTTGGTCCGCAAGTTCAAGTAAGTCGATGGCTGCCCCGAGTTCAGCGATCGCGGTCGATGCCAGCCATGACGGGCCATGGATCGGGCCCGCTCCGTCCGTCATTGGTACCCCCAGCGTTGATCGATGTGATAGATCCCGATGTGTCGATGCCTGATCGTGGATGTTCGGATCGAAGGTCGGCAATGTCCGGCGGTCCCCCGGGTGATCCGGGGGAGAGGGAAAAGGAAGGCGCAGGGCTTCCGGGCCCCCCGGTCCAGAAAAAACCGCGCCCGTCGATTCGACGCCGACCGATGTCGACCTGCGCCGATGCATCGATGTGATGCGTGGCGATGTGTCGATGTGTCGATGTGTCGATGTGTGGTAGGTGGCGGTGCGTCGATGCCTGGTTGTCGACCACGGCGGGATGACATCGACGCACCGCCACGTCTCATGGTGCGCCGACCCCGGCGGCGCTGACGGCCACGACCACCACGCCCTGGTGATGCGCCAAGGTCAGCAGCTTGACCAGTTGGGACAGTGCAGCGGGCGGCTCCAGGTACACC
>Ga0307288_10000227_pt1 | contig 20030 bp, 23 predicted proteins | sample ER_DNA_142_FD_194469 | JGI IMG/M metagenome (GOLD analysis project Ga0307288, IMG submission 194469) | Bulk soil microbial communities from the East River watershed near Crested Butte, Colorado, United States - ER_DNA_142 | ecosystem: Environmental > Terrestrial > Soil > Floodplain | place... | reverse complement strand
GACGGCGGTATACGTCCACCTGCCGCGGTAGCACCGGGTAGCCCTCGGGCCGCCGCACACTCTCATCCGGCGGCATAGCCAGTCGCATCCAGAGAAGGGAAGCCCCTCGATGAACAGCCAGAGAGATCAGATCTTGGAGGGCGTGTACTGATTCTTCGAGCTTATCGAGCGACGCTGCTTCGCTATGCGTCACCGAAAGAACGGGAGTGTGGCGAGCGTAACCCATCGAGCCCTGCCGCTCGCTCACAAGATTTGGCGGTGTGATCCAGTGGTGGAGACGGACAGTGAGCCCATCCATCTCTACTTCCTCCGTTTCCAGCGGAGTTACGCTGAGGGTACTGGCGCCGGTGAGCTTCTTGCCTTCCTCGTCCATCCCTATTGACGCTGCAAGGACACCACCTGCTTGCCATCGCCACAAGTCCTCGATAACCACAGTTGCGTCGGTAAAGACTGCGTCGTGCGCACTATTGAGGTGGGTGCCGAGCAGCGCCGTCTCAGCATGCACGGTCTGCTTTTGTGGTCCGCCGAACCCGAAGCCGAACGACGTAGAGCGGGTCGCGAAGCAATCGAGCAGCGTAATCTGCATATTTTCGGCCAAGCCGTGAAGCATCTCCCAGCTACGGCTGCCCTCTAGGACTGCGACAGTATTCGGGCCTTCTTTCCGGAGGATGCGGTCCTCGAATCCGCCCACCAAAGTCAATTCGAGGCCGGTCGTCGGCTCGTATGTCAGAAAGCCAGCCTGTGCCTCGTTGGATTTTCCGGGCAGCCACCAATGACCTGTCCAGGTGCGACGCTCATGCAGCCAAGGTTCGTTCATGGTGTGCAGCCCATCCCATCCTGCCGATGTAGGAGGCGTCGTGGACTACCGGCGGGGACTCGGAAGGGCGATGCGACACCCAGGAGGTTGCCGCACCTCTTGATCTGCGACATGCCTGGGACGAGTATGGCTCGGCTCACGGGCGGCGATCCTAGATTCATAACGGTAGTACGGCTCCTTGTTTAGGGGCCTTTCGAGTCGATTGACACACCGGCGATAGGCTTCTGCTCGGATTACATAGGTGAAGGCTAGGGACTCGCCGCTCGTGAATTAGGGCAGGCCCAACGGGCTCGCGAACGGCGCAGGCTAGGTCGATCTTGCGCGTCAGCCGCGGACGTTCACGCTCGTCCGGCCGGAGAGCGGACCTTCTGGCCGTCGCCGGTCGATCGCGGGCTTTTCAGTAATTCCGGCCACCGGCGTCCAGCACCGCGGCAACCCAATTCTTCATGGGAGTCAGGAGCAGCATCAAAAACCTGGTAAAAAGCGGACCGCAACGCTGCATCCTTTGATTCGCCCCTACTGCATATGTCGCCCGCCAGCTGGTCGATCTTGGCAACCAGCCGCAGGCCGTCCCCAGGCTCCGGTGCCGCCGACGATCGCCCAGGCTCCGACACCGACCGTACAGACGGCCCGGCCCGACCCTCGACGGCGCGCCGCGCTGCCGACGCGCTCAGACCAAAACCCTCAGAGAACATCCGGGTCTGACGCTTGTCGTCGGACAGCGTGATCTGACCGTCCCGCTCCATCGCCCGCAACGCGGACTGCTCCGACAAACCGAGATTGCCCCACATGTTGAACGTCTGCCGCTGCTTCGGATTCAAATTACCTGGTTTCATGCCGCAGCCTTCCTCGGAGCCCGATACGCGAGTACGTCTGACTTCTTGACCACCCACCGTCGGCCCACCTTGCGGCCTGGCAACGACCCATCACGCAGTAATTGGCGCACCCGGGAATCCGTTAAGCGAAGCAACTCAGCCGCCTTAACCGTGTCGATCTTCATGTCTACCGACGATGCTGAGTGCATTTCGTCACAGACCCAGCAGCTACGGAAATCAGAGGACGCGACGCCATCCACGCCCTACCGACACAGGCCAACTCCTCAAGATTGCTCAGCAACTCATCCCGATTACGTGGTCAATCCCAGAAGCAAGCGAAACCCGACGCCGCAACGGCTTGCCGAGCATCTCGAAAAACACCGCCGCCGCTAACGGACTAACAACCGCACCCGAAACAGACGCGGCTAAACACGGCGAACCAGCCATCAAACCGTCTCAAGCTCAGGCAACAACTCCACAGCCGCTTCAGCCCGCGTCCGCGCCAACCACCGCGCAAGCGTGTCCCCATCGACCACCGGTATCTCATCGGTACGCCCCAACGACCCCAACAAACTGTCCATCACCGCAACCTTCTGGGTTGCAGCCAAACCAGCCTCCTGGACAGCCAAATACATGAAAGTCGCAAGCTTCCCCACCTGCTCCTCCGTAATAGCGACATTGCGTTGCGCAATCCGCTCCTCAGCGCGGGTAATAATCACCGAACGGCTAATACGGTCAGCACGGTCCAACCAGTCGCCTAAAAGAGCGAGCAGAGTGGGGGATGCGTTAACAGCCATCTCAACGCGCAAATGCTGCAGCGTTGTCCGCACATCCCTGAGCACCGCGACAAGCGTCTCGTCGGCAGTCGGCTCTGGCAGTTCAGGTTGCGGCGGCGGCGCAGCCTTCTGTTCAGCCTCATACAGCAGAATCCGCTGCTCACGCCGAGCGTTAACCCGAGGCGCCTTACCGCCATGCATCGGGCAGGGACCGCCGCCAACAACGAGACGCTTACATTGCTTGCCGGAGCGCTTGGACTTGCACGGGCACTGCTGCGACAGCGGATGCCGATATTGCCCCTGGGCCATATCCAGCCACCTCCTGCTCCCAACCTGCCCCCGCGGCGTGGGATAGCTCATCCCTTTCGGCCTGCGTTCCCGCTAGTCAGAGCATGGTCTGCTAACGGGTTGCTACCGGCACCGACGCTCGCGCTGAATGTTACTCACCAGTAGGTTACTCACGAGTAGGCATTCCAAGAGGTCAGAAACTCCGAGAGGTCAGTCAGTTTGCGGAGGCTATAGTCACGCGTTGCAACACGGTGCACCAGACATTGGCCGCTGAAAGTCACCATGTCCGGCTGCCTCGCCCACCAGCCGGCCAGCGCCGCGGTCCACTCCTGCGCGCGCCGCAGATCAGAGATCTCCTGGCAGGCGTCAATCATCGAGCAGTAGATATTGCCGGCCACAGGTGGCCACACCTCGCCAGCGACAACGGCCACCATGGCCTCGTCTAGCAAGGCCAAACCCAGCCGCACCCGGCCATCCTTCAACACGGCACGACCCTGGAAATGAAGGGCCAGCGACAACAGGTCGGCGTCGCCGGCGCGAGCGCCGATCTCAGCGGCCCGAGCGGCCGAAGCCTCGGCGCCCACATAGTCACCCGCCGCGGCACATTGGACAGCGGTCGGCAGCAAGATCAAGCCCTGCTCGGCACAGTCCGGGTGCTCAGACTCCAAAAGTCGGCGCGCCCTGGCCAGCCAACCATCAGCTGGCGCTAGATCCCCTTCCAGCAGCAGAGTGAACGCCACCCAGAACACACACCGCGCTGCCCGCCGACGGTTGCCGGCGGCGACATGCAGACGATGGGCACGCTGCAGCGCCTCCCGAGACTCGACCACGTGGCCCAGAAGATAGGCCGCCGCCGCCAGCAACTCCAGATCCTCACCCGCCAAGGAACCCGACTGGTCGGCAAGCCGCAGTGAGGTGTAGGCATCGCTCCACGCGAGCCGTTGACCAGCCTCACGGCCCCGAGCGAGATCCCCATCTCCACCCACCGTGCCGCTTACCTCCCAGCCGACGCCACATCCGCACTGATCTCATTGTGAATGCGTCGAGTCATCGCAGAACTGCTTCCAACCTTGGAAACCGCCGATGAGATCCGTCGCGCGTGACAGACCGAGTTGGCGCAGTGTTGCAACCGCGAGACTCGAGCTGTATCCCTCATTGCAGACGACGATGATCCGAACGTCGGCGGCGCTCACCTGGGGAATGTGGTGAGGGCAAGTCGGGTCTAGCCTCCACTCCAACACGTTGCGATCGATGATCACCGCTCCAGGTAGGTCACCGTCGCGTCGCCGCTGGTCGGTGGGTCGTGTGTCAACCACCAGCGCTCCGGCGGTCAGTTCGGAGGCCAGGTCGGCCGGCCGCACCCGATCCAGACCCCGCCGGGCATCCTCGAGCAGTACATCGATGGCTGCAGGCGCTCTCATCCAACCTCCCAATGAGAGTCAAGCTACAGCCGGTATACCGATCCTGCTGGGTTCGTCATCAACGCTGACGACATCGCCCAGGGAAGGCGATTCGAGGTCTGCCCGGCCCCCGCCGCGGGCCCTGGCTGCGACGTTTCCGGCCCTCACGAGGCGGCACTACTGATGCCGCGAAGGACTGCAGGATTATCGATCCTGTCGGCGAACAAGATGGCCGTCTCAACTGCGTCGCGATCGCCGAGGGCGGTTCGGTGCAGATGGGCACGCACCAGCATCTCGCTCATTCCGGTACGTGCGGCAAGGGTTTCCAGGTCATCGACCCAGGCTCGCGCCTCAGGCCGCTTGTGCTTGATGCCGACGCCGCACAACGCGTCGAGGCAATACGCCTGCACCCACAGGTAGGCATCGGCGATCCGCATGCAACGGGTCCGGGCGTCGTCGAGCCAGGCAATGGCTTCGTCAATCCGACCGTTCGTGGCGTAGATGAGGCCGATCCCCCGAGCGGCCATCCCCTCCCAACACGGGTCTCCGATCTGACAGCCGAGGGCGAACGCGGCCTCGAAGGACGCAGCGGCCTGGTCGATCCGTGCCTCGGCCAGATCGACCTCAGCCAGCAGCGACTGCAGAAACGGGAGGAACGTGGTCCACCCTGCGCTCCGCGCGACCGCGATGCCCTGGGTGAGAGCAGATCGAGCCGGCTCCCACTCCTGCCGCAGGAGGTGGCTTCGACCCAGGAATGCCAGGGCCCACGCCTCGAGTCGAGGCTTGTCCAGCGCGCGGGCGTCCGCCGCCGCGCTGCTGAGCCGCTCGATGGCCTGCACTGTCCGGCCACGATCGGATGCCACTGCCCCGTGTATCGCAACGGCTGCGGCCCGGCTGTCCCGGTCTGGTGCGATCCCTTCGGACCGCGCGAGCCAGGCGTCGGCGCGCTCGTACCGCGCGCGCTTCATCTCGATGTACCCGAGCTCGCGGCAAGCGACTGCCACCAGCCCATGTGCAGACACCTCCTCGGCGACCGCCAGCGCTTCATGCAGGACCGTGGCTCCCTCCACGTCCCGGCCTCTGGCTCCGTGGACGAACGCCGTGCCGAGTGCAGCGAGCGCCCTGGCCTCAAGTCCGCGGTCATGGGTCTCTCTTGCGTCCGCAACGGAACGACGCAGGGTCTCGATCCCGGCCTCGAAAACGCCGGCCCCGATCGCCGCATCGCCAGCGGTAATCAGTGATTCGACGGCAGCGGTGCCCCGGATCCATAGCGGTCCGGGCACAGCTTCGTCGACGGCATGCGCCGCATGCTGCAGCGCTTGCGATGGTTCGACCCCGAGCTCGCGCTGGATCCGTTCGATTGTCTCCTGGAGGTAGCGCCGCGCTCGGGGCGCTTGGCCTGCGGCGACGAGGGCTCGGACGAGCAGCGCCTGTGCCTCCTCGTCGTACCCATCGGCTGCCACGAGCTTCGTCGCCAGCTCTACTGCGGCGTCGGCATGTCCAGCGGCGAGCCGCGCGGTCGCCGCCTCGCGAAGCACGGCCGCACTGAGATTGGCGACCCGACGTCGCTCGGTGAGCAGCCAGGTTTCGAAGGCTGCCTCCGCGTGGACGTCGACGCCTTCCAGCAGCTCATGCCCGATCCCGGGAACGTAGGCTGCCTCCACCCAGGTTCCCGAGGCGAGCGTCCGCACGTCCACGAACGCATCCGGCGGTAGATCGAGGATGATCGGGTCGCCCCCGAGCATCACTCCAGGCCCGAGTAGCCGGCGCAGCTCGGCGAGGCTCCAGCGGAGGGCGCTGAGCGGGTCGTCCGCATCGGCGAACAGGAGGGAGGCAAGGCGGTCACGATGGATGGGGCCTTCCGACAGAAGCAGGAGGGCCAGGATGCCCCAGACCTTCCTGCCGCGCGGGCGTGGCGCTTCGCGTCCATTGATCTCGACCCGTGGCCGGCCGAGCAGATGGATCGCGACCGTGGTTCTCTCCCGTTCGCTCCAAGCGGATGGTGCCCGCTGACTGGCGACGGCCGCAGCGTATGCCCGAGAGCGCCCTTCGACAAGCTGTGAGCGACTCCACGCCAGACGGGCTAGATGCGCGATCCCGTCCACCGGCCCACCGCTGTTGTCGAGTCGGGGCCGAGTTGGCCGGCCTCAGCGAAGGATCGAAATGCCTGGCGCGCTCGACGCGCCACCGCTAGGCCGGCAGCGGCGAAGGTCGCGGCCATCGCTGCCGGGTCTACGCGGCGGATGGACGAGCGGACGGGCGTGGTGGTGACGGTCATTTGTTGGCTCCTTGTTTCGTTGATCGCTGGTGCGATCTGAGCCGATCCTCACGGACCTCCGTGTGAGTGGGCGTGTGACAAAGAGGGCTTAGGGAGCACACCTTCGATCCGTCGTGAGCGCCAGCCACCCTGTAGGGCCGAGGACAGCCACCAGGTCCGCTGCATCAGCCGGAAGCCGGGACGAGCGTGCTGCACCTCACGCGCGTGTTTGAAGTCGGCTACAGCGGCCGTCGCTGACGCGTCTCATACATTCGCACCCCGACCACCAGGGCCGATGCGGCTGTCAGCCCGGCGACAGCCCAGATGGCCGCCCGGATGCCGAACGCGTCGGCGATGACACCGGAGAGGACTGCGCCGACGGCGAACCCTGCGTCGCGCCAAAGCCGATAGACCCCGATTGCCCGGGCCCGCCAGGCCGGGTGCGCGACGTCACCTACGGCGGCCAGCAGCGTGGGGTAGACCAGCGCGGTGCCGGCTCCGAGGAGTACGGCGGCCAACGCCCAGGCTTGAAACGTCTGGCCGACTGCGACGACGGCGAGTGCGATCGCCTGGATAGTCATGCCGGTGACGATGAGCGGTTTGCGGCCGATCCGGTCGGAGGCGGCTCCGGTGACCAGCTGGCCGAGTCCCCAGACTGCGGGGTAAAGCGCGACCAGGATGCCGATACGCCCCAACGGCTGTCCTGACGCGGCAAAGAGTAGGGGGAACAGGCCCCAGGCGAGGCCGTCGTTGAGGTTGTTAACAAGGCCGGCCTGGCTGGCCGCGGACAGCGCCGGCTCGCGCAGGCTGGTCTGGGTGAAGACTTGCCAGTCGGTGAGATCGCCGTGGAGATGGTTGTGCTGGGTGCGGCCCGAGGAGTGTGAGGCAGCTTCCATATCCGCGTGGTGGCGGGTTTCGCGGACGGCGATACCGGACAGCCCGAGGCCGAGCGCGGCGTAGCCGATGCCGAGGTAGAACGGCTCCGGGCGTAACCCGTAGGCGGCAGCGAGGTAGCCGGTGGCCATCGCTGTCGCGGCCAGCGCGCCGTAGCCAGCGGCCTCGTTCAGCCCCATTGCCAGACCGCGGCGGTCGGGCCCGACCAGGTCGACCTTCATAATCACGGTAGTGGACCAGGTGAGGCCCTGGCTGATGCCGAGCAGGACGTTCGCTGCGACCACCCATGCCCAGCTGGGCGCCCAGATCAGCAGTAACGGAATGGGTACGGCGATCAGCCAGCCGGCGACCAGTACGGGTTTGCGGCCGTAGCGGTCCGACCAGGTTCCGGCCAGGTAGTTGGTGATGGCCTTGGCCACACCAAACGCCAGGATGTAGGTCAGCGAGGCGGTGTATGCACCCAGATGGAACTCTTGGTCGGCCAGCAGCGGCAGGACAGTCCGTTCCTGCCCAAGCATCCCGCCGACTAGGGCGTTCACCGCAACGAGCAGGGTGAACTGGGCCGCGTTGGCCCGCAGCCCGAGACGCAGCCGCTCGGTGTGCTGTTTGGGGGAGGAGGCCGTGCCGCTGCTCACTGTCCCTTCTCCAGGGCGGCGCCGATGCCTGCGGCCCACTCGGCCGGCCCGCCAGCGACGGCAACGAGGTCACGCCGTCCGGCCCGTTCTGCGACACTGGCGGCGGTCATCGCGCGCTCACCATGCCCGCACATCACCGCCACCGGTCCGGCCGGCAGGTCGCGCAGCCGTGCGGCGAGGTTGCCGAGCTCGATGTGGTCGGCGCCCGGGACGTGCCCGGAGATGAACTCGGAGTCCTGGCGGATGTCGAGCGGGCGATAGCCGGCGATGCGGTCTGGTTCGACCAGTCGGGTGGTCGAAACCGGCAACCCTGCCGCGGCCCAGCTCTCGATGCCGCCGGCAAGTTCGGCGTCGACGTGGTCGTAGCCGATCTTTGCCGCTTGCCAGACGATCTCGTCAGGGTCCTGGTCGGGATTGCGTAGCACCACGATCTGCTGCTCCGCGGGAAGGAGCCAGCCCAGCCAGGTGGCGAAGGCTCTGCGTAGGGCGATGGACAGAGCCCCGGGGACGTGACCGGCGGCAAAGTCGCCGAACGGACGTACGTCGACCATCACATCGCCGCCGGCGAGCAGTGCGCTGACCATCGCGGGACCGAGGGGGCGGAGCGGCCCGGGATCCGTGGGCGCCGGGCCCCGGCGGTTGATCTCGGCGAGGCGGAGGAAGTATGGCGGGAAGGAGCTGAGCGAGGCGAGCAGCGAGGCGACGAACCCGTCCTCGCCACCGGCAACGAGCAGCGGATTGGTGGCCTTCTCGCGGCCGACGCTACTGATTCGCTCCGCGCCTGCTGGGGCGGAGCAGAACGATCCGGCGCCGTGGGTCGGCCAGACCGTGACGTCGTCGGGGAGGGTGAGAAGCCGCAGCACGGATCGGTACTGGGCGCGGGCGAGTTCCTCGGTGCGTTCGGGGTCGACCAGGTCGGTGCGAGCTACCGAGCTGACCAGCAGCGACCCGCCGGTGAACACTCCCAGCGGCCGCTGCCCGTCCAGCAGTAGGAACGCCAGATGCTCATCGGTGTGTCCGGGGGTGCTGAGGGCTCGTAGCCGCAGCCCGCCGAGGTCGACCTCGTCGCCGTCGGACAGCCCGGTGTGCCCGAACTGCCGCCCGCCGGCCGCGGAGGCCAGCACGGTGGCGCCGTCACTGGCGGCGAGCTGCCGGGCGCCGGAGAGGAAGTCGGCATGCAGGTGGGTATCAGCGGCGAACGCCACCCGAAGGTTCCGCTTCTCCGCCGCCGCCCGCACCGCGCGTAGGTCCCGACTGGCATCCACCACTAGGCCGCGATTATCGCCGAGGTCGACCAGGTAGGCGCTGTTACCTAGACCTTTATCGACCAGTGGCACCACCGCCACACCGACCGCCACCGTGCGCCACCTCGCCAAGACAGTTCAACAAGTTGCTTGAATAGTCGCCCGGCCGAGCGTATCTTGTCAAGTGGTTCATTGAATAGATTCCCATTCAGCGAGGTGCGCAGGTGGGCGACAGGGCGGCCAAGGATGCGCTGTTCGATGGGCTGGCCGGTGTGGGGAGGGCACTCGGGAACGGCCGGCGTGCCGAGATCATTGACCTGTTGGTCCAAGCGGAGCGTTCGGTCGAAGAGATAGCCGGCGAACTCGACCAGAGTGTCGCGAACACCTCGCAGCACCTGCAGCACCTATTGCGGGTGGGCATGGCTCGGACCCGCCGCGATGGCAACCGGATCTACTACTCCCTAGCCAGCGATCGCGTCGGCCAGCTGTGGCGGGCTGTCCGGGAGGTGGCCGCAGAGCACCTCGAGGAGCTTGACCATCTTGCTGCGGCATACGTCGGCGACCGGTCCCGGCTGGACATCATGACCCGTGACGAGCTGGCCGAGAGGCTGCGCGCCGGCGACGTCGTGGTGCTGGACGTGCGGCCGGAGGCGGAGTTCCGGGCCGGACACATCGCCGGGGCGCTGTCGATCCCCGTGGCGGAGCTGGGCAGGCGACTACATCAGGTGCCCAAGGGCCAGCAGGTCGTCGCCTACTGCCGCGGCCCGTACTGCGTGTATGCCGATGACGCGGTTCGAAACCTGCGCGATCGGGGCTACCCGGCGGCTCGCCTTGAGGACGGCTACCCGGAGTGGGCAAGCGCCGGCCTCCCGGTGCGGAGCTGAGCCATGCCTGCGCAGGCACGTCAGGTGTCGCTGGTCGGCCGGCGGTGGACGTTGTGATGAAGGCACTCCTGCCACGGAGGCAAGTAACCAGGAGGACCCCAGCATGAACAACTCCGGCGTCACTAGACATCACCCTGGGCTGGGCGACGGGCCCATCTATCTCGACTACAACGCCACTACACCGGTCGACCCGCGCGTGGCCGAGACTGCGCTGCTTTACCTGACTACCTATTTCGGCAATCCTTCCAGCAGCCACGCCTACGCCGAGGAGCCCAGTCGCGCGCTGGCCAAGGCCCGGCAGCAACTCGCTGGCCTGATCGGCGCCCAGCCAGCTGACATCGTGTTTACCGCGGGCGGTTCCGAGGCCGACAGCCTCGCCATTCGTGGCGCCGCACTCGCCTATGACCGGGCGGCACCGGCGCAGGTCATCACCCAGGTCAGTGAGCATCCCGCTGTCCTGGAGACCTGCCGCGCGCTGCAGCGGCTACACGGCGTTCAGGTGAGGTATCTGCCGGTTGACCGGGACGGATTGGTCGACCCGGCGGCGCTGGCAGAGGCCCTCACGCCGAATACTGCGCTGGTGTCGATCATGGCAGCAAACAACGAGACAGGTGTGTTGCAGCCCATCACCGAAATGGCCGGTATCGCTCATGCCCGTGGCGTCCTTTTTCACACCGACGCTGCGCAGGCGGCCGGGAAGATCCCCATCGACGCAAGGGCCTGGGGTGTCGATCTGCTCACCATCGCAGGTCACAAGATGTACGCGCCAAAAGGCATCGGCGCCCTGTATGTCCGTTCCGGTGTGCGGCTCGAGCCGCTCGTGTACGGCGGTGGGCAAGAACGCGGGCTCCGCGCCGGAACTGAGAGCGTCGCCTTGGCCGCCGCGCTGGGCGCTGCCGCAGACCTCGCGCGTACCGAACTCGACACCGGGAGCGCTGACCGGATCCGCCTGTTACGCGACCTGCTGCATCACCGACTTGACGTACTGCTGCCCGGACGGCTCCAGCTCAACGGGCATCGCGACCGGCGTCTACCTAACACCCTCAATGTCACCATCACCGGAGTCGCCGGAGATGACCTGCTGGCTGCCACTCCGGGCATTGCCGCGGCCACCGGCTCGGCCTGCCATGCCGGGACGTCGGAGCCCTCGCCAGTGCTGCTGGCAATGGGATACGACCCTGACCGGGCGCGGTCCGCGTTGCGGCTCACTCTCGGCCGCTGGACCACCCCCGACGACATCGAGCAGGCAGCGCGTCAGATCGCCGCCGGAGCCCTGGCTACGAACCAGACCGTGATCTCGTGACCGTCAGCAAGCCAGCTGCAAGGAGCCGGTAACCCAGATCGCCGTCGCCCTTAGGGAGGTGCGCAAAGGGCTTCGCCAGCGATGTCCTCAACGGCTTGCGCCCGGTCATGCGGGCTACGCTCACCTCAGTGAGCCGGCGCAGGAGCGGATTGAGGGCAGGGTTGTCAACGAGCCGTTCGGCGGCAACCAGCGCCTCGCCGTGAATGCGTGCGGAGCGGGTCTGTCAGCGGTCGACATGATCAATCCTGCGCGCCGGGAGCCGCCTTATCGCCGACTGGCCTTGCGCAGTCGCGGATTGAGGGTCGCCAGCCCGGGACCGTTGAGGTCGTCGACAGCAGCGTCGCGGCCGGCGATGGCTAGCAGGACGGCCTCGCCGGGGCCACGCACCTCTGGCCCGGAGCCGGTTGACCAGTCGACGTCGGTTGCGATCAGCCGCAGGCCCCGGCGGTGCCAGAAGCCGCGGATGACCGGTGCGTACTGGGCGAACTCCAAGGCGGCGCGCAGCCGGTCCGCCGGAATGTCTCGCGGCATGCCGAGCGGTCGCCGAATGTCTTGGTGGTGGATCATGCCGTCGACCAGAGCGATGCCGCCGTTGAACCCGGCCGGCAGTCCCCGCGGCTGCACACACCGACGCGCCAAGTCGAGCAGGTCAGCCGGAGTGAGGTCGGCGTAGGCCGCTAGACCGACCGCGTTGGCCCCACCTGGATAGAAGGCACCCCGGAAAAACCGGCCGAACAGGCAGCGCCGGGACAGTTCGTCGTAGCTGAACACATGTGTGACGACGTCTCGGACCCGCCAAGCCGGGCAGAGGCTGGCAGCCTCCCACTGCTGCGGACTCAGTTGCTCCAGCAGGGCCAGTAGGTCGGCCCGCTCGTCGGCAGCGTGACGACGTAGGTCCTCCATGACAACTCCCCTTGATGATCGGCCCTCGGCCTCCGCATGCCCTCGCTTGCACGGATGCTTGGAAAGCCTACACTTGCGAAAGTGGAGACTAGCGGAGTTCTGGGATTGCTCGGCGACCCGAGCCGCAGAGCAATCTTCGAGACACTGGCCCGCCAGCCCAGCTCTGTAGGCGAGCTGGCCGAACGCCTCCCGATCACCCGGCAAGCCGTCTCCCAGCACCTCCACGTCCTCAAAGACGGCGGCTTGGTCGTCGCGACCGCCGTCGGCACCAAGCGCATATACCGGCTCAACCCCGAAGGCGTCGACGCCCTGCGGCTGTACTTCCAACGCGTCTGGGACGACACCTTGACCAGTTTCCAGAAAGCCGCCGACCAGGCCGCCACCACACCGAAGGAGACCCCATGACCACCACCACCGTCGCAGACCTGCACGGCCAGGCCACCGTCGACATGACCGTGGACGAGGCCTTCAGATTCTTCACCGAATCCATCGGCCGTTGGTGGCCAGCCGAGTACCACATCGGCAACTCCGCCATGGTCGACACCATCCTCGAGCCGCAACCCGGCGGTCGCTGGTACGAACGCGGCGCCGACGGCAGCGAATGCGACTGGGGCCGGGTATTGGCCTGGGAACCGCCACACCGAATCGTCCTCACCTGGCAGATCAACGGCAGCTGGCACTACGACCCCGACCCCGCGCGGGCCAGCGAGATCGAAGTCCGGTTCACCCCAGACGGACCGCAGCAGACCCTGGTCGAACTCCAACACAGACACCTCGACCGACTCATCGACGGCCAGACCATGCACGACGCCATCGACCAAGCCGGCGGCGGCTGGTCCTCTGTCCTCCAGATGTTCGCCGCAGCGGCACCCCAACGACAGCAGCAGAGTTAGGCCAAGGCGCTCCGCGCTTTGGGCCCCGGACGGCCCCCACGGCGGGCCGGCATAGACCACTTCCGTGCCCTGCTACTTGGCGGTGCAGATACTTACCAGCGGCGGCAGCACCATCAATTCGGCGGCGGCCGCGCTGCTCGAAGTTGGCGCCCTTCGGCCGGTTGCGGTCACGATCGGGCGCCAGATCCGCCCACACGAGGAGCGGTTCAAGGACTTCGTCAACTCGCTTGAGTTCGGCCAGCCGGAGGACCTTGGCACCTGCGCTCTGGAGCCCGAGCTGGTTGGGCTCCGGAACTTAGTTGAGCTCGGCCCGCCGACCAGCTGAGATCCGAGCACCGGCCCAGCGGGCGATGACTCGGCGGCGGACATCGGGACCGACAGTGAGCGACCAGCGGGAACGTCTGAAGTGGTTCGAAGGCAGACGACAGCCGCGACGCTCATGACATCAATCGTGGTGCGAACTGGCGTCGACTGGACGGTGTAGACGGGCCAGCGGGGCAGAGAAAGTAAGTTCTGTCGCCTACAGATGCCTGAATCGGCCCAGACGAGCGCTCTTTTAATCCGCGGGTTGTGGGTTCGAGTCCCACGGGGCCCACTAGTATAAGGCCTAGTCAGAGGCACTATGGAGCTATATCACCATGAGCCGGACCAGCAGTCTGACATCAATCGTTGTGCGAAGTGCTAAGTTCACGCCCATGGCGACGTCCTCCAAGCGACGCTCACGACAGCGCGGCGCCATCGAAGAGCTGCCGTCAGGAGCCCTCCGCGTTCGGGTATACGCCGGCATGGACCCGATCTCGAAAAAGCGCATCTATCTCAGCGAGGTCGTCCCAGCAGGGCCGTAAGCTGGCAAGGAGGCTGAACGCGTCCGGTCACGCCTCCAGACCCAGGTCGACGAGCGGCGGAACCCACGAACCCGCGCGACCGTCGATCAGCTACTCGACAGGTGGCTGCAGGTTCTCGATGTCGATCCGTCGACCAGGCGGACTTACGACGGGTACATCCGCAGGCACATTCGGTCGGTGCTCGGATCGCTGCCGCTGACCCGGCTTGACGTCGAAACCTTGGACTCTTTCTACGCAGAGCTCCGGCGATGCCGAGAGCACTGCGATGGCCGCCCGCAGCTGCAGCACTGGACCCGCCAGCCGCACACTGTGGGCCTGCCTGCAAACCGCACGTATGCATGGGGCTCGCTGACTCGAGTGTCCGGCAGATTCACTGGATTCTCAGCGGCGCCCTTGACCGAGCGGTTGTGTGGCAGTGGATCTCGGTCAATCCGGCCGAGCATGCAAGCAAGCCATCATTGCCGCATCCCGACCCCAGGCCGCCGACGGCCGAAGAGGCTGCCCGACTCGCAGAGCGTGCCTGGTCCAGAGATCCCGACTGGGGTGCGCTGGTGTGGCTGACTATGACCAGCGGAGCCCGGCGCGGGGAGATATGTGGCCTGCGCTGGTCCCATGTCGATCTCGAGCATGCCATGATCACTATCCGCCGTACCGTCTACCTCGACCAGCGGGGTCAGCTTGTGGAGAAGGACACCAAGACCCACCAGCAACGCCGCGTCGTCCTCGATCCCGAGACCGCAGTGGTGCTCCGCGAACATCACCTACGAGCCGAACACCGTGCAGCTGCGATCGGCGTGCAGCTGGACTCGGCCTGCTACGTTTTCTCCGGCGACCCGGACAGCTGCACTCCATTGAATCCAGACGGTGTGACGCAGCGCTACAAGCGCATGGCTGCCCGCCTAGGCGTTGACACCACTCTGAAGAATCTGCGGCACTACAGCGCCACGGAATTGATCAGCGCCGGCGTTGATGTCCGCACCGTCGCCGGCCGCCTCGGCCACGGCGGCGGTGGCGCCACCACGCTGCGCGTCTACACCGCATGGAGTTCCGAGGCCGATCAACGCGCCGCACGCACCGTCAGTGGCCGCATGCCAGTACGCCCGGCCCTTGGCGTGCAACCCGGAAGGGACGAGTCACGGGGGGCATTCGGAAGGCCACCTGATGACAACAGTCCGTACAGAAAGATTGCCGCCGATCTCCGTGGAGCCATCCAGAGCGGGATCCTTCAGCGGGGCGACCCCCTGCCCCCCGAAAAGACGTTGGCTGAGCGATACGGCGTCGCCGTAAGCACTGCCCACCGAGCCGTCTCGGAACTGGTCACCTCCGGGCTCGCCACGGCAAGCCGCGGTAAACGCGCCGTTGTGACCTGATACTAGGCATGGTCGAGTATGCCCTTGATTGCTTGCTTGCTTGCTTGCTTGCTTGCGCGTCCCGTCGTTGTTCAACTGCAAAGGCGCCCGTTCGACCAGCTCTCGGAAGCTCAGTGGCAGGCGCCCGTCGGATGGGATTGGACCTGCCCACACCTTGGCCGGAGCGGTAGCCACCCTTACCTCAAGGATTGCCGCCGCTCATAGCCTGTCTGGACCGCCCGGAGTAGCGCGTCGCCGTCAACCGGTCCGGCGACCAGAAGCAGGCCCGCAGCAATCAGCTCGTGTCCTTGCCGTGTAGTTGGCGAAGCGAACCAGGCTCCGGCCATGGTACCGGCCACCTCGACCCGTGTGGCGTTATGCCCGTTCGCCAGCGCCCCCAGGTGGGCTATGAGCGCGTCCAGCTCGGGGCGCTGGGCTTGCAGCAGCGCCTCACCATGTAAAGCGGCGGCATGAGTCTGATCCGCGGTGGACATTCACGCATTTTATCGAAGATTCGTTCGATACACGAGCAGAGCTCGGAACGCGTAGGCTCCCGACTCAGATGTGCGGCAGGGTGCCACCCCGCCGGATAAGGAGGGAACACCATGGCCATGGTTGCGGATCCCGTGTGTGGGATGAGGATTGACAGTGATGATGCCGTGGCGACGGCTGAGCACGATGGGAAGACCTATTACTTCTGCTCGGGAGCGTGTCATGACGCGTTCGTGGCCGATCCCGCTTCATACGCCGCCTGAAATGAGGTCGGGATGGACCCCGACCGCTTAACGGAGGATGAGCTGGCCGAGCGCTCGGGCACCAGCCGCGAGTGCATCCGACAGTTCGCCGATCTTGGGATTCTCCAGGGTGATGACCGAGGCACGTTCACACGGCAAGACGTCATGCGTGCGCGCGTGGTGACCGACCTCCAGGTCATGGGGATCGAGACCGAGGCCCTTGCTACCGCACTGGCGTCCGGCCACCTGACGCTTGGGTATCTCGAGAGTGCTGGCCGGCGGCACCCTCGCTCAGATCGCACGTTCGCCGAGGTGGCTCAAGAGATGGGCGTACCGTTCACAACGCTCGAGCGCATCTACGTGGCGTTCGGGCTGCTCCGCCCCGCACGGGACGAACGCGTTCGTGAAGAAGATCTTCAAGGCATCAAGATCCTTCCCGTTCTCTTCGGCGCAGGTGTGGAAGAGGGCCAAGTGCTTCGGATGGCGCGCGTTTGGGGTGACAGTGCGCGTCGTGTGGCCCAGTACCTGCCGCACTACTTCCACACCACGGTCGAGGAGCGATTCCGGAGGCGAGGGCTTCGCGACAACGAGGCGTACGAAGCGGCGATCCGTGAGGTCGGTGTTCGCGCGGGGCGCTCGGGTGAAGACCTCCTCGGATGGCTGTTTCGACGGCACTCGGAGGTCTTCACGAGCGAGCATGAGTTCGAGCACGTGGAGGCCGCGCTCGAGCACGCCGGTGTTCGGCCTCGTCCGCCTCAGAATGCGGAGGCGGCGGTCTTCGCGGACCTTTCCGGTTATACGCAGCTGACCGAGGAATCCGGCGATGAGGTCGCCGCTGAGATTTCCCTCACGCTCGCACAGCTCGTCAACGAGATTGCGGCACGCCATCGGGGGAGCGTTGTGAAGATGCTGGGTGATGGCGTCCACTTTCATTTCCGAGATCCCAGCGATGCGGTCAGGGGATCCCTTGAGATCGTCGAAAGGGCGCCCTCTGAAGGGCTGCCTCCGGCGCACGTCGGAGTCAACGCGGGCCCAATGATCTACGACGAGGGCGACTACTTCGGGGGGACGGTCAACATCGCGGCGCGGATCGCATCCCACGCCACGGCGGACCAGGTCCTCGTAGGTGAGGACTTAGAGCGCTCGGTCGAGCCAGCGGGGTTCCGGCTGGTCGAGGTGGGACCAGTCGAGTTGAAGGGGGTACGCAAACCGGTGACGATCTACCAAGCCGTACGTCACGACGACTAACGGCGCGCGAGCACAGCCCACACCCTCACGGAAGCCAACGACCGAGGTCGTGGAGCTGGACGTTCTGCTGCTGCGAGACCTGTCGTAGCTGTAGGTCATTGGCTCACGGGTGCTGACTGTCGATCTACCAGGTCGCGCGAGGCCGCACGAGGTAGATGAACACTGCTGAGTAACCGCATGCACTGCGAGCCATCAGCGACCAATCTGAGCGTGAAACGGTGAATCGTGCTGCGGCCAGGGAACGCCGGACGGGATTCCTGGCTACCGTCAGGGCCGACGCATCAGGAGAGACTGGCGCAACTGGGTGAGCCGCAGCATCGACAAGGCGAGGGTTTGGGCCTGCCTGATCAGCGGCGTCGCCGTCAACTGTGTGCGCAGGTCGAGGTCGGCCATCTGTGCCGCAGCTTGGCGGCTTCGTCCGTGGGCGCGCCCTCGGTGATGGTCATGGTTAGGTCGCCTCCTGAAGCTCAGTGTTGGTCGGCATCGACCGCGGCTCGCGGGTCCAGATCGGCGCGCTGGGCAGAGCTGTTGGTTGGCACCACTGTTTCGGGCCGCAGGTCGAGGCGGCGCAGCAGCTGGGCGTTCAGGGCGACGACGATGGTGGACAGGGACATCAAGATCGCGCCCACTGACATCGGTAGTACGAACCCGATGGGGGCGAGCACGCCCGCGGCCAATGGCACCGAGATCAGGTTGTAGCCGGCTGCCCACCACAGGTTTTGCTTCATCTTGCGGTAGCTGGCCTTGGAAAGCTCGATCACCGACAGCACCGAGCGGGGGTCGTCGCTGGCCAGGATGACACCGGCGGAGGCGATGGCTACGTCGGTGCCGGCGCCGATGGCGATGCCCACGTCGGCCTGGGCCAAGGCGGGTGCGTCGTTGACGCCATCGCCGACCATGGCGACTTGTCTGCCCTCGGATTGCAGTTGTTTGACCTTGTCGGCCTTGTCCTCGGGCCGGATTCCGGCGAAGTATCGGTCGATCCGCAGGTCGGCAGCGACGGAGGCGGCCACGGCCTCGGCGTCACCGGTGATCATGACTACCTGTACGCCACGGACGTGCAGCGCTTCTACGGCGTGCCGGGACTCGCTCCGGATTTCGTCGGCGAGCCGCAGCGCGCCGATCACCTGTCCGTCGAGCAGGACGTGCAGGATGATCGCTCCCTCGGCCCGCCACTGCTCCGCGACATCGAGTTCGGTGGCGCCTTCTTGGTGCAGCAGGTAGGGCCCACCAACCTGAACATGGCGCCCGTCGACTGTGGCTGAGACGCCAACCGCGGGTGAAGAGGTGAAGTCCGAGGCAAGGGGTAGGCGCAGCCCTCGATGTTCGGCGGCCGCCAGCGCCGAAGCCGACTCCGAACACCCGCTGGCCCGGGCCATCGTGACCGCCCAGTGCCAGTACCTCGTCCTCACTGGGCCCGGCGGTTTCGATCGCGGTGACCGTTGGCTGGCCCTTGGTCAGGGTGCCGGTCTTGTCGAACAGCACCGTGTCGACTGTTCGCATCGATTCCAGGGCGAGCCGGTCCTTGACCAGGACGCCGCCGCGGGCTGCCCGTTCGGTGGCGATCGCCACCACCAGCGGGATGGCGAGGCCGAGGGCGTGGGGGCAGGCAATGACCAGCACGGTGATGGTACGGACGATGGCCTGGTCGGGCAGTCCCAGCAGCACCCACACGACCACAGTGATGATGCCGGCGCCCAGGGCGAACTGCACTCGTCGGCAACACATACGGAGCAGCGAAAGACGTCGGGGTCTACGTCACAGGCGAAGCGATCCGAGGACTTGCTGATCTTGAAGCCAAGGAGCGGGAGAGATGCGCCAACTTCGCATCCAAAGCAGTAGCCGCCGGTCTTGCCGAACGAACGGTACGAATAGCCGAACGCCAAGGCCAGCTGATGGTGGAGATGGTTCAACGCCTCCGATCTGGTCGGTGGGTGCGCGATCGACTGGATGAGTTCCTGTGGTCGAAGCAGCGCGGGATTGCAAAAAGCATCGTTCGGAATCGCTACACGGTCATCAAGTCCTCGCGCGACACCGGAAAGAGCTTTACAGCGGCACGAATGGCGGTGCTGGCTCGAGGGGCACGAGAATTAATCGGCCCATTATGGCCGGGCCGGCATACAGCATGCCGCTCAACACGGGTGAGGCGGCCAATCGGGGTGTGCTGATTTACCTGCTAGGCCGATCTTGTCCACCGATGTCACCTGGTCCATTGATGTTCCGGTCCTGATGGCCGGTGTCCCCCCGTTGTGTGGGGGTCCCAAGTCTTCGATTTCTGCGCCGTCCTCCAGGCTCTCGGCGGGGATTCTCCTTACGTCCGGATCCTGCGGTCTGTAGCGGTCCTCGCCCGCTCTAGTCCCTCGTGCTGGGCGATGGTCCTTCCTGTCCCTTCCTGCTCGTAGGGCTGAAGGTTCTGGCCAGCGCTTTCGATGTCGCCCCGATCTTGAACGTCGTGCGCGGCTTCTAATAGGGCCGCGAACTCCTGGGCATCGGTAATTTCTTCCGGAACCCCTCCCGTCCCTCCTGTGACCCTCACTTCACTGGCCTGAAGGTCCGGAAGGTTGGCTGCGATGTCAGTGAGCTTGGACGTGTGGTCGATGAGGACCGTGTCGAAGACCTTTTCTCGCTGAGATTCCCTTCGATAATCCAGTCGTGCCTGCTCGGCTTCGTGGCGCGCCCTGTACCAGCCAGCGGCCAATCTTGGTAGCCAACCCCCGATGCTGTCGGGATGGCGCAAAACGACAC
>Ga0307288_10000226_pt1 | contig 20108 bp, 19 predicted proteins | sample ER_DNA_142_FD_194469 | JGI IMG/M metagenome (GOLD analysis project Ga0307288, IMG submission 194469) | Bulk soil microbial communities from the East River watershed near Crested Butte, Colorado, United States - ER_DNA_142 | ecosystem: Environmental > Terrestrial > Soil > Floodplain | place... | reverse complement strand
AGAAAAATCAACAACTGCACTGCACCACAGAACACAACCTGCAGGGTTCCCGCCCGTTTTGGCACCTCCACCTCGACCGCGGTTGGAGCCGGCGATTGGACAGCAGCCGGCGACTCCACAGCAACAGGCGCCGCTTCGCCCAGTGCCGCTGCGAGGCTTGTGATCGTGGGGTATTCGTAGATGTCCTTGATCGATACTGCTGGCAGGTCCGGCCGCTTCCTGACCCGGGCGCAGAACCGGGCCATCACCATCGAGTCCGCGCCAAGATCATCAAAGAAATTGCCGTCCACCGAGACCTGCTCCACACTCATGACCTCGGCCAGCACCTCAGTAAAGGCCCGCTCCAGGGGTATCGGTGTAGTGTCCGCCACTGCCGTAGCCAGGCTTTTGATCGTGGGGTATTCGTAAATGTCCTTGATCGATACTGCTGGCAGATCCGGCCGCTTCCTGACCCGGGCGCAGAACCGGGCCATCACCATCGAATCCGCGCCAAGATCATCAAAGAAGTTGCTGTTCACCGAGACTCGCTCGACGTTCACGACGTCAGCCAGTACGTCGGCAAAGGCGGTCTCGGTGCTCGACTTCGCAACAACACACCTGCCCTGTGGGGTAGGCGATTCAGCCAGACCGACTGTCAACGCACCGAGAGCTTCCTGCACCATGTCAGGCGGACCGCGAAGCGGTGGTGAGCTCACCGGAGCTGAGCACGTCTGCGCCGTAGAGATCCTGGACCCAGTTGGCGTGGTAGACGGTGTCGAGGTAACGCTCGCCGAAGTCCGGGGCGATGGCCACCGCGGTGAGATGGTGTGAGCTGTGCAGGGACAACCAGTCCATCGCACCGCTGACTACTGTGCCGGTGGAGCCGCCGAACAAAAATCCCCTGGCTGCCAATCGATGGCAGGCCCGGATGGTGTCGGCCTCCTCCACGCGTACGACATCGTCCACGTACGATTCCTCGAGCATGGGCGGACGGACGCTGGTGCCTAGCCCGGGGATCATTCGGCGTCCCGGCGCGCCACCAAAAGTCACCGAGCCGACACTGTCCACTGCCACCACCCGGACCGGCCACTGCCACTCCCGGAAGTAGCGGGCACAGCCCATCAAGGTTCCGCAGGTCCCAGCTCCGACGAACAATACGTCGAGTTGCGGAAAGTGACGGGCGATCGCCGGCGCCGTCTTGCGGTAGTGCGCCTTCCAGTTCTGCGGATTGGAGTACTGATTCAGCCATACGCAGCGGTCGTCGGAAGCGCACAAGGCGCGGACGTAGTTGATCCGAGCGCCGAGGAAGCCGCCGACGGCATCCGGCTCCGAGATGACATGGACCTGACTGCCGAGCGCCTGCATCATTCGCTTGGTGGAGAGATTGCAGCGGGAGTCAGTGACGCACAAGAAGGTGTAGCCCTTGCTCGCCGCGATCATGCTCAGCGCGACACCCAGGTTCCCGGAGGAGGATTCAACCAGGACCGACTCCGGGGTCAGGGCGCCGTCTCGCTCGGCCGCCTCCACCATCTCGGTGGCGGCCTTGAGCTTGATCGAGCCAGCGAAGTTGAAGCCCTCACATTTGAGGAACAGCGATTGCCCAAAGGTCGGCTCAAGATCGATATAGAGCACCTCCTCGTTGAACCCTTGGGGCGTCGAAATGATTGGCACCTTTGCCTCCGTCTCTACAGCAATGCAGTCAGCTGCGTTTCGGCGTGTTACGGAGTGGTTTGGAGCGCAGTGCCGTCAGGGATGGTCCAAAGTCCCAGCCCGCTGACGCTGCAGCAAATGGTTACGAGCGCGTGCTTGGCGGATGGATACGCATATCGCCTTCTCCCCGCAGAGAATCGACTTGCTATGAATGGAAACGCGAACCAACGCTAGGAACGCGAAGTAAGCACAACTGGCAACGACCTATTGAGCGTCGTTGTATGGCTCCCGCCGCACCCCACTACCCCTGAGATGCAGCGACGGCCCCTGCTACTACCGAACCCCTTGGGTCACAACTTCTACACAGGAGCGTACGAAGCACACCCGGAGTGGGTTCAAGTCTTTTTTATGCCTGTGATAAGAACGTGATCAAAGCGGCTTCACACGGCCGAACGTAGGTACACCTATGCCTGGACCGGCAATGAGAAAACTCAGACTCGCCCGGCCCAGGAGCTACATGTCTTCCATGGCGCTCTCGCGCTTCTTGACCTTGACGAACTTCATATAGGCGTTCACGACTTTTGCGGGTTCGCCATGCATCATGAGCTTGCCCTTGTCGAGCCAGATCGCCTCGTTGCACATCTCCTTGATGCTGCCGAGTCCATGGCTCACCAGAAACATGGCCCGTGCGCTGTCACGCAGTTCAGCCATCTTGGCGTTCGCTTTCTCACGAAAGTGCGCGTCGCCGGTCGAGAGGGCCTCATCGATCATCAAGATGTCGGGCTTCATATGAACGGCAACCGAGAACTCCACCCGAGCTGACATACCGGAGGAGTACGTCCGCATGGGCATATCGATGAAGTCGCCAAGCTCGGTCCATTCAGCGACCTCGTCGGCGCGCTCCTCCACCTCGCGGCGAGAAAGGCCGGCCGCCAGGCCACCCAGAATGATGTTTTCCCGCCCGGAAAGGTTCTTGTTGAAACCGACCCCGAGCGCCAGAAGAGTGCTAGCCCGACCCCACACCTCGATCGAACCGCTCGTCGGCGGCAGGATTCCAGCCATGGCGCGCATCAAAGTGGACTTGCCGGCGCCGTTCGAGCCGATGATGCCCAGCGCCGTACCCGTACGCACCTCGAAGGAGATGTTCTTGATCGCCTCGACTTCCCGCACCGCACGCTGTCCACGTCCGAAGCGGACCAAGGCCTGCTTGAGCGTCGGCCTGCGTTCGAACGTCGTGCGATAGGTGATCGAGAGGTCATTGACCTTGACTGCCAGCGGGAGCTCGCCGTTAGACAAGACGGACAGCAAACTCACGCTCCCTCGAAATGAAGTACAAGAATCCGATCACCGCAGCCACGAGTGCCCAGACAGCCGCCGATATCCACATATAAGGAGGTGGGAAAGCGTCGTTCTGCAGCAGCTCGGTGTAGCCGCCGATCATGGAATACATGGGGTTGAGCTGAATGAGGGTGAGGATCGGTCCGTGGAATCTGCCGATGATGTGTTCGGGTGCCCACAAGATCGGCGACAGATACATCCAAATCCGCACGAAGAACGGCAGAAAGCTCGACGTGTCGCGGAAGTACACCTGGAGTGCGCCAAAGAAGGCCGCTAGGCCCATGCCGAAGACGATCATGGTGGCAAGGAAGTACAGGGACAGCAGCATCTTCAGCGACCACACGTGTGTCAGAAAGATCGCGTGGAAGACGAAGTAGACCGGCACAGTGGGCAGGAAGCGGAAGAACGCCGTACGCACCGCGGACAACGGAATGAGCAACCGCGGGAACGGGGTATTCAACAACAACTTGCCAGAGCTGGTCACCGAGGTTGCGCCACTGGTGATCGAGTGGCCCACGAGCTGGAATGCGAAGATGCCCAAGGTGAGATGCGCGAAGAAGGCTGGATCGCTCTGGCGACGGATGATCGTCACGAGGATGTAGTAAACCGCCGCGAGCAGTAAGGGGTTGAGTATTAGCCACGCCTGCCCAAAGAACGTCGACGTGTTGGCGCTCCGCATGCTGGCCCTGCTCATCTCGGCCGCAAAGGCGCGACGCTTCCAGAGCTCCCGGAAGTATGGAATCAGCGGAGGCAAGCCCGCTCGGTGGGGTCCGTAATGGTGATAGACGGGCTCAAACTCCGCATCTCGGGCCCGGCCTACTCGGACACGGCGCGCTTGAGCATCGCTAGATGCCGTCATAGCGGCACTGTCTTCTTGATGCCCATGGCGTCTGATCTCTCGTACCTTCACCTACGTCGTCTTCCGGTCCTACGCATCTTGGGCACATTGTTCTTCGGGCGTTCACGCCCGAAGACGGCGACCACGAAGGAATAGTCTGCCACGCCCGGACACTGCCAAATCGACATCAGCTAAGGGACTTTCCGAGTCTCGGAGCCAGCAACGCCGTCCTGACTACATAGGATCGCCTGGTGCGTCGCCCTGAGCACTGAGGTCGGCTCGTCGCCACATCCCCGTCTGGTTCTGGCGGCGACGACTCTCGCGAACGCGATGGTTCTGGTCGACCAGACCGCCGTGCCGTTGACGCTGCCCGCAATAATGCGGCACTACGACATCGGCTCCCAATCAGCTCAATGGGTGCTTAGCGGCAGTCTGGTGGCCCTGGCCGCTGCACTCGGCACGATGGGCGGCATAGCCGCGGTGGCCGGAGCCGCCGGTCCAGTCATCGGAGGCGTGCTGACCGCCACCCTCGGTTGGCAGTCGGTGTTCTTGGTCAACGTGCCGCTCGCCGCCGTCGCTGCGGTCATCACCAGGGTGGCCATCCCACGAGACACCCCGTCCGCTCGGCGTGCGCCGATTGACTTGCCGGGCGCTGGACTGCTGGCGATCATGATCACGGCCTTCATCGTCGGATTGGCCCAATCCCAGAACTGGGGCTAGGCCTCTCCTGCCGTCTGGGGCCTTCTCTTGTTAGCGATCGCGGCTGCGGGTCTGTTCATTGTGGTCGAACGACGCCGATCGCAGCCCTTGGTGGACCTTCAGCTCTTCGGCTGATCACCTAACTACCGCACTGCGGTCATCAGCCAAGGCCTCGCCGGAGCCGCCGAAATGGGCCTCGGCGTCATCTTGCCGCTGCTGCTTATTCTCAATCTCGGCATGAGTCCCGGCGTCGCCGGGCTGGTCCTGCTGCCCGCCAGCCTCCCGCTGATCGCCATCGCCCCTCTCGTCGGCCGCTGGTACGACCGCGCTGGCGCCCGGCCGCCTATGACGAGCGGATACGCTCTGTTAGCCATCGGCGGAGTCTTGCTTGCCATCGGCGGCTTCCAGTTCAACTACTGGTTCGTATTACCTGGCTTGCTGGCGTACGGCGCAGGACTGGCCGTCGTCCTTACCGTCAACGATCCGGTCAGTCTCAGCGACGTCCCTGACGCCGACCATGGCCAAGCCGCCGGCGTCTCCGCTACCGCGGAACAATTCGGCGGCTCACTGGGCATCGCGGTGCTCTATCTGATCTTCCACACCACCTACGTTGCCCAACTGCACGCGATTATTGACCGCGGGCCCCCTCGCCGATCTGGACGCCGCCCAGTACGCCCGACTCCGCGACGATCTTGTCGCCGCCGAAAGCACCGGCTTGAAACCCAAGCTGTTCGATCCGCTGCTCAGCCCTTACCTGGACGCCGCCGGTATCGCAGCGGCCTGGGGATACGCCGCCGCGTTCCTCGGCGTCACGCTGCTCGGCATCGCCGGCGTCATCCTCGCCGTCGCAAGCTCAAGATCGAGAAACAAAGCGGTCTCGGATTTAGGGTGATTCGTCAGCAACCCGTGCTCCAAGCTCACGAACCACCTCGACAAAGAAGTCCACATCCCGCTCGCTGGTACGCCAGTTGGTCATGGCAGGACGCAGCGCAACCCGGCCGCCATAGAGCGTGGTACCCGCATACACCCGGCCATCCGCCAGCAGCGCCTCACCCAGACGTTGGTTGCTCGCATTCAGGCGCTCTTGATCATCGAGACCGGCTGGTCGATAACGCAGACAGACGATGCACAGCGGTACGTCGGCCAGCCGCTCAAGATCAGGTGCTTCATCGACCAGGCCCGCCATACGCTGCGCCAAGTCCAGATGACGCTCCACCATCGCGCGGTAGCCCTCCCTGCCGTACGCGCGTAGCGTCGCCCAGATCGGCAGGGCTCGCGCCCGGCGTGACGATTCCGGGCCAAAGAGGCCATACCCCGCGCCTGGGCTGTCTGGGCTGGGCAAGTATGGCGCGCCGGGCATGCCGAAGGCCTGGCCCAGCCGTTGCGGCTGGGCGATCAGTGCGAAGCCGCTCTCGTATGGCACGTTAAGCCACTTGTGCGCGTCCGCGGCGATCGAGTCGGCGCGTTCCATGCCGTGCACCAGATGAGCGGTTCGCGGCGAGAGCGCCGCGAAGACTCCGAACGAGGCATCCAAATGCAGCCACGCGCCGCGGCGCTCGGCGATGTCAGCGAGGTCGCTGATCGGGTCGAAATCACCGGCGTTGACCTCGCCGGCATTGCCGATAATGACTGCTGGTTCGTCCAGCTCGCCGAGCTGCCTATCCAATGCGGCCAAATCGACTCTCCCGACAGCGTCGGCAGCGCACACCTGAACCGAATCCCGCCCGTGGCCGAGCATTTGTAAGGCCTTGCGAGCGCTGGGGTGTACGTACCCTCCGGAGAGCACCGGCATGCGACGTCCGACACCCGCTAGGCCTTGGCCGGTTACATCGACACCGTGCTGCTCGCCCCACCAATGCGTGGCGCACGCCAGACCGGTGAAATTGGCAAAGGTTGCGCTGCCCACCAAGGCGCCACCCCAGGTGTCCGGCAGCCCGACCAGCTCGCACAGCCATTGCAGCGCGACGTCTTCGACGGCCGAGGCGAAGTCTGACGAGACGCGCGAGAAAGCGTTCTGGTCCAGCAGCGACGTCAGCCAGTCGGCGGCCATCGCGGCCGGCGTCGCTCCGCCGATAACGAAGTGAAAGAACCGTGGACCGCTGGAGAGCGTCGCTGTGGCTGTACCGAGATCCAGAAGTTCCGCGACGGCCTTGGTGCCGCCCATACCGTCAGCTGGAAGGGCCTGCTGCAGCTCCGCCAGCCGGGCCAACGCTGTGATGTCGCGAACTTTGCGATCCGACAACGAAGACAGGTAGCCGGCCGCGGCCTGATGGACAGTGTTCAGCGGCTCGACGGCCTCGTTGAGATCCAGGATCGGGTCAGGCATGGCCGCAAGTCTGTCATTTGATCAATCACAGATGGCGACGGATGAATGCGGCTGCGCTGGCCAACGCCCGCCGCCCCGCATCCAGATGTGCGTTCCACAGATGCCAGGCATGGATCATGTGTGGCCAAATCTCCAGCGTGACCGGTACGTCGGCGGCTCCGGCCGCAGTAGCGAACCGACTGGCGTCATCAAGCAGCGCCTCTTCTGAGCCCACTTGGATGAGCGCTGGCGGCAAGCCATGTAAGTCGGCATAGAGAACGGAGATCCGCGGGTCGTTGCTCTCCATGCCGGCCGGGACGTACGCGTTGGCCAGTTCTTGGAGGTAACCCTTGTGCATGAGTGGATCGACGGCGTCCTTGGTCGTCATGGTTGAGCCAGACATGGTGAGGTCGGTCCAGGGCGAGACGAGCCAGGCGCAGGCCGGAAGCTCCTCGCTGTCGGCGCGCAGCTGGTTGATGAGTGCCACGCTGAGGTTGGCGCCAGCGCTGTCGCCTCCGACTGCGATATGTGCAGCGTCAATGCCCTGCTTGCGTAGCCAGTGCCACGCCGTCAGGGCGTCGTCGCGGGCGGCGGGAAAGGGATGTTCTGGCGCCAGCCGATAGCCGACTGCCAGCGTACGTACGCCCGCGCCGCGGCCCGCTTCGGTCGCCATCCGGCGATGGCTGCGGATGGAACCAGAGCAGTAGCCGCCGCCGTGGAAGAACACCAGAACGCGGGATGGGTCCGTGCCGGGAACCATCGACCATTCGCCCGGCACCCGTCAAGATCAACAGGATTCAGCTCGACGTCATCTGCGACGGGCCAGTAAGCGCCAACCTCATCGAGCCGCGCCCGCCGCTGCGCCCAGCCGACAGGTCGCGGTTTGGAGCTGAGGAGGTCCCGTATGGCTTGGATCTCGCTACGGTCTATCGATTCCCCCATCGGCCCTGAGATCCGCACGTATCGCTCAATCGCCGGCGGCCCTATATTGCTCGACTACCTCGGCCGAGATGCGTCCACGGGAGCTGACCGCTATGCCATTGGCTTCGGCCCACTTCCGAATGAGCTTGGAATCCACGTCGCTGGATGAAGAGTTGCCGCGCACTCGCTTACCACCCACCTTGCGGCCATGGGCAATGAAATCGCTGAGGCTGTTGCGGAGTCTGTTGGCGTTGCGCTCGGAAAGATCTATTTCCCACTCAATCCCGTCCAGAGCGAAGCGGACGGTCTCAACTGCAGCTGAGCCGTCGATGTCGTCCTGAAGAGTGGTCAAGACCTTGGTCGCCATGGTGTTTCCTTCCTCCAGGTGGGCTGGCGTGAGCTGGTCATAGTCCTATACCCACGTCGTTTGCGATCACAACCGCGAGCAGGACCTGGTGGACTTAGGAGTGCTGATCGGCCCACCAGGCGAGCAGCTCTTCACGAGCACGTTCCTCACCGAGCGGGCCTTCCTCTATCCGACGTTCCAGCAGGAACGCGTACGCCCGTCCGACATCGCGGCCCTGCGGGATGCCGAGGATTTCCATGATCTGGGTGCCGTTCAGGTCCGGTCGGATGGCGTGCAGCTCCTCCTCAGCCGCGAGCTCGGCTATCCGACGCTCGAGGTGGTCGTACGCCTTCCACAGCCGCTCGGCCTTCGCGGTGTCCCGCGTCGTGACATCGGCCCTGGTCAACACGTGCAGCCTCGCCAGCTGATCACCGGCATCGCGGACGTACCGGCGAACCGCCGAGTCGGTCCAGGCTCCGCCTCGCTCCTGGCCGGCGGCGTACCCGTGGAACCGCAAATGCAAGGCAACCAGTTCCGAGACGGCCCTGACCTCCTCGCCGCTGAACCGCAGCGCCGTCAACCGCTTCCGCGCGAGCTTGGCGCCCACCACGTCATGGTGGTGGAACGAGACCTTGCCACCCGGCTCGAACCGCCGGGTCGCCGGCTTGCCGATGTCATGCAGCAGCGCCGCCAATCTGATGATCAAATCCGGCCGCTGCGGCAGCTTGTCTTCAAGATCAATTGCCTGCTCCAGCACTGTCAGGGTGTGCTGATAGACGTCCTTGTGCCGGTGATGTTCATCCCGTTCTAGCCGCAACGCCGGCAGCTCAGGCAAAACCCGCGCCGCCAGACCGGTCGAGACCAGCAGATCCAGACCAGCACGCGGCCCGTCGGTCAACAGCAGCTTCGAAAGCTCGTCACGCACCCGTTCGGCAGAAATGATCGAAATCCGATCCGCCATGCCCCGCATCGCCGCGACCACCTCAGGTGCCGGCGTGAATCCCAGCTGAGCAGCAAACCGGGCCGCGCGCATCATCCGCAGCGGATCATCGCTGAAAGAGCTTTCCGGCGTTCCCGGTGTCCGTATCACCCGACGCGCCAGATCGGTCAAGCCCCCGTACGGATCGACAAACTTCTTGTCCGGGATCGAGACCGCCATGGCATTGATCGTGAAGTCGCGGCGCAGCAGGTCACCCTCCAGTGTGTCGCCGAAGGCGACCTCGGGCTTGCGGCTGTGGTTGGCGTACACATCGGACCGGTACGTGGTGACTTCGATCACCCAGCTAGCGTCATCGGTCTCGATCTTGCAGCCGATGGTGCCGAATTCCTTGCCAATGGTCCACACAGCCGGAGAAAACTTCCGCAGCAGCTTCTCGACCGCGTCAGGACGCGCCGACGTTGCGAAGTCCAGGTCGTGCCCCAGCTTGCCCAGCAAGGCATCTCGGACACTTCCGCCGACTAGATACAGCTCGTGTCCGGCATTGCTGAACAACGCGCCCAACCGGTCGGCCACCGGCGCGATTCTCAGCAGCTCGGCCACGGCAGCGGCCTGCACTGAGCTGAGTTGGAAGGTGGGCACGCTGAGCGAGTCTAACCTCAGGCGAGGTGCGGCGGCGAAGCGCTAGGTTCGCTGGAAACTTCACTCCAGATGACAACCCGATCCTCAACTCCTGCGTAAATCGAGGCGACAGGCTGCATTGAGAGTGAGGTTTCCAGCGGGTCTTGGAACGAGTGAGGGGGTCTTCGACAGGTGCCGTCTTGAGCTTGTCGAAGGCGCCGCCCTGAGCCTGTCGAAGGGGCTCGAAACGCACCGGGAGTTCGGTTGCGACTTACCATGACTGGGTGAGGAGGTAGTACGCGGTGCGTACGGCCCGCGTACTGCTAGCAGTCGCGGTTTCCGGGCTGTGCCTGTTGCTTATGCCGTGGCGCGCCGCGGCCGCCGAGCCGGTCGCCCTAGTCTCCATCACCATTACATCGATGGAGCCGGCACTGCCTAGCAGGAACGGCGAGATCACCGTTACGGGTCGGGTTACCAACATCAGCAAAGAACGGCTCTCCCGACTCGAAGCCCTGTTCTGGCGCAACCAGGCGCCGATCCTCGGTCGGGCCGGCCTAGACCAGGCCCTGGCATCTGAGTCCAACGATCCGCTCGGCGCGCGATACACCGGCTCCTTCCAAGATCTGCTTACAGCGGACAAGCCCTTCCTCACGCCCAATGCCTCGGTCAATTTCCGGCTACGGGTCAAGGTTTCCGCTCTTGAACTGTCCCCAACGGATGGCATTTATCTGATGGGTGTCCACGTGCTGCAGCGAGGCAATAACGTCGCGATTGGTCGTGCCCGGGTATTCGTGCCCGTGCTGGCTAGCAAGCCCAGAAACGACCTCACCATGACTTCGGTCGTGATCCTCAACTCCCGCCCATCGCTGGTGCGCAAGGGTCTCCTCTCCGATGATCATCTGGCGGCCGAGGTCGGTGAGAACGGCCGATTAACCGCGCTGCTGAACGCGGCGAACACCGGAAAGACGAGCTTCGCCGTCGATCCCGCGTTGATCGAGGAACTGCAAACCATGTCGGCCGGCTATCAGGTGCTGGACTCCGAAGGCACCACTTCGGCAGGCACTGGTCAGGCCGATGCGACGAGATGGCTCGAGGGATTCAATGCGCTGCAGTCCTCCCATGACGGCTACCGGCTGCTGTACGGATCTCCCGACGTCGCTGCCCTGGTACACGACGGCCAGGAAAGCGTGCTCAACGACGCCGCAGCAGCCAACAAGCTGGTGGAGCGTACGCGCTCGCTACCACTCCTGGTACTGCCCGCTGGAGGCACCGCTGATGCCGCCACTGCCAAGGCGGCCGCAGCCTTGCACCCAGATGCGATCTTGCTTGCTGACACCTCGGCTAAGGGCTCAACGCCACTGCTCGCTGGACCTGATCAAGTGCCGATCGTCACCTTCTCCAAGGGCACTCAGGGCGGCGGGCCGGGGCCGGATCCGCGCGATACCGCAATCCACCTTCGGCAGCGGATGCTCGCCGAGACGTGGATCGAGGCATCGGCGGCGAGAGACAATCTGGCCCACGGAAGGGTTCGTCTCATCAGTACGGCGGCCCAAGCGGCCGCGCAGGCGGCGGGGAATGATCAAGAAGTCAAGGCGCCGTGGCTGAAACAGCGCACCTTGAGCGACCTGCTCAAGTCCAAGCCGGCCGAGTGGCCGCAGAAATATCGCTACAGTTCGGGCGCCCGCGACGCCCAGCTCACCATGGGTCAGTTGAGCAGCCTCCGGAAGTTCGCTTGGAGCAACCAGACCTACGCCGATCTGCTGGTCGATTCGACCCAAGCGCGTGCCGACGGCAGTGCGGCGGTCGCCCGAGCCGCTAGCGCCAAATGGCGTAAGCATGACAAGGCGCGCCGGGCCTTTCTTGGTCCGCAGCAAGCGGCGCTCGACGACATCTTGCTGAACAAGATCCAGATTCGCAGTAGCGCTCGTGTTCAGACTGTGGCACTGCAGGGCGTGGAATTCCCGATCACGATCAAGAACACCCTTGAGCCGGTCGGCTCAGATCCCGATGCCGGGTCGGTCAAGGTGAAACTTGTGTTCAACTCTGAGAACGCCCAGCGGCTTACGATCAAAACGATCAAGCCGACCGAGATCAGAGCCCAAGACACCGTGACCGCCAACGCTGAGGTAACTGCCAAGGCCAACGGCATCGTGCCGGTTACCGCGCAGCTGATGACCGAGTCCGGTCGGCCGGTCGGACGTCCTTTCGACATCGAGGTGCAGGTCACCCAGAACGGCACCACGGGTTGGGCAATCGCAATTGCTGCCGGCATCGTTCTTGTCGCCACCAGCTTCCTGCGAATCCGCCAGGTGGCCAAGGAACGGAGCAAGACTGGAAGCGGCGAACCGGGTCCCGGTCCGGCGGCAGGGAGCGAGACCTCTCAAGATCAGCTGCCCGCGCTGAGCTCCGCACCGGCAGAGAAACTTGATGTCTGAGATCGGGATCGGCAAAGATTCGGCGGGGCTCGGGGGGGTCGTCCCCCCGGGGATCAGCCCAGGGGGGTCCGGGGGGGCCGTCCCCCCCGGGATCAGCGGAGACCCTGGGCCGACGACGGAGGAGCGCAGGCATACCAGGCGGCTGGTTTCAGCGAGCATGCTCATGGCGGCCGGTACGGCCCTCTCCCGAGTCATGGGGTTCTTCCGGCTCATGCTGTTGGTGTACTTGTTCGGCAACGGCACTCGGCAGGCCGAGATGTTCACCATCTCAACCACCGTGCCGAACAGCATGTACATCTTGCTGGCCGGCGGTGTGTTGAACACCGTCCTGGTGCCGCAGATCGTGCGCGCTGTTCGAGGTGACGCCGACCGCGGCGAGGCGTACACCAACCGAATCATGACCGCGGGCTTGATCGGGCTCGGATTGATCACGCTGCTGCTGACTCTCGCCGTGCCATGGATCATCTGGCTCTATTCCGCCCCTGGCTGGAAATCGCCGCAGCTGGCGGCGCAGTACCAGTCGATGATCATGCTCGGCTACTACTGCATGCCACAGGTCTTCTTCTACGGCGTGTACGTCCTGACCGGACAGGTGCTCAACGCGCGTGATCGTTTTGGACCCATGATGTGGGCCCCAATCGCCAACAATGTGGTGTCGATCATCGTGCTGCTGACGTACTTGGTCGTCTTCGAACGCACAGGCACCGGAGCACCCTTCACCTCCGGGCAGGAACTGCTGCTGGGTTTCGGCTCCACGCTTGGTATCGCCGCGCAGGCCGCCGTGTTGATCCCGTTCCTGCGGGCGAGCGGCTATCGCTATCGACCGCGTTTCGACTTCAAACACACCGGCCTTGGCAAGACCTTCCGCCTGGCCAAGTGGACTCTCGGCTTCGTACTGGTCACCCAAGCAGCCCTGGTCGTTGTCAGCAAGCTCGCCAGCAGTGCCACCGTCGGTGGCAGAGGCGCCGGGCTGACCGCCTATTCCAACGCGTACGCGATGTGGATCCTGCCGCATTCCTTGATCACGGTCTCACTGGCTACCGCCATGCTGCCGACTGCATCCCGGCTGGCCGCTGCCGGTGATCTGCCCGCGGTGGCGTCGGAAACCATGCGCGCGATCCGACTCGCGGTGACCGCGCTGCTGCCGGCCGCCGTCGCCTTCCTCGTGCTGGGCCTGCCGCTCGCTCATTTGATCTTCGGCTTCGGCCAAGGTGCCAAGGACGCCTCGTACGTCGGCGGGGCGTTGATGGCTCTTGCCATCGGATTGGTGCCGTTCACGGTGCAGTACATCTGCTTACGCGCTTTCTATGCACTAGAGGACACCCGAACCACGTTCTTCTTGCAGTGCTTGATCGCTGGCACCAATGTCGTCCTCGGTATCGCCGCAGTTTTGCTGCTGGACAATCCGGCGTTGGTTGCGACGGGTCTGGCGTTTTCGTATTCGGTGGCGTATCTGATCGGTCTGCCGGTTTCATTCTCGGTGTTGCGTCGCAAGCTTGGAGATCTTGATTCTGAAGAGCTGGTACGCCATTGCGTACGGCTGCTGATCGCCGTAATTCCCGCTGCGATCGCAGCATGGCTGATCTCGTGGGCAGTCATGACGCAGTCTGATTCCAAGGTCGTGCTCGCGTTTGGCCTCGCGCTCGCAGGCCTGGTGGCGGTGGGCCTGTTCCTGCTGATGGCCCGGCTGATCCGGATCCATGAGGTCAGGGAGATCATCACAACTGTGCTGCGGCGTGGCAGCGATTCCTCCCCGGAGACGCGGCAAGTCCGAGAGGAGTCTGTGATCGAGGCCAGTCCTGATCGATTTGGCGACTTCCAGTCCTCCGGCGATTCGCCAACGGTGATCCGGCCGCCGTCTCCTAGCATCGAACAAGCAGTTGAGGAGAATGCAGGATCCATGGCTCAATCGACAGCCGCGCCGGGCGTCGAGCCCAACGATGTCGAACGCGACGCTGTCGAACGCGGTGCTGTTGAACGCGACGCTGTCGACCACACCGGTTTCGAAGAGGGCGGGCAGGCTCCCCAGGCGCCTCGCAGCCAAACAGCTCTGCCGGCCGGTACCGTACTGGCCTCCCGCTATCGCCTTGAAGAGCTGATCGCCGAATCCGAGCCGAGTGTGACCTGGCGAGCGTTCGATCAGGTGTTGTCGCGGTCAGTCCTGGTCCATTTGCTGGCCCCCGGAGATCCGCGGGAAGAGGAGTTGTTGACCGCGGCTCGGAAGGCCTCGGTCGCGACCGACTCCCGTTTCCTTCGGGTGCTCGATGCCGTGCACAGCATTGATCCGACGGTCGGTTCCTACATTGTCTGCGAGTATGCGACCGGGCAGTCGCTGGAGATGATCTTGAACCATGGTCCGCTGTCGGGCCTAGAGGCCGCCTGGGTGACCCGCGAGGTCGCCGACGCGCTCGCCGGTGTGCACAGTCTGGGGCTCTATCACCGGCGGCTTAGCCCTGAGACAGTAATCATCACGCCATCCGGCAATGTGAAGATCGTCGGTTTGATGATCGAGACGGCGCTGCGGCCAAGGTCCAGTGACACAGTGCCCGGCGTCACAAGTCCCGAGCTCGTCGATGTAACTGATCTTGGTCGGCTGCTTTACGCGTCGCTGGTGTGTCGCTGGCCCGGCGGTCCGGCGTTCGGTCTGCCGGATGCGCCGATGGTAGGGCGGCGTTGGATGACGCCACGCCAGGTGCGGGCCGGTGTATCACCGGCGTTGGACAATGTCTGTGATCAAGTTCTCGGTGATCCACCCCGGCATCATGCCGCTCCGATCACCACAGCTGGCGGCCTTGTGACGGCGCTTACCAAGGTCCTCGGAAGTGCGGACGCCGCTCCTGATCTTGAGCGGCGGCTGCATCAGCCGATTCCGAGCGTGCGGGGAACCGCCGAACCGCCCGATGGTGCAGCGAGCACCCAGCCGGTCTCCTCACTGCTCGACACCACGACGACGCGCCAACAGGCAATTACTACCCGGACGGTTCCGGCGGTCCCTGCCCGATCAACGACTCCTCCACCGATCAATGTTCAGACCCGCGTACGACCCGGCGTATCCCCAAGATCAAAAGCAGGGTCCAGTCCGACGACACCGCCTCGGTCGCCGCAAGCCAGGCCAGCGAGCCAGCCACCAGTCGCCCCCCGACGACGGCGGCGCTGGATCGGTCTGCTACTGGTGCTCGCTGTGCTACTGATCGCGGCTGGGATCATCTCCGCTCTGATCTTGGACCGGCGGATCTCCGCGGCACCCGAGCCAACATCCTCCGGTGATCAATCAAGCGCCACACCTGACAGCGCAGCAAACCGGCAGAGCAAGCTAGCCATCACCGGAGCACGGGACTTCGATCCGCAGGGCGAGGACAAAACCGAGAATCCCGACGAAGTGAAATTCGCCTACGACGGCAACCCGAGCACGCGCTGGCGTACGGTGCAGTACTTCGGCAACCCGAAGCTCGGCAATATCAAGCGCGGTGTCGGTCTGGTACTTGATCTTGACACGCCGCAACCGGTACGCGCGTTGCGCCTGACGCTCAGCGGCACTGGTACGACCGTGCAGTTCCGCGTCCCAAAGTCCGACCCATCTCAGATCAGCAAGCCGCCGATGGGCTCTGACAGGCTGTGGCGTACGGTGGCCGCCGAGTCGAAAGCGGGTGGATCTGCGACCTTGACGGCGACGCAGGATGTGACCACCCGATATGTCCTGGTGTACCTGACCTCACTGCCGAAGGAGGGGACGGGCTACCGCGGCGGTATTTACGAGGTCGAGGTGCTGGCTTGATCGAGGGCGGGTCTGAGGACAATCCCCTCGACGATGCGACCCTGCTGCATGCGCATGTCGACGGCGACCCCGACGCGTTTGCGGTCCTGGTCGCGCGGCATCAAGATCGAATGTGGTCCATCGCGCTGCGGATCATGCGGAATCCTGAGGACGCCGCGGACGCATTACAGGATGCCTACATAGCGGCGTTCCGGCGAGCCGGCACTTATCGAGGCGAGGCCCAGGTGACGACCTGGCTGCACCGGGTGGTGGTCAATGCCTGCCTCGATCGACTACGCATGATGAGGTCCCGGGAGACCGAACCGCTGCCGGAAGATCTTGATCGGTGGAGCAGGATAGGCACGACGTTGATCAAGGACCCAGTGGAGATCAAGGAGCAGCGCAGCGTTGTTGCGGAGGCCTTGGGTGCCTTGAACGCTGACCAGCGGGCGGCGCTAGTGCTAGTTGACATGGAGGGGTACTCGGTGGAGGAGGCGGCGGTAATCCTCGGCTGCGCACCGGGCACCATCAAGAGCCGCTGCGCCCGCGGCCGGGCGCGATTGCTGCCTTTGCTGATCCGTCTTAAAGCAGAGGCGGATTCCTAAGATGCCCCATCCGCTCGAACTGTCGTATAACTGGCGGACTCCTGTGATGTTCGCCAGCATCGCGGCCGCGATTTGTGTGGGGGTGCTGATCCGCGGTCAGGTCAGCGGATGGGTGCCGGCACTCGTGATGGTGGTTGCACTCTGGGTGCTCATCGTGGGCCTCATTTACCTGCGGACAAGGGCATTTCTGCTGATCGACGGGTCCCGGCTGATGGTTCGGCACTTCCGCAAGTTCCACACCGTCGAGGCTGCGAACCTGGTTGCGGTCAATGAGTTCCTGACTCCAAGTGGGCCGAGCTACCGGCTCACCGTACGCAGTCCCGATGGCAGCACTAGCCAAGTCGTCGCTCCCGTGGCGCTGCTGCGCGGCGGTCATTCGGCCCTCTTCACCTGGATACTGACTCATGCACCTCAGGCAACGCTTGACAAGGGGTCTGAAAAAACTGTGGCCCGGCTGAAGACCCGAGGGCTCATCCCATGACTACGCAGCACTTATCAATCGACGAGCTGGCCGACGCGGCAGAGGGGTTACTAGACCCCGAGCGCGCGGCCTTCGCCGAGTCGCATATCGCCGGCTGTACGGAGTGCCGGGCTCAATCGGAGGCCTTGCACGAGATCACCGGGATGCTGCGCACCGAGCCTCCGCTGCCCATGCCGGAGGCGGTAGCTCACCGGCTGAACGATGTCGTCGCTGCGGAGAGCGCCATGCGGTCCGATGTTTGGAAACCGAGGCGAACACTCGGCACCTTTGGAGAAGACCTGAAGAAATCGTCCAAGTCGCGTTGGGCGCTGCCCGCGCTCGCCGCTGCGGCGGTGGCGGTTGTGGTCGGCTTTGGGGCGTACCTGATCAGTGCCAGTGCAGGACTCAATGAGCCACCAGTCGTGGCCGCAGTCCATAGCAGCGACTTGGGACTGGAGGCACGGGCCTTGGAGCAGGCCGCCGGAGGCCTCAGCCCACACCGCTTCTCCCAAGCCTGGGGCTGCGCCCGCAAGGTCACTGACGGGCGTATCACCGGCCTTGCGGCCAGCAGGGTGGATGGCACGCCGGCCTTGCTGGTTTACACGAGGTCGGACGGGTCAACCTTGGTCACCGTGGTGACCGGTTGCGCATCCGACACTCCCGCCGCCGGCCCCTCGGCGGTGCTGCCGCGCTAACACTGTCTTCGGAATAGGTGGCCTGCCGAGGCCGTTCTGCGAAGGTAGGGTTGCAGCCCACAGCCAGTCACAAAGGACACAATGAGCACCGAATCCGTACGCGACGTCATCATCGTCGGTAGCGGGCCGGCCGGCTATACCGCCGCCCTCTACGCCGCCCGGGCCGATCTCAAACCAGTCGTATTCGAGGGTGAGATTGACGCCGGCGGCGCTTTGATGACCACGACCGACGTGGAGAACTTTCCGGGCTTTCCGGACGGCATTATGGGGCCCGAGTTGATGGACAAGATGCGGGTTCAGGCCGAGCGATTCGGCGCCGAGATGCTCACCGAAGACATCGTCGAGATGGACCTGGCCAGCGATATCAAGACCCTTAAAGACGGCTATGGCAATGCTTACTCCGCGCGTACGGTGATCTTGGCGATGGGGTCTGGCTACCGCAAGCTCGGTGTAGAGGGTGAGGACCGGCTGTCCGGGCACGGTGTCTCTTGGTGTGCCACCTGTGATGGCTTCTTCTTCCGTGACAAGGAGATCGCTGTGATCGGCGGCGGCGACTCCGCTGTCGAAGAGGCGACCTTCTTGACGCGTTTCGCCAAGTCGGTAACCATCGTGCACCGTCGCGACGAGTTGCGCGCCAGCAAGATCATGGCCGACCGGGCGTTCAAGAACCCCAAGATCAAATTTGCCTGGAACTCACTGGTAACTGCGATCCACGGTGACAAGAAGGTCGAAGCAATCACCCTTAAAGACACGATCACCGGTGCAGAGCGTGAGCTGCCGATCTCGGGGTTGTTCATCGCCATCGGTCACGAGCCGCGCTCGGATTTGGTGAAAGGCCAGGTCGATCTGGATCCCGACGGCTATGTGATCACCGACGGCAGGACCACCGAAACCAATCTGTCAGGAGTCTTCGCATCCGGGGACCTGGTTGATCATCGGTATCGGCAGGCCATTACTGCCGCTGGTACGGGATGTGCGGCGGCACTCGATGCCGAGCGCCATCTGGCAGCGCTCCATCACGGAGAGCTTGCGGCCGCCGCCGCGGAGGATCCCGCGATACTTACCGGTGCGGCCGGCTAAAGGTCGTGTGGGTGTCAGAACGTCGGCTGATACCGCCAGAGCCAGCTCGTCACGCTATTTCTGGGTGTCGCGCCAAGCCTGGAACTTCGCCACGTCGTTGACGACCACACCGTAAGGGTCGAGTGCAGCCATCCTTTTGTAATCGGACTTGGTCTTGCCGGTGAACAGAAATACCTTGATCCCGGCATTCTTGTAGGACTTCATTCGACTCGAGGAAATCGATAGCTCAGCGTGGAAATAGGTGCCGACACTCTTCACCTTGGCGACCGACGGCCACCCGCCGGACCCTGTCGACACGAGCGCGTATTTGATCTTGTGCTTGGAGTCGGCGGCGTCCAGTTTCTTGACCTTGTTCAGAGCGCCTGACAGCCTCGAGGCAGGCGCTTCCAGCTGGACGTTGGAGTACTTGATCGTATTCCACAACTGCTTGGCTTGCGCGTTGCTGATCTTCGAATTCTTGAGCCCGATGGCGACCTGCTTCCCGACGGAGTTTCCGTACGCGATCAGGTCCGTGAGGCGGAGGAGCGGCTGCTTGCCGTCGTCGGTGCGGCACTTCTTACGGATTGATCCCCAGCGCCAGGAAGAGACTTTGCCCTTGCAGTTGGTGATCCGGTCGAGCGTGGAGTCATGGATGATGAGGATGGTCCCAAGCTTGTCCGAATCTTTCGGGCTGTCCTTTGTCCAATGGATATCACCGTCGAGGATGTCGGCGTGGTTCGCCACCGAGAATTTGTAAGACTTCAGCGTGCCTTCGCCGTATTGGGCCGTCGCTCCGGCGCGGTGAGCGACGACGATCTCGTCCAGGACGTCGGCTTGGGCGGCAGGCGCGACCAGGATCAAGGCGGCCCCAACGGCGATCAACGCCTGCAGTGCACGTGCGGCAACCCTCATTGACTCTCCCTGTGTCGGTGGCTCCAGACGACGGAACAAAAGCTAACGTGTCGCATCGGTGAATGTGCTGAAACTGTGTTGTTGGCGAGCGAGTCGATGCAGGCAGGGGACCAGTCGATCCCGGATCAAGCCTGGTGGCCAGTGCGCCAGCTATGGTCGGTTGGACGCCCTTTGTGTCAGTGGGTGCAGGCACACTGAGGTGTAAGAGAGGAGATTTCATGGGCGCAGTAGCTGATGTGACCGATGCCACGTTCGACGAGGTGGTCCTGAAGTCAGACAAACCGGTTGTCGTGGACTTCTGGGCAGATTGGTGCGGACCCTGCAAGCAGGTTTCGCCGATCATTGAGGAGCTCGCGAATGCGCACAGCGACAAGGTGCGGTTCGTCAAGATGGACACCAACACCAATCCCGTGACCCCGGCCAATAATTACGTGCTCGGTCTGCCGACGATCCAGGTTTACGTCGGTGGCGAGCTCGTGAAGGCGTTCAAGGGCGCCAAGTCAAAGTCAGTGCTGCTCGGGGCGATTGAGGAATACCTGTAATCCAGGCGGTTG
>Ga0307288_10000224_pt1 | contig 20447 bp, 22 predicted proteins | sample ER_DNA_142_FD_194469 | JGI IMG/M metagenome (GOLD analysis project Ga0307288, IMG submission 194469) | Bulk soil microbial communities from the East River watershed near Crested Butte, Colorado, United States - ER_DNA_142 | ecosystem: Environmental > Terrestrial > Soil > Floodplain | place... | reverse complement strand
GATCATGTGCGGCAGGGCATAGACAGCGAAAGCCCCAACAGCAACCGCACTCAGCAGGCTCTGCCCGGTCACCGCTGCTGCCGCAAGCACCACTGTCAGGGCGAGACTGAGTGAACCAACGTCACGAATCAGGTGCTCGTTGTACGGCGGAAGCAGCGCGACCCATCCGTGCCCCGCGGCCGGGAAGTTGCGATAGAAGCTCGCCGGCGCAAACAGCGCCCAGCCGCCAACGAGTGCCTCTGATACCGCGAGGATGCCTAGCAGCACGCGCGCGACCGTGGATGTGGTACGCGGCTCGGGTCCAGCCTCGGATGCGGTCATGGCGCGGCTGAGGTCTTGGTTCGGGAAGTCGTACGCCGCGTGAAGCGCGAGTTGATCACGGCACTAGTCAATCGGAAGCCTAGGTTGCGGCTCAGGATCTGGACCCGACTTGTGCTGTGAAACTGCTTCGCGGCACGCCGGGATTCCAGCACCGCCTTCGCCCGCGGGCCGCGATACCGGCCGACGCGTTCTGCGTCAGCGGGCAGCTTTGCCGACCCGAGCAGTTCGGCGAGGGCCACCACCTCCTCGGCCGTCACCCATGGGACCGACTTGTCAGCAGGGTAGGATCGCGCCGATGAGTATGGCGCCGGCGCCCACCGAAAACGACGTACCGGAGACCTTGCGCGCCGGCCGCGAGGCGTTCGCACGGCACGCATGGCGCGAGGCGTTTGATCAGCTCGCGCAGGCCGACGGCGTAATGACACTCGATGGAGCAGATCTTGAGTCGCTTGCGATCGCGGCATTCTTCTCCGGCCACGCCGACGTCCGCATAGCGATTGCCGAGCGCTCGTTCGCGGCTTACCAGCGCGCGGGCGATGTGATCCGTGCCGCGTACGTCGCCCTCGAGATCGCTGCCGCATTCATGCTCCGGGGGAAGCTTTCGGTCGCCTCTGCCTGGACGCGCCGCGGAGAACGACTTCTCGACGGCCGAGCCGAGACCTATGCCCACGGCTACCTGGCACTCATACGCTCCGACCTCGCAAAGGCGTCTGGCGACATTCCTCGCGCGCTCGAACTCGCCGGCGAGGCAGTCGCGATCGGCGAGCGCACCGGCCACCAGGACCTTTACGCCTTTGCGCTCACCGCCCAGGCGATGCTCCGAATCGCGACCGGAACCATCGATGAGGGGATCGGGCTGCTGGAGGAGGCGGCGATCGCGGCCGTGAATGGCGAGTTGTCGCCACTTCCCGCGGGCATCACGGCATGCCGGATGATCGGGGCATGCCGTGACTTGACCGATTACCAACGGGCATCGGAATGGATCGAGCTGACCGACCGGTGGTGCGAGACCCAATCGGTGGGGGGGTTTCCGGGCGTGTGCCGGGTCCACCGCGCGGAGATCGCAGCGCTCCAGGGAAGCTGGCAGCAGGCAGAGCAGGAACTTCGGAGGGCCACCGAGGAGCTTGAACAGTTCCAGGTCACTCCGGTGATGGCGGATGGGCTGTATGCAATTGGTGAGATCCAGAGGCTGCAAGGCGACTTCGAGGGGGCCGAGGAGACCCTGCGCCAGGCGCATGCGCTGGGCCGGAGCCCGCAGCCGGCGCTAGCGCTGATCCGACTGGAGAAGGGCAAGGTGAAGCTAGCGGCCGCAGCGATCGACGCCGCGCTCGCTGAGACGTCCTCGGACCCCATGGCACGCTGGCGCCTGCTCGGTGCACAGGTGGAAATCATGTTGCGGGCCGGCGACACCAGGCGGGCCAGAACCGCAAGTGACCAGCTGGCTGAGATCGCCGACGACACGAGCCCACCAGCATTGCGCGCTAGCCTCGCCTATGCCCGCGGCCGGGTCTTGCTGGCAGAGGGCGACGACCGCGCATCAACGCACGAGCTGAAGACGGCACTCCAGCTGTGGCGCGAGGTCGGATCCGCCTACGAGATCGCGCGTACCCGGGAGGCGTTGTCGCGAGCGCTGCGGGCTTCCGGGGATGACGACGATGCCGATCTTGAGCTGCGGGCCGCCCGGGACGAGTTCCAGCGGCTGGGCGCGAAGCCGGACCTCGCGGCAGCCGACGGCGAGCTCCGAGAGCTCGAAGAGCGGGGCGCGAACCGCGTCCAGGTTCGGATGGCGTTCCTCTTCACCGACATCGTGGGCTCCACCAAGCTCGCTGAGGCGCTCGGTGACCAGGCGTGGGAACGGCTGCTGCGATGGCACGACACGATGCTCCGCGCGGAGGTCGCGCGTCAGGGCGGACGGATCGTCCACTCCACAGGAGACGGGTTCTTTGCGGCGTTTGACACAGCCCGTCAGGCGATCCGGAGCGCGATCGCGATCCAGCGCGCGCTGACCGGACACGCCGAGAGCGGCGGATTTGCTCCGCCAGTCCGGATCGGAGTGCACGCCGCTGCCGCCACGCAGCGCGGCGATGACTTCAGCGGGGTTGGCGTCCACGTGGCGGCTCGGATTGCAGCGCTTGCTGACGGCGGGGAGATCCTAGCTTCCGCGGATGCCCTCGCCGAGGCGGCCGATGTTGTGGCGAGCGATGCTCGCGAGGCCGAGGTGCGGGGCGTGTCCAGACCGGTCCGGGTCGCATCAATCGTGTGGACGGAGCAGCCCCCGGCAGCCTGATCATTGCCGGGAGCATCTTCCGGAAAACTGGTCGCAGTCAACATCGACAGGGCCGAAATTGATGTTGCTGGCGACCACTTTCTCTGCGTTGCCGCTGAAGCCTAGGCCTCCTCGACCGCCAGACTGCGCTTCAAGTTGAGGAAACCCCGGGAGCTCGAACTTGGGCTCATGGTGCGACTCAGGTTATCGCCAGCGACCTGCTCGGTTCTGCTCCTGCCGCTGCTCTACGCGAAAGCGTCGAGGGTACGAATCAACTCCGCTTGCATCGCCTCGCTGCCCTGGTGGCCTGATCCGCCGAAGATCCGCAGCTTTGCGTCCGGCCAAACCCGGCTGAGTTCCCAGGCGTTGATGGCGGGGCCGCCCAGGTCGAGCCGGCCGTGGAGCAGCATGCCCGGAATACCGGCGAGCCGGTTGACATTGTGGAACAACACGTCGCCGTCAAGCCAGCAGTAGTGGGAGAAGTAGTGCGAGCAGATCCGCACGAACGCCAACTGGGCGTCCGTAGCGCGACTCCCATACGGGTTTGGCACGCCGTACTCTTCCTGCGACAGCACGGCGTCCTCCCAAGCACACCAGTCTCGGGCGGCGCGCAACCGCACCTCGGGATCGGGATGCTCCATCAGCCGGGCGTAAGCGGCCAGCAAGTCACCATCTCGATCCTCAGCAGGTACGCCGTTGCGAAAGCGTTCCCACGCCTCTGGAAAGAAGCAGCGAACGCCGTAATAGAGCCAGTTCAACTCGGAATGCCGACCGGTGGTGACAGGGCACAGCACGATCTCACTCACTCGCTCCGGATGCTGCTCTGCGTACGCCAGTGACAGCGTCGATCCCCACGACCCGCCGAACAACAACCAGCGATCCATTTGCAGGTATTCACGCAGCAGTTCCATATCGGCCAGCAGATGGTGGGTGGTGTTGACGCTCATATCTGTCGCTGGGTTGGCAGCGTGGGGACGGCTCTGCCCACAACCCCGTTGATCAAATTGAATGATGCGGTAGCGCTTGGGGTCGAAATTGCGGCGGAACGCCGAGCGCGAGCCCGATCCTGGTCCGCCATGGACAACCAGCGCGGACTTGCCGCGGGGATTGCCGGAGGTCGCCCAGTAGACAAGGTTGCCATCCCCCACATCGAGCAATCCCTTGTCGTAAGGCTCCATTTCTGGGTAGCGCACGAGCGCTAGTCTGTATCATGGCGATGTTCGCCGGGTCCCATGCCAGGATCGGGGCCGTGAGCGAAGATTCAGCGGGGCGCCCCTGATGTCGGACGCTGCGTTCAACCATGTGGATCGTGATCATCTACGCAAAGAGGCCTGGACGATGGCCCTCTATGTGCCTCGTACTTGCCATAGTCGTCGTCCCGCTGACACATGCGGTGGCGGGTCATGAGGGCTGAAGTCTCAGAACAGCCTTCTCACCAGGGCGCCATCACGCAAATGAGAGACTTCCCGATATGGCCGTCCCGAAACCTTTGGTGCGTGCGGGTAGGCGGCTGAGCAACGGCCTGTACCGAACATCCGGCGGCCGACTAATGGCAGGGTTCGCGGCATGCCGGTGTTGCTGCTCACGGTCCCCCGGGCGTAAGACCGGCGACCGCACACACCACGCCTGTCTGGTATTTCGAGGACGATGGCAAGTTCCTGGTGACTGGCTCGGGTTCTGGATCTGTAAAAGAACCCCAATGGTTCAAGAACCTGCGTCACACAGAGCAAGCAGAAATCGAGATTGGGCGCAGGAAAATTCCCGTCAACGTAGCGATCGCGTCCGATGAACAGCGCGGCATCCTTTGGCAGCGCCTGCTGCTTAGGGCGCCTTTCTTTGCCGACTATCAGCGGAAGGTCGAGCGGCCGATACCAATGGCGATCTTGACACCTACGCCTCATGCCGGCAGCTAGTGATCTTGAACCTAACCTAGTTTCAGCTACTCGGACTCCGCTTCAGCTGCGGCTAGTGCGAAGATCAAGTAAGTAGAGTGCGGGACTGGGCGAGGCCGACGTGGGCCTGTCGAGACCGAGCCTGATGATGATCAGCCGGTGAGGTGATCAAAGTCCCCTCGGACCCAGGCAATGTAGCGGTCGGCCGATCGGCGCACCCAGTCCTCGGCGTCGCCGATGACCTGCCCGCCGAAGTTGTCATAGAGCCGGCCGAAGTCGAGTTGCAGCACCCGGTCAGCGACCTTCGCCACGACTGCCGCAGATAGGGGAATTTTGTTTGGGAAGCTGCGCATGAATGAGACCCAATGCTCGTCCGGCGTACCAGCCACGGTGTCGCCGCTCAACACCACTCCGCGACCGTCAGCCCCCAGAAAGTGAGCGACAGCACTACCAGGGAAGTGGCCGCCGATTCGATGGAGCACTACTCCAGGCAGCACCTCAGTCTTCTCCTCCCAGATGGTGACCACCGGGTCGTCCCGCTGGACCCACTCCTGGTCGGCAGCCTGTACATAGACCGGCACCCGGCCGAACCGGTGCGACCACTCGACTTGGACCCCGAACATGTGTGGATGGCTCGCCGCCACCGCCGCTACCCCGCCCAATCGTTGAATGGCCGCAACTAAGTGATCGTCCAGATAACCAGTGGGATCCCACAGCAGATTGCCCGACGTCGTTTGGACCAGCAGTGCACGCTGGCCGATCCCGACCGACGGTTCGATCGTGATGCCGTACAAACCCGGCTCGACCTCGGCGACTGTTCCTCGGCGCCCACCGGAAGCGAGATCTTCTAGGGTGGTCCACTGCTGGCCGGTGGGCCGTACATACTGACGCTCGTCGCTGCAGATCGCACAGACGGAGGCTGGCTCAGCCGTGTCCGGCTGCTCCACGGCGCACGTACGACAGATCCAGATGGTCACGATTCCTCCCGCGGGTTTTGTGAGTTACACCAGTTACAAGCCTGCATCGTGCGCTCATCAGCGGGGCATTCGGAGCTCGAACAATCGCCCGGCCCGCAGCGGGACAGTTCGCCAATTGGCCTGGAATGTCCTTGTAGCCAGCCAACAGCTGAGCTCGAGCCGGTGCGGCGTTTCCAGGAAAATGACCTCGGCTCCGAACGTATCTTCATCGGTCCAGCCGCCACTGACAGCCAGCGGCACACTGGTGCTGCGCGGGTGCGTCTCGAGCAGGTTCGTGTGCCAGCCTTCAGTGCCGACCGCTGCGCTGAATGCAACAGCATCCTCCACCAGGGCCAGCTGCCAGTGTTCATGATCTTGGTGGAGCTGGATGCCTGTCAGCGTTGGTTGAGCCTTACAACGTCCGCCCGCGGGCAAAAACCAGGCATCGGCCCAGGCGGACATCGAAGACTCGGGGGCGTGCTTGGCCTCGAACGCCGGCAGTCGAAGGCCGGCAAGTCGGGCAGCTAGCTGCTCGGCGACCGGCGACGGCTGCAGCGTCGCAGCAGTGTTGGCTGGCTTGGCCGGCATGGCCGGCACTAGATGCATCCACACCGCGTCCAGGATGCCCTGCATGTTCTCGGTTGCGGCGGTCGTCGCGATCACCGCATCCTGTTCGGGAAGCACCAAGCAGAATTGCCCGTACGCGCCGTCGCCGCGATATCCGTGTCGCGACATCCAAAACTGGAATCCGTATCCCCGCTGCCAATCCGGATTCGGCTCGTTCGGGGTCTCAATCTGCTCCCGGGTGGCCTCAGCGACCCATTCCTCCGAAAGCAGCCGCTGACCGTTCCAGACACCGCCCTGCAAGTACAGCAGACCGAGCCGGGCGATCGCGTCCGTCATCGCGTGGAGCCCTGAGTACCCGATGTCTCGACCAGCGGGGTACTGCTGCCAGCCGACCCGTCCGATGCCCAGCGGATCGAACAGCCGGGGCCGCAGGTATGCGGTCAGGGTTTGGCCCGTCAGCCGCTGGACGATCGCGGCAAGGGAGTACGTGCACGGCTGGTTGTAGGCAAACACGCTTCCCGGCTCCCGGTCCGGCGGAATGAGCAGGAACCCCCGTACCGGTTCGAGCGGATCGAGCACCAGCGCCCGGTCGGCGGTCTCTTCCAGATGCCCGCTAGCCATGGCAGCCACATGGCGGACCAGCATCGACCGACTGCGTCGGTCGGTGATCTCGCGGTCAAGCTCGGGAAAGTAGGCGAGGACGGTCGCGTCAAGGTCGAGCAAGCCTTCGGCAACGGCAAAGGCAGCGGCGGTGGAGGCAAAACTCTTGCTAAGTGAGTAGAGCAAATGCGTCTGCTCCGGTGCGTACGGCGACCACCAGCCCTCGGCGACCACCTGGCCGTGCCGGATGATCATCAAACTGTGCATCTCGATGTCTGGCGCAGACTCCAAGGTGTCGACGAAGACCTGGATCCCCGCTGGGTCGACGCCTTCGGACTCTGGTGAGCTGCGCGATAGGGCGCTGCTGCTGCTCATCTGAGGAGCCTAACTGTTGCAACCGCATCGAGTTGATCAAGTACGGCTCGACTTTGAGTGATCTTGGATCCAACGACGGAGCCGGATGCCCTAGGCCCACTTGGTGCCTGGGGCAGTTCAAGTGTCATCATCGGTGATCATCCGCAAGACAAGGACGCGACGATGTCATGGTTCAGGTGGTTACGGCCCAGCGTCCACGACCGCCTCGCCCCCTACAACCTGCGGCCCGATGTATTAGCTGCGGCAGCTGCAATGGCGTCGGATCAGCGCTCAGATGTCCATGTCGCCCGATTGCAGTCCTCCCTCACCGACTCAGAAACCGTGTTACGGATGATGGATGGGCGGTATGACCGGCAAATGGGCTTATTCGTACTGACCAGCGAACGCATTCTCTTCCGCTCGCGCCGCAGCGCTGAGCTCGCCTTTAGCGTGCCGCTGCACAATGTTGTTGCTATCGAAGCTGCCACCCGCAGAGTGTCAGGCACCGTCCGAGTCACCACGGCCAGCGGCAGTCTTACCGTCGACCAGATCCTGGGCACTCAGGGAGAGATGCTCGCAGATGAAGCCCGTGAGGCGATTCGTGGCGAAGTCCGGCCGCGTCGCGATCCGCTGGAGGTGCTGGCCGAGCTTCGAGCACTGCGGGACAGTGGCATGATCAGCGCAGCTGAGTATGAGATCCGCAAGTCAGCAATTTGGCGCGATGTCTAAGCGGCGAAAGATCAGATTCAACAAGACAAGGGGGCCATGGTGGAATTTCGGTACGTCGGCAACTCCGGCTTCAAGATCTCAGAAATCACGTACGGCAATTGGCTGACGCACGGCTCACAAGTGGAGAACGATCAGGCCAAGGCGTGCGTACGGGCTGCGCTCGACGCCGGCATTACGACGTTCGACACTGCGGACGTGTACGCCAACACGCAAGCCGAGACGGTGCTCGGCGAGACCCTGAAGGGTGAGCGGCGGGAGTCGCTGGAGATCCTCACCAAGGTCTTCGGGCCCACCGGACCCAAAGGACACAACGACGTCGGGCTGTCCCGGAAGCACATCATGGAGTCGATCAATGGATCGCTTGCCCGCTTGCAAACCGACTACGTCGATGTCTACCAGGCCCATCGTTTCGACTACGAGACCCCACTCGACGAGACCATGCAGGCGTTCGCCGATCTGGTACGGATGGGCAAGGTGCTCTATGTCGGCGTCAGCGAATGGACGGCTCAGCAGATCCAGGACGGCCACGACCTAGCCGAGGAGCTCGGCTTCCACATGATCTCCAACCAGCCGCAGTACTCCATGCTGTGGCGAGTGATCGAGAGCGACGTCGTACCGGTCTCTGTATCACTCGGCATATCGCAGATCGTCTTTTCGCCAATCGCCCAGGGCGTGCTCACCGGAAAGTACCGGCCCGGCGAGCAGCCGCCGTCCGGCTCGCGGGCCACCGATGAGAAGGGTGGCGCGAACATGATCAAGCGGTGGTTGAGCGATGACGTCTTGGAACGTGTCCAGCAGCTCGAGCCGCTCGCTAAGGAGGCCGGGCTTTCGATGGCCCAGTTGGCCGTCGCATGGGTGCTCCAGAACGACAACGTGGCGAGTGCGATCATCGGGGCATCGCGCCCGGAGCAGGTTGAGGACAACGCCGCGGCCTCTGGAGTCAAGTTGCAGGATGAGCTGCTGGCCAAGATCGACGAAGTACTGGATCCGCTGGTCGAGCGGGACCCAGCCAGGACATTGCAGAGCTCACCCAGGACCCGCGAGGCCTGAGATCGTGCGCCATTGCAAACCAACGAGGAGAGTGCCGTGATCATCCGCGTCTTTAGGCCGACGATCCATGCCGGCAAGGAAGCTGAGTTCGAGTCGTTTCTGCGCGATACGGCCATACCGCTGGTGTCACAGCAGAAGGGGGTCGTCGCGCAGCATGTTGGGAGGCCGCGTGACTCATCCTCGACTGAATTCGTCTACGTCACAGTATGGGAGGACGTGGAGTCGATACGGGCGTTCGCAGGTGAGCGCTGGCAGGAGGCCGTAATCGCCCCGGAGGAGGAGCACCTCCTCAAGGACACCTGGATTGGGCACTACGAGGTGTTGGAGACCGGCTGAGGCTGGTTTGCGTCCCGAGCTCGTCGAAAGGGGCAGTAGACACCGATCACCGTGACCTGCTTCGGTCTGCGCAGCAAGAGCTTGCAGATCACCGACATCACCGGTGTAGAAGTTGAGTCGCTGTCGACTCTGGGCCCTGCGGATCAGCCAAGGTCGGGCAGCAGTCCCAGCTGGGTCAACATTCCCAATCGGTCGGCGGTTCCCCAGATCTCGGCGATCTTGCCGTCCGCGATCCGAAAGATGCCGATCGCCTCCCAGACTGCTCGGCGGCCGGTCGGTGCAGGCAGATATCGGTAGTCACCGGTGTTGGTTCCAGACAACTCGAATCGCACCGCTACACAGTCGCCATCATCGACGACCTGACTCACGTTGGCGTAGAGGTTCGGAAACGCCGTGAACAGCATGCGCAAACCTTCCACCGCAGCGCCGGCTCCTTCGGGTTCAGTCAGCACGATCTTGTTGTGATCGACAACCGTCTCCGATAGCAGCTCCGGCGCGCGATCCGCGTTGTGAGCGTTAATCACCTCGTCGAAGAAGGTGCCTACCAACTCTTGGTTAACCTGCGTTTCCAGTGCCATTAGTGCTCCTGACTGTCCTTGTGGTTCAGCGCACGGCTGCGGGTCACGGCCTCACGGCAAGACGCTCGGTGGTTTCGGCGGAGCGGCGTTCTGGGTGGACCAGACACCAGAAGCCCACCGCGCCTACCGCGAGACCGAGGGGGATGCCATAAGGCGGCAATCCGGCTCCATAGCTAATTACCGCTGCGATCATGATCGCTACACTCAGAATTCGCGGATAAACGCGAGCCCGGAAGCTGGCGATTCCGAACAGCAGCCAGCCCAGCGGAAGCAGCAGGTAGCTGCTCAGGGCGGCGATTACCAAAGTGCCCCGCTTAGGCGCACTCAAGGTCTGTGGCGTGACATCGGCGATCCAGGGGCCCACGAAGGCGTCGAACCACATGTTGCCAGCCATATCCATGGTGCCGGCTATCGCTACGCACAGCGCCACCAGACCGAAAGTGCCGGCCTCGCGAGCTTGGCATTGGAACCGAATTTGTCGTTCCAAGATCAATGCCGACTGCCGTTGCCATGGCTCACTCCCGTCGCAAGATTGCCTAACTTGATCATGCTGCCACCGCGGCTGGGGATGGACATCCCGTGAATGGGGGAGGTCAATCAACTGCGCGGTGCTAGCGGTGTTCTAGAGCCAGCACCGTGAGCTCGACCCTCGAATGGATGTTGAGCTTGGTGAAGGTGTGCTTCAAATGCGCGTCGACGGTGTGGGGTGACAGGTTCAGGTACTCGGCGATGTTCCGGTTGGTCAATCCTCCAGCCACCAGCTCAGCAATGCGCAGCTCAGCGTCGGTGAGTGATCGCCACGGGTCTGTGGCGCCCCAGTTCGTACGCGCTTTGGGCACACTGGCCAGTGGGTATTTGGTCGTGGCTGAGGCGTTTTCAACAGGGCGATTTTCCGTTGGGCTCAGATAGTCGGGGTTGCTGAGGACCATGCCGTCCAACAGCACCTTGGGATGCGTTTTGAGTACGTCCACGAGCATGGAGACGCCGCAGCGTCGGAGGTCGTACATGCACATGAAGACCGCGGGCTTGTCCTTGATGATCTTGTTGATCGCCGCCTCGTAGACGAAGAAGTCGGGCGTGCCTTCGGGTTGCGGCAGCACCCACGACATCTCCCCAGCTGCTCTCAGCAGTGGAGAATCCGAGTCAGCTGCGCGGCTCAGACTTCCTGCGAGGAAGGAGATCATCTGCTCGACCGAAAATCGCCCGGAGTGGAGGGAGACGTCGGATGCTCGGTCGACGTCGAGTTGGTCCGATCGTTGGTTCCGGTCGGCGTTCTGCTTCTCCTCCACCTGATCGCGTACCAGCTCCGGCTCAGCATCGTCGATCACGCACAGGCACCTGTCGCCCTCGCGAATCCCCTCTCGCAGGAAGGGGACGAGCAGGCTGTCGCGCTCGGCCGGACCCGAGTAGAGGGCGCAGATGTGTGTTCCCGGACCAATCTGATCTAACCCCCGGATACCCATGCTCACGGCCATGGTGATTCCCAATCTCGAGGACGTCCTCGACTCTACGCGCGAGCCAACGAGCCAAGGTGCCGGGCGCTGGGCTTGGGGGTGCGCTCAAAGGTTGCACGGTCGACGGCGACGAGCCCAAATGTCGTGGAGTAACCGTCGGTCCACTCGAAGTTATCGATGAACGACCAGTGGAAGTACCCGCGGACGTCGATCCCGTCGTCGATGGCCCCATGCAAGGCCTGGAGCGCGCCATCAATGTAGGCAATTCGGCGGGTGTCGTCGGAAGTAGCGACGCCGTTTTCGGTAACGATGATGGGCACGCCCGAGGCGACCGAGGCGGCATGTCGGACGGCGATGCCGACCGCGTCGGGCCGAAACTCCCACCCCTGCTGAGTCGTTTCCGCGCCTGGCCGGGCACCGGCTGGACCATCCGGACCAACCCCTTGAGCCGTGTAGGACTGGACACCGACCCAGTCGTCGTCTTCCGAAATCTCGAGGAAACGGTCCTCCCAGACCCTCGAATGGTGATTCCACGCAGCTTCGAAGCCGGGCACCATCTCAAACGCCTGGGCCGCCACCGTCCAGCCCACCGCGGCCGATGTCGAGTCCTTCAGTACCGCCTTCGCGGCGATATGCGCTCTGGTCAGCGCGGCGACGACCTCGTCGGCGGGCTCACTCAGAGTGGCGGCACCGAGAACGCCGCCGGGTGAGCCTGACTTGGTGGCCGACATCGACCGATAGAGCGCGGCCGGATCTTGAACAGTCAAGACTCGGCTGGCCGGACCCAAGGTAGCCAGAATGTTCGGCTCGTTGATGGTGGTTACCCACCGCACGCCCTGCATCGCCGGCGCGACAAATGCCACGTACGCGGCGAAGCGGTCGACCGCATCGGCAGCCGTCCAACCGCCGTTGCGGGTAAACCACGCTGGATGGGTGATGTGATGCAGCGTGACAACCGGCTCCAGCCCAAGCTCGCGGCAGTAGTCGATCATTGCTCGATAGCGGTTCCGCTCGGCAATCGAGAAGCAGCCCGGAGCAGGTTCAATGCGAGCCCATTCGACGCTGAACCGGTAGCCGGTGAATCCCAGCTTCGCCGCCAGCGCCATGTCCTGCGGCCAGAGCCAGTAGCTATTCAGGGCGTCGCCGCTCGGCTCGGCGAAAATGGGCAGATCCATGTGCTCGATCTCCCAGTAGTCACTTGCCACGTTGTTGCCGTCGTACTGGTGGGCTGAGGTCGATACACCCCAGAGAAAGCCTGCAGGCCAGGATCGGCGATCACTGCTCACGCCAGCATCTTGCCGAACTACCAGTGCTTGCCTACGCCGGATTCGCCGTGGGGCCTCGGTCACCGTGTCAATCGGTCAGGTGCCGAGGTCGGCGGATGAGACGCGTCCCGCCTCCGTCGTGCGCTGAAGGAAATCCACAATGATCTTGAGCTGGTCGTCGGTGTAGTGGTCGCAGACATCGTCCATTGCGGTGTTCATCCCGGAAAGCTGCTCCAGGAGCTCAGGCTGGCGGTCCGGAAGACTGCGGACCAGGATTCCGCGACGGTCATCGGACAGGCGTTCGCGGGTAATCCAGCGGCCGGATTCGAGTCGGTCCAGGATGCCGGTCATCGTCGCTAGATGCACACCGACGCGCCGTGCCAGAGCGCTCGGAGCCAGTGGTCCGTGGCGCGCGATGACGTCAAAGCAGTCGAAGTCAATGTCTCTGAGCTCCACTCGGTTGCCTACTCGGTGATTGAGCACCGACAACTCGATCCGAAGATCACGCAGGCCGCGCTTCGTGGCGGTCACCAACCGGCGTCGTTCGCGGTCGACCATCCGTCCCTCCCGTGCTACTATGACTTTCATATAGTATGAAAAACATAGCAGCTTCGGCCTCGCCCTACTGGACGACACGAGGCCCCCGAGGAGAATAAATGAGCATCGTTGTCTTCGGAGCAAACGGTTCGACGGGTCGCCTGCTCGTGTCACACGCGCTCGCGGCCGGCCATCAGGTGATCGCGGTGACGCGCCGTCCGGACAAGTTCCCCCAGCAGCACCCGAACTTGACGGTGGCTCGGGCCGACGTTCTTGACGCGTCCGCTGTGGAGGGCGTCGTCAGCGGCGCGGACGCCATACTGTCTACGCTCGGCGCGCCGTACGGCCGGAAGCGGGTCGCCGTCTACTCCGTCGGCGCGCGGAACATCCTCGCCGCCATGGAGCGCCACCAAGTACGGCGGCTCGTCGTCGTCAGTTCAAGTGCCACCGACCCGAAGCCGTACGCCGATGCGGGGTTCTTTTTCAACCGCGTGGTCCAGCCATTCGTGGTGAACGTCTTGGGCAAGACGGTGTATGAAGACATGCGACGGATGGAGGAGTTGATCCGCAACTCTGAAGTCGACTGGACCATCGTCCGGCCGTCGGGGTTGTTCGACACGGACTTCGTTTCCGACTATGAGCTGGCCGAGGACCATATCGCCGGGCGGTTCACCGCACGATCCGACCTAGCCGCCGCCATGCTTGCCCAGGTCGACGACGAGCGGTATGTCCGCAAGATCCTTGCAATCGCCAGCTCAGAGAACGTCCCGAGCATGGCCCGACTGATCATGCGGGAGGCCTTCAGCTGAGCTCGGAGTCTGGCTGTCCCAGGTCAGCCACTTGTGTTGGATCCATCGCATGAGTGCTGGGTACACGATCAGGTGCCGGAACGGCTTGATCGCTGCCATGTAGGCAGCGCCGAGCGGTCCGTTGGGCTTGACCAGGACCGCCATCTGGCCGTGGTAGCCGCCGGACCCGTCCGGCACCCAGCCGATGTGCATGATCGCGTGGACAGTCTGGTTGGCCAGCTCGGCCGCCCACTCGCGCTCGAGCTGATACACCGAGGTAAAGGGAGCGAAGTCCGGACCTCTTGGCGCAGCACGCAGGTCCTCGGGTAGCCGGTCTCTGAGCGAGTCCACCCTGGAGCCAACGCCAGTGTCGTGGCTGTCCCAGTGGAGCAGTGCGCCGATCTTCCAGCGGGCCTCCCAGAGCGTACGGACCAGAAGCGGAGCAGCGTCTGGAAATTTTCCCGAGCTGATCAGCGATACCAGCCGAGGGAGCTCGTCCGGACCACCTGGCGTCGCTAGGGCCCAGACATCCTCGATGTGGAAGTCGGGGGTGAGCTGGTGGATGCGCCAAGGACGCGAGGTGTGGGCGGTGATCGGAAGTCTCACTCGATCCAGATTGCCACTCCCGCTCTGGCTTGATGGACGACGAGGCAGCCGAGGCTCCCTTGCCGGAAGCGGAAATGGCAGCTAGCACGGATGCCGACGGCCGCAGCTGCGCCACTGTAGAGGGCATAGGTGGTCGATCGAGGCTGCCAGATCAACACCGCGGGGAATGGAAGGTATGAAATGCGCACCATCACCCTTGAAGAGCATTACGCGACGCCCGCGTTCATGGATGGTCCCGGCCGCCAGATCAAAGAACAGGCCGAAGCAGTCCGGGCGCACCCGGAGGTCGCGGCCGGACTTTCCCGGCTGATCGACCAGCTCTGCGATATTGGCGAGGGCAGGATCGCGAACATGGACGCCGCCGGTATCGATGTCCAGGTTTTGTCGTTGACCGCTCCAGGAGTGGAGCAGCTCGACGCGGCTGAGGCGGTCCCATTCGCACGCGTCACGAACGACACGCTTTGCCGAGGCGGTGCATCGCCATCCGGAGCGGCTTGCCGGCTTCGCAGCGCTACCGACCGCGGAACCGGACGCAGCTGCCGACGAGCTGCGGCGTACGGTCGCCATGCATGGTTTCACAGGAGCCTTGATCAACGGTCACAGCCGCGGCCGCTACCTGGATGACAAATTCTTCTGGCCAATCTTGGAGTGTGAAGCGCTCCAGGTCCCGCTCTATTTGCACCCGACACCGCCGCCGCAGGCGGTGATCAAGAGCATGTATGCCGGCAACTATCCAGCTGAGGTCGCGGGGGCTCTAGCCACTGCCTGGGCTGGCACATCGATACCGCCATGCACGTCATTCGGCTCATCCTGAGCGGGGCCTTCGACCACTATCCAGGTCTGCAGCTTGTGATCGGTCACTTAGGCGAGACCCTGCCGTTCATGTTGCCTCGACTTGAGCGGGCGCTGCCGACGGAGCTGACCCGCCTGGACCGTCCAGTCGGCGCGTACCTCCGGGAGAATGTCCACTACACCTTCAGCGGCCTCAACTGGACGCCTGCGTTCCTCGACCTCCTGCTTCAGGTCGGCGCGGATCGAATCATGTTCTCCACGGACTACCCCTACGCCTCGATGACCGAGGCGCGTACGTTCCTTGATCGGCTTCCCGTGAGCCCCGCTGAGAAGGAACGAATCGCTCACGGCAACGCGGAGCGGCTGCTGCGACTCTGACCGGGCGCCGGCATGAGCCGGTGGGCGCGGGGCCTCAAGGCAGAGCGTCCCACGATCAGCGATCGGTAGTCGTATGCTCTTGGCGGCAGGCTGGCGCCACCACCGTTGTTGAATGCGGACGCACAAGCCCCAGCGCCCACTCAATGCAGTCGGGAATCTACATGCACGATGGATCGTCCACCGAGGATGCGAAAGCGGCTGGCCTATCTCCGCTGCGTCTGCGGGTAGGCGTGTTTCTGATCCTCCTGTGGATCGTGCCGTTCTGGATATTGGCGGAGCCCATCGCGCACTCCCTCAGCGGCCTCAGCAATCCTCCATCAGTTGTCGCTGTTACGACAGCCATCGTCGTCGTACAGACCATTATCGGGCTGGTCGGGTTCTGGGTCGCCGGCACTGAAGTTAAGTCGATCATCAAAGGCTCCACGATGAGGCACGCCCTCGTGGCCATCTGGTCCATGCTTCTTCGGGGGGAAATCCGAGGTCAGGGCGACGTCGACAACGGTCCGAAGAGGCGACCACCACGTGAGGACGCTTAGCTGTGCGGGACGCGCCCTACCGGATCGTGACCGAGAGGCTCGTCCTGCGGTGTTACGACCCGACGGACGCGCCGCTCCTGAAGGCGGCAATCGACGGCAGTCTGGAGCACTTGCGCGCCTGGATGCCGTGGGCGTACGACGACCCCGTCCCACTAGGCCAGATGGCCGAGCGCCTGCGTCGCTTCCGCGCCAACTTCGATCGCGGCGAGGAGTATGTGTATGGGATGTTCACGCCAGACGAGCGTGAGGTTGCGGGCGGCACTGGGCTCCACAAGCGCGTCGGCGACGCCGCGCTGGAGATCGGCTACTGGCTGCGGAAGGACCAGCTTCGCCTCGGGCTCGTCACCGAGGCGGCCTCGGCGCTGACTCGCGCGGCGTTCGACGTCTGCGGCGTTGAGCGTATGGAGATCCACGCCGACGCCCGCAACACGGCGAGCCTGGGGGTCCCGCGTCGGCTCGGTTACCGCGAGGAAGCCACACTGCGCCGCCGACTGCCGCCCTGCCCGCCCGGCGCACGGCGCGGCGACGTGACGATCTTCTCGCTGTTCGAGCAGGACTTCCGCGCGTCGCCGCTTGCCGCCTTCCCGCTCCAGGCCTACGACGCTATGGGCGAGCGCATCCTCTAGTGGGTCATTGCTGTTCGGCGGTCTGCGCCGGTGGGGCGGCAGAGAGGAGCCTGGCATATCCGACTCTCTCGACGCCTCGCAACAACAAGACAGCAAAATGAGGTCGTTGACCCGTCAACAGAGACCTAGAACAGATTGGAGTCCCAACTCATGCGTGGTGTATTTCTGCCAGGCAACTCCACGGTCGACATCCATGAGGTGCCCGACCCCGAGCCCGGGCCAGGTCAGGTGCTGCTAGCCATGCGGGCCTCAACCATCTGCGGCTCCGACATCCGCGCCATCTATCGCGAACACATCCAGGGCGACCCGGCGGAGACGTACCAGGGCGTAGTGGCTGGGCACGAGCCCGCCGGCGAAGTCGTCGCCGTCGGCCCGGACGCGCTCCGGCTCAAGGTCGGCGACCGAGTCTGCGTGTACCACATCAGCGGCTGCGGCCAGTGTGACGACTGCGTCCGCGGCTACCAGATCAGCTGCTCGTCGCCGCGCCGCGCCGCGTACGGCTGGCAGCGTGACGGCGGTCATGCCGAGCTGATCCTGGCTCAGGAGCGGGACTGCATCGTGCTGCCGGACTTCGTCACCTTCCTCGATGGAGCCTGCGTGGCCTGCGGCTTCGGCACGGCCTACGAGGGCTTGCTGCGCGCCCAGGTCAGCGGTCGGGACGCCCTTGCCGTAGTGGGCCTCGGACCCGTCGGGCTCGCCGCCGGCCTGCTTGGCGGCAAGCTCGGCGCCGTCCCGCGGGTGGGACTGGACCCCAGCCCGGAGCGCCGCGAGCTGGCCGTCCGGCTCGGCGCCGTTGACGCCGCCTTTGCCCCAGCCGAGGTCGATGCCGCCCGCGCGGCAGTCGACGGCGGGGCGCACGTCGCCATCGACTGCTCGGGTAGCGAGCCCGGTCGCGGCACCGCGATCGCCTTGGTGCGGGAGCGCGGGCGGGTCGTCCTCGTCGGCGAGGGCAACAGCTTGGTTGTGCCCGAGGTGAGTCCCGCCCTGATCCACCCCTCGATCACGATTCTCGGCTCTTGGGTCACCAGCCTGGAGCACATGCGTGAGCTGGTCTCCCGCTTGCCCGTCTGGAACCTGCACCCGGAGATCATCGTCACCAACACGTTTCCGATCGCCGAGGCGGACGCCGCCTACCAGCTCGCCGACGCCGGCCATTCCGGCAAAATCGCTCTGGTCCCGTGAGACGCGAAGCCCAGTCGCACCAGGCTCGGCGCGACCGGGCCGGGCCTGGTGAGCAAGGAGAAATTGCACCGAGGACGGACGCGGGGGCGTCATTCCAGCCCTGAAGTATCTTCGGCCGGCCGAGCGTCAGGAAGCGCTGACCTCAACCAGGACCTTGCCGGAAATCTCAGCATTCGCAGCGATCGCGAATGCCTCGGCGATGTCCTCAAACGGCAGCACGTGAGTGACGACTTGCTCAATCTGCGGGTTGCGATCGAGCAGGGTGATGGCCGCGTCGATCTCGGCGTTGAAGCGGAACGTACCCCGCAGCTGTATCTCTTTCGACACCAGCGGCGCCAGGTTGATTGGTCGAGTCTCGTCGGGCAGATTGCCGACCTGGACGATGACGCCGGCCCGGCGAGTGGCCAACAGCAGCCCGTGGAGCGCCTGCGGCACCCCTGCGCACTCCAGCGTTACGTCGAAATGAGAGTCCGGCAGGTCCTCGACGCCGATCTGCACCGTCCCGATCGGCACTGGACTGGCTTCGCCCAGCAACCGCGCGCGCTGCAGGGGTCCCGCAAGCAGGTCGGCACAGACTACTTCTGCCGCGCCCTCAGCGGCTGCGGCTGCGGCGGTTAGCAGCCCGATCGGGCCCGATCCCGATACCAGCACGCGCTTGCCCCGGATGTCCCCACCGACGGCCAGGCCATGCAGGCCGACGGCCAGTGGCTCGGCCAATGCTGCTCGCTTGATCGGCAGCGAGGCCGGCAGTGGACGTATTTGATCGCGGCGAACGACCAGCTGCTCCGCCAGGCCGCCGGCTGTGTGCGGCCACGTCGACGCACTGCCCAAGTAACCGCCACCCGGCCAGAGGTGTCGTTGCTCGTCGGTCAGACCGGGCTGCGCGGTGCCCCACGTGGCCGGATGCACCGTCACCGGTGTGCCTGCCTCGAACTCTCCCGTCGGGTCAAGATCAATCACCCCGGACACTTCATGGCCCGGGATCAGCGGTTCACGAATGGTGAAGACGCCCGCAGCGCCGTCAGCGTAGTAGTGCAAGTCCGACCCGCAAATCCCGACGTAGCCCACCCGCAGCCGTACCTGTCCTGCATCTGGCTCGGGGCTGGGGACTTCCTCGCTGCGCATGTCCTGCTTGGCATGGATCCGTACGGCCCGCATGCCCTCATCCTCTCATTCGAGGAGCCAGTCGCTGCTCAAGCGTTTCCGGCCCTGTCTAGGCAAGACGGTTCAGGGGCCCTCATCGAATCAGTAGCCCCTACGCGGCTAGCCGGAGAGGTTCCGGACTGGGCGTTTCAAGTACTGCGCCGTGTTTCCATCTCTTGACTATGTGGCCGGCGTGGGTCTGTAGATGGTCCCCGCAGGAGTGGCAGGGGGGCTGTCAGATCCGGCCACCGCACAGCGACGACCGTTGCTGTGCAGCTCGAGGTGGTGAGATCGTCGGCGTGCCAGACGGCGGGCCGTTCGGCGACGCCGTCGTTAACACCGGCGTGCAGTACGCCATGGAGCGCTACGACGGCGGGTTCCTGGTCACTGATGGACACCACAATCGGGTGTTGTGGGTGAAAAAGAAACGGCTCGATCAAGGAGGTCGCGACGTTCGGAAACGTCGTGCCGACCGGCCTGGAAGTGACCAAGCACCGGGCCTTCATCACCCAGGCTGGCCCGATCCCGCACCGCCCGGAAGACGGCAAAGTGCTCGCTCTGCATCGGGGATCGAACCCCACCGAGGTCGCCAGCGGGGCGAGCATGCTGATCGACGTCGAGCGGCGACCGCACGGCAAGCTATACGCACTGTCGCAGGGGCAAGGGACGGTGTGGGCGACGGCCAAACCGAACACCGGCCGATTGGTGATCGTCAAACGCGGCGGAAGCCTCAAGCCGGTCGTTGACCGCCACGGACGAGAGCTTGTACTCGATCGCCCGACGTCGATGGAGTTCGTCGGACACACCGCATACGTCGTTTCCGTGGTAGGCAATGTCTACAAAATCGCCAACCTCTAAACGACAGCGCTGGGCGCCATTCAGCTGGACAGCTCCTGCCGGGTTTGAGCACAACGTGGCCTGACCCGCGGATTAACAGGGCGGGCATGGAGTCCGCGGACGTCTCTCCCTAAGAAAGGTCCCCAGTGACTGGTCGCTGGGGACCTTCGATGATCATGCCGAAGAGTAGGTAGTTGGAATTTGAATACTCCGATTGGTGCCAGGCGGAAACCGCGCGGAACCGTATGTGGCGCGCGCTGTAACCGCGCCCAACCTGGAGCTGCGTGAGCTAGCGGTCGGGAAAAGATGACGACATGAGCACGAACCACTTGCCGCACTCTTACCGTCAAGCCCTCACCGTCTTCGCCTCGTAGTGAGACACCTCAACCACCTCGGTGACATGAGCGCTGATGTAGTCGCTACCCAGGGCTCGGGCTGCCGCGACCCGATGATGGCCGTCGAGAACGTAGTACTTGCCACGCCAGGCCCACACCTCGATGGGCGGGAATGGTTCACCCTGACGCATGGCGACCAATACGCTGCCCAGGCGGGCGCGAGCTCGATCGCTGACCGGGCGGAAGTTCCGGTCGAACAGCTGAGATGCGCCGTCAACCGACCCCACAATGCTGGCGACTGGGACTAACTGTTCGCCGG
>Ga0307288_10000223_pt1 | contig 20517 bp, 19 predicted proteins | sample ER_DNA_142_FD_194469 | JGI IMG/M metagenome (GOLD analysis project Ga0307288, IMG submission 194469) | Bulk soil microbial communities from the East River watershed near Crested Butte, Colorado, United States - ER_DNA_142 | ecosystem: Environmental > Terrestrial > Soil > Floodplain | place... | reverse complement strand
CTGCGTCGTCGAGGCGGTGTCGGAGGAGACGACCACCGGTGCGACGAACGCGTCGTCGTTCTCGACCTCGATGTCGACCTCGCGGGCGGTGCTCATGATGGCCACCGTAGGCCGTCCGCCGACCGACCAGCGAGGCTAACCTTTCGTCCAGCGGAAGGGGGCTCTTGGCCGGGAACACCACAGCAGCGGCTACGACCGTCACCTCCCGCGCCCTCTCGCTTCTCGGCGCCTTCGACCACCGGCACCGGATGCTCAGCCTCACCGAGCTGGCCGGACGCGCACAGATGCCGCTCCCGACCGCGCACCGTCTGGTGGGCGAGCTCGTGGAGTGGGGCGCTCTGACCCGCCTCGCCGACGGCCGCTACGCCATCGGCCGGCGGCTCTGGGACGTCGGCCTCCTCGCACCAGTCCAGACGGGGTTGCGGCAGGCGGCATCCCCGTTCCTCCACGACGTGTATGCGGCCACGCTCGCCACCGTGCACCTGGGGGTCCGCGACCGCCACCAGGTGCTCTACCTGGAGCGGCTGTCCGGGCGCGCATCGGTCCCGATCGTCAGCACGGTGGGATCGCGACTCCCGTTGCACTGCACCGGGGTCGGCAAAGTGCTGCTCGCCTTCGCGCCCGAGGCTGTGCAGCGGGAGGTCCTGCAGTCGAGGCTGCGGCGAGTGACGCGGCATACCGTCACCGCGCCCGGGCTGCTCGCTGAGCAGCTGCGGCGGGTGCGCACCGAGGGGTATGCGACGACTGTCGAGGAGATGAGCCTGGGTGCCTGCTCGGTGGCCGTCCCGATCCGTCGCGCCGGCGATGTCGTCGCGTCGGTGGGGATCGTCGTGCCCAGTCTCCGCCGAGAGCGCGCCCGTCTCGTGTCAGCCCTGCAGGTGGCGGCCAGCGGGATCGAGCGCAACCTGGGTGGGCCGTCGTAGCGGGGGGCTCAGGGCAGGATGAGCCTTCCCGTGCGCACGCGGCCGGAGGAGCGGCGGATGACCAGCTCGGTCGGCGCGACGATCTCGGCCGGTGGCTCGGCGTCCTCGTCGCCCTCCGTCACGAGCGACACGAGCAGGTCGATCGCGGACCGCCCGGCCTGCTCGGTCCGGTCGCTCAAGGTGGTGAGCGGAGGGTCGCACCAGTCGGAGCCGAAGATGTTGTCGAAGCCGACCACGCTCAGGTCGTCGGGGACCTGGACTCCGCGCGACGCGAGGCGCAGCAGCACCCCGATGGCGAGCAGGTCGTTGTGGGCGATGACCGCCGTCGCGGTGTCGCTCATTGCCGCTTCGCCGCCGACGTAGCCGCCCTCGATCGACGGCGGGAACGGACCCACGCGCCGCGCCGTCATCCGACGTCGCTTGGCCGCTGCGCTGATCCCGGCCCAGCGGCGGGCGCCCAGCCACGACTCCGGTGGGCCGGCCAGGAACAGCACCTCGCGGTGGCCCAGTGACGCGAGGTGCTGGATGATCTGCCGCGTCCCGGACTCCTGGTCGGGGCTCACGCTGGTGACCCCGGGCGTCTGCCGGTTGACAAGAACGACGGGGCGCAGTCCGGAGGTCTGGACGATGCGCTGGTCGCTCATCCGGCTCGAGACGATGAGGAACCCGTCGACCGACCCGGCCAGCTTCTCGACGATCCGCCACTCCGCCCGTCCCGACTCCTCCGAGCTGCCGATGACGAGGACGTGCCCGGTCGCGGCGGCCTGGCGCTCGGCGCCGCGGATCACCCCGGCGAAGTACGGGTTGGTGATGTCGGGCAGGACGAGGGCCAGCGTCCGAGTACGCCCGCTGCCGAGGGCCCGCGCGACCGGGCTGGGTCGGTACCCGAGACGGCCCGCCACCTCGAGGACGTGCTCGCGCGTCACGGCATTCACGCGGTCCGGACGCGTAACGGCCCGTGAGACCGTCGAGGGCGCGACGCCGGCAGCGCGCGCCACGTCCGTGATCGTCACGGCTCGTGGGCGGCGCTGCGGAGACATGTGGCAAATTATGGCAAACGTTTGCCATCGGGTTGACGGCGGTCCTACGGTCTGCCCCACGTCCATCGCCGGACACCGCGTCCATGGCGATCCTCGCGAAGGGTTGGCAACGATGCCAGACACGAACTCGGCCGCCGCTGCGGTCCCTGCCGACGGGCTCCCCGCCCGGACGCCGAAGAAGGCCGCGATCGCCGCGTGGGTCGGCAGCGCGCTGGAGTACTACGACTTCGTCATCTACGGGACAGCGGCCGCGCTGGTGTTCCCGAAGATCTTCTTTCCCTCCGGCGACCCCGTAGCCGCCACCGTCGCGTCCCTCGCGACGTTCGGGGTGGGCTACGTCGCCCGGCCGATCGGGTCGTTCATCCTGGGCCACCTCGGCGACCGGTTCGGGCGTAAGCCGGTCCTCATCGGGACGCTGCTGCTCATGGGGCTCTCGACATTCCTCGTCGGCTGTCTGCCGACCTACGACGCGATCGGCATCCTCGCGCCGATCCTCCTCGTCGTGCTACGCCTCCTCCAGGGACTCTCGGCGGCGGGCGAGCAGGCCGGGGCCAACTCGATGTCCTTCGAGCACGCTCCGGACAACCGGCGCGGGTTCTTCACCAGCTGGACGCTGAGCGGTACTCAGGGTGGCCAGGTGCTCGCCCCGCTCGTGTTCCTGCCGATCGCCGCGCTACCCGAGGCGCAGCTGTTGACCTGGGGCTGGCGGATCCCGTTCCTGCTCAGCGCCATCGTCGTCGGGGTGGGGTACATCATCCGGCGCCGGCTCGACGAGACGCCGATCTTCTCGGAGGAGGCCGCGCACGGCGAGGTCCCGAAGACCCCGCTGTCCATCCTCTTCAAGCACCACTGGCGCAGCGTGCTCCGAGTGATGTTCGCCGCGTTCATCGCGATGATCAACACGCTCTACACGGTCTTCGCGCTCACCTTCGCGACGTCAGCGACCTACGGAAACGGGTTCTCCTCGACCTTCATGCTGTGGATCGCCATCGTGGCCAACATCATCGCGATCGCCATCATCCCGTTCTGGGCCGGCCTCTCCGACAAGGTCGGCCGCAAGCCGATCTTCGTCACGGGCGCCATCGGCTCGGCGATCCTCGCGGTGGCCTACCTCGCGGCCATCGCCTCCAAGAACGGCGTCCTGGTCTGGACTGTCGGGCTGCTCTTGGCTGGAATCGTCTACAGCATGACCAACGCGGTGTGGCCGGCGACCTACGCGGAGTACTTCCCGACCAAGGTCCGGCTCTCTGGTATGGCCATCGGCACCCAGTTCGGGTTCGGTCTGGCCGGGTTCACGCCCACCATCGCCGCCGCCCTCGCGGGCACCGGTAGCGACGGCTGGAGCCGAGTCGCCATCTTCGCCGCCGGCGCCTGTGCGATCTCGGCGATCGCCGTGGCCACCGGTCCCAAGAAGACCCACCTCATCCCCACGACCGAGCTCGGCCAGACGCAGGATGGGACGCGTACCGTCGGCAGCACCGGCACGTTGCGCACCAGCTGAGCCATCCACCGCATACCGAGCCGAACGACGAGACCGAGGGGGCCGCCGCACGATGACAACGACGTCCTTCGTGGTCGGCCTCCTCGGCGACAACATCGGCGGCTCGCTGGCGAAGCCCTTGCAGGAGGGCGAGGGGGAGGCCCAAGGCCTCTCTCTCGCCTATCGCTTGGTGGACGCGACGCATACCGGCCTCGGTCTGGACGACACCGCTGAGGTCCTGCGTTGGGCGGTCCGGCTCGGTTTCGACGGGCTGGCCGTCACCCACCCGTTCAAGAACGCGGTCATGGGGAGCGTCGATGATGCGACCCCCGAGGCGCAGGCCCTGGGGGCTTCCAACCTCGTCGTCGTCCACGACGGCCAGACCATCGCGCACAACACCGACTGGGTGGGGTTCGCCGAGGCGCTGCGAGCCACACTGCCCGAGGCGCTCGGCGATCGGATGGTGCTGCTCGGCGCCGGTGGGGCCGGCGTGGCGGTGGGCTACGGCGCACTGCGTTACGGAGCCGCGCACCTCGACATCGTCGACCAGGACGCCGACCGCGCCGCGGCCGTGGCCGCCCGACTCGGGTCGCTGGTCGGGACGCACCGCGTCGCGGCGACGTCCGACCTCGAGCGCGCCCTGCGGGGCGCTGGAGGCCTGATCCAGGCCACCCCGGTCGGCATGGACGCGCACCCCGGCCTGCCCGTCGACCCGCGCCTGCTGCGGCTCGATCACTGGGTAGCCGACATCATCTACTTCCCCCTCGAGACCGAGCTCGTCCACCGAGCCCGCGCCGTCGGCTGCCGGGTCATGACGGGAGGCGCCATGGCCGTGCACCAGCACGCGGCGGCGTTCCGGCTCCTGACCGGTCGGCCCGCGGACATCCGACGGATGCAGGAGCACTTCGAGTCGCTGACCGGCCAGCACGTCGCGTTGAGCGGGTAGCCCGCCGTGCGCAAGAGCATCGCGACGGTTTCCGTAGCGGGGACGCTGGAGGAGAAGCTCGAAGCCATCGCCGCGGCGCACTTCGCCGGCATCGAGCTGTTCGACGCCGACCTCACCGCTTCGCCCCTGCGTGCGGAGGAGGTGGCCGTGCGGGGCCGCGACCTGGGGTTGGGCATCGACCTGTTCCAGCCGCTGCGCGACGTCGTCGGCGTGACGCCGGCGCTGTTCCCGGACCGGTTGCGGTTCGCCGAGGCCAAGTTCGAGGTCATGGAACGGCTGGGCGCGAGCCGCGCCCTGATGTGCTCGGCGGTGCATCCCGAGGCGAGCGCCGACCTCGACGTGGCCGCCGAGCAGCTCGCGACCGTCGGCAAGCGGGCGGCCGACCGGGGCTTCTCTCTGGCCTTCGAGGCTCTCGCGTGGGGCACCTTCGTCAACCGCGCGGGGCAGGCCTGGGAGGTCGTCGACCGCGTCGGTATGCCTGAGGTCGGGCTGGCGGTCGACACCTTCCACCTGCTCGCCCGCGGCGACGACGCGGCCGCGCTCGCCGGTGTGCCCGGGCACCGCATCGAGTACCTGCAGGTGGCTGACGCGCCGCACCTGTCGATGGACGTCCTCGAGTGGAGCCGGCACCACCGCTGCTTCCCCGGTCAGGGCTCGCTGGACGTCGTCGGCATCGTCGCGGCGGTGGTCGAGGCGGGCTACCGCGGGCCACTGTCCCTCGAGGTGTTCAGTGACATCGTCCGCGAGGCGGAGCCGCACGAGACCGCACGCGACGCGATGCGCTCCCTGCTGTTCCTCGAGGAACAGCTCCGTCGGCACTGGGACGGCGCGGTCGGGAGACCGGCGTCCGACGCGATGACGCGAAGCCGCCCGTTGGTCGAGTTGTTCGACCCGCCGGCCGAACCGGGCTCTCCGACGGCGACGTTCGTCGAGCTCGCGACCGATCCACGGTCCAGCGCCATCCCTGACCTGTTCACGTCGTTGGGGTTTCGTGCGGCGGAAGACGAGTCGGCCGGTGCGCTGCGATCGTTCCGGAACGGGGTCGCTCATGTGCTGCTCAACGGCGGCTCCGACCTCGAGCTGCGGCGAGCCACCGCACTGCCTCGGCCTTCGGTCGCCGCGCTCGGGATCGGCGTCGACGACCCGACGCGGCTGTTCACCCGGGCCGAGGCCCTTATGTGGGAGCCGTCCGCCCGACACGCTGGTGGTTCGGCCTTCACGGTGACCAGCCCCACCGGGGTAGCCGTGCAGGTGGGGTCGGCCGGGAGCTTCGCATCCGCATACGCCGGCCCTGGGTCGAGTTCGCCGGGCGACGGCTGGCTGGGGCTCGACCACGTCGGCGCGGCGGTGGACGTCGACCGGTCGGACGCCGAGGTGTCGTTCTACCGCACGCTGTTCGGTATGCAACCGGGACCGGTGAGCGAGTTCTTCGACCCGGCGGGCCGGTTGCGCAGCCGCGTCCTGCTGCCCCGTGACGGTGGAGTGCGCGTCGTGCTGAACATCGTCGTGCGGGCCGGCCACGCCCCCACCGGCGTCAACCAGCTGGCCTTCGCGTGCACCGATCTGCTCGAGCGGGTCGAGGGGCTACGGCGGCACGGGGCTCCGCTGCTGACCTTCCCCGACGGCTACTACGACGACCTGCAAGCGCGACTCGGTCTGGACGCGCCGCTGCTCGACCGCCTGCGCCGGCTCGGCGTGCTGTACGACCGCGACGGGGAAGGCGAGCTGTTCCACGTGTACACGCCGCTGGTGGCCGGCCGGTTCTACGTCGAGCTGCTGGAGCGGCGTGGCGGGTACGCCGGGTTCGGGTCGGCCAACACCCCGGTGCGGCTGGCCACGCAGGCCTCAGCGCCGTGGGTCGGGCTGTCCTGACGAGCGTCCTACGGACCGGCGCAGCACGGGTCTGGGCGGCCGCTGCTCTCGTATGCGTTCGGCCGGGCTCAGTGCGCAGCGTCGTACGCCTCGACCAGGCTCTTTGGAAGGCGCCCCCGCTTCGGATAGCCGATCCTCTGCTCGTCCGCCCACTTCTTCATGGTGGTGACCCGTTCGGCCGAACTGTGCGACGACCCCGACGACGAGCGCGCTGCCCGGCTGCGGCCGGCCTTTCGGGCGTGCTCGACGTACATCGCGATGGCCTTGTCGAACCCGGCGGCCTCCTTGGCCGTCAGGTCGATGGTGTAGTCGACGCCCTTGTAGCTGAAGGAGATCGACTGGCCCCCTGACTCCACCTCGTCGCCCGAGAGATCGGAGACGAGGATCGTTCGCACTCGTTGCGCCATGCCGCGAAGGATAGGGCGACGTCCTGCGAATTCTCGCTCCGACTCGCCCGCCCGATCGGCCTTCCGTCGTGTCCCCGGCGGACGTCAACCGAACAGATCGGTGACCCCGACCTTTTCACGCCCCTCGTCCTTGGGGTGGCGCCCGGATCATGCGGCCAGGACCTGGCGAGCGAGGGCCAGCACCACCGGGACCACGGTCGTGAGGACGAAGGCGGGCAGGAAGGTGACCCCTAGAGGGATGACCAGTCGAACCCCCAGCCCTGCGGCGGCAATGTCGATCGCCGCCAGTCGGGACGACCGAAGGTCGTCCGCGCCGGTGACGAGCAGCGACGACGGCGGCACGCCCGCCTCGCAAGCCATCCGCAGCGCCAGCGCGGTCCGCGACCACCGTGCGTCGACCTCGGCCCACGCCCGATCCTCCGCCAAGCCCCACCGCAGGCCGGCCGCCACCACGGCCAGCTCCGCAGCTGGGGCCGCGGGCGCGACCTGTGCCACGTGCTCGATCCCCTCCACGACGCCGGAGCCGGACTGGAGGGCGACCGACAGCAGCACCATCGACGCGGCGATCTCATCCGACGTCGGCGCTCGGGCACGAGGGACCGGGACGCCGAGCTCGCGGCGCACGTCGGCTTGGGTGACCGGCCGGTCGCCGAGCGCAGCGGCAGCGTCGCGCTCGTTCCTTCCGCGAGGCAAGGCCACCAAGGTCAGCGCCGCGACGAGGAGCCCGATGGCCGTGCCGACCGCGAACGGGACCGTCATGCCGGCATCCGGCACGACCGACCGCCCTTGCGCCCGAAGAGGCGATCCCCGCGCTTGGGTTTGGTGCGGCCGTGCGGTTCGGCGGACACCGTGCGAACCATCCGACTCGTCCACGCCCGACCGATCAGGAGCAGGAGAAGACCCGTTACCACTGAGACCGCGGCCGACGGCTGCGCGTAGAGGTCGGCTGGGGATACGCCCACGGCGAGCGCGAGCAGGGGACCCGTCAGCGGCAAGGCCGTGAGGACGCGCATCGTCGCTTGGGGGCCGGCCAGCGCCGCCGCGATCCGCTGGCGTACCGCTCGTCTGCGGCGAACCATCTCCGAGATGGTCGACACCGTGGGCGCGATGGGGGACCCGAGCGTGTCGCACAGCGTCCAGGCCGCCGCCACGAAGCGCAGGTCGTCGGAGTCGACCGCCTCGGCGTGGGCAGACCAGGTCGGGCCGAGCGGCTCGCCTCGAGCGGCCGCCCCGTCGAGCTCACGGAGCGCCGGGCGACGGTGTCCCGACGTCGACGTGACCAGACGCAGTGCGGCGACGGGCGGCAGGCCGGCCCGCAGTGCCGGTGCGAGGGCGTCGAGCATCTCGACCGCTTCGACCGCGGCTCGTTCCTGCTCTGCTCGGCGTCGGCGCGACGGGAGCCGCAGGCGACCCCGGTCGGCGGAGAAGGATCGGCCAGCCCATGGACGGCGAGCGGCCAGGTCGACACCGAACGTGTGAGAGCGAGAACGCGGCCACAGGGCGGCCGCTGCCGCGAGCAGGAGTGCTGTGACGACGGCGGTCACGGTGAACCGTGCCTTGCACCGGATTGGATCTCCCCGGCCATAGGCCTCAGCGCGCGGGGCACGCCGCCGTGGCCCGAAACCCCGAGCACGTCGAGCAGCCGTGGCCATCCGGGCCCGAGCTCGCCAGGACCCGCATCCGCGGAGAGTGCAGCCACGACCTCGGGCCGACCGTCACGGCTCGGAACGACCACGCCGATCGTCTCGACCTGACGTTGCACCTCGCCGTCGACGGTCCGACGGCCGAGGTGGACCACGACGTCGACGGCGCTGACCAGCTGGGCGTGAACCGCCGCCGGAGTCATGCCCGCCAACGCGCCGAGCGCCTCGAACCGGGCGACGACGTCGGCGGCACTGTTGGCGTGCACCGTCCCACAGCCACCCTCATGGCCGGTGTTGAGCGCCGCCAGGAGCTCACGAACCTCGGCCCCTCGAGCTTCTCCGAGGACCACCCGGTCCGGGCGCATCCGCAACGCCTGGCGTACCAGCGTGGTGAGCGTGACCTCGCCGGCGCCCTCGACGTTCGGTGGTCGCGCCTCCAGCCGGACCACCTGGGGCTTGTCGACCCGAAGCTCACGGACGTCCTCGACGACGACGACCCGTTCGCTCCGTGCGGCCTCGCCGAGCAACGCACCCAGAAGCGTGGTCTTGCCGACACCGGTCCCGCCGGACACCACGAAGGCCACTCGCCTACGCACCAACCTGAGGAGGACTTCCCCCCAACCCGCCGGGAACATCGACCGGGACTGCAGGTCAGCCAGAGTCATGGCGGTGCGAGCCGGTACCCGCAACGTCAGGTGCGGGCCGCCCGCCACGAGCGGCGGGAGGATGGCGTGCAGGCGTACGCCCGAGGGAAGAACGCCGTCCACAAAGGGGGACGTCTCGTCCAGCCGCCGGCCGACGAGCCCCGCGAGACGCACGGCGAGCCGGCGCACCGCGTCGGGGCTGCCGAGGTCCACGTCCGCCCTGACCAGGCCGCGGCCCGTGTCGAGCCACACCGAACCGTCCCCGTTCACGGCCACGTCGGTCACGCCGTGAAGCTGCAGCAACGGTTCCAGTGGCCCGGCGCCCATCAGCCCAGCCTCGAGTGAGCCGCGTCGGGCCGCGGCACCGCCGACTCCCTCTGTGGCGACGTCCACGTCGGCGACCATGGCCAGGTTTTCCGGCTCGGGTGGACGACCGGTGCGGATCTGGTCCCACGCCGGTGCGGGCAGCTCCACAGGGGCGGTCACGGGCCCTCCTCCAAGACTGCACCGACCGACGCGACCACGGCGGTCACGCGGCGCCCCGACCGTCGAGCATCGCCCACCCGAGGATGTCGTCGGCCGCCCTGGTCAACGGACCGTTGCTCCGGGCGCCGGGCGCTACGCCGTGAACCAGATCGGCGGCCACCCCGCGGTCGTCCTCGACCGCGCCGATCACCGGCCACCGCAGCTCCGACTCGACGACGCGCGCGACCGGACCCACCGTCGACGACGGGCCGCGCAGGCATACGGCCATCGCGACCCCGACCCGGCCGCTGCTGGTGGCGAGCAGCCCTGACACCACCGAGAGGGCGGAGAGCTGGCTCATCCCGTCACCGGCGACGAGGAGCACGCGATCGGCCGGCTCCAGCGCGGCGACGGCTACGGGGCCGCCGGCGGAGCTGGCGTCCACGACGACGAGCTCGCTCTCGTCGAGGAGGGCGGACACGACGGCCTGGGCGACCTCAGGCGCCGGCTGGGACCCGTCGCGAGCGAAGGACAGGACGGGGACCCCCTCGGCCGTGGGCAACCGTGCGAGCAGCGCGCGCCCGTCGGCCGACCCGGCCAACCGGTGCAGGTCGTCCCAGCGGACCCCACTCTCCTGTTCCGCGCCGAGCACTACGTCGAGACCGCCGCCCAACGGGCACCCGTCGACGAGGACCACTGGCACGCCCGCCCGGGCCGCTCGGACCGCGATCGCGGCAGCCAACGTCGACGCCCCGACCCCACCCGACGCGCCGACGACGACCAGCAGCGTGCCCCGCGTTCCCCTCGCCAACGCCTGCACCACCAGCCCCCTGACCGGCCCGCCTCTCGGGCCCGTGCCCAGCCTCAGCTCGACGCGGGCGACGCGGCTAGGCCCCGCTCCGCAGCTGTGGACCGCGGGACGAGGCGCGCACGGGGTGTGGACAAGCACCCGGGACAAAGTGATGGCACCTCAGCTCGTCGAGGTGAGGTGCCATCACGGACCGTCAAACGGCTCGAGTGACCAGGGCGTGCATTCAGTGGTTGTCGCCGAGGGATGTGCCCAAAGACGATCTGTCCATCAGTGGACTGCCGCGCGTGGGTGCCCGGTCGTCGGACGGTGGTCTGGAGTTGTCCTTCTGTTGTACTCGCCCCCGTCGCGACCCGCCAGTCCACTCGGCGCACAGCAGCCGCCAGATCAGCGCTGCACGCTCAGGACAGCCGGCCCGCCCGAACCGCCGCACAGACCCGCATACCCTCGTCCGCCCCCGCCACGACCGCCTCCGCAACGTGCCGCAGCCACAGCGCGACCCCATCCGGCGTCCCTGTGGCGTAAGCGGCGAGCGCCCCCACGTACGGCGCCGACCCGCCGCGGAGGTGCCCGACCTCAGGGACGGCCACTCCGGTCGGGTCCAGTCCCGTCGCCTGCAGCACCGCACGCTCCACGGCCCGCGCCACCACCCCGTTCCCGCGCACGAACGGGCGCACCGAGGCGACCTCGGCGTGCACGACGGCGACCACAACCAGCCCTGGAACCCCCGGAATCCGCGCCGCCTGGCATACCTCCGCCACCGCCTGCAGCCGGCCGGCCACCGCCGTTGCGACCGGCGCCGGACCGACCTCTACCAGCTCCCGCGCGTCCTCTCCGGCACTCCGCGGCCGACCCACCTGCGCGGCCGGGAGCACGCCGGCCATCGCCGCCACGTGAAGGCGCGCCAGGGCCTGCCACGGTGCAGACAGGACCAGCCCGACGACGTGCTCGGACTCCGCAGTAGCCTGCAACGCGCCCCGGACCACGAGCTCAACCGGGTCGGAGCCCCACCCGGCCGCGCCACTCATCACCGAACGAAGCCGTGCGACCGGCACCTCCGCCCCTTCCAGCGCCGCACTGGCCCGGGCGCCACGAACCCGGGACTCGGCCGCCGCCTCCGGTATCCGGCGTCGCAACGTCTCCGCAAACCGAAGTCGCGTACACGCCTGCCGGGCTTCCTCGCCGGCCTCGGCGACGCCCTTCAGTTCACCGAGGGCACGCAGCCGGGCCGCGACGTCAGCAACTGGGGGCACGCAGAAACCGTATGCGTCGAGGCCCGGTCAGCCGCGCGAGGATGGACGGGTGCGCGTTCGGTCCGTGCTCGTGGTGGGTGGCGGCATCGCCGGCTCGACCTGCGCCTACTTCCTGGCGCGGAACGGCATCAGCACCACGGTCGTCGAACGTGCGGGCGGTCAGCGCTCAAGCGGCAGCCCCGTCGACGTGCGTGGTCCGGCGCTGGCGGTGGTCGAGCAGATGGCAGCGCTCGAACCGATCCGGGCGGCCGCCACCAGGGCGCGCCGGCTGGCCGCGGTCGACCGCAATGGGCGGGAGATCGGCTGGATACCTACGCAGGCCAGCCGGGACGCCGTCGAGATCTCGCGCGGCGACCTGGCGGCCATCCTGGTTTCCGTCGCAGGCCAACACGCCGACTTCCTCTACGAGGAATCGGTCACCGCGTTGCGTCAGGACGATGGCGGCGTCGAGGTGACGTTCCAGGAGGCGGAGTCCCGCCGGTTCGATGTCGTGATCGGTGCCGACGGCCTGCACTCGACGGTACGGCGACTCGCGTTCGGGCCCGAGGAGCACTTCGTCACGCACCTGGGCCTCTACTTCGGCTCGGTGGCCCTAGCTCGCCCCAGTGCCGACCCGCAGACCGTGCTCATCCACAACGCGCCGGGCCGGGCCGTTGTCGTTCACCCGGTCACGGGCGAGGAAGGGGCCGGGTTCATGTTCTGGCACCCCGAGCTCGCCGATGACCGACGCCGGGATGTCGAGACGCAGAAGCAGCTGGTCAGCCGCGCTTACCGCGACCTTCGATGGCGAGTCCCCGAGCTGCTCGATCGCTTCCGGGACTCCGACGAGATCTACTTCGACTCCGTGTGCCGGGTCGAACTCGACTGCTGGTCGCGAGGCAGGACGGTGCTGGTCGGTGACGCGGCGACCACCGTCTCGCTGTTCGGTGAGGGATCCAGCATGGCCATCGCCGGCGCCGCCACCCTCGCCCAAGCCGTCGCCCATGAGCCCACCGATATCCCCGGCGCCCTGCGCCGCTACGAGCAGGTTCACCGCAGCCGGCTGCGGCGGCACCACCGCGGTGCTTCGGCCGCCGCCCACCTGCTGGTGCCCCGAACTCGCGCGGGGCTCATGGCCCGCGATGCCGTCTTTCGCACCTACGCGGCTGGGGCAGCTACGAGCAGGAGGATTCGCCGCAGCACCATCTAGCCCTACAAGGGTGGATTCACCGGGGAGCACGTCACTGGGGCGAGCCCGGTTCCGGCCGATTAGCTCGGCGCTAGCGTGACCTGATGACTGCAGGGCGGTTCGTTCTGCACAACGAGGACGCCGCCGCGACCGCGTGTTCGTGGTCTCCGTGAACCTCCAGAGCGCAGGGCGATCAGAGCGGCCGAGTGCGGGGCCAGCGGTCGCCGCACAGGGCCTGGGCAAACGCTTCGGTGACCGAGTGGCCTTCGAGGACGTCTCGTTCGAGATCGCCTATGGCGAGGTGTTCGGGTTCCTCGGGCCCAACGGCGCCGGGAAGACCACGACGGTGCGGACGCTCGGCACCTTGATCGCGCCCAGTTCCGGGTCGGCGACGGTGGCCGGCATCCCATTGACACCGGAGAACGGGGTGGAGATTCGGAGGCGGGTCGCGATCATGCCGGAGACCCCCGGCCTGTATCCGCGGCTGAGCGTTGCCGAGAATCTCGAGTGCTTCGCTGACCTCTACGAGGCTGACGACCCCGGCGCTCGCATCGAGCGGGCGCTGCGGTCGGTCAATCTCACCGAACGAACGCACGATGCCTGCGCCACCCTGTCCAAGGGCCTACGTCAGCGGGCGGCCCTGGCGCGGGCGTTGCTCACCGACCCGCAGGTGCTGTTCCTCGATGAGCCGACCGCTGGCTTGGATCCAGCGGCCAGCCGGGATGTTCACGAGCTGATCGCCGGCCTCGGTCGTAGCGGTGTGACGATCTTCCTGACCACGCATCGCCTCGACGAGGCCGAGCGGCTCTGCGACCGGGTGGCGATCCTGAACCGGACGTTGCTCACGATCGGCCGTCCCGAAGCCCTTCGCGAGCGTCGCTACCCCAAGGCGCTCAGGGTTCGGACCCTTGACCGTCTTCAGGATCCGGGGAGCGTCTTCGGTGGACTTCCAGCGGTCGAGGGCTGGCGTCAGGACGCTGAGGGCGCATACGTGGTGTCGGTGTCGGATCCCCGTGTCGCCGGCCCGGCGATCACACGGTCGCTGGTGGGCGCCGGCGCCGACGTGCTGTCGATCGAGGAGTCCTCCGCTTCGCTGGAAGACGTCTACATGAAGCTCATCGCCGACGACGCCGAGGGGCGGCCGCAATGAAGCTGAGCCGACGACGGATCCGCGCCATCGTCCGCAAGGAGCTGCGCACCTACCGGCGCAACGCCTCGATCGTCGTGGCAATGGCGGTGATCCCGCTTCTCTTCATCGTCCAACCGCTCGTCTCCGTGTTCGCCGTGTCAGCGCCGGAGGGGCAGCTCGGCGATCACCACGAGCTGCTGTACTTGCTGGGGATTCCCGCGCTCGTGCCGGTCATGCTCGCCGCTTACGCCGTCGTCGGTGAGCGCCAGGAGGGCACGCTCGAACCGTTGCTCGGCACCCCCATCCGACGGGACGAGCTGCTGTTGGGCAAGGCTCTCGCGGTACTCGCACCCGCTGTGGCGATCGCCTACGCCGTCTTCGGCATCTTCCTCGCCCTCGTCGTGCTGTTCGCGCGTCCCGGCGTGGCGTCGGCGCTCATCCGCGGCCCGGACATTGTCGCCCAGCTGATCTTCACGCCCCTGATCGCCGCCTGGTCGATCTGGATCGGCATCGCGATATCCACGCGAGCGAACGACGTCCGCGTCGCACAGCAGCTCAGCGTGCTGGCCAGCCTCCCCACGCTCGCGGTCACAACGCTCATCGCCTTCGACGTCATCCACGCGTCGCTGGGTCTCGGGCTCGCCCTCGGAGTCGCGCTGCTGCTGCTCAACCGGCTCGGATGGCGGCTGGTCTCGGCGCTGTTCGACCGCGAACGGCTGATCGCCGGCACGGATTGACGCGACGGCACCCTCCTCTCGTTGCGCGGCCAGAGGGCCGGTGCGAGCGGGCCTACGCTGCCCCCGTGGAACGCAACCAGCTCACGGCGGTCCTCGCCGCGCTGGTCCTCGCCGCGGTCCTTGCCGGGCTGATCTGGCTGCTGCGCCGCCGCCGGTTCGTCAGCCAGGTCGACCGCGCCACGTACGAGACGCTGCACCGCGCCGCCCTGGCCACCCGGTTCCTGCGCGACGGACTCACCCCCGAGGGCGCCCAGAAGGCCACTCGCCAGCTCCGCTCCATGCTCGGCAGCCGCGCCATCGCCCTGACCGATCCGCACGCGGTCCTCGCCTGGGACGGCATTGGCTCGCACCACCGCCAGGCGGTACACGCGCAGGCGCAGCCCGTACTCACGTCGGGCACGACCGTCGTGCTCGACGAGCGCACCGTCTTCTGCGACGACCCGGACTGCCCCATCCGCTCCGGCGTCCTGGCGCCGATCGTCGCCGACGAGCAGGTCGTGGCCGCCCTCGCCGCATACGGGCCGAGCGTCTCCACGGGACTGGTCCGCGCGACCGAGGAGCTGGCGCGCTGGATCTCCACCCAGGTCGAGCTGGCCGAGCTCGAACGACAGCGAACCCGCCTCATGGAGGCCGAGCTGCGGGCCCTGCGCGCGCAGATCTCGCCACACTTCATCTACAACTGCCTCGGCGCCATCGCCTCCTTCACCCGCACCGACCCGGACCGAGCGCGCGAGCTGCTCCTCGAGTTCGCCGACTTCACGCGGTATGCGTTCCGTCGCGGCGGCGCGTACACGACCCTTCGCGACGAGCTGCGCAACATCGAGCGCTACCTCGTCCTCGAGAAGGCCCGGTTCGGCGACCGCCTCGTCGTGTCCCTCACCATCGCCCCCGAGGTACTTCCCGTCGCCGTGCCCTTCCTAGCCGTGCAACCGTTGGTGGAGAACGCGGTTCGCCACGGCCTGGAACGAAAGACCGGCGTCGGCCACGTGACGATCACCGCCGCCGACCACGGCGCCGAGGCGGAGATCTCCATCGAGGACGACGGCGTCGGCGGCGACCCCGAGACCATCCGCGCGGTGCTCGCCGGAGAGAGCGAGGCCGACAGTCTCGGCCTCGGCAACGTCGATGCGCGGCTGAGGCAGACGTTCGGCGACCGCCATGGGCTGGTCGTCGAGACGGCCCCGGGGGCGGGCACCAAGGTGACGTTCCGGGTGCCCAAGTACGCCCCCGGCGTCCGCGCCGAACCCTAGCCGGAGGCCGGGGCTGCCGTCCGAACACGACCTATCCTCGGTGGTATGCCCGCGACGTCGCCGTCCGCCGACGCGCCGCTGCGCGCGCTGGTCGTCGACGACGAGGCGCCCACCCTCGCCGAGCTCACCTTTCTCCTCCGCCAGAATCCGCGGATCGGGCAGCTGCACACGGCCTCCTCCGGAACGGAGGCCCTCCGCGCCCTCGAGGAGCACCCGGTCGACGTCGTCTTCTGCGACATCTCCATGCCCGGCCTCGACGGCCTCGACCTCGCGAAGGTGCTGGCCCGGTTCGCCGACCGTCCCCAGGTCATCTTCGTCACGGCATACGAGGAGCACGCGGTAGACGCGTTCGAGCTGCAGGCCACCGACTACGTGATGAAGCCGATCCGGGCGGAACGGCTCGGCGAGGCGGTTCGCCGCGTCGTCGCCAAGCGCACCGACGCCACCCCGACTCCAGCGCCCCCGGAGGACGAGACCATCCCGGTCGAGCTCGGGGGCGTCACCCGGTTCATCCAGCGCAGCCAGATCCAGTATGCGAGTGCCCACGGCGACTATGCCCGCATGCACACCGCCACTGGCTCACACCTGGTGCGCGTTTCCCTCAATGCGCTCGAAGAGCGTTGGGGCAACAAGGGATTCGTTCGCATCCACCGATCCACCCTGGTGTCCCTCGCGCACGTGACGGAGGTGTCGAGCGACGCCGGTCGAGCCGTCGTGCGCGTCGGCGACGTCGAGCTCCAGGTCAGCCGGCGGCATACCCGAGACCTGCGCGACCGACTGCTGCGCCCCACGCAACGGTGAGCACCGCACACTCCTCCGGGCCGCCGCGCCGGGTACGGATCACGTCCCCGCGACGGGAGGCGCGCCGGCCTGGTGAGCGGAGGCCTCCGGCTCAGGAGCTCGAGGAACAGACCGGACTTGGTGAGGTGTACCTCTCCGCACTGCTCCGGGCGCAGCTGCGGCTGTCGCTCGCCATCCTGCTCGGCATCGCCGTCGTGGTCCTCGGCCTTCCGACACTGTTCGTTCTCGCACCGGCAACCCGGGACGTCCACATCGGCTCGATTCCGTTGCCCTGGCTAGCTGTCGGTGTCCTCATCTACCCCGTCGTCTTCATCGCCGCCCGCATCTACGTGCACCAGTCCGAGCGGATCGAGCGGGAGTTCTCCGATCTCATGAGGCAGCAGTGACCATCGCCCAGGCCGGCGTCCTCGCCATCGCGCTGGTCTGCGCCGTGACCCTCGGCGCGGGGGCGCTCGGCCTGCGGATCTCCCGGACGACGAGTGACTTCTACGTCGCCGGCCGCAGCGTCAGCGCCGCCTGGAACGCATCGGCGATCGGCGGCGAGTACCTGTCGGCCGCGTCGTTCCTGGGGATCGCCGGGCTCGTGTATGCGTTGGGCGCCGACATGCTGTGGTTCCCCGTCGGGTACACCGTCGGCTACGTCATCCTGCTGGTTCTCGTCGCCGCCCCGCTGCGGCGCTCGGGCGCATACACCCTCCCCGACTTCGCCGAAGCGCGCCTAGAGTCGCGGCGAGTGCGCGCCCTGGCTTCGCTGCTCGTCGTCGGGATCGGGTGGCTCTACCTCCTGCCGCAGTTCCAGGGCGCGGGCATCGCGTTGAGCACCGTGACCGGTGCGCCGCCGGCGCTGGGAAGTCTCATCGTCGCCGTCGTCGTGTTGGCCAACGTGACCGCCGGAGGCATGCGCTCGATCACGCTCGTGCAGGCCATGCAGTACTGGCTCAAGCTCACCGCGATCTCGGTTCCCGCGTTCGTCCTGCTCGCCCTCTGGTGGCAGAGCGGCGCTCCCGCGCCGGCCGTCGCCGGCACGGGCGGCGCTGACTGGGCGGAGGCGCTCAGCGGGTTCGGCGGGCGCGAACATCCTGTCTACGCAACGTATTCGACGATCCTTGCGCTCTGCTTCGGCACCATGGGCCTGCCGCATGTGCTCGTTCGCTTCTACACCAACCCCGACGGTCGCGCCGCCCGGCGGACCACCCTCGTCGTCGTCGGCCTGTTGGGGCTCTTCTACCTCTTCACACCGGTCTACGGCGTCCTGGGCCGGGTCTATCTGCCGACCTTGCCCGCCGGCCGCCGGTCGGACTCCGTCACGCTGCTCCTGCCGTCGATCGTCGCCCCGGGCACGCTCGGGACGGTGCTCTCGGCCGTCCTTGCCGGCGGCGCGTTCGCCGCCTTCCTCTCGACCGCCTCCGGCCTGACCATCTCGGTTGCCGGCGTCGTCGACCAGGACTTCCTGGCTCGCACCATCGGGCGACGGGCCGGCGGCGACGTCCCGCGGATCCGCACCTTCCGGCTGGCGGCGGCGGTCGCCGTCGCTGTCCCGTACGCGGCCAGCTGGCTCGCGGTCAACACAAGCCTCGCGGACACGGTCGGCCTGGCCTTTGCGGTTGCCGCGTCGACGTTCTGCCCCGTGCTCGTCCTCGGGGTCTGGTGGCGCCGCCTGTCAGTGGCCGGAGCGACCGCAGGGCTGGTGACCGGCGGAGTCCTGGCCCTGACCGCCACGACCGTCACCGTCCTCGCCGGGCCGAGTGCGGTGGGCGGCGGCTGGCCAGGAGCGCTTCTCGCCCAGCCCGCGGCCTGGACGGTGCCGACGGCCTTTGTCGTCGCGGTGATCGTCTCGTATGCGACGCGGGGCTCCGTCCCGGTGGGCACGGCGCGCACCATGGTCCGGCTTCACGTTCCCGAGAACCTGCGTTCCGGGACGCGCATGCCGCACGCCGAGTGAGCCCGTTCGAGAGCGGCGCCGCGGACAGGACAAAATCCGGTCCGTGCTGGCCGAAACGCGTCCGTAGGGTGGAGGAGAGCGCGAATCCGGGAATGGATCGACGTACACACCCTTGCGAGGAGAAGCGAATGAACACCATCGAACGGCCCGCGATGATCGTGCGTTGGACCCTCCGGCTCGAGCAGGCCACGGCTCTCAACCAGCCAGTGCAGGCGTTGGAGCCGACGATTCGCAGCGTGTTCGGTACGGGGAGGCGGTCAGCGGTGCTGCGTGGCGAGTGGCTGGGCCACGCGGTACACCCGCTGCTCACCGACGTCGTACTCGGCACCTGGACCTCCGCCACCGTGCTTGACCTACTCGGAGGACGCGACTCCGCCGCCTCCGCCCAAAAGCTGGTCGGCGCCGGACTGCTCGCCGCTGGTCCGACGTTTTGGACCGGATGGGCCGAGTGGTCGGCTGCCGGGCCGCGGGAGAAGCGGGTGGGCCTGGTCCACGCGGTGACCAACGGCGTGGCGCTCGGCGTTTACACGGCGTCATGGTTCGCCCGTCGGCGGGGCCGGCACCACGCCGGCGCGGGGCTCGCTCTCGCCGGAGCCGCCGTGTCGGGGGTCGGCGCCTACCTGGGCGGCCACCTGGTCGGCGCCCGAAAGGTGGCCAGCCACGATCCCGCCTACAACAACGTTCCGCGACAAGACTGAGCGGAGGGCCCATGTCGGGTCTGACGCCTCTCGCGCATCGAATCGACGCCGTCATCGACGGGGCAGTGTACGACGGTCGAATCGTCGGGACGGTCGTGCTCGTCACCCAGAACGGTGAGCGGGCCTATGCCCGCGCCGCCGGTCATGCGGACCGTGAGGCGGGCTCTTCGACGTCGATCGACACGCTCTTCCGCCTGGCCTCGCTGACGAAACCGATGGCGGCGGCGGCGGCCTTGGCGTTGGTGGAGCGGGGCCGGCTGGCCCTCGACGACTCGGTGACGACGTTCCTGCCCGACTTCAGGCCTCGATTGGTGGACGGCACGGCGCCAGAGATCCAGGTGCGGCATCTCCTGACCCACACGGCCGGCTTTGGATATCCCACGATGCTGGCGGGAGACCGCTATCGGGCGGCCGACGTGTCGACGGGACTCGATCAGCCGGGCCTGACCCTCGAGGAGAACCTGGAGCGCATCGCATCCGTTCCACTCCATTTCGTCCCGGGTTCGGCCTGGCGCTATGGGTTCGCGACCGATGTCCTAGGCGCGATCCTTGCCGTCGTGGTCGGCGGGTCACTCGCCGACGCGATCAGCGAATACGTCACGGGCCCCCTCGGGATGGGGGATACCGCCTTCGCCGTTCGAGACCCGGCCCGGTTGGCCGTGCCCTATGCCGACGGCGCGCCACGAGCGGTCCGGATGACCGAGCCGTGCGTCGTGCAGGATCTCACTTTCTCCCCGGCGCGGGCGTTCGACGAGCGCTCGTTCCAGTCCGGGGGAGCCGGCATGGTCGGCACCGCGGAGGACTTCATGACCTTCCTGGAGACCATGCGTCGCGGAGGGCCGCCGATCCTTGATCGCGGCACCGTGGCGATGGCGTCGGCGAACCAGATTGGGGCCATGCGCGAGCAGGACGAGCCCGGGTGGGGATTCGGCTTGCTTTCGGGCGTCTTGACCAACTCGGCGCGCGCCCAGTGGCCGTCGCACCCGGGGACTCTCCGGTGGGGCGGCGTGTGGGGAAACGCGTGGTTCATCGACCCGGCGGCCGGTATCACGGTCGTGATGCTCAGCAACACCGCAGTCGAGGGATGCACAGGTAGCGCCTTCCCGCAGCAGGTTGCTGAGGCGGTCTATCACGCTTGACCCACGCCGCTCAGGTGCCCCAGGTTCACCGCTCGACGAGCGTCGGCTAAGCCTCCGTTTCGGCGGCGTCGCCTCGCTGGCTCGGCTCGGCAGGCCCACCGAACCACCGGGCGACGGTTCGCGCCATGCTTTCGACTGGCCACCAGGTCAGCATGAACCGACGCCCAGAGGC
>Ga0307288_10000220_pt1 | contig 20668 bp, 17 predicted proteins | sample ER_DNA_142_FD_194469 | JGI IMG/M metagenome (GOLD analysis project Ga0307288, IMG submission 194469) | Bulk soil microbial communities from the East River watershed near Crested Butte, Colorado, United States - ER_DNA_142 | ecosystem: Environmental > Terrestrial > Soil > Floodplain | place... | reverse complement strand
GTGGCACGACAGGAAGCCGGACCCATCCTCAACGGCATCCCGAGCCAGCTCCCCGACACCGATCCGGAGGAGACCCACGAATGGCTCGAGTCCCTTGACGGAGTCATCGACACCGCCGGTCGCACCCGCGCGCGATACGTCATGCTCAAGCTCCTCGAGCGCGCCCGAGAGCAGCAGGTCGGCGTCCCCTCACTGACGGCGACGGACTACATCAACACCATCAGTCCCGAGCAGGAGCCGTGGTTCCCCGGCGACGAGGAGGTCGAGCGCGAGTACCGCCGGTGGATCCGGTGGAACGCCGCGATCATGGTCCACCGCGCCCAGCGGCCGGGAATCGGCGTCGGCGGCCACATCTCGACATACGCCTCCGCGGCGACGCTCTACGAGGTCGGGATGAACCACTTCTTCCGCGGGCCGGACCACCCGGGCGGCGGCGACCAGGTCTTCTTCCAGGGGCACGCCTCCCCCGGCATGTACGCGCGGGCCTTCCTCGAAGGCCGGCTCACCGAGGACCAGATGGACGGCTTCCGCCAGGAGAAGAGCCACATCGTCGACGGGGTGATCCGGGCCTTCCCGTCCTACCCGCACCCCCGGCTGATGCCGGACTTCTGGCAGTTCCCGACGGTGTCGATGGGCATCGGCCCGATGAACGCGATCTACCAGGCGCAGTTCAACAAGTACCTCCATCTGCGCGGCCTCAAGGACACGTCGCAGCAGCACGTCTGGGCGTTCCTCGGCGACGGCGAGATGGACGAGCCGGAGTCGCGTGGCCTCCTGCAGATCGCCGCCAACGAGGAGCTCGACAACCTCACCTTCGTGATCAACTGCAACCTGCAGCGGCTCGACGGCCCGGTTCGCGGCAACGGCAAGATCATCCAGGAGCTCGAGGCGTTCTTCCGCGGCGCCGGATGGAACGTCATCAAGGTGATCTGGGGCCGCGGCTGGGACCCGCTGCTCGCGGCGGACCGCGACGGGGCACTCGTCCACGTCATGAACTCGACCAGCGACGGCGACTACCAGACGTTCCGGGCCAACGACGGCGCCTACGTCCGGGAGCACTTCTTCGGTCGTGACCCGCGCATCCGCGCGATGGTCGAGAGCTGGTCCGACGACGATGTGTGGTGGAAGCTCAAGCGGGGCGGCCACGACTACCGCAAGGTCTACGCCGCATACCAGGCCGCTCTGAACCACACCGGGCAGCCGACGGTCGTCCTCGCCAAGACGATCAAGGGCTACAGCCTCGGCTCGCACTTCGCCGGTCGCAATGCGACCCACCAGATGAAGAAGATGACGCTGGACGACCTCAAGCTCTTCCGGGACGACATGCGCATCCCGATCTCGGACGAGCAGCTCGAGGCCGACCCGTACCAGCCGCCGTACTACCACCCGGGCAAGGACAACAAGGCGATCCAGTACATGCTCGAGCGCCGGGCCGCCCTCGGCGGCAACGTGCCGTCGCGGCGGGTGCAGCACGACTCGCTGAAGCTGCCGGGGGACGACGCCTACGCGCAGCTGAAGAAGGGGTCCGGCAAGCAGGAGATCGCCACGACCATGGCGTTCGTCCGGCTGCTCAAGGACCTCATGCGCGACAAGGAGTTCGGCTCGCGGGTGGTCCCGATCATCCCCGACGAGGCGCGCACCTTCGGGATGGACTCGTTCTTCCCGACCATCAAGATCTACAACCCGCACGGGCAGAACTACACGCCGGTCGACGCCGAGCTCATGCTGGCCTACCGCGAGTCCGAGAAGGGTCAGATCCTCCACCTCGGCATCGACGAGGCCGGGTCGCTCGCCGCCTTCACGGCGGTCGGCACGTCGTATGCGACGCACGGTGAGCCGATGGTGCCGATCTACGTCTTCTACTCGATGTTCGGGTTCCAGCGGACGGGGGACGGGATCTGGGCGGCGACCGACCAGATGTCGCGCGGGTTCCTCATCGGCGCGACAGCCGGCCGGACGACGTTGACCGGTGAGGGCCTGCAGCACGCCGACGGGCACTCACCGCTGCTCGCCTCGACGAACCCGGCGGTGGTGTCCTACGACCCGGCGTACGGCTACGAGATCGCGCACATCGTCCAGGACGGGCTGCGCCGGATGTACGGGGACAACCCGGAGAACGTCGTCTACTACCTGACCGTCTATAACGAGCCGCTCGTGCAGCCCAAGGAGCCGGAGAACGTCGACGTCGAGGGAATCATCCGCGGGATGTACCTCCTGTCGCCGGCCAAGACCGACGGCTGGGAGCACCAGCCGGCGCGAGCTCAGCTGCTGGCGTCGGGCGTGGGCGTGCCCTGGGCGCTCGAGGCGCAGCAGCTGCTGGCCGAGGACTTCGGGGTCGCCGCCGACGTGTGGTCGGTGACCTCCTGGAGTGAGCTGCGGCGCGACGGGATGGCCTGCGACGAGCAGGAGTTCCTGCGACCCGAGGCCGAGCAGCGGGTGCCGTGGGTGACCCAGAAGCTCGCCGACGCGCCCGGGCCCGTGCTGGCGGTGTCCGACTACATGCGCGCCGTGCAGGACCAGATCGCGCAGTTCGTCCCGGGCGACTTCATGTCCCTCGGCGCCGACGGGTTCGGCTTCTCCGACACCCGCCCGGCGGCGCGGCGGTTCTTCCACATCGACGGCCCATCGCTCGCGGTGCGAACGTTGCAGCTGCTGGCCAAGCGGGGCGAGGTTCCGGCGGACTACGCGGCCAAGGCGGCGGAGAAGTACCGCCTTCACGACGTCACGGCCGGGACGAGCGGCAACGCGGGCGGCGAGAGCTAGCCGCAGCCGCCCCTCAGGACAATGGCGGCTCAGCGCTCGGCTTCCCGAGCGCTGAGCCGCCATTGTCTTGGCGCCCGACGGGCTCAGCCGGCCGACTGCTTCTGGCGGACCAGCTCCTCGACAGCGCTCGGGATCCGGGTCTCGAAGTCGAGGATCTTGGCCCACGTCGGCGTGATCCGGATCTCGACCATCGAGTCGTAGAGGCCCTTGACGCCTGCCTCCCACTCGGCGAAGTGCTCGTCATCGACCATCTTGTGGCCGGCGTCGACGTACCCCTGGGGCACCCCCGAAACCTCCTCGACGTCGGCCGTGCCCCGAACAAGCAGCACCTTCGGCGGGAAGTCGTTGGTGTCGAGGGTGACTGCCACTCGCGGGTCGCGTTGCAACGCAGGAACTTTGGGCGCGTTCGGAGTCGTCCACATGAACAGTTGCGACCCGTCCCAGTCCCATCCGATCGGGACCACCCGTGGTGCACCGTCTCTGCCGGTGTAGGCGAGTCGCGCCGGGAGCGACGAGGCCAACAGCTTCTGCGCTACGGGGTCCGCGAACAGTGTGTCCAGCTCGGCGTCGGACATGCTCGTCATCGTGTCTTCTCCTCTGACAGGACCGGCGCCAGCCGGTCGAGGGTGTTGTTCCAGCCGTTCTCCACCTCGCCCGCGACGTCGGGCATCGCCGCGGCCAGCTCGTCGAGCTGCTCGTGGACGACGGTCAGCTCGGTTTCACCCGGGCGCGGCTCGGCGAACGTCACCGTGAGTCGCGTCTCGGGCGACAGGTCCTCCTGCCGGTTCGGCCCGGCGAAGCGCCAGGAGATGACGATGCGCTCGTTGGGGACCAGCTCGACGATCCGGTTCTCACTCCCACCCGTCATGTCGCCTTCCGGGTCGACCTGGAAGATCCGGTAGTCGCCCCCGACCCGCTCGTCGACCTCGGCGCGCCCGTCCGTGAACCTGGGGTCGACGAACCAGCGGACCATCGTGTCGGGGTCGAGCCAGGCCCGGTAGACCCGCTCGCGTGGGAACGGCAGGGTGCGCTGGACACGCGCGGCGGGATATGCCATGTGTCAGTTCTCCTCGGAGTCTCGGTCGACGGGCGCGTCCGGGACATCGAGCAGCACCTGCTCGAGAGCGTCCAGACGCTCGTTCCAGTACGTCTCGTAGGTGTCGAGCCAGGCCGCCGCCGACGCCAGCGGACCTGGCGTGAGGCGGCATACGTGCGTCCGCCCGTGGACGGTCCGCGAGACCAGCCCCGCCCGCTCGAGCACCGCTACGTGTTTCGAGGCGGCGGCCAGCGAGACCGGCAGTGGCCCGGCCAGCTGCCCGATGGTGAGGTCGGACCCCCGCAGTCGTGCGAGCATCTCGCGTCGCGTGGGGTGCGACAGCGCGTGAAACACCGCGTCGACGCCGGCCGAACCCTCAACCACATGGTTGACGATATCGGTCGGCGCGAGAACCGTCAACCAGATGGTTGAGCTTCAAGGGCCGGTAGCGCGGCCAGCGCCGAGACCTCTGCGGACATCGACCGGCTGAGCCGGACGAGGAGAGCGGGGATCTCCTCGTCGGTCCATTGATGTCCGGCGATGAGCTCGGTGACGTCGAACAGTTCGGCGGACAGCGCATCCCGGGTCGCCTGGTACTCCGCCAACGCGACGTCCTCGTGGACACCACCGATGACCTCGAGGATCGCCCGGGCCAGCAACTCGGCATCCCGGAGCGCATCGGTGAGGCCGTGCGCGGTGATCGGGTCTTTGAAGTACCCAGCATCTCCGACGAGGGCCCATCCGTTTCCCCACGATCGCCGCTGAAACCCGGGGTGACCGCGGAAGAACCGGACTTCGTGAGGTGCGGACGCCTTCGCGAGACGGCTCGCGAGCTCGGGTGACGAGTCGCGTACCACCCGAATCAGCGTCTCCATCCCGCCACGACCGCTACGGTCGCGCGGGGCGCCCGCGAACACGCAGGCCAAGCCGTCGTTGGTGGGGATCACGCCCGAAGCGGCACCAGGACGGAAGTTCCACTCGTACCCGTTCGTCTCGAGACCCGACCAGTAGCCGTAGCTGACCGCGTTGGCGGTCGTGCCTCGTCGTTCGACCGGCGCATCCACGAGCGCGGCAACACCCGACCAGATCCCGTCGGCGCCGACGACGACCCGGGCCCGCGCACCGAAGCGCTCGCCGTCCCTGGTCCGCCCAACGACCCCCGTGACGACTCCCGCCTGGTTCCGGCAGAGGTCGGTCACCGCGGCGCCGAACCTCGTGTGGACACCGGCGCGGACGGCTGCGTCCACGAGCACGCGGTCGAGGATGGTGCGGCGGGGCGCATACAACGCGTCGACTCCGAAGCTGGGCGCGATCTCGACGGGCACCACGTCCGTGGAGTAGCGGAACGTCGTGAGCCGCACCGGCGGAGTACCGGCGGCGACGATGGCGTCGAGCAGTCCCCAGCGCGACAGCTGGAGGACGCCTCCGCGCATCAGCGCGTGGGTGGACATCGTGTCGCTCCCGTACCGACCGCGGTCCACAAGCAGCACGCGCAGACCCGCCCGGGCCAGCAGAAATGCCGTGGAGGCGCCGGCAGCCCGGGCCCCGACGACGACGACGTCGTATGCGGAGTGGTCAGGCGCAGCGGACATCGACGAGCCCCTCGTACCAGCCTGAGCGTCGACCGGCCCGGTCCGCGCCGAGGATCGGCGCGCATACTTCGGCGGCGTCACGTCCGGTCCCCCAGATCCAGTTCGAGCTCCGATAGTGCTGGAAGCGGTAGCCGAGCACGTACATCCCCGGAACGGGTGTACGGCCGTGGTGCTGCCGGATCTCACCCCGCTCGTCGAGGACGGGGATCGAGAGCCAGGGATAGGACCGGCGGTGTCCGGTCGCCCAAATTACGGTTCGAATGTGGTCGCGCTGCGTGTGAAGTGAGTCTTCGTGGCGTGGGTTCGCGATGACAGCCCGGGGTGCGGCCGGCGGCAGATCGTCCCCGAGCCCGGCGGCGTCGATGTGGGAGTCGATGGCGGAGAGGAGCCGGTCCAGGCGCCGGTCGGCCTGCTCCAGGATGTCACCCAGGTCCGGGCTCAACCGAAGACGGCGACCAGCTGCGGATGTGACGCGACCGACGAGGCGCACCCCGTCCGCGTGCAGGGTGGCCAGGTCAACCGTGCGGAGGTCTGACCGTCCGATGACCTGGTAGGACGGCTCGAACGGTGCCCCGCGGGCATCGCGGACAGTGTCGATGCTCGTGTCGAGTATTCCGAGGCGGAGGAGCCACCAGTAGACGTCTCGACCTCTGTAGGTCCGGGGCATCCGTGCGTGCCGACCAACCGCGATGGTCACGTCACGGCCGGCCTCACGCAGCTCCTGAGCAAGCTGCACGCCGGTCGCCGAGGCGCCCACCACGAGGACACCACCGTCCGGAAGCGATGCGGCGTTGCGGTACTCGTGGGGGGTGAGCTGAGCGACGCTCTTGTGGAGGTCTTGAGCCAACGACGGGACGCGCGGCAGGTCGCACCAGCCGGTGGCGAGGATGACGTGGCGGCTCCGCCACGCGCCGACGGCGGTGGTGACCTCGAACGTCCCTCGGACGATGCGCAGGTCCTGGACCCCGGCTCCTTCAACGACGGGGGCCTGGAAGGACTCCGCGTAGCTAGCGAGATTGGAGGCGAAGTCCGCGGCGGAAGCGAACCCGTCGGGGTCCGCACCCTGGTAGCCCCAGCCGGGCAGCGAGTTCATCCAGTTCGGGGACAGCAGCCGCAGCGAGTCCCACACGCCCGAGCGCCAGCGCTGACCGACGCGGCCCCGTTCGAGGACCACGTGATCGTGACCACCGCCCACAAGCAGGGAAGAGGCGGCCAGCCCGGCCTGGCCGCCTCCAATGACGACGGTGTCGGTGACGTTCATAGGAGTTTCCTCCAGGGGAACGGCGAGGTGCCCTCAGGCCGCGTCGACGTCGATTGACACCGGCACGCCGTGGGTGAGCACGTCGAACACGGCCGACCGCCGGCGGGACTGCTCGACGACGGCGCGCAGCTTCTCGGGGTCGTCTCCGCGGATGACGAAGCTCACCCGCAGCTGCTGGTAGCCGTTGCGGACCGAGTCGGAGAGCCCGAGGATTCCCAGCAGGTCGATGTCACCCTCGACGGTGGAGGAGACCTCAGTAAGCGTCACGCCTCGCGCTGCGGCGACGTTGGCCACCCCGGCGGTGAGGCAGGCCGCGAGGGCATGCAGGAGGAACTCGACCGGCGTGGGGCCCTCGTCGGTGCCGACCAGCACCTGAGGGTGGTCGGCGTCGAAGGCGAACGGCCGCTGGTGCTCCATCTCCTGCTTGGCGCCGTAGAAGCCGTGGAGCGTCGACCGGCTGTGAGTTCCGTTCAGCCAGGTGTTGGTGGCGCGGAACTGGAATCCGGCAATCTCCGGGTCCGCCTTGACGGCGTCGATGGTCGCGAACAGGGTGGCGGTGTCAACGCCGTTGCGCATGGCGGGCAGGGTGTCGGTCATGAGTGGCTCCTGGGTTGCGGTGGAAGAGAGGCAGATCGGCCCCGTTCTCCAGGTTCCGCACCACGGCCGCCGACGTCGTGAGTCGGCTGTACTCAGAAGTGGCTACTCAGATACCCAGTTCTCGGCCCCGGGCGACCGCCTCTGCGCGGCTGTGCACGCCGAGCTTGTCGAGGACGGCGGCGACGTGGTTGCCGGCGGTACGCACCGAGACGACGAGCCGGTTGGCGATGTCTGCGTTGCTCAGTCCGTCGGCCAGCAGCCCGAGCACCTCGGCCTGGCGCACGGTTAGGCGGCCTGGGTTCTCCCGCGTGGTGACCGCGGGTCCTCGAGGAACGCTGACACCGCGAGATCGCAGCCGTCGCCGAAGCCGCTGAGCGAGGGGCACCGCGCCGAGGGCGTCCAGGTCCGACAGCGCCGCGAGCTGCTCCACCGGCGAGGGGCTCTCGCTTCGTGCGGCGGCCGCCTCGTACGCATACCCCCGTGCTGTCCAAGCCTGCTGAGCCTCTCGCCACCGTCCTACGGCGAGAAGCGTATGCGGGTTGTCCGGCGGTGACCCGGTCAGGTCGACAGTCTCGCCCGCCCGGACCAACCACAGGCCCAGCTCCGCCTCGAGAGCCGGAACACCTCGCCGTACCGCCTCCGCCCAGACCGGTGCCGCCAGCGTTCGGATCCGGTCCAGATCGTCGCGCAACCATGCTTCTTCGCAGACGAGGGCGGCCGCCGGACCGGTGCGCTGCAGCTCCCCCAGAGCGTGAGCCAGCTGCCAGGTCTCCTCGATGGATTCCGGATCTGCACGCCCGGAACGGAGCCGGGCCCGGTTGAGGAGGATGAGCGCGGGGCAGCGGACCGTGTCAGAGGCGTTCAGCCCGACCTGGGCAGCCGCGATCGCCTCAGCCCACTGGGCACCGGCCAGAGCCACCATCCCCTGCTCCACGGTGAGGTACTGCAGGAACCCGAGGTGCTCGGCCCGATCGGCGAGCGCCATGCCGGCGGCGGTGTAGCGCCCGGCCTCCTCCGGTTCCAGGTCGTCGAGCAGCATCCAGGCAATGGCGCTGTATGCCCGGCAGGCCTGCTCCACGTCGTCGGCGTCGAGGGCGAGCCGTAGGCTCCGCTCGAGCGCGTCCCGGCCGGCCCGGTCACCGACCCGGCACCGGGCCGCACCGAGGTTGTTCAGAGCGTGTGCCAGCACCGCCCTATCGCCCATCGGGCCGGCCAGCGCGATGGCCCGCTGGGCCGCCTCGACGGCTTCCCCGTTGCGGTCCGCCAACATCGCCAGTTGCGCCTCGTTGCTGTAGGCCATCGCCAATAGCAGCTCGTCACCGGCGCCTTCCAGGACCACCGTCGACTCGACGGCCGAAGCCTCCGCGCCCGAGCGGTCACCGCTCCACCACAGGGAGCGAGAGAGCCAGCGCAACGTCGAACCGAGCGCTACGGGGTCGCCCAGCCGTCGGCGCAGGGCGACCGCCTCGCGCAGGTGGCCGGCGGAACATCGGTCCTCGTCTCCGATGAGGTAGCACTCGATGGCCGCCTGCTCGAGGAACTCCGCCCGCTCGGCGGGGCTGAACTCCTCGTCTCCCCCGTGCATCAACAAGCGGTAGATGCCGCTCGCCTGCCGGTGGGCCCCCGCCGCAGCAGCACCCCGGGCGGCGGTCGGACCGTATGCGACGAGGGTCGCGCGGTCCCCGGCCCGCACGGCGTGATAGACGATCCGCGCCACGTCCGAGGCGGGATCCCGAGTGAGCACCTCGAGGACCCTCCGGTCCAGTTCGGCACGACGAGTGACCGGAAGAGCGTCTTCCACCGCTCGACGGGTGAGCTCATGCCGGAAGGTGACCTGTTGGGGCGTCACGGTGAGCAGCCCGGACTCCTCCGCGGGGGCCAGGGCCGCCAGTCCTCCCGCGACCAGCGCGTCCACCAGGCGGCGGTGGATAGGTGTCGGGATGACGCACAGCTGCTCGACCGCCTGCCGCCCGGCCGCGTCGAGGACGTTCAATCGGGCCAGGACCGCGTCCTTCACCGTCGGCGGAATCCTGCTGCCGGAGGTCAGCACCTCGTGCACGAAGAACGGATTTCCGGACGTCACCCGGAACACTTCGTCGGCGTCCGCGCCGGCGGCGACGCTCAGGCGAGCGACCGCGGTCTCAGACAGGCGTCGCAGGGTGAGTCGGTGCGTGGTGACGCCGCCCGCTGCGAAACTCAGCAGCTGGTGCAGCGGGTGGGTGTGACGTAGCTCGTCGTCCCGGTAGGTCAGAACGAGAACAACCGGCATCCGGTCGACCCGACGAACCAGGAACCGCAGGACGTCCAGAGTCGGCTCTTCCGCCCAGTGCAGGTCCTCGACGGCCAGCACGGTGGCGCGCCGGGGCGAGCTAAGGTCCGCCTGCAGCGCCGTCAGCATCTCGTCCCTATCCACGGGATCACGCAGCGCCGCCGTCAGCTCCGGGCCGACCGCACCGACCAGATCGCGGAACGGTCCCAGGATCCGCGGTAGGGCCAGGTCGTCGCACCGCCCGACCAGCAACCGAGTCCTGTCTCCGAGCCGGTCGCGTAGCGCGGCGATGAGGCTGGACTTCCCGATCCCCGCCTCACCCTGGACAAGGACGACCGAACCCTTGCCCTGGCCCGCCTCCTCGACCGCTGCCGTGAGTACGGCAAGCTCGTAGTCGCGCTCGAGCAACGGCAGCCCCATCCCGCTGATTGTCCACCTGGACCGCGCGCGCTCCTAGATCTCACCGGCCGAAGACGAGAACCGAACAGCCCCGCCGGTGCGACAGTCGAGGTATGGAAGCCCGTGACCGTTCGGACGAGCAGCTGCTGCTCGCCGTCTCGGACGGTGACGTCACAGCGCTGCGCGACCTGTATGCGCGTCACGCGCCCTGGCTGTCGGTGCGCCTCCGCGGGCGGTGCAACGACGCCGACCTGGTCGCCTCCGCGATCCAAGACTGCTTCGCGGCCGTGTGGAGCCACCCGAACCGCTGGCGCGGCGACGGCGAGATCTCCGCCTGGCTCTGGGGCAGTGCCCTCCGCCGGCTCATCTCCGGCCTGCGGAGCCGCCGCGTCGTAGAGCTGGTCGCGCGGCGCCACGACGAGATCGAGCAAAATGCGGAGGAGCGCGTTCTCGAGGCCGTGGAGTACGGAGACCTCGGCGTGGCCTTGCAACGTCTCACCCCCGAACTGCGCGCCGTCATCCAGGCGATCGTCCTGGACGGGCTGACCAGCCGTGAGGCGGCCGTATTGCTGGGCATCCCGGCCAACACGGTCAAGACCCCGGCGCCGGAGTGATCCTTGTCGCCCTGGCGACGGCCTCTCTGGCACGGACCTCGGGGATGGCCGAGCCCGGAACGCTCGTCGCCCCCATGGTCCGGCTGTTCGTCGTACTGGTCGCCGTCGCCCTGCCGTTCATGTTTCCGGAGGTTCGACTGCTCTTGGCCACGGAGGTCTCCCGGCGCGACCTCACGTTATGGGTCGTGCTCGCCACCCTGGCGGTCGCCGCAGTTGGACGGGCCGGCTCGGATCCCTGGCGCCGCCGCCGCCGCAGCTGACCGCGACTCCCCGGCCGAGCCATAGGCTTGGCGGCCGTGTCCAAGGTCCTCACCTCATTGCCGATCGGCGAGCGCGTCGGCATCGCGTTCTCCGGCGGGCTCGATACCTCTGTGGCCGTCGCCTGGATGCGTGACAAGGGCGCCGTCCCCTGCACCTACACGGCGAACCTCGGCCAGTACGACGAGCCGGACATCGAGTCGGTCCCCGGCCGGGCGGCGCAGTACGGCGCCGAGATCTCGCGCCTCGTCGACTGCACCGAGGCGCTCGCCGAGGAGGGCCTGGCCGCGATCGCGTGCGGCGCGTTCCACGTGCGCAGCGCTGGCAAGGTGTACTTCAACACCACGCCGCTCGGCCGTGTCGTGACCGGCACGCTGCTCGTCCGGGCGATGCACGAGGACGACGTCTCCATCTGGGGCGACGGCTCGACCTACAAGGGCAACGACATCGAGCGGTTCTACCGCTACGGCCTGCTCGCCAACCCGAACCTGCGCATCTACAAGCCATGGCTCGACGCGGACTTCGTGGGCGAGCTCGGCGGCCGGCACGAGATGTCGGAGTGGCTGCTCGCCCACGGCCTCCCCTACCGCGACTCGACCGACAAGGCCTACAGCACCGACGCCAACATGCTCGGTGCCACCCACGAGGCCAAGAGCCTCGAACACCTCGACGTCGCGCTCGAGATCGTCGAGCCGATAATGGGCGTCAAGCACTGGGACCCCTCGGTCGAGATCGCTCCCGAGGACGTCACGATCGAGTTCCGGGAGGGCCGCCCGGTCGCGGTCGGCGGCCGCCGGCTCGACACCGCCGCCGACGTCATCCGCGAGGCCAACGCCGTCGGCGGTCGTCACGGCCTCGGCATGTCCGACCAGATCGAGAACCGGATCATCGAGGCCAAGAGCCGCGGCATCTATGAGGCCCCCGGCATGGCGCTGCTCTTCGCCGCGCACGAGCGCCTCGTCAACGCGATCCACAACGAGGACACCATCGCGACCTACCACCAGGAGGGTCGCCGGCTCGGTCGGCTTCTCTACGAGGGACGTTGGCTCGACCCCCAGTCGCTGATGCTGCGCGAGTCGCTGCAGCGCTGGGTCGCCAGCGCGGTGACCGGCGAGGTGACCCTCCGGCTGCGGCGCGGCGACGACTACACCATCGTCGACACCCGCGGACCGAACCTCTCCTACCATCCGGAGAAGCTGTCCATGGAGCGAACGGAAGACGCCGCGTTTGGTCCGGTCGACCGGATCGGGCAGCTCACGATGCGCAACCTCGACATCGCCGACACCCGCTCCAAGCTGGAGCTGTATGCGACACAAGGCCAGCTCGTGGGCGGCCACACCGCCACCCTCATCGGCGAGCTGGAGGCGGGCGGCGCGTCGGCCATCGCGGCCGGCTCCGACCTCGACGACACCGACATGGCCGAGTTCGACGAGGCGCAGGAGCGCTCGGCGCTGGACGCCGGCACGGACTGAGCGACACGCATACCGGCGGGTGGTTGCCATGGGCCGGGGTCGGCCGTAACTTAATGAATTTGGATTGTCTCAGTGCGGAGGAATCATGCAGCCGACCCGTCGTTCCGTCCTGGGCGGAGCCGCCGCCACCCTGACCCTGGCCTGGACTGCGCCGCGGGCCGGGGCCGAGACGGCCGCGCCGATCCCCGCGTCGTGCATTCTCGACCCGCGCGCCGACAAGACCGACCTGCGCGGCATGTGGATCGCGTCGGTCGTGAACATCGACTGGCCCAGCGCCCCGGGGCTCTCACCCGCGCAACAGCAGGCTGAGCTTGTCGCCTACTACGACCTCGCAGTCGCCAACCGCTACAACGCCGTGGTCGTCCAGGTCCGGCCGACCGCCGACGCATTCTGGCCCTCGCCGCTGGAGCCGTGGTCGAAGTACCTGACCGGAACCCAGGGCGGTGACCCGGGCTACGACCCGCTGGCCTTCGCCGTCGCCGAGGCGCACCGGCGCAACCTCGAGTTCCACGCGTGGTTCAACCCGTTCCGGATCACGATGAACCTCACGAGCGATGTCGCCGGCCTCGCGGCAACGCATCCCGCGAAGGTGCACCCCGAGTGGACCGTCGCCTACGGCGGCCGGCTCTACTACAACCCCGGCGTCCCTGAAGCCCGCGAGTACTGCCAGGCCGCGATCATGGACGCGGTCACGAAGTACGACCTCGACGCGGTCCACTTCGACGACTACTTCTACCCGTACCCCGTCGGGACCGAGGTCTTCCACGACGAGACGCAGTACGCCCAGTACGGAGCGGGACGGTCGCTCGCGGACTGGCGGCGCGACAACATCAACGCGCTCATCACGGGGCTGGGTTCGGCCATCAAGGCGGCCAAGCCGTGGGTCAAGTTCGGTGTGTCGCCGTTCGGGGTCTGGATGAACGACAACGAGAACGCGCTCGGCTCGGCCACCAGGGCCGGCGTACAGACCTACAAGGATCTGTACGCGGACACCCGCCGGTGGGTTCTCGAGGAGTGGATCGACTACATCTGCCCGCAGGTGTACTGGGCGGAGAGTCTCGCCGTAGCGGACTACAACCTTATCGTCGACTGGTGGTCGGGCGTGGTCGACGGCCACGACGTGCATCTGTACATCGGCCAGGCGACCTACAAGATCGGCGCCTCGACGCAGTCGCCGGAGTGGAATCAGTTCCCGGGCGAGATGACCCACCACCTGCTCTACAACGCCACCAAGCCCAACGTCTCCGGCAACATCTACTTCAGCGCCAAGGACGTTCGCGCGAACCGGCTGGACGGCATGGGCATCGTCGGTCGCGACTGGTACAGCCACCCCGCGCTGGTCCCGCCCATGCCGTGGCTTGACGCGACGCCGCCCAAGAAGGCGCCCAAGGACCTCTCCGCGACGCTGGGCGCGGCGGGGACGACGCTGCGCTGGCGGGCCGGCGACGCGGACACCGTCTCGTACGCGATCTACCGGATCCCGGTCACCGACCAGCGGGTCAAGGCGGGAGACTGCCGACTCGCCGACGCAACGAACCTCGTGGCGACCGTGCGCGGCACAGCCGGGTACACGACGTGGACCGACACAACGGCGGGCGGCCAGCGGTACACCTACGTCATCACCGGCGTCGACCGTCTCTGGAACGAGTCCATCCCGCAGCAGGTCACTCCGGCGTGACCTGACCCGGCACCCCCGCCCGGCCGGGGCATTTCATCCGGCGAAAGGCCAACTCTGGTCGCCCTCAGCGTGTGAGAACGGCCGAAGTTGGCCTCTCGCCGACTTCTTGGGCTGAACAGCTTCGGACTCTGCTTTGTGGAGCCCACACAAATAGGCTGGCCTCGTGACGGTCAGCCAGGAGACCCGAGACCGCGTGGTCCAGCAGGCGGGGGCCCTGTCGACCGCGGCGGTGCGCCGCCTCGAGGCGGACCTGGACTGGTACCGGGCGCTCGCCGCGGCGGACCGGTCGTGGATCGGACTCGTGGCCCAGGCCGGCGTGGCGGCGTTCGTCGCCTGGCTGAAGGACACCGGCGGGCGCGGTCGGGGGCCGGACCAACAGGTGACCGCGGAGATCTTCGGTTCCGCTCCGCGGGAGCTCACCTGGTCGGTCAGCCTCGGCCAGACGCTCGACATCGTCCGGTCCGTCGTCGACGTTGTCGAGGCGGAGGTCCTCCTGCTCGCGACCCGCGGCGACGAGGCCGCGCTCCGCGAGGCGGTCCTGCGGTACTCCCGGGAGGTCGCCTTCTCCGCCGCCCAGGTGTATGCGGAGGCGGCTGAGGCCCGGGGCGCATGGGACGCCCGGCTCGAAGCCCTGGTCGTGGACGCCGTCGTGCGCGCCGAGGCAGACGACTCGATGCAGTCCCGCGCCACTGCGCTCGGTTGGGGGTCGGTCGCATCCGTGACCGTCGTGGCCGGTTCTACGCCGCCCGGCTCCACGGCCGCGGCGGTCGACGCCATGCGCAGGGCGGTCGCGCGGCTCGGGGCGACCGCTCTCGCCGCGGTCCAACGCCGTCGCCTGGTCGTCATCCTCGGCGGGACCACCGAGGCGCTCAAGGCCGTCACGGCGATCGCCGACCACTTCGGCCAAGGACCGATCGTCCTGGGACCCACGGTGCCCCACCTCTTCGCGGCGGGGCGGTCGGCGCGCGCCGCGCTGAGCGGTCTGGCCGCGGCGCCGGCCTGGCCGGGCGCCCCTCGCCCGGTGCTCTCCGACGAACTGCTCCCGGAACGGGTGCTCAACGGTGACCCTGCCGCCTCGCGCGTCCTCGTCGACCGCGTCTACCACCCGCTAGAGGCACACCCCAGCCTGCTGACCACGGCGGCCAGCTACCTCGAGACCGGCGGCTCGCTCGAGGCCACTGCGCGTGCGCTCTTCGTCCACGCCAACACGGTTCGCTACCGGCTCGGTCGCATCGCCGAGGTCACCGGATACGACCTCGCTCACCCGCGCGAGGCGCATACCGTGGCGATCGCGCTGGCCGTCGGCCGCCTGGCCGACACCCCGCGGGTGGAATGGCGCGCGGGGGCGCCGACCCGGGCCGCACGCATACCATCCGACCTGACCTAGCCGTCTTTGGAGGATTCCTCTAAATCGCCCCCGAAATGTTCGTCGGGTACGGCGACGACGACTCCGTGGGGCACCCGAAAGGCTGGACCCGTGATCGCGCTCGTCTGTCCCGGTCAGGGTTCTCAGACCCCGGGTTTCCTCGCTCCGTGGCTGGAGCTGCCCGGGTTGCGCGACCGCGCCGCAGCCCTTTCCGAGGCGGGCGGCCTCGACCTCGTCACCCATGGCACGACATCCGACGCGGACACGATCCGCGACACGGCGGTCGCGCAGCCGCTCATCGTCGGAGCCGGGCTGCTGGCCCTCGAGGCGCTGTATGCCGACCGTCCAGGCGAACTGGCCGCGACCGTCGGAGTCGTCGCCGGACACTCGGTCGGGGAGATCACGGCCGCGGCCGCCACCGGTGTGCTCAGCGGCGAAGCGGCCATGAGCCTGGTCAGCCTTCGCGGGCGCGCCATGGCCGAGGCGAGCGCCATCACCCCGACCGGAATGTCTGCCGTGCTGGGCGGAGACCCCGACGAGGTCCTGGCCGCTCTCGAGCGGCACGGCCTCACCCCTGCCAACATGAACGGCGCCGGCCAGGTCGTCGCGGCCGGCACTCTCCCGCAGCTGGCGGCCCTCGCCGAGGACCCACCGGCCAAGGCGCGGGTCATCCCGCTTCAGGTGGCCGGCGCGTTCCACACCGTGCACATGGGCCCAGCGGTCGAGGCGATGAGCGCCGCCGCGGCAGACCACGACGTCAGCGACCCCGGAGTGACCCTGCTGACCAACGCCGACGGCTCGCCGGTGGCCAGCGGGGCGGCGTTCGTCGACCTCCTCGTGACCCAGGTCAGCAACCCGGTGCGCTGGGACCGGTGCATGGACACCATGCTCGGCATGGGCGTGACGCAGCTCGTGGAGCTGGCCCCGGCGGGCACCCTCGTCGGACTGGCCAAGCGGGCCATGAAGGGCGTCCAGTCCGTCGCCCTCAAGACCCCCGACGACCTCGACGCCGCTCGCGAGTTCCTCGCCACCACCTCCACCACCCCGATCGAGGCCTGACATGACCAGTACGCCTGAGCGAAGCGCGCCCAAAGCCAAGGGCACCGGCACGCTCGTTACCGCCGACGGCGCCCGCCACGCCCGCATCTGGGGCGTCGGCGGCTACCGACCGGAGCGCGTCGTCCCGAACTCCGAGCTGGTGGAGCGGATCGACTCGTCCGACGAGTGGATCCGCGAACGCTCCGGCATCGTGAGCCGGCGCTACGCGGCGCCCGACGAGAGCGTCGTCGACATGTCCGTGGCGGCGACCCACCAGGCACTGGAGGCCGCGGGCATCGACGCATCCCAGCTCGGCGCCATCATGATCTCCACGGTCACCCATCCGTACCAGACCCCCGCGGCCGCGCCCATCCTCGCCAACCGGCTGGGGGCGACCTGCGCCGCCTTCGACATCTCCGCTGCCTGCGCGGGCTACTGCTACGGCGTCTCGCTGGCCAACGACATGGTGCGCGGCGGCTCCGCCGAGTACGTCCTCGTCGTCGGCGTCGAGAAGCTGTCCGACTTCACCGACTGGGACGACCGCGGCACGGCGTTCATCTTCGGTGACGGCGCCGGCGCGGCGGTCATCGGTCCGTCCGACACTCCCGGCATCGGCCCCACCATCTGGGGGTCCGAGGGCGCGCAGTGGCAGACCATCTCGCAGCGCGAGCCGTGGACCGATTACCGCCGCCCGGAAGTCCGGGGCGAGCCGGTCGACAAGACGGTCCAGTCGCGCGACTGGCCGTCGATCGGCATGGCCGGCCAGTCCGTCTTCCGGTGGGCGGTCTGGGGCATGGCGCCGGTGGCGCAGCAGGCGATCGACAAGGCCGGCATCACCATCGACGACCTCGACGCCTTCATCCCCCACCAGGCGAACATGCGCATCATCGACGCGATGATCAAACAGCTGAAGCTGCCGCCGGACATCCCGGTCGCCCGCGACATCGCCGAGACGGCCAACACCTCCGCGGCCTCCATCCCCTTGGCCACCGAGCGGATGCTGCGCGAGAACGAGATCCCTAGCGGCGGCCTCGCCCTTCAGATCGGATTCGGGGCGGGACTCGTGTATGCCGCGCAGGTCGTCGTCATCCCCTAGGTTGCTCAAGAACCCCACAACAGAAGGAGCGACACGCATGGCGCAGAGCGAGCAGGAGATCCTCGAGGGTCTGGCCGAGATCGTCAACGAGGAGACCGGCATCGAGACCGACCGGGTCGAGCCGGACAAGTCGTTCACCGACGACCTCGACATCGACTCGCTGTCGATGATGACGATCGTCGTCAACGCCGAGGAGAAGTTCGGCGTCAAGATCCCCGACGACGAGGTCAAGAACCTCAAGACGGTCAACGACGCGGTGAGCTACATCGCCACGGCGCAGGGCTGACCCGCCCGCCAAAGACCGACGTCGAGGGCAGCGTCCGGACGACCGGCCGCTGCCCTCGTTCGATCTGCGGCTCCGTCGCAGGTCCTCCTGACTCGCCAGTAGCCCACTTGCCGGGGTACAAACGAGAGGAACGGGCATACCCTGCCTGGACCTGCCGAAGGAGCATGCCATGTCGTCCTCATCTGACACCCGCATCGTCGTCACCGGGCTGGGGGCGACGACCCCACTCGGCGGGTCCATCACGGAGACGTGGGACGGCATCCTCGCCGGCCGCAGCGGTGCCCGGACGATCGACGCCGACTGGGTGACCAAGTACGAGCTGCCGGTGACCTTCGCCGCGCAGATCGCCGTCCGACCGGCGGAGGTCCTCGCCCGGCACGAGACGAAGCGGCTCGACCCGTCGTCGCAGTACGCGCTCATCGCGTCCCGCGCCGCCTGGGAGGACGCCGGCAAGCCCGAGATCGAGCCCGAGCGGCTCGGCGTCGTCATGGGGTCCGGCATCGGCGGCGTGTGGACGCTCCTCGACCAGTGGGACGTGCTCCGCGAGAAGGGCCCCCGCCGGGTCTACCCGCTCGCGGTGCCCATGCTCATGCCGAACGGCCCCGCCGCTGCCGTCTCGCTCGACCTCGGGGCCCGCGCCGGCGCGCATACCCCCGTCAGCGCCTGCGCATCGGGCGCCGAGGGCATGGCGTATGCGGCGGAGATGATCCGCTCCGGCCGCGCCGACGTCGTCGTCGCCGGAGGGGCCGAGGCGGCGATCCATGCGCTGCCCATCGCCGGTTTCGCGGCGATGCAGGCCCTGTCGACCCGCAACGACGAGCCGGAGAAGGCGTCCCGTCCCTACGACACCGGACGTGACGGCTTCGTCCTCGGCGAGGGTGCAGCGGTCATCGTCCTCGAGAGCGAGGAGCACGCCAAGGCCCGAGGAGCGCAGATCTACGCCGTCCTCGCGGGCATCGGCATGTCCGCGGACGCCCACCACATCACCGCGCCCGAGCCCAACGGGGCCGGAGCGTCGCGGGCCATGAAGCAGGCCGTCGAGTCGGCCGGGCTCTCGCTCGACGACATCGCTCACATCAACGCCCACGCGACCTCGACTCCCGTCGGAGACGTGGCGGAGGCGAACGCCATCGTCCGCGCGTTCGGCGAGGAGCTGGCCGGGGGCATCCCGGTGTCAGGCACCAAGTCGATGACCGGCCACCTGCTCGGCGCCGCGGGCGCGCTCGAGGCCCTGCTGACGATCCTCTCGGTCCGCGACCGGGTCGCACCCGCGACCATCAACCTCGACGACCTCGACCCGGCCATTCCGCTCGACGTCGTCCACGGCGAACACCGGAAGCTGCCCGACGGGGACGTCGCGGCGATGGACAACTCGTTCGGCTTCGGCGGCCACAACGTCGCGCTGGTCTTCACCAACGCGTGAGGTCCTGCGCCCTGGCTCAGCCCACCTTGTGCAGCCACCGCACCGGAGCGCCGTCGCCGGCGTAGCGGAACGGCTCCAGCTCGCGGTCCCAGGCGCCGCCGAGCAGAATGTCCAACTCGGTCTCCAGCGTGCCCGCGTCACCGCCGGCTCGCGCCAGCGCGGCGCGGATCTGGTCCTCGTGGACGAGCGCGTCGCCGATCGTGGACACCCACGTGTGGTGGATCCCGAGCGACGGGGTGTACGACCACCGGGAGCCATCGGCTCCAGGTGACGGTTCCTCCGTCACCTCATACCGCAGGTGGTCCCACCCGCGCATCGCACTGGCCAGCCGCGCGCCGGTTCCGGCGTCCGCCGCCCACGCGAGCTCGGCTCGGACGAGACGCGGACCGGCCGGCTGTGGCGTCCAGTCCAGGCCGATGCGGCGGCCGAGCACTGACTCGAGAGCCCAGCCGATGTGCGGGCACAGGGACATCGGGGCGGAGTGCACGTACACCACGCCCCGAGCGGTACGCGGCGAGGCGTCAGCCTGCGACGACATCCTGTTCTCCTTCGCGTGCGAGGGACGTCTTCCCCACGAACCTCGCCACGAGAACCGGCGGACTGCCGCATACCGCGTTTATTGTGCCCCATCGGGCACTTGGACACCATGAGCCCCAGCACGAGGCCGACGACGTGTCGCCCGAAACCGGCACGGCGCGCGTCCGCATAAGGGACGGACGCGCGCCGGCCGACGGCGGTCGAGTGCCGTCAGCTCGACGACGTCGACCCTGACGTCGACGGCGCTTCGCCGCCCGGAGTCCCGCCCGCCGGAGGCTGCGAGCCACCCTTGCCATGCTGGCCTTGCCCGCCCTCGATGACGTTGGTCACCTGGAAGTCGGCACCCACCTGCACGGTGATGTGGGTGCCGTCGGCTCGGACCATGTGCGCCTCGTAGACGCCGTCGGAGTCGGTCTCGACCCGTTCGATGGTGGCGTCCGGCTCCTTGGCCTTCGCGGCGGCGGTGACCTTGTCGGCGGTCTCACCGGTCAACAGCTGCTCGTCGGACCGTTGGGGTTGGCTCGGGTCGCTGTTCTGGCCCGCCGGGGGGCGCTCGCCGGACTGTCCGGTCTCGCCGTTGGTCGGTGCGCTGCCGCCGTATCCGTATGCGGCGGTCGCCGCCGTGGTCGGGGCGGCGCCGGCGAACGAGGCGCCGAGCAGCGCCAGTCCGGCGGCGGTGGCGATGCCCGCCCCGGCGAGGACGATGCTCTTGGTACTCAACACGATGTGCTCCTTGGGTGGGGGATGGATCTCCACCATGCTGGGCATCCGCGCTGTCCAAGCCATCTCCGACTTCTCGGGGCGGGCTGTGCCTGCCTGGGTTGCGGCTGAGGCATCCGTGTGAGCTCGGGAGCGGCCGCCGGTAGGCTCACCCGCCGCGGGGCAGTAGCTCAGCCGGTCAGAGCAGCGGACTCATAATCCGTCGGTCGTGGGTTCAAGTCCCACCTGCCCCACGTTTTCCCAGGTCAGAGGCTTGTGTCCAC
>Ga0307288_10000218_pt1 | contig 20736 bp, 19 predicted proteins | sample ER_DNA_142_FD_194469 | JGI IMG/M metagenome (GOLD analysis project Ga0307288, IMG submission 194469) | Bulk soil microbial communities from the East River watershed near Crested Butte, Colorado, United States - ER_DNA_142 | ecosystem: Environmental > Terrestrial > Soil > Floodplain | place... | reverse complement strand
AGGATCGTGTCCATGCCCGCGCCCTCAGAGATGAAGAGGTTGACCGAGCCAATCCGATCCATCGTCTCGTTGAGACGCTTGGCCTCTGTCTCAAGATCGAAAACCGCTTCCGGGACATAGACGCCGTGGATCTCCCAGGCGTCTCGACTGAGGCCGATTTCAGGCACCCAGGCTCGAGTATCCAGCCATTCCCGATACGCCTGTGCCGCGAAAGCAGTCAGCCAGCCGCAGTTCCGTCCCATGACTTCGTGCACGAGCAACATCCGCGATCCCGAGTTGTGCTCGCCGATGACGTTTTGTGCGAAACGTGCTGCTTGCTCTGCCGCCGTCCAGGCGCCCAGCGACTGACGTATCGGGATGATGTCGTTGTCGATGGTCTTGGGCAGCCCGACCACGGTCAGTGCGTGCCCGTTGCTGGCGAGAAACGCGGCAAGGTCGGCTGCAGTGGTGTTGGTGTCGTCGCCGCCGATGGTGTGCAGGACGTCCACGCCGTCCATCGTCAGCCGCTCGGCCGCGGCTTGTAGCGGGTCCACACCATCAGCCACCAAACCACGCTTCACAAGGTCTGCTGCATTGGTCAGCTTGACGCGCGAGCTTCCGATGGGCGATCCGCCGAAGCTGTGAAGGACGGCCGCATTCTCCCGAACTGTCGGCGTTACCGTAACCGAGTCACCCTTCAACAGGCCCTCATAGCCGTATCGATAGGCGATGATCTCAACCTCGGGAGCGACTTCGGTGTAACGCTCGATCAGCCCTCCGATCGATGCGGAAAGGCAGGGTGCGAAACCGCCGGCGGTAAGCATTGCCACCTTGTTGACCATGCTCGTAACTTAGCCGAGCCGCCGGAACTGACCGGCCGACGTCTGTCAGCCGGTCAATCCTTGGACGGATCGAGGTAGACCGCGCCGGGCCCGCGAGAGCTTACGTAATCGTCGGGGTTCTGCAGGGTGCACTTCTGTAGGCTTAAGCAGCCGCAGCCGATGCAGCTATCCAGCCGATCCCGAAGACGTTCAAGCCTTTCGATCTGCTCGTTCAGTCGGCTCCGCCATTGGTGGGAGAGTCGGGTCCAGTCGGCTTTGGTCGGCGTACGGTTTCCGGGCAAGGTTCGCAATGCCTCGGTGATCTCCTCGAGCGACAACCCGACGCGCTGTGCCGAGCGAATGAAGGCCAAACGGCGCAGCGTTGCCCGCTCGTAACGGCGCTGGTTGCCTGAGGTCCGTGTCGCGGTGATCAGGTCCAGGCTTTCGTAGTAGCGCAAGGCAGAAGGGGCGAAACCCGAGCGCGCCGCAAGCTCGCCGATGGTCAGCAGATCCGTGCGGTGCAGCATGCCAACAGTCTAGGCGGCAACTTAAACCTAACGTTAGGTTCACTCTCCAGCATTAAGTAGGTGGATTTCTGGATCGTCGAGCAATGGACGAGCTGGGCCTCCTGGCGAACCGCCAGCGCCGGTCGGCACAAATTCTCGATGCCGCCGCACTAGGCTCCACTCGTGGCCCGATACTTCGACGTCCACCCGGACAACCCGCAGCCGCGCGCCATTGGCAGTGTGGTCGACCTCTTGCGCACTGACGGGCTTGTCGCGTACCCCACAGATTCTTGTTTCGCCCTCGGGTGCCAGCTGGACAACCGAGCGGGCCTGGACCGGATTCGAGAAATCCGTCAGCTGGACAATCAACACCACTTCACCTTGGTATGCGCCGACTTCAATCAGCTGGGTCGGTTCGTGCACCTCGATAATGTGATCTTTCGCGCTCTTAAGGCATCCACCCCTGGGCAGTTCACCTTCATCGTGCCTGCTACCCGGGAGGTGCCGAAGCGAATGCTGCATCCCAAAAGACGCACCGTCGGCGTTCGGATTCCCGACCATGTGGTCGCGCAGGCGATCTTGGCGGGACTAGGTGAGCCCTTGGTGTCGAGCACCCTGATCATGCCGGGGGAGCAGCGACCGCTGACGCAGGGTTGGGAGATCATGGAGCGTCTTGATCATGTTCTGGACGCCGTGGTGGACTCCGGGGAGTGCGGTGAGGTTCCGACGACGGTCGTTGATCTCTCCGATGGTGACGCGATGATTATTCGGCGGGGGGCGGGGGACCCGTCACGCTTCGAGTAAGGAGGCTGATGGGACAGGCAGCGCGGAGGAAGCGCCAGCATGCTTCGGACACCCTGGTCGCGCAGCTGATGGGAAGCCGGCCGGCGGTCGAACTGCTCTCTCTGGTCCCGGTTCCACTCTTCGTAGTGCGCTCGGTCCTGATACGTGACAATACCCGGGAGAACCGGAAGGACAGTTGGCAACGGCTTCGCGGAGTTCACGAGGCAGCGCGCTACCGGGCAGTGCGGAGCGTCACGGAGCGTTATGCAGCGAACGGCTTTGTGCTCGACGTCGGCTGCTCCCAAGGCATTCTCCAGGAAGGTTTGCGGTACCGCCGGTATCTCGGCGTCGACAACTTCGAACAATCCATTGCGCTTGCACAACCCAAAAGTGATTCGCGGACACAGTTCGTCTGCGCTGACGGATCAAGCTTCGTCGCCGACGCGCTACCGAACGCTGTGGTGATGAACGAGGTCATCTACTACCTGCCCGACCCAATGGCCGCCGTAGAGCACCATGCGAATCGGCTGGCACCGGGCGGAGTGTTGATCGTCTCGATCTACGCCAAAACCTGGTCCTCGCGGCGGTTGTTACGAGCAATGGCAGCCCGGCTGGAGCTCGTGGAATCGCGCCTGGTCAGATCAGGACATCTGGCCTGGACCGTGGCCGTTTTTCGACCGATGCGGGCTCAGTCAGCTGTGTGAGGGGCACGCGATCACTGGAGGTATCGCTCGACCTGCTCCCGAGGTCGCGTCTGCGACTCATCCGGATCTTGTGCGAACTCCCGATGGGCACGGCGCTGACGAAGCAGATCCCAGCACTGGTCGAGCGACTCTTCAAGATCATGGAGGCGTGCCGCGGAGTCGCCCACCTCGCCTGGGTCCTCCTGCATCGTGCGGCGCAGCTCATGTTCAGCGTCGACCATCTCGCGAATGCGCGCGAGGATGTCGGAGTCGTCCATATTGCTCAGCCTAGGGGAGCGTACGGCTGCGGTATGTTCGCGGGTCAGTTAGGAACGGCGAAGATGCAGCACGGCCGGCCCGGCGATTTCGGGCGGAGTGCTGATTGTGATCTTGGTGTCCGAAACCGTGAGCCCTGGGCCAGACACCGTCTCGCCGCTGGCGAGGCTGTGCCACTCGACTGCGTACGCGCCGGGCGCGGGTGCGATCGTGAATGGATCAGGCGCCTCACTGGGCTGCAAGATCAGATACTCATTGCCAGCATCCGCTAGTGCGAAGCCCGTGGAGCTCAGGTCAGTCTGTGGTTGCATCCCGATCAGATTGACCTGCTCTGCATAACGGCGGGCAGTACCCATGGCATGCCGCGCCGGCTCCAGTGAGTCGAAGGAGGGGCTTCCCTCGGACGGGTTTGGTGGCACGCCGCCACCGAGAATGCCCAGGTCGTACAAGATCGGGTTATGCCCCCGAAGAAACGCCTTCCACACCCACACAGGGCTGCTGGAGAACGGCGAGAAGTGATCGGTGTCCAGCAGAACGACCTTGCTTCCATCATTGGGTGGGGGGTCAGTCAACCAGCGACTCTCACCTAAGGTGTCGTCGAAGCCCGGTGAAATCCAATCCGCGGGGCTGTGCCACAGGGGGTCATTCGACTTGCTCAGGTCCTCCACGGGAAATAGGTAAGTCATGCCAATGGGATGCGAGTCATAGCCGTTCTCCAGCTCATAGCCCTTGACGGTGTTGATCACCCAGTACTGCCATTGCGTGGTATCACCGATGGGTGTTTCGATCGAGGATCCATCGGGAAAGTCCACAGAATCTGCAGCTTGCCCGGACGACTCGTTCGCGACTTCATACAAGACGTTCGGAAGATCATGAACGGTGTCGATCACCTTGCGAATGTAGGCCAGCTGAAGAGCCTCGATGCGAGGATCCAGGGGCAGAACCTGGTAGTCGACGATCGAGTCAATCCCAATGTCGTTGACATTGTTGGCGGCGTGAAACGGATGCCCCTCGATGTTGTCCGGCGTAGCAGTCAGATGGAGGCTGAAGCCTTCGAAGAACATGACCGATGCATAGATGCCGAAACGTCCAGCTGCCAGCACGCGCTCCCGCAGTCGGTCGAAGTAGGCCTGATCAAAGGTCGAAAGATCAAATTTGGGCTTACCGTCCATGGCTGATCCCGGTCCGCTACGCGGCCAAGGCTGGGGTGTCATACAGAAGTGCACATTGGCCGGGGCAAGTTGGCCACGAAACTGCTCCCAACGCCAAAGCCGAATGAAGTTGTGACCTCGCTCAGTGAGGAGCTTCAGGTACGCGTCGAAGTCGAACCGCTCGGGGTCTTCTGGGCACTCACGCCCAAAACCCAGCCCGTCGTGAAGGTTGTTGTTGACATGTGAACCCGTGAGGTAGATCGCCTTTTCCGGAGCGCCCGCAGCCGCGAAGTAACGCGGGTTCGCGCCGGAAACAACTAGCGGCCCGAGTGGTTGCATCACTGTCAGATCCTTCCTCGTCAGATGGCTCTGCAACAGAGTCTTTCCCAAGATGACGATGGTGTTTACCGAGTCTGAGATTTTTGATCGGTGGATCTCGACAGATCGTCGATCTTGCGGCTGTTGCCGAGGAACGCGTACGGCCGAATCGTCCGCGACTGCCCTCGGTGCTCGTCAAGGCGTGCAGTGTTCCTGCCGCTGGCCACGTTGGCGGGATCGGTAACACACCTCGTCAGCCAGTGAGTTCCGACTGCCGCGGCCATACAAGATCGGTCCCACGATTGCTCCAATCAGTGCGCCGAGCCCGGGCAGTAGACCAAGCAGCTGCCAGGCGTCGGTTCCCGGATGTTCCGCGCTGAACACAGACCTGGCGATGAGCCCGACGATGATCACACTGAGCAGACCTCCGATGAATCCCACGATTGCTCCCAATGGGATCATGGCGATGATCATTGCCGGCCGCTGCTTGTTAGTGGCTGGCGAGTTGGATGGTGCGTTGTTGGTTGACATCGTAGGTTCATCTCCTTTTGACAATTGAATTGGCTGAATCGGCCATGATCAGCCGTGATCATGGCCGGCGGCCATGTGATCATGATCGACGTCCAAGGTTCGAGGCGCTGAGTCGACTTGATCGGGATCGACCACTGCGAACTGCGCCATCATTCCTACGTCTTCGTGCCACATCAGGTGGCAGTGGTACATGTACGGGGTCAGCGGATCGGTGTATGGCGGAAACCGGATCGCCAACTGAACCGTCTCGCCGGCAGCCAGCAGCACGGTGTCTTTCCAGCCCAATTGCGGATCGGGCCTGCTGGCCCCTGTCGGAACGATCTGAAACGCCACCCCGTGGACGTGAAAGTTGTGCGGCTGATTGTGTGTGTTGCGTATCGTCCACAGCTCCGTGGTGCCGGCTCCAACAACGGTGTCGATACGCGACATCTCCATCTGCTGACCGTTGATCTCCCGGCCGTCAAGCTGGATCGTGCGGCGGGCCGCCAAATGATCAAACGTCAACGCAGAACTGGTCTCCAGCCGTTCTGGAATACGGCCACCCTCAGCGACGGAGGCTCGAGCGCGGAGCTGCAAGAGATCAAGATGATCATTGCCACCGGCACCATTGGTCAGCACGGCCATCATGTTCAAATCCCATGGAAGCGAGCGGAGCACTGGCGGATCACCAGGTCGCAGATCCACCACGATCTCCGCCCGTTCGGCGGCAGAGAGCAGCAGCCTGCGTATCCGCTTGGGTGACGGCAGAAACCCGGAATCGGTCGCAATTAGCGCGAACTCCCGATCGTCGGCGAATGCTAGGTGGTAGATCCTGGCGGTCGAGGCGTTGAGGATGCGAAGCCTCAGCTGCCCAGTGCTGACCGGCATATGTGGGTTGTACGTCCCGTTTACCAAGATCTTGTCCCCGAGCAGTCCGGTCACTGCTCGACCGCGCTGCGCGAACCGGCCGCGCGAGTCGAACGTACGGTCCTGCAAGATGATCGGGATGTCATCGATTCCATATCGATGCGGCAGATCCGCGTTGCTGCCGTCATCGAGATAGAACAGTCCTGCCAGCCCGCGTGTCACCTGACCCTCGGTCTCACCGTGGGGATGCGGGTGATACCACAGAGTCGCTGCCGGCTGATCGATCATCCACTCCGGCTGCCACAACTCACCACTAGCGATGGGCTGATGCGGGCCGCCGTCGTGACGTGCGGGAAGGTGCATGCCGTGCCAGTGCACGGTGGTGATCTTCGATAGACGGTTCTCTAAGATCACCTGAACCTGCTCTCCACGGCTCGCCCGCAGCGTGGGGCCCAGAAATCCGGCGTTGTATCGACCGTCGGTGTAAGTCCAGGTCGGCGTCGATACGCCGGAAAGGAATTCCGCCGACCCTTCGGCAACACTGAGATGGAAGACGCGGACACCGTCGAGATCCACAGTGGACGTGGCCAATGCCGGGATCCGGAGCCGGTTGCTGAAGTCGAGGGTGTCGACAGTGCTGATTGGCGCCGCAGTGGTGCGATCGAATTCACAGCCCACCAGCGTGAGAGCGGGCATGGCAGCCAGACCAGCCAGCAGGGTGCGGCGGCTGATACGGGCAGACATCAGATGTCCCTCCGTGGTTGGTTTTGATCATGGACACGCACCACGGTAGGAATCGAGACGCCCGCTCTCTACTCGCTGCGGGCGACAGATGGGATCGCTTTTCGACGTACGCCGACTCAGGGTCGGTCGGGTGACTCCTGGTGCCGGCCGGGTTTCACCAGGCCGGTCTCATACGCGATCACAACCAATTGCGCCCGGTCCCGAGCACCCAATTTCGTCAGGATCCGGCTCACGTACGTCCGAGCCGTGGCGGGGCTGATGTGGATTTCGGCGGCGATCTCGTCATTCGAGAGGCCTCGGCCCACTCCCGCCAGCACCTCGCGTTCCCGCTCGGTCAGCTCGTTCAACCGACCGCGGTCGGCAACGCCTGCTGGACCGGAGACGATACCCTCCATCACCTTGCGGGTTACCGAGGCCGATAACAAAGCGTCGCCGGCTGCCACGACCCGAATCGCCTCGCGGAGGGCATCAGGCTCGGCATCCTTCAGTAGGTAGCCCGAGGCGCCTGCCCGGATCGCTGTAAAGATCTGGTCGTCCTCATCGAAGGTGGTCAACATGATGATCGCCACCTCGGATAGCTGCTGATCGGCGGTAATTCGCTGCGTTGCCGCGATTCCGTCGACGCCAGGCATCCGAACATCCATGAGCACAACATCCGGCTGAGTGCGGGTTACGACGGCGACCGCCTCACGTCCGTCGCTGGCCTCGCCGACGACCTGAATGTCATCACTGTTCGCGAGCAGCGCGCGGAGCCCACTTCGTACCAACGCCTGATCATCGGCTAGCACGACGCGGATCACTGGTCGGCCCGCACCTCAGGGGACTGCGGCTCTGCGGATCGGGGCTCCGTCGATTGGGGAAGGGGCAGTACGGCCGTGACAACGGTCCCAGGCCCGCGGCCGGAGCTGCTCACCGTTAGCTCGCCGCCCCATTCGGCGGCACGCTCTCTCATGCCACGTATGCCGTTTCCGGCTCTAAGTTCACCCGCAGCCTGCCCGTTGTCCCGCACAGTCACGGTCAGAGCGTCCCGACTCCGATCGAGAGTGACCACTGCCGTCGTCGCGTTCGCGTGCCGGATGACGTTGGTCAACGCTTCTTGCACAATTCGGTAGGCCGCCTGGCCCAGCGCGATCGGCACCGCCCGGCCGTCACCGGTCTCGACGATCTGCACGTCGAGGCCATTGTTGTGCACTTGCTCGGCGAGTGCAGGGAGCTCGTTCAGGCCGGTGGGCAGGTCCACGGCCGAATCCAGGCTGCGAAGCCGCCGTACCGTGCTTCGCAGATCGGCCATGGCTGCAAGGCTGATGTTCCTAATGTCGGCCACCGCCTGCTGTGCCTCCGGCACCCGTTCCGGCAGTGCCTCGGCGGCCACCGCTGATTGCAGCGAGATCATCGCGACATTGTGGCCAAGCGCATCGTGTAGGTCTCTAGCGAGGCGGAGCCGCTCCTCGTCTCGCTGCTCAGCGGCACGTCGTTCGAGCTCCAGGCGGGCCTGACGTTCCCGCTCCCGCTGCGACTCTTTGAGCAACCGTCGGGTCCGTACTCCATCGCCCAAGGCAAGCGATGCGCCCATCAAGGCGATGACCGGTGGCAGTTCGTAACCGAGCAGCTGGGCGACGTCGCGGCCTTCAGCGATCTGGAAGTAGACCGCCAATCCGACCAAGATCACCGAGACCGCAATGCTGACCCGGAGATGGCCGGCTTCGGCGGCCGAGAACAGCGCAGCTGCGATCGGCAAGGCCAGCCCGATGGGCGGATATTGCAACGTGTAATAGACGCAGATGCCAAGCGAGGTGATGACTAGCACTAGCACGGGATGGCGTCGGCGAATGAGCAAGATCAAACCAAAGCCGACAGCGAAAAGGTACGCCAGCCAAGGCCCGGGCTGACTGCCGACTGAGCTGGCGAAGACCGCCACTCCGACCGCCATCGCTACCGCGTAAGCAAGCAGACCATCGACCAGCGCCGGTGACGTCCACAGTGTTCCCGCCCGATCGGCCAAGGCCATTCTGGTCGCCATTTACTCACTCTAGGCGTGCCGGGGCGGCCCTACGGGACACCCGCGCGGCGATCATTTGTGCCGGTAAGAGCAGGAGCAGGCACCAAATGCCCACAATGGGCCAGAAGAGCGAGATGATCATGACGAGGAGGAGTGTCCCAATGATAAATGCACTGGCGATGCGGTGTTGGCGGCCTTCCTCGGTGGCCTGACCGTCGGTGAGTTCAGGGTGATGGTCGAGATAGTTGGCGATGAAAAGGTTCAGGACCGAGATGATGAGCAAGGAGCCGATGTAGAAGGTGGCAAAGCCGCCGTCGAGGCCGTCCGCGATCAGTGCGGTGGGAAAAGGTAGGAAGACGATTGCGGCGAGCCACAGCATGTTGAGCCCGATGAGGCGTGCGTCGTGACGCCGAACGGGCCGGAAGATGGCGTGGTGAATGGTCCAGTAGTTGGCGATCACCGCAAATGACAGAGCGAAGGCCAGCAGCGCCGCGAAGTTGTCGGCAACGACGTTGATCAGACTTGCACCTTCCCCCCGCTGGACTTCGGTGAGCGGCAGGATGAGGAGTGTGATTGCGATCGCCATGACACCATCGCTGAAGGAAATGACCCGGTCAACACTTGCTTGTCGTTCGCTTGCCATGTCATGAGCCCTCCGTGTGATCGACTGCTGACGTCGCGCTGTCCTCCGCTGACCTCGCGATGGCGCCACGGTACGCGAGCGGAAGTGCCGGCGTTAGTGACAACGGCGCTAGGCGACGACCGGAGGTCGCGTCGCCTGGTCCCAGCGCGCCAGCAGCGCGAGGGTGATGACCTGAAATGTCGCCTCAAGCATGACGGCGAACTGGTAAACGTAGCTGGAGAGCAGGTTGCCCAGAACGAGCATCAGCAACATCGCACCATAGCCACATCTGAGCGCCAGATGTCGACGGATCCGCCCTGGCCGGAGCGCCCACCACGTAATCCCCGCAAGTACTGCGACCACGGCGTTCAGGCCCCACGTGAAAACGAAGACGATCTTGCCGAAGTCTCCGACGGGCTGATCGCGCACGCTGAGCGTCAGCCCCCGGCGTAGCGCTTCCGGTGTGACTGCGACACCGATGAGCAGCAGGAGTTGAAGCAATCCGAAGATGCAGAAGAGGGCCATCGTCAAGCGCGCCAATCGACGGGCACGATTCGTTGGCAGCCACGACGCGATCGCCCTGCGGATTCGGCGAACGGCACGGCCCACAAAGGCGAAGGGCTCCTCGACTCGGTCGGTCAACGCCATGGAAGTCTCGATGCCGTTCAGCAACGCCGCGGAGGCATCATCTAATGAGCCGGTACGGGCCTGGCGGATGTGATTTTCCATCGCGGTGATTTCTGTGCGAGTGGCAGTGCCGTCGGCGATGGTCTGGCTCAGCGAAATCACCGCCAGCAGGTGGGCCCGCGGACTGCGCAGCTGGTGGCGCCGCGCGAGTTCGGTGAGCAGCAAGATCAACAGCAGAGACGCGTAAACGATTGGTGCAGCGAGGGGGAAGAAGTAATCGTTCTTCTGGGTGATGAACTTCCCAACTTCATCGACAAAGAGTCCGAATCCAATTCCGGTGAGCAAGGCAATGATCATGGCTGCCCCGCGGTTTTGCACGACCAGCGCCATCACGCCGGCCAGGAGCAACGCCAATCCACCCCACAGTGCATGAGCCAGGTGGAATGTCGAGTTACCGATCTGCGGGTAGCCGGTGAGTACCAAGAACAAACGGACCAGGGCCACAGTCAGCGCGCAGCTGACCAAAACGATCAGCATCAGTCGGGACGCGCGGTCCGAGATGGTGATGAACGGATTGGGAGTGGGATCGGAATAGCTGGGTGTCGACCTAGCCTGTGGTGTCGAGGATTCAGCAGAGTTCATCGCACTCCTCATTACGGAGGGCTAGGCCGTCAAGCTCACCGACTCGGTCGCTGGTTTCCGTACAGCAGCCCAAGCGATCCATGCGCCGCTGACGGCCATCAGCGCGCCGCCAATCGGTTGAGTCGGAAGGCTGGCGCCCGTTGTGGCCATTCCAAGGGCGGCGCCGAGAACGTAGAAGATCAGCGTCGCTGCACCCCAGACCACTCCAGCCCATCGGGGAAGACTGCCGCTACGCCAGATAGCCACGCTCAGAACGCCGTTACCGATCACCGTTAGCAGGAGGCCCAACAGGGTGATCACGGTAAGGACCGGGGAGAACTCCAGCGCCATGACTTCGCGGTTTCCGGCGAGGTAGGCGGCCCCAATCGCAGGGGTAGCGAATGTTGAAATGACGCCTGGAACAGTGAACAGCACATAGCCAGTGATCGACAGCACCATTCCCCACAATCCAAGGCGCGGTACCCGACCCGCGGCCAGGAATGCACCGAGGGCAAAAGTCCCGAAGATCACCAAAGCAGTGCCCAGCACGTTCGCGATCACGTGACTTATGAGGTAGGAGGTGCTGCTAACGAAGCGTGCCCAGCCTTCTGGATCACTTACCTGATCAGGCTGAGGTTTCCATGTCGAGTACGCGACCAGCAGCCCGTACGCCGGTAGCGCAAAGAGGCCGACTCTGATCCAGTTTGCTGCCGGCGTCTGCTTCAAGGTGCTCCTCGTCTTAGCGACTGGGTGGCGGATCCCACTGCGATGACAACGACGTCATATCAGCTCCGGAGGGTGCCGGATAGGGATCGAAGGATCGTAGATCGGTCAGTTGTAGCGTACGGGCTACGTCGCTCGCCGACACCACGCCGACTACTCGACCGGCGTCATCGACGACAACCGCCCGGCCATCGGCGCAACCCTGCATCCGTTCTAAGAGCTCGACGAGAGCATCCTCCGGATGCGCAATGGGCACCTCGGCCGGTGGGCAGGCGATGTCCTGTAACCGCGTGGTGGCGCGAAGCTCTGGCGGTACGCCGCGTACCCGGTTGAGGGTGACCAGCCCGGTGAGCCGGCCGTAAGAATCAACGAGCGGGTATGTGGAGAACTGATGAGTCAGAGCCACCTGAGCGATGAAATCGTTCACGGTCAGGTTGCCGTCGAGAACGACCGGACGCGCGGCCATGACCTGTCCCACCCTTACGCCCGCGAGCCGCCCGCTTAGTCGGGCTTGCTGCTCCTCGGCGCTGGCGGCGCTGACCACGAACCAGCCGATCAATGCGAGCCATATCCCGCCCAGCCCGCGACCGAGGACCACCTGCAGTACGCCGAGAGCGATCAGAACGAAGCCCAGAATCCGGCCGGCACGAGCCGCGTTCACCGCGGCTGTCATGCGATCGCCTCGCCACCGCCACAACGCCGCGCGTAACACTCGACCGCCGTCCAGCGGCGCGGCGGGGATGAGGTTGAAGATCGCCAGCATCGCATTGGTTGCGGCCAGGTAGGCCAAGACCCCGAAGGGCAGCCCACTGGCTCCCACGGATGCCACGCCCGCCGCGCCAAGTCCGAAGATGACCGCCAACGCGAGGCTCGTCAGCGGGCCGACGATGGCGATACGAAAGTCGGCCCCTGGGGTCTTCGCCTCACCACGCAGCTGGGCGACGCCGCCCAGCAGCCAGAGGACAATGCTCTCTACCTCGATGCCGTTGCGCCGTGCGACGAGCGAGTGTGCCAGCTCGTGTGCCAGCAGTGAAGCCAAGAACAGCACCGCCGCAATAATGGCCGCGATGACGTAGGCGACAATGCTGCGGCCCGGGAAGGCGGCGGGCAACTGCCCAGTGGCAAGCCCAGCCACCAAAATGGCAATGATGAGAAAAACGCTGGCGTTGATTCCAACCTTGATGCCAGCGATGCGGCCTAGCGAGATGGATGCTCGCACAGCTTCACACCTCCTAACGCCGTGATTCCTAGATTTCCAGTGTTGCAGCCAGGCAACGCTGCAGGGCGGCCGCATAGGCTGGTGGGCTGTGACGCGTCGCGGGTGGCTGCTCTTCACTGCACTCAGCCTGTGCTGGGGGATTCCGTACCTCTTCATCCGGATCGCCGTTGTTGATCTTGATCCGCTAATCGTCGCGTTCGGCCGGACTGCCATTGGCGGTCTGCTGCTGCTTCCGCTAGCGCTACGGGCGCGGGCGCTCCAGCAGCTGCGGCCGCACTGGAAGATCTTGTTGCTCTACACCACAGTCGAGATCATTGGACCCTGGATTCTCCTCGGCCACGCCGAGACCCGCCTGAACAGCTCAACCACCGGATTGATCATCGCCGTAGTTCCGATTGCTGCGGCAATCATCCTCACCGTCATGGGTCTCGATCGCCTGGATGCCCGTCGCATCTCGGGCCTTGTGATCGGGTTCGTCGGCGTTGGGCTCCTGGTGGGTCTTGACGTGCAAATCGATGACTTCGTCGCGATCGGCCAGCTGCTGCTCGTCGTGCTGGGTTATGCAATCGGGCCCATCATCATCAGTCGCAAGTTGGCCCAGCTGCCCTCTCTCGGAGTCGTTACTGCGTCATTGTTGATCGCAGCGGCGGCGTACGCGCCGTTTACTCCGTTCGTTTGGCCGGACCACTGGACGGCGCCGGCGCTTGGCTCGGTCGCAGTGCTCGCGGTGATCTGCACGGCCACGGCGTTTCTGGTGATGTTCGCTCTGATTGCAGAAGCTGGACCGGCCAGGATGACTCTGATCACTTACGTCAACCCGGCCGTCGCCATACTCCTTGGGGCAACCGTGTTGGGCGAGCCACTCACCGTCGGCCTGGCCATCGGATTCCCGCTGATCATCCTCGGTTCGGTGCTGGGAACCTGGCGGAGCACTCCTCGAACGCGCGCGGTGGTCGGTACGGACGCCGTGCCACCGCTGAACGAGGACGCTGAACCTAACGTCCGCTGAGCCCGCCGAAGCCCGCGACTTGGGTACGCAAAGATGGTCGAGATGGAATCAGACGCCCCCGACGTGCTCTGGATGCCGGATCCCGCGACCGCCCGAACTAGCGCGATGGCGCAGTTCGCACGCTTCGTAGCCGAGCAGCGCCTGGCGGATGTCGACGAGATGGACTACTCCTCCCTGCACGCCTGGTCGGTAGATGATCTTGATGGATTTTGGGCGGCGGTCGCGGAGTTCCTCGGCGTACGATTTCGCACCCCTCCGCAAGCGACCCACGCTTCGCTGGCGATGCCGGGCACCGAGTGGTTCCCCGGAGCAACCCTCAACTATGCCGAGCACTCACTTAGCGACGGCCCAGGCCGTGCCAGTGACGACCTCGCCGTGGTGTTCGTCCGAGAAGATGGGTTAGAACGGCTAGTCAGCCATGGCGAGCTGCGCGATCTCGTCGCCAGCGTACGGGCTGGTCTCATTCGGCTAGGTGTAGGCCGCGGCGACCGAGTCGTGGCGCTGATGCCGAACTGCGTGGAGACACTCGCCGCGTTCCTGGCGGTCGCCAGCATCGGCGCAATCTGGTCGTCCTGCTCACCCGACTTCGGAACCCGGGCAGTGCATGATCGTTTTGCGCAGTTGGAACCGTCGGTGTTCATCGCAGTGAGCGGATACCAGTACGGCGGAAAGGCGTTCGACATCACGGAGCGGGTGCAAGCGTTGCGAGAGCAGCTGCCCACTCTCGCCAGCACAGTGTTGCTGCCGTACCTAGACGACACTGCAACCTCGGCTGGGACATTGGCTGGAACGCTGCCGTGGTCGGAGCTAACCGCTGAGCGCGGCTCGCTGGAGTTTGAACCCGTGCCGTTCGACCACCCGCTATGGGTGCTGTATTCCTCAGGCACCACCGGATTGCCGAAGGGCATCGTGCACAGCCACGGCGGCATCGTCGTCGAGCACCTCAAGACCAATGCCCTGCATCACGACCTCGGGCCGGGCAAGCGGTTCTTCTGGTTCACGACGACGGGCTGGATGATGTGGAACCTGCTCATCTCGGGCCTGATGGTGGGCTCGACGATTGTGATGTACGACGGCAGCCCGGGATATCCGGATCTCGGCACACTGTGGCGGCTCGCCGAGAAGCATCGCGTCAGCTATTTCGGCGTTTCGGCACCGTACATCCACGCCTGCCTGAAGGCGGGGCTGCGCCCAGCGGACGAGCTGGACATGTCAGCAGTCCAAGCTTTGGGCTCCACCGGAGCGCCGTTGTCGGTGGACGGTTTCCGCTGGATTGCCGACGCGGTCGGTCGGCACGTACAGATCTGCTCTATGTCTGGTGGAACGGACCCGTGCACTGCGTTCCTGGAATCGGCGCCTACCGTCCCGGTCTGGCTGGGGGAACTGTCGTGTGCCGCACTCGGGGCGTCCGTCGCAGCGTACGACGCCCGCGGTGCCGAAGTCGTTGACGAGGTGGGCGAGCTGGTGCTGACGAAGCCAATGCCCTCGATGCCGGTGTCGTTCTGGAACGACCCAGACGGCTCCCGCCTCCGCGCTGCCTACTTCGAAGATTTCCCCGGCGTGTGGCGGCATGGCGACTGGGTGCGCAAGACACCGCGCGGATCGTTTGTCATCTATGGACGCAGTGACTCGACCCTCAACCGCGGGGGAGTGCGGATGGGGACGGCCGAGTTCTACGCGGTGGTCGAGGGGTTCGAGGAGATCGACGACTCCCTGGTCGTGGACACTACAGAACTCGGTGCCAGCGATGAAGGTGAGCTGCTCTGCTTCGTCGTACTCGTCCCCAACACCAAACTCGGTGATGTTGAGCCGCGGCTGCGGCAGGCTTTGCGCACCGAACTGTCGCCGCGGCATGTGCCGGATCGGTTCCTCACCGTTGACGCAATCCCTCACACCCTCAATGGCAAGAAGTGCGAGGTACCGGTCAAGCGGATTCTTGCGGGTGTCGATCCAGACCAGGCGGTGAGTCGGGACGCGTTGGCCAACCCGGAGTCGCTGGAGCCCTTTATCCAACTTGCGCGTCACTAGGTAAACGGCGCTGCTCCGCGCGCCCCTTCAGGAACCGATGACGGAGGCAGGAAGATAGCGGCGTGGAGTATGAGGTCGTCGCCGAGGCGTATCGGGATTTGGAGCAGGCTTCTGGCCGGCTGATGTTGATTGACCGGCTCGCGGCCCTGCTAGCCCAGACTCCGCAGGAGCTGCTGCCTACCGTCTGTTACTTGTGTCAAGGACTGATAGCGCCAGAATTCGCCGGGGTGGACCTGGGCCTGGCTGAGAAGCTGGCACTACGCGCGGTCGCTTCGGCGACAAGCGTCGAGCCGGAGGAAGTGGTCGCAGCTGTGCGGGAGGCGGGCGACCTAGGTCAGGCTGCGGAGCTCCTATTAGCGGCGACGGCCGGAGATCGGGCGCCAAGCCTCGAGGTAGCCGCGGTCGTTGACACGCTCCACCAGATCGCCGGCGCCGAAGGCGCCGGCTCGCAGGGCCGCAAGCTCGACCTGCTGGCCGGCCTTCTCGCACTGGCTACGCCACTGGAGACGCGGTACCTGCTCCGTTTGGTAACCGGCAATCTTCGGCTTGGGATCGGGACGCCGACGATTCTGGATGCGTTGGCGCAGGTGTACACCGGCAACCGGAAGGACCGGCCAGTACTGGAGCGGGCGTACAACGTCTGCTGCGATCTTGGCCTGGTTGCCGCGACGTTGGCCTCAGGTGGGTTGGTCGCGGTGAAGGAGCTGCAAGTGCGGCCCGGCAACCCGGTGCGGGTCATGCTTGCCCAGCGACTCTCCGAAGCGGAGGAGATTCTCGCGAGACTTGGCGGGCGGTGCATGGCGGAGTACAAGTACGACGGCATGCGCGTGCAGGCACACCGCACCGCTGATGGCCACATTGAGTTGTTCACCCGCCGGCAGGAACGCGTCAGCAGCCAATTCCCCGATGTGGTCGAACTGCTGCAGGCGGGGCTAGGTCCCCGGGAGGCAATCCTTGAGGGCGAGATTGTCGCCTATGACGCTGCGGCCGGTGAGCTGCGGCCGTTCCAGGAAGTCATGTTCCGTCGCCGCAAGCACGGAATCGCCGAAGCCGCACGTGATGTGCCGGTCGGGTTGTTCTGCTTCGAGTTGCTCTACGCCGATGGCCAAGATCTCACCGAGTCGTCCTATCTCAACCGACGGGCACGGCTCGCCGAGGCGGTTACGTTGTCAGATCGGCTTCGGCTGACCACGGCACTTGAGGTGGCAACGGCCCCGGCGCTGGATGCCGCATTTGAGCAGGCCGTGGCAGACGGCTCGGAGGGTTTGGTGTGTAAGTCGACTAGCTCCGACGCCATTTATCAGGCTGGGGCCCGCGGCTGGCTCTGGATCAAGCTCAAGCGCGACTACCGCACCGAGCTGGCCGACACCATTGACCTCGTAGTCGTCGGGGCATACAGCGGGCGCGGTCGGCGGCGAGGCACGTACGGTGCGGTACTGCTGGCCGCGTACAACCCGGAGGCAGAGCTCTATCAGACGGTCGGCAAGTGCGGCACTGGGTTTTCCGACGCGGAGCTGGCCGCGCTGCCGGCAAAGCTGGCACCGCTGATCCGGGCTCCGCGACCTCCCCGGATCGACTCACATGTCAACGCCGATGTTTGGTTCGAGCCAAGTCTGGTCGTGGAGGTGCTTAGCGCCGAGCTCACGTTGTCGCCCAACCACACCGCAGGCTGGGGTGAGCTCAAAGGGGACGCTGGCTTGTCAATGCGGTTTCCCCGGTTCACCGGGCGCTGGCGCGACGACAAAGAGCCACAGGACGCCACCACAACTCAGCAGCTCGTCGAGCTTTACCGCACTGCACGCCGGGCGCCCGCCGATTGACGATCACGCCCTGCCCCCGCCTTGCTCACGATCCTGATGCAGGGCGACGCCGGCGATCACCAGCGCGATCCCTAGGAGGTCTTGGACGGTGGGAACCTGCCCGAGCACCAGGAGACCGATCACGGTTGCGGTAGCGGGCAGGATGGCCAGCATGAGAGCGAACGTTGAGCGGCGCACTCGGGCCATCGCCAGCTGATCTGCGACATAGGGAATCACCGAAGAGCACAGCCCAACAGCAATGCCCCACAGCAGCCAGCTCGGGTGAACAAAGGCAGGCGTGGCGCCGCCAATACCAAACGGGGTAGCCACCAGCGCCGCGATCAGCATGGCCGCGCCAAGCTGATCAATGCCGCTCAATGCCGTACTCGTGGTGTCATGGCTGCCGAAGTTGATCTTCGTGTTGGCGATCTTGTGACCCAGGACGACATAGATCATGAACAGGCCGCAGTTAGCGAAGGCAAACACGAACCCGAGCGGTTCGTAGACAATGCGAATGTTGGTCAGCGCTGCTACTCCAGCGACCGCGAGCAGCAAAGCGACCAGGTTACGCCGAGTGCGTGTTCCAACTGCGGCCAAGATCACAACGCCGAGGAACTCGATGGCGCTGACCGTCGAAAGTGGCAGCCTGTCGATCGCCAAGTAGAACAGGGAGTTCATCGCAGCCAGCACAACACCGAGAGCAAGCAGTACCCACCGCTGTTTGCCGGTCCAGCGTGCGATCAGCCGCCACGGCCGGCGCCACGCCGCGAACAGCACCGCAGCGCTTGCGATCCGCAGCCATGCGACGCCCAGGACACTGAGATGCGCGAAAAGCAGTACCGCGAACGACGGGCCGAGGTAGTGGAAGATCGCGCTAACGACGAAGAATGAGGCCGGTGGCAGCGCCGCAATCCGGCGGCCTGCACTGGCGAAACCATCGGGCGGCCGGCTGGCTGCCGCCACAACGGCCTGCGGCCGAGCGGGCACATCCGGGCCGTGATCGGAGGCTGATGATCTCACCGGACTATGCTCACCAGCGAATTGCCATCCGTACATAGTGTGTTGAAGGCTGGTGTCCTGAATTGCCTAAAGAATCTAACTCAATAGGCCCGTCAACCTGGACTACTGCGAGTAACGGCCTGCTTGATGACATCAACCGCCGCTTGTTGGCCGAGCTCAGCGACGACCCGCGCATGGGCATGTCGGCCCTGGCGCGCCGTGTCAAGATGAGCGCCCCGGCGGTCACCGAGCGCGTGCAGCGCCTCGAGCGCGCCGGAGTGATTACCGGCTACCGGCTGGACATCAATCCTGCTGCCCTTGGCCTCCCCGTCACCGCATTCGCTCGCATCCGGCCGGCTGCCGGCCAACTCAGCAAGGTTGCCGATCTCGCCCGCTCGCTGGCGCAGGTGACCGAGTGCCATCGCATTACCGGCGAGGACTGCTTCTTGATCAAGGTCCACGCCGCAGCCGTGGAAGAGCTTGAGACGCTGCTTGATCAATTCCTGACCTATGGGCAGACCGTGACATCCATCGTGGTCAGCACTCCGGTGCAGCCGAGGCCACTTCCCGTCGAGACCGAGTAAGAGTTGCTGTCGGTCCCACCAAGATCGACGGTGAAACCAGTGGCGATCTTGGCGAGCAGCAGGGATCAGGTTCGAAGTCAGCGGCCAGCGCGCGGCCCTTGGACCTCCTAGATTCCAATCAGGGTCGCAAGCTCGACTCCCTTAGGAGGCGCCAAGCCAATAACCCAGCTCCTCGGCGTCCTGCGTCACCAGCAAACTGTCCGATCGAGATCGTCGGGGCGGGCCGCCAGGCGAGACCGGCTTGTACCTCCCGGATGAGCGGATGGAGGAGCATCTCGCCGGAGGCCGCCATGCCGCCACCTATGAGAATCAGTTCAGGGTCCATGAGGAGTACGTAATGCACCAGGGCGCGACCCAGGGCAGTGACGGCATCGTGAAAGATTCTGTCGGCTATCGGGTCGCCGGCTGCAGCTCGGCTCAGGACCTCTTCAGCGGGAACCTCACTGCTGCCACTGGCGGCGGAATATCGGCGTGACACCGAGGCTGCGCTGGCATAGGTCTCGGTACATCCTCGTTGGCGGCAGGCGCACCATTCTCCTTCCGGAAATACCGGGAGATGACCAAGCTCACCGGCCCGGCCGGTAGCACCGGTCAACACCTGGCCTTTGGTGATCACGGCCGCCGCCACACCGGTACCTAATGCCACGTAGAGAACGTCTTGCAAGCCTCGACCGGCGCCCAACTCGAGCTCGGCCAGCCCCGCGGCGCGTACATCGTGGTCCAGGGCTACCGGCAGACCAATTGCCTCTGCCACGATCTGGCGTAAGGGCAGCGCATCCCAGCCGATGTTCGCGGCGTAGACGGCGATCCCTTGCTCCGCGTCGACAATCCCCGGGACCACCAGACCCACCGCCTGCAGCCGTGTCGCCTCTGGTACCTGCGCTCGCAGCTCGACGATGGCTTCAATCGTTGTTGCGACAACGGCGTCTGGGCCGAGGTGTCTGGGCGTTGGCCGCTTGCTTGATGCGTACTCAAGTCCGTCAGAGTCGAAGAGGGCGGCCTTAATGGTGGTGCCGCCGACGTCGACTCCAACGACAAGATCGCGCCGCGCGGCATGCTGACCGTCGCTCCAGTGCGTGGCGGACATGCTCAGGAAAGCACGACTGATCGTGACAGGTGCCGCGGCTCGTCGGGGTTGAGCCCCTTGGCTTCGGCAAGCGCGACGGCGAGTCGCTGCGCCCTGATCAAATCCGCCATCGGGTCAAGATCACTGTTTTCCACGTGTGCACCGGTCACCTGGAGATCCTCCAGCAGTCGCGCGGGAGGCGGGCCGAAGACCCAGACCGTCGAGCTTCCGCCGACCACACTGATGGGACCATGGCGAAATTCCATGGCGGGGTAGGACTCCGTCCACGACTGGGACGCCTCGCGCAGTTTCAATGCAGCCTCGTTCGCGATGCCAACGGACATGCCGCTACCTAGGAAAGTGAACTGGGCAGAGTCGAGCGCGCGTGGCGACAACGGATCGGTCAATGCCGAGCGCCCCTGCCTGATAACAGCAGTCAGATCTTCACCCAGCCAGGCCCGCCACAATGCCAGGGACGTGGTGGCAAAGCGTGTCTGAACAACTGACTTCTCGTCCGCGAAATCCAAAAGCACGTGATCATCGGCCAGCTCAATGACCGGAGCATCCCGGTCGGCAGTGATCACGACCGTACGCGGCGTGCTGGCGTTTCGCAGCTTTTCCAGCAGCCGAAGCACCTCGGTCGTAGTGCCGCTGCGGGTCAGCGCGACGACGGTGTCATAGGAGCGGCGGCTCGGGAATTCTGACGCGGGAAAAGCATCGGTTTCTCCATGCCCTGAGCGTTCCCGGAGGTCGGCGAAACTCTGTGCCAGGAAAAAGGAGGTGCCGCACCCAATGACGGCCG
>Ga0307288_10000216_pt1 | contig 20751 bp, 26 predicted proteins | sample ER_DNA_142_FD_194469 | JGI IMG/M metagenome (GOLD analysis project Ga0307288, IMG submission 194469) | Bulk soil microbial communities from the East River watershed near Crested Butte, Colorado, United States - ER_DNA_142 | ecosystem: Environmental > Terrestrial > Soil > Floodplain | place... | reverse complement strand
GATGTGCAGGCTTTCGGCGTTGAGCATGGGATCCTGACCCAGGCCTGGTCCCCGATTGGCGGCATCACCTTCTACCGCGACGGGCAACACAGCAGTACCCTGCAGGACCCGGTTATCGGGCGCATCGCCAACGGCCACGACAAGACTCCTGCACAAGTCATGCTGCGCTGGCATCTGCAGCGGGGCCGTTCTGTCATCCCGAAGTCGACCAAGCCGCAGCGGATCGCCGAGAACATCGACGTGTTCGACTTCGACCTCTCCACCGAGGAGCTTGCGGCGATCGACGCCCTCGACACCGGCCAGCGCGGTGGCCCCGAGCCTGAGGCGATCACGTTGGAGAGCTTCGGTCGCCCGATCCCCGACGACTAGGAGCACTATCCGCCCTGGTCAGTGCGTTCGATTGTGACGCGGAAGTCGTGATCTTGTTGTTCGATCAGCTCCATCGTGTTGTCGAATCGTCCGATTCGAACGATGCCACTCCAATAACCGACATCGCCGTAATAGAACACCAAATCGGCCGACGGTTGGTAGTAGCCGATATCGCTGATCTCCGGGTCATCGCCTTCTGGCATACCTTGAATGGACAGCGGGCGGGGCAGTTTCGCGATCTTTTCAACCTTGTTGAAGTCCTTGAAGATCAAGGTGAGCGGCAGCTGCCCGGCGAGGTCTCGTGCGGTGGCGTTGTCGGCCAGTCGTGCTGTAAGCACGGTGTCGCCGATCGTTACCTTGATCCGCGTCTCACCTAGCGGCGGCTCTGCTGAGGGTCCTGGGGACGTCGTTGCTTGGGTTCTGGCTGGAGACGGCCTAGGTGGCTCGCTTGAGCTTGCGGCGGCCATAGCTGGATCAGGTGCCTTGGATGCCGGTCGCCGTGACCGACCGCTTGGGGGCGAGGTTTTCAGTGGCAGCCCATGAGGCAAGTAGGGCCAGCCCATGTGCGGTGGGCGAGCCGGGCTCGGCGGAGTACAGGGTCAGGTTGAGCCCGGGTTCCGCGGCCATGTCGAGACTTTCGTACGAAAGGATCAGGTCGCCGACGACATGGTGGTGGAAGCGTTTGGTGCCGGCGCCGTGGAGGCGGACGTTGTGCGAGCTCCAGCGCCGACGGAAGTCCTCGCTGCGGGTGGAGAGTTCGCCGACGAGGTCGTGAAATCCTGTGTCTTGAGGGTCCCGGCCCGCTTCGGTACGCAGGACGGCGACGCAGATGTCGGCGGCGAGGTCCCAGTCGGGATAGAAACTGTGCGAGTCGTCGTCCAGGAAGGTGTATCGGGCGAAGTTCGGCTGCTGCCCGTCGGGGTCACCGTCGTAGAGGCTTGAGTGCATCGCCCGGCCGAGGTGGTTGGTGGCCAGCAGGTCCATCCGGCCGTTGCGGACGATCGCCGGACCGTTGGTAATGGCGTCCAGGGCCCACTGCAAGCTAGGCCGTGGGCTCCACCGCTTTGTCGTACGGCGGCGCGGCCGCAGGAACGCACTGGTGCCGTCGGCGGCGTGGGCGAGGTCGAACAGGTGAGTCCGCTCGGCGTCGTCGAGCTGGAGGGCTCGGGCGATCGCGTTGAGCACGGAGGCGGAAACTCCGGCGAGGGCTCCGCGTTCCAGCTTGGAGTAGTACTCGACGCTCACCCCCGCGAGGGCGGCGACCTCGCCGCGGCGCAGCCCAGGCACCCGCCGGGTGCCCACGTCGGGCAGACCTGCCAGTTGCGGAGTGATCTTGGCTCGCCGCGAGATCAGGAACTCACGGACCTCGGCGCGGTTGTCCACGTCAACGACACTACGGTCCGAACCGGGGCTGGTGGGATGCCATATCAGTACACCCCTCATCAGAGACTCCCTCGCTCAGTGAGATGCGGGTAGCTTCTAGAGGCGCGGCCGCGGCCAGCCCGAGTTGATTCCACCCCCCACGTGATTGCGTCCACGGGGCTGCGGCGCCGGCAGGGTCGTCGTCCAACCCATCGTGATGAGTTAGAGGTCAGGAGACTGCAAAAATGCGTGGTGCTGTCATGTACGCCCCCGGTGACATTCGGGTCGAGGATCGCGTCGATCCGCGGATCGTCGCGCCGACCGATGCGATCATCCGGCTGTCCGCGACCTGCATCTGCGGGTCAGACTTGTGGCCCTATCGCGGAGTCGACGCGGTCGACAGGCCGTCTCCGATAGGTCACGAGTAGGCCGGGATCGTGGAGGAGGTCGGCGGCGCGGTCACCACAATCAGACCCGGCCAGTTCGTGGTCGGATCGTTCTTCGCCTCCGACAACACCTGCGAGATCTGCCGGGCCGGCTACCAGAGCTCCTGCATACACCGGGAGGGCGTCGGCGCCGGCGGCGCCCAGGCAGAGTTCCTCCGCGTCCCACTCGCTGACGGCACTCTCGTGGCCACTCCCGACATCCCGGCCGACGACCTACTGCCGAGCCTGCTCGCGGCCTCTGACATGCTCGGCACTGGTTGGTTCGGCGCCGTCGCCGCTGCGGCCGGACCGGGCCAGAGAGTCGCTGTCGTCGGCGACGGCGCGGTCGGCCTGCTCGGGATCCTTGCGGCCAAGCAGCTCGGCGCGGAGCAGATCATCGCCCTGAGTCGCCACGAGTCCCGCCAGCAGCTCGCCCGCGAGTTCGGCGCCACCGACATCGTCGCCGAACGTGGAGACGACGGCGTGGCCGCTGTCAAGGAGCTGACCGACGGCCTCGGCGCGCACTCGGTCATCGAGGCAGTGGGCACCCAGGAGTCGATGCTGCAGGCGATCCGCTCCACCCGTGCCGGAGGATACGTCGGCTACGTCGGCGTCTCCCACGACGTCACGCTGCCGGGCGAGGAGATGTTCTTCTCCCACGTGCACCTGCACGGCGGGCCGGCTCCCGTCCGCCGCTTCCTGCCCGAGCTGGTCGACCTCATCTGGAACCGCACGATCGACCCGGGCAAGGTCTTCGATCTGACGCTGCCGCTTGACCAGGCTGCTGAGGGCTACCGGGCCATGGACGAACGTCGGGCGATCAAGGTATTGCTGCGGCCCTGACACCAATCGGGTAAGGGAACAGCCATCACCCGTGGACGGCGGCTACGCCGCACGCTGATCACTCGAAATCGCGTCACCCATCGGCGCCAGGGCCTAAATGGGTACGGATAGGCCGTAGATAGCGGCAGCGTTGGTGGCGAAAACAGCGTCGCGCTCAACCTGATTAAGGTCCTCTAGGGCGTGCGCGAACGCGTCCCAGATTTGTCCATACCGCATGTTGGGCCGCTCCACGGGATAGTTGCTGGCTAGCACACAGCGGTCTGGACCGCCGGCCTCGAGCGCAACGTTTATCAAGGGATTGATGGTCGCTGGCTTCCACGTGGGGTCTGAGAGTCCGAGCGCGGAGATCTTAAGCCGTGCTGATGGGACGGCGCCGAAGAAGCCGGCGAGCGCGTGCGACCAGTCCGCCACGCTCGGGGCCGCGTACGGCAGACCTGTGTGTTCCAGCACGACGACAAGTTCCGGAATCTCGCGAAGGATGCTGGCCGCCTGCTCGAGCTGGCTGGGCCAGACGAGCAGTTCGAAAACGAGGCCCTGCTCGGCGAGCATACGGAGCCCGCGGGCCCAGCTGATGTCATCCAACAGGTTGACCCGTGGGATGTCGGCGCGACGAGATTTTGGATCGAACCACGCCTCCTGCCGAATACCACGGAAGCGTGGCGATCGCGCATGCCGGGCCAGCACATCGCCCAGAGCCGGATCTCGCAGATCGGCGTACCCGATGATCGCTGTCGGAGTTTCGTGAGCATCGGCAAGCTCGTCCAGCCACTCGGTCTCCAGGACAGGGTCAAGATCATGATCAATCTCGGCCTGGACATGGACGGTTGCGATCAGATTGACGTCAGCGGCGTCTCGTTGAAAATCGCGAGGAAGATATCGCCCTGGCAGCTCATCGAACCCGGCACTCAACCACGGGTATGCCAGCCGGTCCGGATCCCATAAGTGAATATGGGTATCGATGACGCGCTGGGGCACATGCGGGATCCTATCTATCTCGGTGAACCCGGCGGTCAACGCTCAGGCTCGTCACCATTCAGCGATGGATCCATCCGCGTGCCGCCAGACCGGATTGCGCCAACGATGACCCTGCTGCGCGCGTTCTCTGACGTAATCCTCGTTGACGTCGATGCTCAAGCCGGGGCCGGTGGGGATGGCGACGAAGCCTTCCGCATAGTCGAAGACCGACGGATCGGTCAGGTAGTCGAGCAGGTCATTGCCCACGTTGTAGTGGATACCGAGGCTCTGCTCCTGGATGACGGCGTTGTACGTACAGCCGTCGATCTGTAGGCAGGTGGCAAGCGCAATGGGGCCGAGGGGACAATGCAGCGCCACCGCGACGTCGTACGCCTCCGCCATTGTGGCGATCTTGCGGGTTTCGGTAATGCCCCCGGCATGTGAGGGATCGGGCTGGATGATGTCGACGGCTCCACTGGCCAAGATCGACTTGAAATCCCATCGGGAATAGAGCCATTCACCGAGCGCGATCGGGGTAGCGGTATTGATCATGGGATTCAGAAAGGAGTCGAGGTGCTCGGAGAGCACCGGCTCCTCGATGAACATCAGTCGGTACGGCTCCAGCTCCTTCAGCAGCGCCTTCGCCATCGGCTTGTGAACTCGGCCGTGAAAGTCGACGGCGATCCCCATCGTGGGCACCGCATCCCGCACAGCAGCGACCCGATCAAGGGCCGCCTGGACCCGATCCCACGTGTCGATGATCTGGAGCTCAGCGGTGCCATTCATCTTGATCGCGGTGAAGCCGCGGTCGGCAGCGGCTTGGGCGGCGGCTGCCGTGTCAGCAGGACGATCCCCGCCGATCCAGGAGTAGACCTTGATCCGATCACGCACCCGGCCGCCCAACAACTGCGCTACTGACATACCGGACGCCTTGCCCTTGATGTCCCACAGCGCTTGATCAATTCCGGCGATGGCGCTCATCAGGATCGGCCCGCCGCGATAGAACCCACCGCGATACATGACCTGCCAAAGATCCTCGATGTTGCGTGGGTCGCAACCGATCAGATAGTCGGACAACTCCTCGACGCAGGCTGCGACTGTGGTCGCACGACCCTCGACGACCGGTTCTCCCCAACCGGCAATGCCGTCATCCGTTTCGATCTTGAGAAACAACCAACGAGGCGGAACTTCAAAGGTCGTCAACCGCGTGATCTTCATCTGTGCCTCTAGCGGCGCTCGATCACCGCGTACGTGGGGCTGCCGGTTCGTGCCCAGTCAACAATGTTCTGATCGGGAGACACCGCTAGTCTTCGAGGTCCTTCTCGGAGTGCTTGGGCTGGTAGACCACATCGTCGTCGGACTCTTCGGCGGTGCCAGCCAGGTCGGCGGGGTCGACGGTTCCCTCCGGATTGTCTTCCACGGTGAGGCTGCCGTACTCGTCAGGGCCCCTGGGAGTGCTTTGCTGATCGTCCTCGGTCTGCTCGGGCGTCTGGTCTGACATGAGGATCTCCCTCGGGTCGATGGTCTCGACTCATTCTTGCATCGCGCTCATGCGGCCGGTCCGGCCCAGCCGGAGTCATGCGAGCTAGCGAAAGGCCGCGCCGCCGGCGCACGGCTGGCTGCGGACGTGAATTCACGACTGACCTTTGCTGGAAGCGCCGTAGCGCGACTCGGATGAGTGGGACGCCGATGAGGCTGGGCAGGAGCCAGTAGGTGAGGTGGGGTAGCCGGTCCCATACGGGGAGGAAGGGTCCGTTGTCGACGTAGAAGCCGGTGAGTAGGGCGATGAAGGAGCCGCCCATGCCGATGCCATGGTGGGGTGGCCAGCCTGGTCGGTGGCGTCGGCGGGCGCGGTAGCCGTACAGGCCGAGGCTGAACGCGATAACGGCGATGGCGAATAGGTGGGCGTCTTCGTGCCAGCGGATTGCGGCCATGACCATCGCGGTGGTGAAGATTCCGCCCAGTGCACACAGGTAGACCCGTCCGGCACGCGGGTGGCGTCCGGGTTGTTTGCGGGCGGTCGCGGCGAGCGCCCCGGTGATCACAGCGGTCAGCCCGGACAGGATGTGTAACACCAGCGCCGTTGCGAAGATCGGTCCGGCGTCGGGGATTGGCAGACCAAAGATCTCACCCAAAGATCTCGCGATTGACGTCATGATCAATCTCGAGTATCAAACTCGCATCCGGATGGCGTGTTGCACGATCGTGATGCTGCAGACGATGCGAATGAGGCTGGCGGCAGAGGCGATGATCATCAGCGGTCTTGTCGGAGCACTGGACACCATGATCACGGTGATCATGGTGATCATGGTGAGGTCGATGATCATGCAGAGCATGGCAATGGCGATGGTGGCCGCCAGGGCACGGCGCGGGCCGGTTTCAGGTAGCCAGCGCATCAGGCGGCCGGTGGTGGCGAGGGTGCCGCCTGCGGTGGCGATCGCGGCGATGATCAGCGGGATGACAGGAATGGCCGCGACGAGTGCGATCAGGCCGGTGCGCCACGGGCTGAGATGAAGCAGCAGCAGCCACCAAATTCCCACCAGAGGGCCGGTGACGATAAACCAGACGATGGTGCGGCGCGCGTACGCAGTGGTCAGTTCGCCACCGAACGCGTCCGCGACAGCGTGCGGGCTTCCGAACTGGCTGATCGCTGCTGCGGCCGCGCGGTCACGTGGTAGCCCGGCGGCGATGCGGTCCTGCATGGCTTGTTCCAGGCCGTCGCGCAGTTCGGTGAGAATCGCGTCGCGGCGGCGGCGTGGTCCGTTTAGCTGTGCGGCGAGGTCGGAAAGGTACGCGGCGAGCGCGTCCTTCGGTCGGGTACCGGTGCTGGTGGCTAGGCGGTCGATGGCCATGTTCGTGTCTTGAGCAGGGCGGTTACGGCGGTGGAGAACTGGTCCCACAGTGCGCGTTGTTCGGTGAGCGCGATGTGCCCGGCCTGAGTGAGGTGGTAGGCGCGGCGCCGTCGCCCGCCAACCGTCTGCCAGTCACTGGCGATCAATCCGGCGCGTTCCAGCCGATGCAGCGCCGGGTAGACCGTGCCGGTGGGCAGATCGAGAGCGCCGTCGCTGCCGGAGCGCAGCGACTCGATAACCGCGTACCCATGTTGCGGACCCGGCTCGAGGACGGCGAGCAGCAGTGCGTCGAGGTGGCCCTTGAGCAGTTCTGGTCGCATTGGCAGCACAGCTGTCGGGCCCCCTTGTCGGATCGCAGCCAATATCGCTAGTGTAGCCTCGCAATACTTTGTAAGGCTACATGTTAAGCGCGAAGATCTTCGAGCTGGTCAGCCGTCGCCCACCGTGTCCCACCTCGCCACGGATGGGCGGGTGGTCACAATGCGCTCTCTGCTTCTGTGTAGAGATCGGCGAGGTGGTGGATGCGACGGTTGATGTCGGTGTAGGCGCGCTCGAATGCGGCGTTGCTGTTGATTGGCACGGGGTCGGGAATCGACCAGTGCAGTCGCGGAAGGGTGTGGCCGAGCTCTTCGTGGGCGTTGTCGCAGACGGCGACGATCAGGTCATCATCGTGAAGGACGTCTTCGAGGCGTTCGGGGTGATTGCGGTCGATGTGGAGTCCGTGGCGCTCGGCAATGGCGACCGCCCGCGGGTGGATCCGTGGGCCGGGATGGGTTCCGGCCGAGGTGGCTGGAGTGTTGCTCAGCTGATTCCAGATTGCTGCGGCGAGCTGGGACCGGGCTGAATTCGCCGTGCATACGAACAGCAGGCGGGAACCAGTCGGCAGGTTGTTGGGCATGTGACCGGAAATGACGGCCGCCCAAACGGTCGGCTGATCGAGTCGTAGCTGGACGTAGCTGCGTCGCCGGTCGCCTTCGGATCTGACTCGACGGGTGATGCCGGCGTCCTCGAGCACGCGGAGATGGTGGGCGAGCAGGTTGCTGCCCAGGCTGATGTCGGCGGCCAGTTCGCCGGGGGAGGCGTCGCCGGTGGCAAGGCGGTCCACCAGCGCTAACCGGACCGGTTCACCGAGTGCGGCGAAAACGGCTGCGCGGTCGTCCAGGCTCTGGTCCACATTTGCCTCCATTAGTATTGAGTCAAGTATTGTTGAGATATGTCAGGCGTCAAGCCCAGCGGTCTAGCAGCATGGTCTCGGCCGCTGCTGGCCGAGCTGATCGGCACCGCCCTGCTGGTGACGGTGGTGGTCGGGTCCGGTATTGCCGCAGCCAGATTGTCGCCGTCAGATGGTGGTTTGCAGCTGCTGGAAAACAGCACCGCGACGGCATTCGGGCTGGCGGTGTTGATCTTGGTATTTGGGCCGATCTCCGGCGGCCATTTCAACCCCGTGATCTCGGCGGTTGACTGGCTGCTCACCCCCCGACGAGGCAAGGGCGTTTCTGCCGCTCGTGTGGCCGCCTACACGGCGGTGCAGCTGGTTGGGGCGATCTTGGGTGCGCTGTTGGCCAACATCATGTTCGACTTGCCGGCGATGCAGACCTCGGGCAAGGACCGGATAAGCCTCGGTCACGGTCTGGGGGAGCTGGTCGCCACCGCGGGCTTGGTGCTGTTGGTGTTCGCGCTTGCCCGAACGGGGCGGGCCGCATTGTCGGCGGCCGCGATCGGCGCCTATATCGGGGCCGCGTATTGGTTCACCAGCTCCACCTCGTTCGCGAACCCTGCTGTGACGGTGGGACGGATCTTTTCCGACACGTTCGCCGGCATCGCTCCGACGTCGGCTGTGTTCTTCATCGCCGCTCAGATTGTCGGCGGGCTCGTCGGTCTCGGCCTAGTCAGGTTCTTCTTTCCAGACGCCGCTGTCACTGCAGGCGCGGCCGTTGTCCCACATCCCAACCATCTTTCCGAAGGAAGTTGAGGTTCATGTCGAAGCCCAATGTGTTGTTCGTCTGTGTCCACAACGCCGGCCGCTCGCAGATGGCTGCGGCGTTCCTCTCTCACCTTTCCCGCGGCGCGGTTGAGGTCCGCTCAGCCGGATCGGAGCCAGCTGATCAAGTCAACCCGGCGGCCGTGCAGGCCATGGCCGAGGTCGGCATCGACATCGCGGCGGAGAAGCCGAAGATCCTGACAGACAAGGCCGTCCGCGAGTCTGATGTGGTGATCACCATGGGATGTGGTGACACCTGCCCGTTCTACCCGGGGAAGCGCTACGAGGACTGGGTGCTGGATGATCCGGCGGGCAAGGATGTCGCGGCCGTTCGGCCCATTCGCGACGACATCCGACGTCGCGTTGAGGCGCTGCTCGACGAGCTTGTTCCGGCAGGCCGAAGCTGAAGATCAGCGAGACGGAGAGGCAATCAATCCGGCTAACGCGTTCAAGGTGGCGGGCACGAGTTTGTAGTAGGCCCATTTCCCGCGTTGTTCGCGGCTCAGAATGCCGGCCTCCACCAGCAGCTTGAGATGGTGTGAGACCGTCGGCTGGCTTAGACCGACCGGTTCGGTCAGGTCGCAGACGCAGGCCTCCTGGTCTGCGTGAGCTGCGACCAGCGAAATCAGCTGGAGCCGGGCTGGGTCGGACAGCGCCTTGAACCCAGCCGCCAGCGTGGCCGCCTCGTCCGGCTGGATCACCTGCCGGACCACAGGCGCGCAGCAGTCAGCGAGCAACGGCAAAGTCGGACGGTCGGACGGGACGAGCTGCGCAGTCGGCATACCAAACAGCATGACACATATTGACAAACATCGATGCGTGCTTAGACTCGTATCGACAGTTGTCAATGCGAGAGGGGTTTAACTATGCCGGAGACAACGACCACCGGACAGCTGCGCGAGCAGGTACGCGAACGCTACGCCGCGGCCGCCATCACAGTCACCTCAGGACAGGGGACGGCGTCGTGCTGCGATGACACCTGCGGCGAAGGTGGCTCATGCTGCGGCCCGACCGTTCTGGAGGTCGACGACACGTTCGGCGGCGCACTCTATGCAGCGACGGACCGGGACAGCCTTCCGGTAGCGGCCGTGGCAGCAAGCCTGGGCTGCGGCAACCCCATTGCCGTGGCGGAGCTGCGGCAGGGCGAGAAAGTTCTGGACCTCGGCTCGGGCGGCGGGATCGACGTGTTGCTGTCGGCCCGTCGAGTCGGCGAAACCGGTTTCGCGTACGGCGTCGACATGACCGAGGAGATGCTCGACCTCGCCCGGGCGAACGCCGCCCAGGCCGGCACCAGCAATGTCGAGTTCCTCAAGGGCACCATCGAAGACATCCCGCTGCCGGATGAATCAGTGGATGTGGTGATCAGCAACTGCGTGATCAACTTGTCGGTCGACAAGCCGAAAGTGATCACTGAGATGTTCCGGGTGCTCAGCCGTGCTGGCCGGATCGGCATCAGCGATGTGGTGGCCGAAGACCACGTCAGCGCGGAGGCACGCGCGGAACAAGGCTCCTACTTAGGCTGCATCGCCGGAGCCCTGTCTCGGCAGGAATACCTCGACGGCCTCACCAGCGCCGGCTTCACCAACGCGACAGTCCGTTTCACTCAACAGGTCGCCGACGGCATGCACAGCGCCATCATCCAAGCCACCAAACTGGAGACGTCAGCACGGTGACCGCTAAAGGTCGGGTCCAGCCGTGAATCGCATTGGTCTTTTCAGCGTGTGCTTGGTGGCCATCGCCCGGCACCCCATCCGTACGGAGTCCGGCCATAGTCCCAAAAAGCGGTCCGCGACCATAGCCTTTCGGGTTACACCGGAATAACGTAGGTCACGCCAACGCAACTCTGGTGCGTAATGCTTGAGTCCGTCGCCAGCGTTGTACATCTGATGGAGCCACATCTTGGTTGGGTCGTGGGTCTGGTCGACCCGGGGGCGGCTGGCTTTGCCGTGAGCTTGGCTCTCCAGCAAAGGAGATGGGTTCTGATGTCGTTGAAGAAGCAGCCGCTTATCGACAAAAACATGATCATTCCGTTCTGGTTGTTGACCAGCTGCTTCGTGGTGTGGGGGCTGGCTCAGGACTTGACCGCCCCGCTGGTCACCGCCTTCAAGGGCATCTTCACGATGAGCACCTTCCAGGCGTCGCTGGTGCAGTTTGCATACTTCGGGGCCTACTTCTGCCTAGCTCTGCCCGCAGCGTTCCTCAACGAGCGGTTCGGCTACAAGGTGGGCGTCCTGACCGGCCTTGGCCTCGCCGCGATCGGGGCGTTCGCGTTCTACCCCGCGGCCAAGTCGCTGGCCTTCGGCTTCTTCCTCATTGCGCTGTTCATCCTGGCCGCCGGTCTCTCCGTTCTGGAAACCTCCGCCAACCCGTTCGCCATCGCGATGGGTCCGGAGGGCACTGCGACCAGGCGGCTCAACCTGGCGCAGTCGTTCAACCCGCTCGGAACCAACCTCGGTGTGCTGCTGGCCGCCGTCCTCGTCTTGCCGAAGATGAACCCGGCCACGCCTGAACAGCGGGCCACAATGCCGCACGACCAGCTGGTCACGATCCAGACCGGCGAGCTCAACGCAATCATGAACCCGTACCTGGGGCTGGCGGTCGCGCTGGTCATCATCTGGATTGGCCTTTTCATAAAGAAGGTTCCCAGAAGCCACGAGGAGGTCGCCTCGGACAGCCACCACATGCACTTCGGCGCGACCGTCCGCCGGCTGCACCACAACCACCACTGGCGCTACGGGGTCCTCGCCCAATTCTTCAACGTCGGAGCCCAGGTCTGCACCTGGACCTACATTGTGCTCTATGTTGCAGAGGTGGTCCCCGGTGGCACCGCGGTTCGGGGTGCCTATTTTCTGCAGGTCAGCCTGATCCTCTTCTTCATCTCCCGGTTCGTCATGACCTGGCTGATGGGCTATTTCAGGGCCACGAAGCTGCTGGCGATCATGGCCAGCATCGCCATTGTGCTCGTTCTCTATGCCGCGTTCTTCCCCGGCTTGTCCGGGGCGTGGGCGCTCGTCGGGGTGTCCGCCTGCCTGTCGCTGATGTTCCCGACGATCTACGGGGTGGCGCTGCACGGTCTCGGGCCGGACACCAAATTCGCAGCCGCTGGCCTGGTCATGGCGATCGTAGGCGGCGCCATCATGCCGCCGATCCAAGGCCTGCTGGCCGACCAGTTCGGTATCGCGCCGGCCTTCGTCGTGGCCGCCGTCTGCTATGCGGGCGTATTGGTCTACGCCATCTACGACCTCAGATCGAAGGACCGGTTCGCCGACGTACCGGAGGGAGAGCCGACGATCTCGATGTCCGGCCACTGAGACGGTATCCCGCGGAGCAATCCGCGGGATCAGGCCTTCTCGGCGATCAGATCGTCCACCTCGGCCGATGTTGGCGGCTGTGGTCCCTGCCGAGAGCAGACGATTGAAGCGGCCGCGGTCCCGCGTATCAGGGAAGATGCGAGCCCAAGCTGCTTCACATAGCCATCCAGGAAGCCAGCCATGAAGGTGTCGCCGGCGCCGACGGTGTCGACCACCGTGGTGGGGAAGCCCGGTACGCGCGTGATGTTTCCTCCTGGCTCGACGGCGGCTGCACCGTCTGGCCCGAGCGTAAGGACGGCAAGCCCAAGCCCGTACTGTTGGACCCAAAGGGCTGCCAGCTCGACGAGATCGGAGCCGACCTTGTCGCCGCCGCTGGCGCTTGCCTTAGCGAGGAACTCGATGTCCTCATCACTTGCCTTGACGATGCCGTGACGCCGCCCAACCACGTGGAGCCACGGCTGGACCTTGCTCCAGTACGCGTCGGGATCGGTGATCACTGTCGGTCGCACGTTGATGTCGTAGGAGACCTGCGCCCGCACCCCCCGCATCCAGTCGAGCAACACTTCGGCACCGGGACTCACCACGCATGACAGGGATGCGATATGCAACCAATCGTCGCTGTCCAGCTCAGGCAGATCGTCGATCTGCCACCCGAAGTTGGCTGTGTCGTTGAAATGGAACGTGTAGCTGGCGACACCCTGCTCATTCAGACTCACAACCGCGATCGAGGTGGCCTGTGAGGACTCGGTTGCAAGATCAAGTTTGACGTTCGCCTCGAGGATGTGTTGTCGAAGCTGACGACCGAAAGCATCTCGAGAGATCCGACCGAGGAAATGCGTGTCGCACCCAAGCTTGCCCAGGGCGACCGCGGAATTCATCGGTCCGCCGGCCGACAATGCCAGCCACGTCGAGCTGAAGGAGTCCCTGTTGGCCCTATCGGACTCGACCAGATCAATCAGAGTCTCTCCACACACCACGAAGCGACTCATGGGGACAATCTAGTGGTTGGTGCATTCCGGCGGTGAGCCGCTACGGCAAGGAGCATGGTGAGGAACGGTCGAGCATGATAAGAGTCGAGCATGCCCTTGATTTTGTACGCTGAGTTCACCGCCAAACCGGGCTCGGAATCTCAGGTTGAGACGCTGATCTCCGGCCTGGCTGAGGACGTGCGCCGCGAGCCCGGTAACACTGAGTTCACCGTCTACCGGGAACGCGACAACTCGCGCAAGTTCTTCGTCTTCGAGCAATATCAGGATGAGCCCAGTTTCGAGGCGCACATCGGTGCTGAGTACGGTCTGATCTTCAATCAGCAGCTCGGCAGCCTCATTGAAGAGGGCGAGTCACAGCTCACCTGGCTCACGAGATTCGACCCAGCCTGAAGTCTGATCGCAGTCGAGATCGGATCATGTTGGGGTGGTTGCCCGTGCACCGGGGCTGTTCGACCGGATTGTTCTCGTCTACAACCCGGCAAATCCTCGTATCCCGCTGACGCTGGCGGAAAGCGTGCGAGATGATCTTTGTCGCCAGTTGCCGGACATGCCCGTCACCTTCCAGCCGACTCGCTACCCCGGTCACGCACGCGAGCTGGCTCATGCTGCGGCAGGCACCGGGCGACTCTGATCATTGCGGTCAGCGGCGATGGCGTCTACAACGAGGTCGTCAACGGCATCATGGACGTCGACGGCAGTAGCGCGGTGTCGGCGGTGGCAGCCGGTGGAAACGCCAATGATCATCGCCGCAGCACGCGACGGATGCCGCTGGTTGCGGCGATCGTCGATGGTCGGGCCCGACACCTGGATCTGTTGCGATTGACCGTCAAAACCGGCGGTGCATTGTGGAGCCGCTACGCCCACTCCTACGTCGGCCTTGGATTGACCCCGCTGATGGCCATCGGCCTCAACAAGGACATGAAGGGAACCATCATGGAGCTGATCTCGGTCATGCGAACCTTCAATCGCCTGGAACCGGTCGAGATCAGCACCACCGCAGGGGAGCGAGCACTCTTCGACAGTCTCGTCTTCGCCAACGTTGCCCGGATGGCGAAGTACGGACGCGTGACTAACTCTGGGCGACCAGATGACGGATTGTTCGAGGTCGTGTCTTGCCCTCACCGAGGTCGAGCGCGCATCGCCCTGATGGTCCTTCGAGCGGCGACCGTGGGCTTGGGAAAGCAGCCGAGGATCAGCCACTACGAGTTCGTTACGACCAAGGCCACTCCGCTCCAGATCGACGGTGAAGTCATGCAGGTGGACGCCAACTCACAGGTGATCATTGACTGCGTCTTCCACGCCCTCACCACCGTTGGATGAACGTGCTCATTGTCGGTCGATGACCCCCTCGCGGGGACAAGATCATGATCGAGCCTGGCAGGATGAGAAAATGATGGGGGTCTCGTACGCATGAAGTCTGTTATCTACTCCCGAACCGGTGACCCGTCGGTTCTCCGGCTGGTCGATCGCGATGTGGTCGAACCTGAGCCTGGCGAGGTGCGGGTCCGCATTCTCGTCTCCGGTGTCAACCCGACCGACTGGAAGTCGCGGCGCGGCTCTGGCGATGGTGCAGCGCCGCCGTTCCCGGAGGTCACTCCTAACCAAGACGGTTCCGGTCTGGTCGACGCACTCGGCGAGGGGGTCGTCGATCTTGCGGTAGGGGATCGAGTTTGGGTCTATCTGGCCGCCTACCAGCGGCCGACGGGCACCGCGCAGGAATACACAAACGTGCCTGCCGGTCGGGTCGTGAAACTACCTCCAGGCACGAGCTTTGACATCGGCGCAAGCCTGGGCGTACCAGCAATGACCGCGCACCGCGCTCTGACGGTGTCAGAGGACGGGCCGGAGCGGCTGTATCCGGGCGCCCTTGCCGGCAAGGTTGTGCTAGTCGCCGGAGGCGCGGGTGCGGTGGGTCACGCAGCGATCCAGCTGGCGCGCTGGGCAGGAGCCACCGTCGTCACGACGATCTCCAGCCCCGCCAAGGCGGCGCTCGCGGCGGCGGCCGGCGCACACCATGTCATCAACTACCGCGATGAAGATGTCGCAACGGCCATCAGGAAACCCGCTCCCGACGGTGTCGACCTGGTGGTTGAGGTGGCGATCGCGGCGAACGCGCAGCTCAACCTCGACGTAGTCAAACCCCGCAGCTCGGTCGCCATCTACGCCAACGACGGCGGCCGCGAGTTCACCCTGGATGTCAGACAGAACATGATCAAGAACCTGCGCTATCAATTCGTTCTGCTCTACACGGTTGGCGATACAGCCCTGCAGGCCGCGGTGGACGACATCACGCTCGCGCTGGTCGATGACGCGTTACCTGTAGGGGAGAACGCCGGCCTGCCGTTGCACAGGTTTCCGCTTGCAAACACGGCAGATGCGCACCAGGCCGTCCAAGACGGCGCAGTCGGAAAGGTCCTCATCGACGTCCCCGCCGTGGATTAGCAGACCTCGGGCCGCCCACTTTCTGGGCGGTCTCGTGTCTACCCATCTGAGGAGGAGGCGATGCGAGGAGGCGATGGTGACCGAGGACCGGTTGACCGGGGACCTGTTGACGCGAGCCAGGGTCGGCGACGGGGAGGCGTTCCGGGCGCTCGTGGAGCCGCACCGGCGGGAGCTGCAGGCGCATTGCTACCGGATGCTCGGCTCGGTGCAGGACGCCGAGGACGCGGTCCAGGAGACGATGATGGCCGCCTGGCGTGGACTTGATGGGTACGAGGGTCGCGCGTCGGTGCGTACCTGGCTCTACCGGATCGCGACGAACCGGTGTCTGAACGCGTTGCGCGACGGCGCACGCCGCCCCAGCAACGAATCCGTGTTCGGCGTACCGCCACCGCCGCCGACTCGGACGGTTGAGCCGATCTGGCTGCAGCCGTATCCCGACGTGCTACTCGAGGGTGTGCCGGACGCGGCGCCGGGGCCGGAGGCGCGGGTCGAGCGGCGGGAGGCGATCTCGTTGGCGTTCGTGACTGCGATGCAATACCTGCCGCCACAACAGAGGGCGGTGCTGTTGTTGCGGGACGTGCTGGGCTTTCGTGCCGCCGAGGTGGCGGACATGCTCGACACGACCGAGGAGGCGGTGACCAGCGCGCTCAAGCGGGCCCGGGCGGCAATGCCGCGGCAACGATCGGCCCGGACCGGCGATGCCAGCGAGCGGGCGCTCGCTGCGCGGTTCGCGGACGCGATGGAGCGCGCTGACGTACCGGGGATGATCGCCTTGCTCACCGACGACGCCTGGATGACCATGCCGCCGGCGCCGCTGGAGTACCAGGGTCACGACGTCATCGCCGAGTTCCTCTGGGTAGTGGGCTTCCGCAGCGGCACTCGCCGCTATCGGCTCATTGCGACATCGGCCAACGGCCAGCCGACGTACGGCTGCTATGTGTTCGACCACGACGAACCGGTCGGGCACGCGCACGGGCTGCTAGTGCTCACCGTCGACGGCGATCGAGTCAGCGCGATGACCAGGTTCGTCGACAACAGCACGCTGCCGTATTTCGGCCTGCCGCGTACGCTGCCCGCCAACCAGTAGCGGAACCGTCCTGCTCGCCAATCTTTGGCCTCACGCCGCCACCGACCGGCTGCTGCGAATGATGGACAGTGGGTCGACTCCCTGCTTGATCTTGATCAACCGTTGCCGCGTTTCCACCGACCGGCCACGACGTACGTCATCGCCTGGAGGGAGGAAGTTGGGCACCGTATGGCGATTCGCTCTGCTGAGCCCAGGGTGGCCCCGGCGTTCCGGCGGACAGCCGAGTGCAAATGGCGACTGCCCCTTGCCAGCCGAGTTGAATGTCGGGTGTGGCTTCGTGAGGGCGGCAGAACCACGAGCCGTAGCTGCACAGATCGGCCAGATCCCAGCGCAGTCGGTAGAAGTCGAGCTGTTCGGAAGGAAGCTGACGCCCAGTGAGTTCGGCGTAGCGCTGATGTCCGCCCGTCATCCAGAGGTCGCGTGTCGGCGGCGCGAGCCGAACGGTGTCCCAGTCGATCATGACCGGCCCATTGCTAGTGATCAAGATGTTGTTGATCTTCGGCTCGCCGTGGGTGATCACCCAGCCCGTGTGATCGGCTGCCAGTAGCGAAGCCATTCGGTCGTACGCCAGGAGCGCCTCGCTGAGGATTGTGTGGTGCTCGGCGATCAGGTCGTGAAAGCTAGCGGCGTAGGGACCTGCCGGCAGGTCAACATGACCGGAGTCAAGCTGGTGCTGCACGCTCCATCGTCCTGGCAACCCGAAATCGTCAACGCCGGCGAGCTGCTCGACCACCGAAGTCGCCGCGTGCAGTGCGATGACTAGGTCAACCACTCGATCGCCGGCGTAATCGCTAGTCGTCTCAGCGATAACGTCCAGATAGGGATAGACGGCGATGGCGTACCGCCCCGACACCTGCAGCAGCCCGCCATTGATCTGCTGAACAGGTGCCCGTACGAACTCGAGTCCGGCGTCGCGTCGCAACGTGAGCGTGGTACGCAGTGCAGCGCTCAGGTCGGCGAGGCGCGTCGAAGAGTCGTCGACTGGGTCGGCAGTAACGAACCATCGCCGTGATGCCGACTCGACGATGATCCAGTGATGGCTTCCGAAACCAACCGGCGCGTACGCGATGGAGCTCGGCTCGATCCGCCACCCCGCGAGCAGCGCGGTGCAGAGTTCAGCTTCGGAAAAATCTGTCGGAGGACCATGCATTCGGGGCGAGCCTAACCAGCATTGTCAGCAAAGGAATTCATGCACGCCAAGGCGCCGAGTCACGGCCCTGGTAGTAGATGACGAACTCAGGGTAGACATAACGTCCTGACTGGTCGCCGATCTCGCCGATCGCGCGGCGGATCTCACGCAGATGGTCAACGGTCATCTCTAGCGGCGGCTCGTTGGGCTGGTACACCGTCCGGATTGGGTAGTCGACTCCAGGGGTCGTGGTCATCTCGATGTGGCAGCCCAACACATGACTCACCGGATGGGTCTCTGCGAACGCGATCAGCCGGTCAATGGTTGCGCAAAACGCAGGCCAGTCCTCGACATACAGACGGCCCGGGTAGACGGTGTCGCCCGTCAGCATGAGTCCTGTGTGTACGCGTCATAGAAAGTGATCGCGGCCTCGTTGTGGCCAGGACTGGCAATGCAGTCCAGCGTCCGGCCGCCCAAGTCCAGGTGGGCTGGTCGTTCCAAGTCGGCCGTGAGTCCAAGGTAGTCGGCGACGGCTGTGAGCCTTGCGTCGACGACCGTCGTACGTGGCCTGTCCGCGAATTGTCCGTCGCCGGCCACGTGGTCGCCATGCGAATGGCTGTGCAGAACGAGGAGCGGGTAGTCATTACGGGCATGTCCCGCCAGCCACTCCGTCACCAGGTTGTCGATCACGGTGCGCAGCGGGAAGTAATCCGGCGACGCGGTGGCACCGGTGTCGATCAGGACCGCACGGGCGCCGCCGAACAGCAGGAACATAAAAGGCGCCTCATAATTGATCGCCATGTTCTGGCGCAGGATCACGGTGTGCTCGTCGTACCAGTGGACCTGGATGTCAGGGTCTGTATTGTGCTTTGCCGACTCCGATCCGTGGATCCAGTGGACGCCGAGCGGGCGCGCCACCTGCTTGGCGCGCACCGGCCTGAAATCGATCGACTCAGCGTCGTATGTCATGCGATCGTCAGCCTCTTCTCGAACCAGACCTGGGCATACGGATTGTCGTTGTAGCGCGAGATGTGGTGGTAGCCGGCGCGTTCGTAAAGTGCGATGGCCTCGGTGAGGGTGGCGTTGGTGTCGAGCCGAACGGTCTGGTAGCCAAGGTCGGCAGCGGTCGCTTCAAGGTGGCGCAGCAGCCTGGAACCGAGCCCTGCGCCGCGCCATTCAGGATCGACCCACATGCGCTTGATTTCACCGGTTTGGGCAGCCACTTGTTGAACTCCTCCGCACCCCACGGGCTGGCCGTCGCTGGTCGCGACGATGAACGCCGCAGTGTCGTCCACGACCAGCGATGGCTCGGCGGCTCGTGCTGTGGCGGCATCAAATCCGTTGGGGAATCGGCGGTTCAGCTCGGCGAAGTAACGGTGTACGGCCTGCTGAGCCGGCGCCGATCGGGGATCGACCTTGCGGAGCTGGATGGTCGCCGCACGGACGAGCAGATCGGCAGTGGCGAGTGCGGCGGTCAGGCGGCTCCGCTGCCGGTCCGACAGAGCCTGCAGGATTTCCTCTGCCACCCGTTCCGAGCGATCGTCGAGCCGGCGGTAGGTCGAGGACCCCTTTGACGTCAGGCTCACCCGCCGCCGACGCCTGTCGTCGGGATCGGGCTCGACCACCACCTGACCGCGATCTTGCAGATTCCGCAACAGCCGGCTGAGATAACCCGAGTCCAGCCCCAGCCGATCCCGAAGCTCCCGCACTGTGGTGCCGGTGGGACCGATCTCGAAGACCAGTCGCGCTGCCGCCAGCGGCATGCCCAGGCCGAGAAACGACTCCTCGAGCAGCCCGATGCGCTGAGTGTACGTGCGGTTGAAGTGCCTTAGCGTTGCTGTGGTCGTCATACCTCTGACTTTAGTCAGAGAAAGGAACAGTTCGTTAGCCCGCTGAACTGCTATATAGGGACAGTGGCACCGATAACCAAAGTGGCAGCTGTTCAGGCGGCCTATGTGCTGATGGATCAGCAGGCCACGCTGGCCAAAGCCACGGCGATGCTGGAGAGGGCGGCCGCCGAAGGCGCGGAGATCGTGGTGTTTCCTGAGGTCTTCATCCCCGGCACTCCGATCTGGTTCGACACAGGGCGGATTTGGCACGGCGACGATCAGTGGTACGCGATGCTTGTTGACCAGGCGGTCGTCGTACCTGGCCCGGTCACCGAGCAGCTCGGCGCGGCGGCCCGGACGGCCGGCAGCTACGTGGTGATCGGCGTCGACGAGCGCGAGCCGCACGGCACGACGATTTACAACACCACTTTGTACTTCGGGCCGGATGGCGACCTGCTTGCCAAGCATCGCAAGCTCGTTCCTACCGGGTCCGAGCGCACGGTGTGGGGAATGGGTGACGGGTCGACGCTGGGTGTCGTCGAGACCCCGTACGGCAGGCTTGGCGGCTTGACCTGCTGGGAGAAGTACATGCCGTTGGCTCGGTTCCACCAGTACGCGCAAGGAGTGGATATCTGGGCGGCTCCCACCCTCGCTGTTGGCGATGCGTGGGTAGCAACGATGCGGCACATCGCCCGCGAAGGCCGGTGTTATGTCATCGGCGTCAACCCGTGCGTACATATTGCCCAGATCCCGGCTGACTTCCCGGATCGCGAGCGCGTCTGGTCGGTCGAAGAAGACGGCGAATGGGTCGAACCCGGAAACAGCGTCATCGTGAACCCGGCCGGTGAGCTGCTCGCCGGCCCGATGAGACACGAGGAGGGCATTCTGACCGCCGAGGTGAACCTGGCGGCGGTGCACTCGGCGCGACGGTTCTTCGACCCCATTGGGCACTACCACCGACCAGACATCTTCCGGCTGTCCGTGGACACCGCGGCCCGGCCGGTGATCACCAGCCATCCGTCACCGCTTGATGTAGGGCAAGACTGACGGTCGCGGGCCTCATGAGGTGTTGGGTCCACGTTCCAGCGCGATGAGCCGAAGCTCCAGCTGATCGACGCGATGCCGCAAGAGTGTCAGCTGTGCCTCGAGGCTGATCTCGTGCTCAGCGCGGCGCTGGA